>Ga0302314_10005013_pt1 | contig 24210 bp, 21 predicted proteins | sample III_Palsa_N2_3_FD_200533 | JGI IMG/M metagenome (GOLD analysis project Ga0302314, IMG submission 200533) | Peat permafrost microbial communities from Stordalen Mire near Abisko, Sweden - III_Palsa_N2_3 | ecosystem: Environmental > Terrestrial > Soil > Palsa > Peat permafrost | place: Sweden... | reverse complement strand
CCGACGTGCATCTGGATGGCTCGCGGCAGCGGTCAGCCGCCCTCACTTCGACCATGTGCGGTCGCCAGCATCCGCCCGGCCAGCGCCATGGCGGGGCGATTGATACGCCTGGTTCCGCTGGTCTTGAAAATGCCTATCGCGCAGTAAGGCCACGCATTGCCACTGTTGTATAGCTATATGGCGAAAGGGACGTCCGTGAATAAAAGCGCCTTGAGTTGTCGGCTTAACGGAGCCTGCGGCCGGGCTCCGGCAGTTAGCCACACTTGGCGCAACCAACTTGCGGTGTTTGGCGTAATCACACGATTGGCCTGCTGCGGACTCGGTGAATCGGCAACAGGCCGTAAGTCGTGTGCCAGGTTAGTTCACCCGTAATGGAAAGTGTTGGGGCTCGCGACCACCACTTGGGCGCTGGACGCCTGTGCCGCCGCGAGTACTGCAGAGCCAGCCAGTGCTGAGCTGGCCGCACTTAGTGCTAGGATAGCGGGGATGATGATGGCTCGCTTAATGCGCATGATTCCTCCATGCCGTTTACACAGTTCAGCGGCCTGCTGCATGGCTTCGTTGTCACGCGTGGCACAGCTGAGCCAGGTGGAGCTATTGCCGATTCTCGGCTATTCCATACACAGCGTAAGACATTATTTACACTTTATGCAAATACTAAATAGTGCAATATCTATTGGTCGGGAATATGCATTCCTTCGTGCCGGATAAATGTCAGCAATCCCTGCACTGCAAGCTTCCGCGCAATTTGCACCGCACGGTGTGGCAGGTCGTTATAAAAGCGCCGTTGAGCGCCGAATTAATGTCTGAAAAATGTTCGCTTGTTCCGTAAATATTCTGGTAGTAAGGTTTGTTCCATGTCTCCGGTGACCGCGGCCGGTGGTCTGGTCGGCCGCGATAGCGAGACGGCGCTGCTGACCGGGCTCATAAAAGAGGTGGCGCGGGGCCGCGGCGGTTCGGCGCTCATCGAGGGCGAGCCGGGCATCGGCAAGTCCGCGCTGGTGCGGGCGGCCGTGGCGGAGGCGCAAGAGGCCGGCTGCCAGGTGTTCTGGGGTGCTGGTGACGAGCTAGGCCAGGCGCTGCCCCTGCTGCCGTTCCTGGATGGGTTGCGGGTCCGCGAGCCCTCGGCGAACCCCCGGCGGACCGCGATCGTCGGGCTGCTGCGCGGCGAGGTCGCCGCCGACCGCGGCACGGACGTGCCGGCGGTGCTGGCGGAGCAGTTGCTGGCGCTCGTCGCCGAGCAGTACGCGGTGCGGCCGACCATCCTGGTCATCGACGACCTGCTGTGGGCCGACCAGGCCAGCATCACCTTGTGGGGACGGCTGGCGAGGTCGGCACGGCAGGTGCCGCTGCTAGTGGTCGGGATGATGCGCCCGGTGCCGCAGCGGGACGACCTGGTGGCGCTGCGGCGGGTGGTGGATGACGCCGACCGGCTCCAGCTCACCGGGCTCACCGGTGCGGCGGCGGCCGACCTGGTAGCAGCCCTGGCCGGCGGCCGGCCCGACGGCAACCTGCGGCGGCTCGCCGACGGGGCGGCAGGCAACCCGCTCTACGTCACCGAGCTTGTCGCCGCGCTGGCCCGCGGCTCCCAATTGGCCATCACCGAAGCGGGAACCGCCGAGCTGGCGGGCGGTTCCGCGCCAAGCTCGCTGTCGGCGGCTATAGCGGATCGCCTTGGCTTTGTGGCCGGGCCGGTCCGTGAGGTGCTGCGGGCGGCCGCCCTGCTTGGCATGGATTTCGCGGTCCCAGACCTGGCGATCGTGCTGGGCCGCAGCGTGGCGGACCTGATCCCGGCGGTCAACGAGGCATGCGCCGTCGGCGTGCTGGCCGAGTCCGGCTACAGCCTCGGATTCCGGCATCCGCTGATCCGGGCGGCGCTGTACGACGAGATGCCGGCCCCGGTGCGCGCCGCCTGGCACCGCGATGCGGGACGGGCCCTGGCGGAGGCGGCCGCGCCGGCGGACCGGGTGGCCAGGCAGATGCTGCGGGCGGTCGGCGGACCTAGCGACACCGCGGAGACGATGGACGAGTGGATGCTGAACTGGCTGGCCCGCACCGCGGACCTGCTGGTCGGCCAGGCGCCCGGGGTGGCGGCAGAACTCCTCAGCCGGGCCGTCGCCAGTGGCCCGGCTGGCTCGGCCCAGCACAGCTGGCTGGCGAGCCGGCTCTCCGACGCCCTCTACCGCATCGGTGACAGGGCCGCGGCCGAGCAGGTGGCGAACCGCGCGCTGGAGCAGACGAGCGAGCCCGATCTCCTGGTGGACCTGCACTGGACGCTGGCGCAGTGCCGCATGCTGGCCGGTGAGTCCGCCGAATCCCTGGCCACGTTGGACCGGGCGCTGGCTTCTCCCGGGATCTCGGCCCGGCACCGGGCCAGGCTGCTCGTGCCGGTTGCGCGGACGCACTTCAACCTCGGCGAGGTCGAGAAGGCGGGCGGGGTCGCCGCCAGCGCGCTCGCGGCGGCGTCGGAGGCGGGCGACACCTGGGCCATGGGCTGGGCGCTGCTCATGATGGCGCTGGTGACGTCGGTGCGGGGACGGATGACCGACGCGCTGCCGCTGTTCGACCGGGCGCTGGCCGTGACCCAGGCCGATCAAGCGCTGACCGATCTGCGGCTGCTGCTGCAGATCAACAAGGCCGTCACGCTGGGCGATCTTGACCGGTATGAGGAAGCACTGGCCGCGGCCGGGCAGGCACGGGACCTCGCCGACCAGGTCGGCACGGCGATCCGGCTGGCTCAGGCGCACTGCGTCCTAGGCGAATTGCTCTTCGAAACGGGACGATGGGACGATGCGCTGGCCGAGGTGGAGCTCCTGCCTGAGAACCTGAATGGTGTAGCTTGCTGCAATCTCGGCATCGCCGCCGTGATCAGCTTCCATCGCGGCGAGATCGACGCGGCGCGTCGCCACCTCGCCGCCGCCGTCCCATACGCCGAGCGGATCGGACACCGGCTTATTGTCTCATTGGTCCTCGCCCACAGCCTGGACCGCGAACATGACGGCGCACTACCGGAGGCGCTGGCCGCGCTGACGGATGCGTTCGACGGCAATACGGAAGAAGTCGAGGAGATCGAGGACCTGCTGGCCGACGCCGTCCGCCTCGCTATGGAGACCGGCGACCTGAGCACCGCACAGGCCCTCGCGGGCCGGGCCGCCACACTCGCCGCCGAATCGGAGATCCCGCATCGGCAGGCGAACGCGCTGTATTGCCGCAGCCTGCTTGATCATGATGCCTCCCAGCTACTCTCGGCCGCGGAGCGTTACGACGACGCCGGCCGGCCGCTACTGAGCGGGAAGGCGCTGGAGGCGGCGGCTGAAGAGTTCATCGGCACCGGCGACCGCGGCCAGGCACGGGTCGCGTTCACCGGTGCCGTGGATATCTACACCTCTCTTAGCGCGGCCGCGGACGTCGCCCGGCTGCAGGCCACGTTCCGCGCTCACGGCATCCGGCGCGGGCCGCACGCCAAGCACCGGCGGGCGCGGAGCGGCTGGGACAGCCTCACGGCGACCGAGATCAAGATCGCCGCATTTGTGCAGGAGGGACTGTCCAATCCGGAGATCGCCGCCAAACTGCTGCTATCCCGGCGGACCATCGGGACCCACGTCTCCCACATCCTGAAGAAGCTCGACGTCCATTCACGGACCGATATAGCCCGTGAGGCCGCCCTGCGCACGATCGCGTCGAAGTTATCGCGGCGCGGGAACCGCAGGCCGTTCGGCGGGGACGGTGAGCCGGCGGGGGGGTTACGACTCACCGTCCCCACGTATTACCCCTGCGAGCCGCGTCCGCCGCCCTCGGGGATGTCGGGCCCGAAGGCGAGGGTGAAGTACACAGCTTTGCCCGCGAGGGTGGGATAAAAGCCCCACTGAGACGACAAGGTGGCGACCAGCATCAGACCCCGTCCGGTTTCCGCATCGGCTGGGACGTCCATAAGCACCGGCAAGGCGCGCGACGTATCGTGGACGTCGACGCGTAGCTGGCCGCAGGAGCAGGTGATGGCGAGCGTGACTAGCTTCCCCGCTTCCTGCCTGATGGCGTTGGTTACCAGTTCGCTGGTGAGCAGGACCGCGACGCTAGCGTCGATTGGGACTTCCCAGGCACAGATAGCCTCCCAGACCTGGCCGCGGGCCTCGGCTGCCGCCGTCGGTCCCGTGGTCAGCGGGACGCAGTGCCAGTACAGTTCGGTCGGACGGGTCGGCGCCATCGCGTTCATCGGGTTCCTTAGTGGGCCTGTTCGAGCTGGTCCGGCAGAGCGCTGGTCACTCTGCGCGGCTGCTCCCGGAAGGTCCGAGCAAGAGGCTGATGTGCTCAGTGCCGGTTGCAAATAAAATGATTCTGCAAATTGCAGTGCAAGACATCGGTCAGCTGACGGATTTTGAACGATGCCGACAAGTCCGAGCCGAGCTCGGCGCCGGCCGAAAGTTTAGTGTTCGCTTCCCGCACGCTCGAACCCTTGTTCTCTCCTTCCTGGCTGCCATACGCTGCCCGCATGACTCTGCCCTTTTCGGAAGCTCGTGCCCGCGCCGACGACGCCCGCGCCGCGTGGTGAAGGACCCGGTCGGGATCATCGGAGCCGGGCTGGTCGGGCTGGCCACGGCCCGCCAGCTCGTGCTCTCGGGCGTCCCGGTGGTGGTCTGGGAGAAGGAGGCTACGGTCGCGCGGCACCAGTCCGGGCACAACTCCGGCGTCGTGCACGCGGGGATCTACTACCCGCCGGGCTCGGCCAAGGCGCGAAGCTGCCGGCGGGGCGTCGAGCTACTGCACGCCTACTGCGCCGACCGCGGGCTGCCGTGGGACGAGCGCGGGAAGCTAGTGGTCGCCCGGGACGAAGCGGAAACCCAGCGGCTACGCGACATCGAGCGCCGGGCGCTGGCCAACGGCGTGCCCGGCGTGCGCTGGCTGGACGGGCCGGGCATCCGCGCGCTTGAGCCGGACGTCGCAGGGGTCTCCGCCCTGCTCTCCCCCACCACGGCCATCACCGATTACCCCGCGATCGCCCGGGCCTTCGCCGACGACGTGACAGCCGCCGGCGGTCAGGTGCTGACCAGCACCGCCGTGACTGCGGTGCGCCGCCGCGGCGATCAGCGGGAAGGCGTCCAGGTGAGCACCCCGGGCGGGACACACGCGGTGTCGCGGCTGGTGATCTGCGCCGGGCTGCAGACGGACTTGCTCGCCCGGGCGGCGGGCGACGTCGCCGGACCGGAAATCGTCCCATTCCGCGGCGAGTACCTGCGGCTGCGGCCCGAGCTGCGGCACAAGGTCCGCCATCTCATCTATCCCGTGCCCGACCCCGCCTACCCGTTCCTCGGCGTCCACCTCACCCCGCGCGTCGACGGCGAGGTCGACCTCGGGCCGAACGCGGTGCTCGCGCTGGCCCGGGAGGGTTACCGCTGGCGCGACGTCTCAGCCCGTCAGCTGTCCCGGCTAGCCCGGTCTGCGGCGTTCCGCCGGCTGGCCCGGCAGAACTGGCGGGCCGGCCTGCGGGAGATGCACGGGTCGCTATCACGCCAGACCTTCCTCGCCGAGGCCCGCACCTACCTGCCCTGGCTCGAAGCCGGCCACGTGACGTCCGGGCCGGCCGGGGTACGCGCACAGGCGGTAGATCCGGACGGGTCGCTCGTCGACGATTTCCGGATTCACCGGATCGGCCCGGTCACGGCCATCCGCAATGCCCCCTCCCCGGCCGCGACGGCCTCCATGGCCATCGCCGAACAGATCGAGTCCGAGCTGTCGCTCTCACTTAACACCGGAAGGTAACCAGCCGGGGGCGGGCAGTCCTGTGGTTGGGCGGCTGGCACGCAGACCCGGGCCAGGAGAGTGCGCAAGGTGTGCTGCTCGCGCTGGTCGAGGGCGCTGACGGCGGTGGCGGCGACGCGCTCGGCCTCGGTGCTGGCGCCGGCCAGCTCGTGCGTACCGGCCTCGGTGAGGTGCAGCCGGGTGACCCTGCGGTCCGAGGGATGCGGGCACCGGGCGACCAGGCCGCGTGCTTCCAGGCCGTCGATCATGTCGGTAATCGTGCGGGGCGATACGTGCAGGGCCTGGCTGACCTCGCGCATGGAGCGGTCACCCTCGGCTAGGGCCCTGAGTAGCTTCAGGCTCGACAGTGACAGCCCGTGCTCCCGGAGGGCGGCGCCGGTGGTGATACGGATCCGGTGCGCGGCGTAAATGATGGCGTCGACGGCGTCGCTGCCGGTTGCGGGTCTCACCTGAGCGCATCCTTCTGACGGTTGAGCAGTAACCGTACAATAATGAGTATCCTCACTATAGGTGTCCTCTGGAGTTTAGATGCCCTCAGGAAAGTACGGTGAGGACCCTAGAAGAGAAAGGACCATGACGTGACGACCCCCAGGCGCCGCCCGGCTCCGACGTTCCATCCGGTTGCCGTGGCGGACATCAGCGAGCTCACGCCCCGCATGCGGCGGATCACCTTCTCCGGTGACAAGCTCGCCGAATACCCCGACGACGGGCCTGCGACGCACTTCAAGCTGCTGCTTCCCGCTCCCGGGCAGGCGGAGGTCACAGTGCCCGAACTCGGGCCGGACGGGCCCATCTGGCCGGACCCGCGCCCGCTGCGGCGCACCTACACTCCTCGCCACCTCGACCGGGAGGACCGGCGGCTGACGGTGGACTTCGTGCTGCACGGTGACGGCGGGCCGGCGTCGGCGTGGGCGGCCGCGGCCCGCGTCGGCGACCGGGTCGTGGTCACCGGCGCGCGCGGAGCGTACCGGATCGACCCGGATGCCGACTGGACCTTGCTGGTAGCCGACGAGACCGCGCTGCCCGCGGTCGGAACGATCCTGGACGCCGCGCCCGCCGCCGCCCGGGTGCTGCTCGTCGCCGAGGTCGCCGACGAAGCCGAACAGCTGAAGTTGGACACGGCCGCGGAGCTGACCACGGTGTGGTGCCATCGAGGCGAGGGCCTCGACGGGTTCGGGATGGCGGCCGCGCAAGCCGTCCGTGACCTGGCCCTGCCCGAGGGACGCGGTGCGTGCTGGGTCGGGCTGGAAGCCACGGCCATGCGTGCGGTGCGCCGGCACCTTCTCGGCGAGCGCGGCCTGGACCGGGATCAGCTCTACACCCGAGGCTACTGGAAGCTCGGCGCGGCCGATCACCCCGATCACGACACCGGCGAGGACTGATCCCGCTAGCCGGTCAGGGCCTGGTACACAAGCTGGCGCAGCTGGGGGCGGATCGGGTAGGCGCTGGAGGGAAGAAGCTGGGTAAAGAACGAGACCGTCAGCTCTTCCGACGGGTCGATCAAGAACGTGGTGCTGGCCGCGCCGCCCCACGACAGCTCCCCCGCGGAACACAGCACCTTACCGGGCACAGGGTCGATGACGACGGCGAAGCCGAGTCCGAAGCCGACCCCGCGGAACGGGGATTCCGCGTACAGCGGCCGGCCGAACGTCTCCAGGTCACGGCCGCCGGGAAGGTGATTGCGGGCCATGTAGCGGACGGTGCGCGGGCTTAGCAGCCGGGTGCCGTCCAGTTCCCCGGCCGGGCTGTCCGAGCGGTGTAGCAGCATCTGGGTGAACCGGTGATAGTCCGCCGCGGTCGAGACCAGGCCGCCGCCTCCGCCGAGCATGGTCGGCGGGCGGCGGGCGGCGTCGCCCAGGGCGTCGAGCCGGAGCGCGGTGCCACCGCTCCCGGGCGCGTACAGGGCGGCCAGCCGGGGCAGTTGAGCCTCTTCGGCGTAAAAGCCGGTGTCGGTCATGCCGAGCGGGCGCAGGATCCTGGCCGCGAAGAACTCATCCAGGCGCTGTCCGGAGACGACCTCGATCACCCGGCCGAGCACGTCGGTCGCCATCGAGTAGTTCCACTCCGCACCGGGCTGGAAGAGCAGCGGGATGCCCGCCCAGATGTCGCACGCCTGCGCCAGGTCCATGCCTCGGGGCGCGGACCATTCGAACCCGGCGGCCCGGTACAGGGCGTCCACCGGATGCACCCGGTGGAACCCGTACGTCAGGCCGGCGGTATGGGTGAGCAGGTGCCAGATCCGCACCGGCTCGGTGGGCGGGACGGTGACCTGCCGCAGGTCCGAGCCGCCGGCGAACACCCGGACGTCGGCGAACGACGGGATGTAGGAGCTGACCGGATCGGTGAGCTCGAATCCGCCCTCCTCGTACAGCATCATCGCCGCCACCGAGGTAATCGGCTTGGTCATCGAGTACAGCCGCCATACTGTGTCCGTCTCGGCCGGCAGCCCGGCCTCGACGTCGCGGGATCCGTAGCTCGACACGTAGGCCAGGCGGCCGTGCCTGCTCACCGTGATCAGCCAGCCGGGCAGCCTGCCGTCGTCGACATACCGGGCGAAGTGCCGGCCGATCCGAGCCAGCCGGTCCGGATCCAGGCCCACCTCGGCCGGCTCGGCCTCGGCCTTGAGCTCGCTCATCGCATCACCTTTCCCAGCATCCGCACGCCTAAAAGCTTGCCCTATCGCGAGCTTTCCCCGCCAGTGCCGGAAAAACAGATCCGCCCAGCCCGGGCCCCGGCCGTGCGAACATGCGCGGGCGTGACCACCGACAAGGCAGTTAAATAGGTCAAAGGCCAGGGAATGGCGGCTGAGCGAGCAGCTTAGGTGTGCGGGGCTGAGCTGGGCTGGCCGGCCGCGGCGGGCGCCGCTATAGGGAGGGGGCCGGTAGAAGATCTTCCTCGACGGTCACTGGTGATGTCCCCGGCGGAACATAGCCCGCGCACGGGCAGCGCCTCCGCAGGTTCAGCGGATCCAGCCGGACGGTGCAGGCCGCTGGCGTGCGGTGGGATGCGACGGTGTGCGCGCATCGGACGCACATTCCTGCCGACGGCACAGACATGGAGTGCCATTCCCAGAGCATATTGGTCCCGATGGACAGCCAGAACATGAAATAGACGAACGCGATCAGGAAGCCCACGACCTCATATTCACCAGCACCGCGCACCGACGCGACCGCAAAAGCGGAGGCGATTATGGCTGGTGTAATGAACCCGGCTGCGCTCCACCTGGCTGCGTTGCTTGTCCGCGGCCGGGACGGCTTGCGCGGCGGCTGGGCCCCGGCCAGCCGCGCGGGGACGTCGGCGGTGACCGCGGCCAGTTCCGCGCACGCACGTGCAGTGAACGTCAGGCCGATGCGCGCGTCGAACTCGTCCTTGGTCAGCCGACCCTGAACGAACGCGGCCTTGAGCACGTCGATCACCTGCTCGCGGTCGGCGCGCGACGCCCGCCGGTAGCCGCGGCCCGCTGCCTTCTCGTCTTCCGGCCCTGCCATCACGGCCCCTCCCTCGGAGGAAGCTTTAAGAACAGGGTAACCCGGCTGCCCCTGACGGCCATATCGATCGTCAGCGCTTTGGAGTAGCGGCGCGTGCGATGGTGGGGAGTACGCTTCGTGGCCGACCTGGCCATCATCGGGTGTCCGCAGACCAGGGCGCCGGCCAGGGCCTTCCACGGGTGCGATCGGCCGCTCCAAACGCGACCGTGAAGACCAGGATCAATCCCGCGGAAAGAGCAGGACGACATGAACGAGTCACTTACCTACCAGCGAATCGGAGCGGCATCTCGCGACCGGACTCATACCCTGTTCGCGCAGACGATGGGATACGTCGCGGGCACTGCCGCCCTGTTCGCGCTGGGCACCTACCTGGGCCGCGACCTAGCCGGCGGCGTGGGCATCGTCGCATTCATCGCCGCCTTCGCCTGCCTGATCGGCATGCGGTTCGCGGCGCGCAAGTCCCGGCAGCTGACGGTCGGGCTGCTGGGCGCCTTCGGGCTGCTGATCGGGCTGGCCGTGGCGCCGGTGGTCGCGTACTACGGCAGCATGGACCCGCGGGCCCTGTGGGAGGCCGGCGGCGCCACCGCGCTGTTCATCGCCGGGTTCGGGGCGGCCGGGTACGCCACCCGGCGCGACCTGACCGCGATCGCGCGGGTCTGCTTCTGGGCGCTGCTGGCCCTGATCGTGGCCGGCATCGCACTGATCTTCGTCCACATCCCGGGCGGCGACCTGATCTACTCGGTGCTCGGCCTGGTGATCTTCGCCGGCTTCACTATGTTCGACTTCCAGCGGCTGCGAGTCTCCAAGGACATGAGCGCGGCGCCCCTGCTGGCCGCGTCGATCTTCCTCGACGTGCTGAACGTGTTCCTCTTCTTCCTGGAGATCTTCTCCGGCGGGGAAAGGGCCTGAACGCTATCCCCTTCTCTCATTCTTATTCATCCGGATGGCTGGCTGCGGGGCGGGATTACCGGCCGGTCTGGGGGGAGCGGGATGCTGGCCTCGAGCACCGTCCCGCCCGTGACCGGGCTGGTGATGTCCATTGTTCCGTTGAGCGCGCCAATGCGGTCGCGCAGGCCGCTGAGCCCGCTGGTTTCCGAGCGGGGCTGCGCCCCGCCGATCCCGTCGTCGCGGACCTCGACGGCGCACCGGTCGTCGATGAGTTTCACTCGCACCCAGGCAGATGCGGCGTGGGCGTGCTTGACCACGTTGGTGAGGGCTTCGGAGCAGAAGAAGTACACGCTCGCCTCGACTGGGGCCGGGAGCCTGGAGTCGGGTACCTCGAGCTGAACGGAGATCGGCAGGCCGGCGGCGAGGCTGTCGATGGCCGCGGCCAGGCCGCGCTGGGTGAGGATCGCAGGATGGATCCCCGAGGCGATCCCGCGCAGGTCGTCGATCCCGCGCTTGGCGTCGCGGATGGCCAGGCCGACCAGTTCCCGCGCGCGCTCCGGCGCGGATTCCCATTTCAGCTCGGCGAGCTGAAGATTGATGAGGGTGGTGACGAGCCGCTGCTGAGCACCGTCGTGCAGGTCGCGGGTAACGCGCTGGCGGGCGGCGTCAGACGCGGCGACCAGGCGTGCCCGCGATGCCATCAGCTCGTGCTCGGCGCGCTGGCGTTCGGTGATATCGCGGACGTAGGCGGTGAACGCCGGATTTCCAGTCAGCCCGGTGCGGGTAATGGCTATCTCGACCGGGAACTCGCTCCGGTCGGCGCGCATGGCCGTCATCTCGATCCGGCGGTCCAGGACGCGTTCTTGCCCGGTGGCCAGGTAACGGGCGAAACCTTGCCGGTGTGCTTCGCGCAGCGAAGGAGGAATGATCGCTTCCGCGAGCTCCCGGCCGATCACTTCATCCGCCCGGTACCCGAAGATGTGCTCGAACGCGCTGTTGACGTACGTGACGCAGGCGCGCCGGTCGATGCTGATGACCGCGTCGAGGGCGGCTTCGAGGATGGCGCGCTGGCGGGCCTCGCTCGCCGCGAGTTCTGCCGCCCGGGCCTGCGCGATGTTACGTTCGAGGGTCGCCCGGCTGCGCCGTTCGGCCTCGGCGATACTCTGCAGGCGGGCGAGTTCCACGCTCAGCACGGTGGCGGCGTACTCGAGCGCGGCGAGATCGATCTCGCTCGCGGTCCGGGCGGGGTCAACGAGCGCGATCACCCCGAGGACGTCGGTGCCGGCTAGGACCAGCCAGGCTCGGCCGTGGTGGACGGGGCGACGGGTATTCCGCAGTCGGCGGATGAGCTCGCGCCGCTGCTCAGGCGGATCTGGTGCGAGGTAATCGCCCGGCACGTCACCAGTGGCGGCACGGGTATTGCCGCCCGCGTCCTGGATGAAAACACCGAACGTCGTGAGCTCGTGCAATGTCTCAGCGATGCCCATTTCCCCGGCGTTGGTCATCTCGTTCAGCCGGTGGTGCACCTCCATTATCCTGGTAAGCGTCGAGATCGTTGACTCGAGTTCGGTATTGAGAGCGGCAATTCGCTGGGTACTCGCCTGTTCGGCCGCGATCAGCTCCAGCTTGGCGATCACGGTGCCGGAAAGTTGCGCGAGCACTGAGAGCAGGAAGGTTTCCTCGTCCGACAGGGCTTCGCTGCCGACGATTATCAAGAAAATTTGCTCATGCGCCAGTGGGGATGAAATGGGGAATACCCACGACGGGGGAAGGTCGCCCATCTGGAGTAGGTCAGGTCCGGTGAGCTTCGCCAGCACTTCGCTGATGTTATCCGGTGCTCGCTGGTAATACTCTCCGGACCTGGCCAGATGCCAGATCAGCGCCTGCTGGCAGGACACGATTGAGGGGACCGAGGTGGTGACGAGCCGCATAACCTGGTCAGATGAAGAGGCCTGGGTCAGGATGAGCGACAATGTATAGACCGCGTTGAACGACGACAACCTGGCCTCGACAGCCGGATCCATGTCGTTGGTACTCGGTATGCCCCCCGCGGTTGACGTCATCGGTCCCCGCGGAACTGGCGCTTGGGAATGTAGTACCGATTCATGATAATCAGTCCATTGACGAAGATCCGGGTATGAGTCCAACTGAATTCCGTATAACGACAGTCGTGTCACCTATTAGCCAGAGGCGTTCGTATCCCTGGGAAAGCGTTCCTTTGGCCGTGGCTTCCATGCCGCGCATGAATGCGTCCGTCGAAAAGTGTCCCTTGGGAAGGTACCCCTCCTCTTCGGTAAAAAATTGCAGCATGTCGTCTTTGCCGGACCGCAGGCCCTTCGACACAAAGTCCACGACGATATCGTCCAGGTGATTTCCGCCGCCATTATAGAAGGCGCAAATGTGATCGCCTGGCTGGAAGTCAAGACCAGGACTGTCCGCAAGCAAAGGCAGGGGCATCTCCCCAGCGTAACTAGCGGTTGTACCGGACGCCAGGTAGCTGGGGCCGGCTTTATCGCCTGATTCGAGAGGACACCTTGTAAGTGGCCCGGACGTACGGGTCAGGCTGGACGGCCCGTACGGGGTCAAGGTGACATACCAGGGCACCGGCCAGGGACCACCCTGGCGCGAACAGGTGCCCGGAGCGCGATCGTGGGTACAGGAAACACAACCGGGGCGGCGTGAGGAGACCATTATGTGTTTCGCCCATTGTGGCAGCGCGGGTGGCGCTGGGCTGGTGCAGGCCGCTGTGTCGATGACGTTGGCCCGCGGGATCTTCGTCTGACACCGAAATGACTGACACCGGGATGGACAGCTTGCCGATAGGCGACTACGCCCTGCTGTCGGACTGCCGCTCGGCTGCGCTGGTCAGCCGGGCCGGCTCGGTGGACTGGCTATGTTTCCCTCGTTTCGACGCGCCGGCCGTATTCGCCCGCATCCTCGACCCCGATGGCGGCCACTTCGCGATCCGGCCGGCCGGCGATTTCCAGGCCAGCCGCACGTACGTCGACCGGACCATGACCCTGGAGACCACGTTCGGCGCGCAAGCCGGCACCGCGGTGCTGACCGACGCCATGGCGATGGGCCGCGACGACCGCGGCCACCACCTGGGCGCTAGGTCGCCGGGAGTCCTGCTGCGCCAGCTGAAGTGCACCGCGGGGGAGATCGACGTCGACGTCAGCTATGCGCCGCGTCCCGAATACGGCCTGATCTACCCGATCCTGGAAGCGGTCACCGGAGGCATCGCCGCCCGCGGCGGCGCCAGCAGGCTCCTGCTTTCCGCGCCGGACGGTTTGCAGGTCGCCGGGGACACCGCCACTGCGCAGCTGCACCTGGTCGCCGGGCAGAGCGTGAGCTTCGCCCTGGCGTACGGACCGATGACCGAACCGCCGCTGGCCGCCTGGGACGCCGCCCAGATCACCGCCAGGCTGCGGGACACCAATGCGGGATGGCGCTCCTGGTCCGCCCTGCACCAGGCCTATCAGGGTCCCTGGCGCGACCTGGTCCATCATTCCGGCCGGGTCCTGCAGGCGCTCACGTACGCCCCGACCGGGGCCATCGTGGCCGCGCCCACGACCTCGCTGCCTGAGGTCATCGGTGGCGGGCGCAACTGGGATTACCGCTATACCTGGGTGCGCGATGCCAGCCTGACCATGGAGGCCATGTGGGTGGCGGCGTGCCCCGATGAGGCCGCCAAGTTCTTCGGCTTCCTGGCCGACGCCGCGGCATCCCAGCTGCGGCGAGGGAAGGATCTGCAGATCATGTTCGGGGTCGGCGGCGAGCACGACCTTTCCGAACGGGAGCTACCGCACCTGACCGGATGGCGGGCTAGCCGTCCGGTGCGGGTCGGCAACGGGGCGTGGTCCCAGCGCCAGCTTGACGTGTACGGCGAGCTGCTCGATGCCGCGCAGCGGCTGGCCGACCAGCTGGGTGAGCTCGACCCGGTCACCCAGCAGTTCCTCGCCGCCGCGGCGGACACGGCCGCGAGCCGGTGGAAGGAGAAGGACCAGGGCATATGGGAGATCCGCGGCGAGCCACGGGACTTCCTGTACTCCAAGCTCATGTGCTGGGTCGCGCTCGACCGGGCCATTGCCCTCGCCCCGCAGCTCGGCGCAGCCGACCGCACTAAGGCGTGGGCCGCCGCCCGCGACGAGATCCGCGCGGCCATCGAGGGGCACGGCTGGAACGATCGGGCCGGTGCGTTCACCCAGGCCTTCGGCAGCGAAGATCTCGACGCATCCAGCCTGATGCTGGCGATCACCGGTTTCCTGCCCGGGGACGACCCGCGGATGAAGGCGACCGTCGACGCCACCGCCGCCCGGCTGACCGACGAACGCGGCCTGGTCTACCGCTACCTGGCTCACGACGGCCTGGCCGGCCAGGAGGGAACGTTCCTGCTCTGCACGTTCTGGCTGGCGCACGCGCAGGCGCTGACCGGAGAGCTTGACCAGGCCAGCGCGACGTTCGAGCGCGCCGTGGCGGCCATCAACGACGTGGGCCTGCTGGCCGAGGAGGTCGACCCGGGCAGCGGCGAGATGATCGGCAACTTCCCGCAGGCGTTCAGCCACATCGGCCTGGTCAACGCCGCCTGGGCCATCTCCCAGGCCCAGCAGCGGGTAGCCGGCGCGGGCCAGAAGCCGGCCCCAGGTTCCGGCGCGGCGCGGGAGGACGGAAGCTCGGCACTGAGGACGCTGCAGGCAGCTTGGGTGCCCGGGCGCGACTAGCCAGGGCGGACCGTTAACATCAGTGTCCGTTCCGAATTAATTCTTTACATGATCCATCCGGCAGCAGGCCGCTGGCGTCGGCCGAGCCGTGGGCATAGCTTGGTGCCGTGAGCCCGCCCGAGCAGATCCGCGTCGTTGTCGGCGAGGACCAGTCCTTTGTCAGGGAAGGGATCGTGAGCGTCCTGCAGGACGGCGGATTCGACGTGGTCGGCACCACCGACAATGCGCCTGAGCTCGTCCGGATGGCCGATGCGTACGGCCCTGATGTGGTCATCGCCGACATCCAGATGCCGCCCGATCATAGCGATGACGGGCTCCGGGCCGCGCTGGCCATCCGGGCCGCCCACCCTGGAACCGGCGTGCTGGTGCTATCGCAGTTCCTTGAGGACCGTTACGCGTTCGAACTGGTAGCCGACGGCGCACAGGGCGTCGGCTACCTGCTGAAGGAGAAAGTCGGCGACATGGGGATGTTCGCCGATGCGGTGCGGCGCATCGCCGACGGCGGGTCGGTGCTCGACCCGGACGTGGTCGCGCGGCTGGTGGGCCGCAAGCGGAAGGCAAGCCCGCTCGACGACCTGACCCCGCGCGAGCGGCAGGTCCTGGCGCTGATCGCCGAAGGCCGCTCCAACGCCGGCATCGCGCATGATCTAGTGGTCTCCGTGGCTGCCATCGAGCGTCACGTGACCGGCATCTTCGACAAGCTCAGCCTTCATCAGTCGCCCGAGGCGCATCGCCGTGTCCTCGCCGTACTGACATACCTGCGGACCTGACCAGCTCAACCCCCATTTAGCCTCCGCCGGCTGATGTCCGCTAGTGGGAGAACAGTGTCCTGAGGTCAGCGACGGCCAGCTCCTGCTTGGCGACGAACGCGATGGCGGCGCAGGTCTTCATGACCTCGGCCGGAACCTGGTCGATATCGGCAGACGTCAGCACGATCCGGGCCCCGGCGCAGGCAGCGGCCAGTGACGCCGCCACCGCGAACCCGTCTTGTCCCGGCAGGTTGACGTCCAGGAGTATCCCGTCCGGGCAGCTCCCGGCCACGGCGGCCAGCGCCTGCTCTCCATCCGCCGCCTCGTCGAGCACCTCGAAGCCACGCAGGGCGAGCAACTCAGCCGCCAGGGCGCGAAAACGCGGACTGTCGTCGACGATCAGGATTCGGCTCGCCACATAGAAATAATGGCCGCGGACCTGGGCGCCGGCAATCGGGCTAACCCCACAATTCGCGGACCCCTGAGATCGTCGGCTCGGGTTAACCCGATGGTGTTTGCGGGGCTTCCTGAGCCCGGGAACTGAAGGGCACTCCATTGGCGTGCGAGCACGTCCCCGGCAGGCTCGTCCTATAGCCCAGCACTAATAACCCAGCCATCACGTAACCCAGCCATCACGCGCCTAGCCGCCTAGCCAGGACCACCTCGACCGAGGAAACCCCATGAGTGAGTCATCGATATACCTTCCTCGACGCCCGGCCCGCCGCCCAAGCGCGGGCTGGCCTGATCAGGCCGCGTATCGCAGCATCGATCCCGACCGGTCCGTCCTGATCAGGACGGGAGTCTGGCCAGGCGCGGAGTCAGATCGGACATCGACGATGTTGCGCGGGCGGCGCAGCGAGTGTGAGGTGCTGGGCGGACTGCTCGACGGGGTGCGCGGCGGGCGCAGCGCGGCGCTCATCCTCCGGGGCGAGGCGGGGGTGGGCAAGACGGCGCTGCTGGATTACGCGGTGGCGTTGGCGACGGACCTGCGGGTGGTGCGAGCCGCGGCGGTGGCGCCGGAGATGGGGCTGGCGTTCGCCGGGCTGCATCAGCTGTGCGGGCCGGTGCTGGACGGGCTGGGGCGGCTGCCTGGCCCGCGGCGGGTCGCGCTGGAAACGGCGTTCGGCCTGGAGGCGGGTCCGTCGCCAGATCGTTTCCTGGTGGGCCTGGCCGTGCTGAGCTTGCTGTCGAAGGTGGCCGGGGAGCGGCCGCTGGTGTGCGTGGTGGATGACGCACAGTGGCTGGATCAGGCGTCGGCGCAGGTGCTGGCGTTCGCGGCGCGCCGGCTGCGGACGGAGTCCGTGCTGGTGCTGTTCGGCGCGCGGGAGCCGATCGCGGACCTTGGCGGGCTGCCCGAGCTGGTGGTCGAAGGCCTTGGGGACGCCGATGCGCGGGAGCTGCTGGACTCGGCGGTCCGATGGCCGATGGATGAACGGGTCCGAGAGCAGATCGTGGCGGAGACAAGGGGAAATCCGCTGGCGTTGGTTGAGCTGCCGCGGGGGCTGACGCCGGCCGAGCTGGCCGGCGGCTTCCGGCTGCCAGAGGTGCTGCCGCTGCCCGCGGGGATCGAGCAGGATTTCCTGCGCCGGGTCGAGGGCCTACCCGGGCCGACCCGGCTGCTGCTGGTGATCGCGGCGGCCGAGCCGACCGGCGATCCGGCGCTGTTGCGACGGGCCGCGGGGCGGCTAGGAATCCCGGCCCAGGCCGCGACGCCGGCGGCGGAGGCTGGGCTGCTTGAGTTCGGTGCATGGGTGCGGTTCCGGAATCCGCTGGTCCGCGCGGCGGCCTACCAGTCCGCCTCGGCTGCGGACCGGCAGCTGGTGCACCGCGCCCTGGCGGAGGCCACCGATCCGCAGACAGACCAGGACCGCGGCGCCTGGCACCGGGCCCAGGCCGCGCCGGAGCCCGATGAGGACGTGGCCGCCGGGCTCGAGCAGTCGGCCGGCCTGGCCCAGGCGCGCGGCGGCCTGGCCGCCGCCGCCGCGTTCCTCGAGCGCGCAGCGGCGCTGACGCCGGACCCCGCGCAGCGGGCCGAAAGAGCGCTGGCCGCGGCGCAGGCCAAGATCCAGGCCGGGGCGTTGGACGCGGTGCCGAAGTTGCTTGGCGTGGCGAAGGCCGGACCACCAGACGAGCTCCGGCATGCTCGCGTCGAGCTCTTGCAGGCTCGGCTCGCATTCGTCTCGGACCGGGGGCGCGACGCTCCGCCGCTGCTGCTTAAGGCGGCCAGGCGGCTGGAACGAATCGACATCGACCTGGCCCGCGCGGCCTACCTGGACACGATGAACGCCGCGATGTTCGCGGGCCGCCTATCCGCTCTGGGCGGAGGCACGCTGGAGGTATCGCGTGCGGCGCACGCGGCGCCGCGGCCGTCTGGCCCGCTGCGCGCGCCCGATCTTCTCCTGGACGGTCTGGCCGCCAGCCGCACCGAGGGGTATGCGGCCGGATTGCCGATTCTGCGGCGCGCGCTGAGCGCATTCGGCCGCGACATGTCCGCGGAGGATGAGCTTCGCTGGCTCTGGCCGGCGTGCATCGCGGCCATGCAGCTATGGGATGACGCTCAGTGGGACGTACTGTCCCGGCGGCACGTCAGTCTGGCCCACGACGCCGGCGCACTCAGCGAACTGCCCGTCGCCCTGAGCGCTCGCGCCTACCTGGAGCTGCTCGCTGGCGATCTGACCGCCGCGGCAATATTGATCGAGGAAGTACGGGCGGCGACGGAAGCAACGGGAAGCAACTTCGCGCCCTCCGGCGCCCTTGGCCTGGCCGCGTGGAGCGGCCGGAAAAACGAGGCTGCCGTGCTGATCGAGGCCACCCTCGCCGAAGTGAGGCTGCGGGGCGAGGGAATCGGGATGGCCGTAACGGAATGGGCGAATGCGGTGCTTTGCAACGGCCTGGGCCGCTATGACGAGGCGCTGGCCGCGGCCGAACAGGGCAGCCAATACCGGGATGAGCTAGGGTTGGCCACCTGGTCGCTGGTCGAGCTGATCGAAGCGGCCGCCAGGACCGGGCAGACCGAGCGCGCGACCGCGGCCCTGCGGCGTTTGGCCGAGTCCACCGGCGCCGCGGGCACCGATTGGGCGCTCGGGATCGAGATGCGTTCACGGGCCCTGCTGAGCGGCGGCGAGTTCGCCGACCGGCTGTACCGCGAGGCGATCCAGCGGCTCGGCCGCACCCGCGTCCGCGCGGAGCTGGCCCGGGCGCACCTGCTCTACGGGGAATGGCTGCGCCGACAGAACCGCCGCGTGGACGCACGCGAGCAGCTCCGCTGCGGCTACCAGATGCTGACCGCGATGGGTATCGAGGGTTTCGCCGCGCGCGCCCGCCGCGAGCTGCTGGCCACCGGGGAAACCGTGCGCAAGCGGACAGTCGAGACGGCCGGCGAGCTCACCGCACAGGAGGCGGAGATCGCCCGCCTCGCGGCTGACGGGCAGACAAACCCGGAGATCGGCGCGAAGTTGTTCCTCAGCCCGCGCACCGTCGAGTGGCACCTGCGCAAGGTGTTCACGAAACTCGCGATCAGGTCCAGGAAAGAGCTCCGCGAGGCGCTACCCGCTCGGGTCCAGACGACCCTGCCGGCCTAAGGGGCAAGGCCACGTAGTTAACGCATGGGAGGAGGATGTCAAGGTCCGGGCGTCATCGCCCACCCCGCCCCCAGGCGTCACAGCCGCCGCACAACACCGCTACCGCCACGCCAGGCGGAGGGGGTTCTCCGGTTACCGCGGTGGATCCGGGCTCCGCGGTGGATCCGGTGCGCGGGGTGACCCCGGATCAACCATGAAGCCCGGATCAACCACGATAATCCGCGTCCATAAGCGGCAGGGAAGGACAAAAAGCCACTTTTGGGCGGGCCTGTTGCTGGCGAGAACAAAAGCGCAGGCGGTCGCGGTGCGAGCGTCTCCGTCCCGGGTTACAGGCGGGAGGTGAGCTCGGTCACGATGTCCGCCGCTGACTGTGGCTGCCTCGCGAGTGCGACGCCCTGTCCGGCCCACATCGAGAGCGCTTCGATGTCCCCGGTGGTTCCGATCATCGGCGGTGCTGGCTCGTAACGCACGATTGCTTCGCCGGAGGCGAAGTGCGCGATCACGTCGCCTTCTCCTGGCCGCTGGGCGTCTGGGGGGCGGCCCGCGGCTTCCCACGCCTCGGCCGTCGAGTTGCGCAGCGCGCGGTGCGGAGAATCGGGCCACCCGACGTCGTACAGGTTCGGGTACCACTGCGGATCGGTCTCGGCCGCAGCTATCAGCCGGCTCAGGTAGTACTCGTGGATCGGCATCTCCTGGGCCAGCAGGAACCGGGTGCCCAGCCACGCGGCCTGGGCGCCCAGGGCGAGCACCGCGGCGACGCCGCGGGCGTCACCGATCCCGCCCGCCGCGATCACCGGCACCGGCGTCACCGCGTCCACCACCGCGGGCACCAGCGGCAGCGTCGCGACGGTACCCGACAGGTGCCCGCCACCCTCCCAGCCCTGCGCGACGACCACGTCCGCGCCGGACCCGACTGCCCGCCGTGCCTCCTCGGCACTGCCGACCGTGACCAGGACGACTCCCCCGGCGTCGTGCACCAGTTTGCTGTAGCCGCTGGGGTCCCCCAACATAAACGAGACGATCCGCAAGCCGGCCTCAAGGGCCTGGTCAAGACGGCGGTGGTGATCCGAGGTGAGAACAAGGTTGCCGCCGAACGGCCGCGCGGTCAGTGCCGCCGTGTCGCGAATGACGGCTCCGGCGTCATCGGACCACGTCAGCGTCACCATGCCAAGCGCGCCGGCATTCGAGACCGCCGCGGCCAGCGGGGGAATCGCGGCCATGGGTGCCTGCACGATCGGTTGTTCAATTCCGAGCATCTCGCATACCGGCGTGGTCACTGCCCTCGCCCCTTCCGTAATTCTTGGCCGGCCACCCGGCTTACATGTCTCGCCGCGGGCGGTCAGGTATACGAGGTCGGCATCGACTCGGACCCCCGGTCCCAGCCGTGGAACTTCGAGTAGTCGTGCGCGTCCCAGGCTTCGCGGAGCCCGGGGGTGCTCAGGTCCCAGTCCGGGCGGGTCTCGGCCGAGGCGGCCCGCAGGTCAAGCCACAGCTCGTAGAACGACGGGCGGCCCCAGAACCAGTAGCCGTTATAGACACTGTGGATGACCAGCCCCGGCCTGAGCACCAGCGTGTGCGGGATCATCGGGTTGTGCTCGGGGTCGGTGTACTCGGCGATGTCGAGGTCCTGCTGGACGGTCCGGCCGGGATCGGACAGGAAGGTCCACTGGGCGCCGACCGAGGCGCGGAATTCTTGCAGGACGTGATGGTCGTCGGTGGCGATGGTGGCGACCTGGGTGTAGGCCACCGCGATCTTGGGGTAGTTGGCCGCCAGCTCGAGGTGCTGCTGGTGCTCTTTAGGGCAGTAGTTGCCGCGCGCCAGGGTCAGGACCAGCGGATCGCGGCCCTGAAGCTCGCTGAGCTTACGCACCGTGCCGGTGTGGTCCGGGAGAGCGTAATCAGGGAAGATGCCGCCAGGTCTGATGTCGGGACGCATCAAATAACCGCCTCTCGGTAACGTCACGGGCGTGACCCGCACCGTGCTGATCCCTGCTCCGCTGCACGGACCCATCCCAGGGTAGGACAGCGGCAAGCCGGCCCCTGTGACGCCATGCTCGCGGCCGTGTCCGTTCCGTCGCGCCCGTCAATACCCTGGCCGGCACCCTGGTCCCTGTCGGCCAGCGCGCCGAAATACGGCGAGAGCAGCAGGAACGGCAGCCAGTGGCTGAACACCTAAAAGCCGGTCAAGACCGGGGAATGGAACCGCTGCCAGATCACCCAGTAGGTGATGACGTGCTCGATGTTGTCGGCCATCATCGACAGGGCCCCGCCGCAGAGGTAGGCCCGGCAGGCGGGGTTGCGCAGCGCGGGCACTGACGGCCACGACGCCCTTTCTCAATCCAGGCGATAGTCGCCCGGGACTGTGCGTTCATGCGAATAATGGCGACATGCCGACTCCCTCTCGTGCGGATGACTTGCATGCCCGCCGACCGTGAGAAGTTCCCGCTGCCCGAGCGGTTCTTCCTCGCCTATACCGCGGTGTCACGCTGGGCGACCGGCGGCTCGATCACGAGCCCGGACAGCCCGGGCAGCCGACGGGGCTGCGCGAATCCGCTCGCCCTGTTCAAGGTCCTGTTCTTCCTCCTGATGATCCTGCTGCTCCCGATCTTCGTACTGCCGATGATGCTGGTACGGCTCCTGGGGTCAAGCCGACCGTCATTCCGGTACGGCTCGGCGGTCGACATCACCGCTGGCGACGAAGCGCGCTGGGGGCACGGCGTCTTGACGCCTGTTCCAGGCGACGCGGTCATCACGGCCGGCGCTGTGGCCATTGCGCACCGCGACCCGGGTTTTCGCGTCAGCGCGCTGACGGACTGGGCCGTCGCCGCGACGGCGCTGAACTGCCAGAGCCTCGTCTCGGGCGACGCGACCTGCACCCGGACCTTCATGGCGAACGGCCTGTACCGAGCTCACTTGGCCCTGCTGGAACTACGGGCCCGTTCCGACGTGTCCTGCGCCGGCGGGTGGCGGGCGGTCGGCGCCGCTCTCGTCGGGGTCACCCGGAGCCAGCTGGTTGAAGAGGTGCGGGTTCGGGTGCACTGCCAGGGGTGGCGGATGGAACGGCACGAGCCCACCGGCCTCACACTTCGCGGCGGCCCTGAGGTGGCCACCTGGTCGGAGGACCTGACGTTCGCCCGTTCGGCCGGCGCGGTCACCCCGGCCTCCGGCGGCCTGCCGGCCAACCGCTGCCCGTCGTGCGGCGCGCACCTGGACCTCGATCCCGGCGGGGCATGCCGGTACTGCAAGGGAGTCGTCACCGCCGGAAATTACGACTGGGTGCTGGTCTCCTGGCAGCGTGAGCCGTGGTAAGCGGGATGGTACTTGCGGGTAGTGCGGCCAGATCCGCCGTCGGGGTGGTGGTGCTTATCGTCATCGCGGGCTGGGCGCTGATGTTCGCGGTGCTGTTCGGCCTGCTGATCTACGTGACCGTGCTGCGCGGCAGGAGGCAGGGCCGTAGGCGCGTGGCGGCCGGGCCGGCCGTTTCCGCCGACCCGAACCTGGCCGCCGTCCTAGCGCAGGCCCGGCACGCCGATCCCTATTTCGACGAGCAGCTGCTGCTTGATGCCTCGCAGCTGATCTGCCTGGTCATGTTCGCGGCGATATCGACGGGCGACGAGGAGGCCGTCCGGTATCTCGCGGCTCCGTCGTTCTGGTCGACGTTTTTTGGACGCTACGTACGGAGCTCCGCACGTTCCGCGCGGCTGCAGCGCATCCAAGAGCAGGGCAGGCGGGCCGGCTCGCGCCGCCAGGCGCGGCTTCCCGTGGACTATCAGGCGCTGGCCCCCGAGCTGATCAGCCTCGATCTGCGCCAGCAGCGCGCGTGCATCCGGGTCTCGTTCAGCCAGCTGCGCGCTGTCGTCGCACCCGGTGCCCGGCGCCAGACCGCCATGGCCTCGGCCACCAGCCTTTCGTCGCTAGCGGTGTCGTTCGGCGGGGCTATGAGCGAGCAGATGAACAGTTCCGTCGCCGGCCTGTCGTGGCTGTCCTGGGCCGGGCAGTATGACCTGGTATTCACCCGGCCGCCCGGCATCCGGACGGACCCCCGTGCGGCGATCGCCAACCGGACCTGCTCCAGCTGCGGAGCGACCTACCGGTCCGAACTCGCCACCACCTGCGCGCACTGCCATGCCGAACGGCCGATGGCCTGGGACACGTGGCGGCTGGCCGACATCGCCGTCGTTGATTGAGCCGGGCTGGCGGCGCGGGCTGTGGTCAGCAGGTGCAGTCGATCACGAGCTTCATCGGCGGGTGGGCCAGGGCATCGGCGGCGGCGCTTCTGGGCACCACGGCGGAGGTGACGAGCGAGGGGTTGAAGCCTGCGGCGACGAGGTCCAGGATGGGCGGGATCGCGGGCCGGGCGTGGGCTCTGCCGGTGTGCAGGGTGCAGCCGCGCGTGTACATCGAGAACAGGACATCCAGGGGTGAGCCGCGCAGTTGCCGGTGCGGCCTCGCCGGCAGGGCTGGCAGGCACCGCAGGAGATCTGGAAGGGCAGCACGGCCAGGTCGCCGGGAGCGGATCCAGCCTGCCGACGGCCCCCTAGACAGCGAGCCTGGGATCCTGGTAGGACCTGATGGTGCGCAGTGCCGAGGTTTCGCGCGAGGGAGGCTGCAGTGCCAGGCCAGGTTCCGGCTAGTGACATCCATCACCTACGGCTCACCGTGACCGACGTGCAGCGTAGCCGCCAGTTCTACACCAGCCTGCTCGGCTTCCAGGTCGCGGTGGAGTCCCCGCCGCCCGGCGACCCGTCCGAGGCCGAGGCGTTCAGCGTCTTGTTCGGCGGCGTGGTCATGATCCGCGGCAGTTTGCTGATAGGGCTGCGGCCGGTGGCGCCCGAAGGTGACCGTTTCGATCCGGACCGGGTGGGCCTTGACCATCTCAGCTTTGGTGTCGCCAGCCGCGAGGACCTGGAACAGGCGGCCCGGCTGTTCGATGAGCACGGCGTGACTCACGGCGAGATAACCCGCCTGCCCTCATTCGGCATTGACGTGCTCTCGTTCGAAGACCCCGACGGCATTCAGCTGGAGC
>Ga0302314_10005012_pt1 | contig 24212 bp, 20 predicted proteins | sample III_Palsa_N2_3_FD_200533 | JGI IMG/M metagenome (GOLD analysis project Ga0302314, IMG submission 200533) | Peat permafrost microbial communities from Stordalen Mire near Abisko, Sweden - III_Palsa_N2_3 | ecosystem: Environmental > Terrestrial > Soil > Palsa > Peat permafrost | place: Sweden... | reverse complement strand
TGGTGGGGGATCTGCGAAGCTAAAATCATTTCATATTTGTATGGGGTTCGCCAAGGAAGCAAGGAAAAGCCGCGCAGCGCTAAATGGGGTCTGGGGCCTCCGGCCCCAGCCGGTCCAGGGCAGAGCCCTGGCCTTCCTTTTCTCCTTGCCTTGCCCTTATGGGCCACCGCCGCGCACGCCGAGCCGACGCCGATTCTGCGCGCCTTGCAGGCGCATGACTGGACCAACGCCGACATTCTCGCGGTGCAGGAAGCCGACCCCATCGGCGTAAAACTTGTTCAGTTCGAGCGCTTGCTGTCGCCGGGCGGCGCGACCGCAAAGGAGATCGCCGATTTCATTGCCGCTCACCCGGGCTGGCCGGAGCAGGCGGCTCTGCGCCGCCGTTTGGCCGAAGCCCTGGGGGATGACGCGGATGATTCCGAGGTGCGCGCAATTTGCGCCGGAACAAAACTGCAGGGTGACACGGCCTTGTTGCGTTGCGCGGCGGCGGAACAGCAAGCCGGCCACCTGGCGCTGGCGCAGGGCTATGCGCGGCAGGCTTGGGTCACCGGGGTTGTCGATGCGGCCGCGGAGGGATCGTTCCTTGAGGCATGGAGCGGCGCGATCGGTCCTGATGAGCAATGGCGCCGATTCGATGCGCTGGCCTGGGCCAACGAGGCGGCAGCGGACCGGCAACTCCGCCGACTGGACCCGCCGCACCAGGCGCTTGGCGCGGCGCGGCTCGCGTTTCGGCGCGAGGACCCGCGCGCCATGGATGCGCTGGCCGTGGTGCCGACTGCGTTGCGCCGCGACCCCATTCTGCTACTGGAACAGGCGCGCTACCTGCGAAGCCAGAACGATACGGCAGGTGCGCTCGCGCTGTGGCGCGCGGCGGTGGCGGCGGCCGAGGCTGCGGCACCGGCTGATCGCCGCGCGGCATTTTACAGTGAGCGCGAGCGACTGGCGCGGTTGCTGCTGGTTTCCGGCGATGCGGCGGGCGCCTGGTTCCTGGCCGACGATGCGCTGGCCGGACCCGACCAGGCGCCCGATGCATTGTTTCTCGCCGGCTGGATCGCGCTGCAGCGCTTGCACGATTCGCAGCGCGCCGCGGCGAAATTTCGCGCGCTCGCGGCGGTCTCGCCAGCGGTCATTACGCAGGGCCGGGCCTGGTATTGGCTCGGGCGCGCATCGGTGGGCAGCCCCGAGGCGAGTGGCGATTTTGCCAAGGCGGCAGGCTACCCCACGAGTTTCTATGGGCAGCAGGCTATCGTGCGGCTGTCTGGCGAGGTTGCCCCGCGCATTCAGGCGTTGCGTGAGCCGGACGTTCTACCCGCGCAGCAAGCCGCGTTCAACAACGCGGAGCTCGCGCGCGCGGCCAAAATGCTGGCTCGATGGGGCGATTCCGACCAGGTGCGCGATTTTCTGGTCCGCCAGGCGCAATCCGCGCCCGATCCCGCGAATTTGGTACTGACCGCGCGGGCGGCGAGCGCACTCGGCTTGCCGGACGTCGCCGTGCTGACGGCGCGGCTGGCTGGCCGGCGTGGTGTGGTGCTGCCGCATCTCGGCTGGCCGATGCCGTACCGGCCCGATACCGGCGTGGAGGCGACGCTGGTGCTGGGCCTGATGCGCCAGGAAAGCAGTTTCGACCCCACGATCATCAGTGCCGCAGGCGCTGTGGGGCTTATGCAATTGATGCCGGAAACCGCGCGCCAGGTCGGTGGGCAGGAGGCAACGCTCACCGATCCGCCGACCAACATGCGGCTCGGTGTTGTCTACTTGCAACGATTACTGGCACAGTTCGACAATGCCGTGCCCTATGCGGTCGCAGCCTATAATGCCGGGCCGCGGCATGTGCATGAATGGATCGCAACGAACGGCGACGCGGCCGCCTCCGGCCGCAATGACGACATGCTGGATTGGATCGAACAGATTCCGTTCGCCGAAACGCGCAATTACGTGCAGCGCGTGCTGGAGAACCGCGCCATTTACGCGGCCCTACCGGCACCGTGACCATCGCGCGCCTGGTCGCGAGCGGTTTTGGCATCGGGTTCGCCCCGGTAGCGCCCGGAACGGCCGGATCGCTCGTGGGCGTGGCGCTCGGCGCGATGACGTTGTGGCGCGCTCCGTGGATGCTGCCGTCAATCGCCTGGGCCGCCGTCGCATGCGGCATGGTCGCGGTGCGAGGCGCGACCGGTCTGCCCTGGCGCAAGGCGGCAAAAGCATCGGGCGATGATCCGGGCTGGGTCGTGATCGACGAAATCGCCGGCCAGCTGTGTGCGTTGCTATTGCTGCCGCGGCCCAGTGCGGCCGGCCTGCTGCTGGCGTTCGCTCTGTTCCGGGTGCTCGATATCGCCAAGCCGGGGCCGATCGGGTGGCTGGACAGGCAAGGCGGGGCGCTCGGGATCATGGCAGACGATGTGCTGGCCGGGCTGGTGGCGGGCGCGCTGGTCGGGGCGGCGCATTGGGGTTGGCCTTGGACGGTTTAGGCAAGGAAAGCCACGGCAGAGCCCTGGCCTTCCTTACCGCTTGCCTTTTCATTTACTTCAGCCCGTCGCAATGTCTCTGCATGGATATGTCCACAACCGCCTTACTGCCGCGGCGGGAGCGTTTCGCCGCCGGGCTCGCGGCACGGCATCACCTGCCGCGCGGTCAGCATGCTGCCTGGTTGCCGCCGCCCGATCGCCGGAACCCGGTCGATATCCTCGTGGCGCAAGGCCGCACCCGCATTCAGGAACTGTTGCCGACGCGCTACGAGCGCATGCGGGCCTCGGCCTTCGCCTTCCTGCGCGGCTCCGCCGCGGTCATGGCGGCCGACTTGGCCAGCCGGCCGCACGCCGGCCTCATTACGCAACTCTGCGGCGACGCGCACCTGGCGAATTTCGGCAGTTTCGCCTCGCCCGAAGAGCGGCCGCTGTTCGACGTCAACGATTTCGACGAAACGTTGCCAGGGCCGTTCGAGTGGGACGTGAAGCGCATGGCGACGAGTTTTGCCGTCTGCGGCGCCGATGCCGGGCTGGAAAAGGCGGCCCGCAAGGCGCTCGCGGCGCGATCGGTGCGTGCTTACCGCAAGCACATGGCACGGCTCGCGCAACTCTCGCCGTTTGAGGTGTGGCACAGCCGGATCGATCTGGCGGACACGATCGATGCGGTCGGCGATCGCGCGGTGCGGCGTGGCGTCAAGAAGCGTTTGCAGGCGGCGGTGCGGGCGCACGGTGCGCAATATTCGCTGGTGGAAGGCACCGACAAGGGGCCGCGGATCCGCGATCATGGCACCACCGAACATATCGACCGCTTCCGGCCCGACATCGAGGCGGTGTTCGATGCCTACCGGCTATCCGCACCGATACATTTGGACTGCTTGCTCCGCCATTACCGGCTAGCCGACACTGCGTTCAAAGTGGTCGGCGTGGGTTCAGTAGGAACATTCTGCGCGCTTGGGCTTTTTGTATCGGAGGATGGTGAGCCATTGCTGCTGCAGGCCAAGGAAGCGCAGGCTTCCGTGCTCGGGGTCGGTTTGCCGCAATCAGTTTTTGCGCATCAGGGCGAGCGCGTAGTGGCCGGGCAGCGCGTCATGCAAGCGGAGCCCGATATTTTTCTCGGCTGGCCGCCGGCGCAAATCGACGGCCGCTGGTTCTATGTGCGGCGGCTCAAGGATTCGCGCCTGGCCAATGTCGGCACGGTCCTGGAAACGCAGGCGCTGGATTTTGCCGCGTCGCTGTGCGGCCGCACCTTGGCGCGCGCGCACGCGCGCGGCGGCGATGCCGCGACCTTGGCCGGCTACATAGGTGAGGGTGCCAGTTTTGACGACGCAGTCGCCGGCTTCGCCATGGCGTACGCCGAACAGACGGTGCGTGATTGGCAGGATTTCTGCGCGGCGCTCGAGAATGGGCGGCTGGGGATCACCTGATGCTGCCCCCGGAGATTCTGGCGCGCGCATCGTTGGTACTGGACACGTTTCGCGCCCGCGGCTGGAAACTGGCGATGGCGGAAAGTTGCACCGGCGGTCTAATCGTCGCGGCACTGACTTCGGTCGCGGGATCTTCCGATGTCGTTGAACGTGGGTTCGTTACATACTCGAACGAGTCGAAAACCGAACTGCTCGGCGTGCCGCCGGCGCTGATCGCAGCGCATGGCGCAGTGAGTGAAGAGGTAGCGGCGGCGATGGCGGCTGGCGCGCTGGCGCACTCACATGCGGACCTGGCGGTCTCGGCAACTGGGGTCGCGGGGCCGGGCGGTGGTACCGTGGAAAAGCCGGTCGGGCTGGTCTGGTTCGGCTGCGCAGTGCGGGCTGGCAGGCCGGAAACCCAGTCCCACCTGTTTCCTGGCGACCGGGCCGCCGTAAGGGCGGCCTCCGTGGCGGCGGCGTTCGATCTGCTCCTTCGGCACGGCTAGTCTCCGGGCGCACGGTTCTTCATGCCGGGTACGCGGATGCTCCCGCCCGCCCCCGTCAGGCCGCCCGCTGCTCGGCGCGCAACTCGTTGACGACGCGCTCGACGCCGGCCCAACCGGAGGCGGCCTCGCGGTCCCCCTGGGCCAGGCTTTGCTCCACATGCTCGTGCGCTACGGCGGCGGCGCGCATGCCGTGGCGGTGGATCAACGCGCGCGCCAACGTCGCTTCGGTCTCGGCTTTCATGGCATCCTCCAGATGTCGCGCCCTCTGCGGGGCGGCCGCACCCTAGCGCCGGTGCCGCGCCGCAGTACCAGCTTCGGGCGAAGGGCAGGCAGGCAAAAAAAGCTCGCTTTGCCCGCGGCCCGAGACCCCATTCGTCCGTTGGTGTGCTTTAGAATCGGGGTCTGGGGCCGCCGGCCCCGCCGTGCGAAGCACGCCTCTGGCGTCACGGGTCCAGGGCAGAGCCCTGGCCTTCCTTTACGTTTCGCCGCATGACGGCCCCACCATGCCAGAGCTTTTCCTCCACAACAGCCAGAGCCGCCACCGCGAGATGTTCGTCGCGGCCGATCCGTCCCAAGTGCGGGTCTATGTCTGCGGCCCGACGGTCTATGACCTGCCGCACCTGGGCAATGTGCGTGCCTTCACCAATTTCGATGTGCTGGTGCGCCTGCTGCGCACGCTCTATCCGCGCGTCACCTACGTGCGCAACATCACCGACGTGGACGACAAGATCAACGCGCGCGCGGCCGAGAGCGGCGAGCCGATCGGCGCCATCACGGCGCGTACGGGCGCCGAATTCCAGGCCGACATGGCGGCGATCGGCAATCTTCCACCAGATGTGCAGCCTCGTGCCACCGCCCACATTCCTGAAATGATCGAGGTGATAGAAAAGCTGATCGATGGCGGCCACGCCTACGAGGCGGAAGGCCATGTGCTGTTCGCGGTGGCGAGTTTTTCGCAATATGGCGCGCTCTCCGGCCGCAGCCCGGACGATCTCTTGGCCGGCGCGCGCGTGGAAGTGGCGCCGTATAAGCGCGATGCCGGCGATTTTGTTCTGTGGAAGCCATCGACGCCGGATCTGCCGGGGTGGGATAGCCCGTGGGGCCGCGGCCGTCCGGGCTGGCATATCGAATGCAGTGCCATGTCCTGGCGTTATCTCGGCACCGAGTTCGACATTCACGGTGGCGGGTCGGATCTGATCTTTCCGCATCATGAGAACGAACGCGCGCAGAGCCTGTGCGCGTTTCCGGGCAGCCATTTCGCGCGCGTCTGGCTGCATAACGGCATGTTGCAGGTCAACGGCGAGAAAATGTCGAAGAGCATCGGCAATTTCTTCACATTGAGGGATGTGCTGGCCCGCGCACCATGGGAGGCGGTGCGACTGTTGCTGCTCACCGCGCGTTATCGCTCCGTGCTGGATTTTTCCGACAGCGGCCTTGCCGAGGCGCGTGACGCGATGGATCGTTTTTACCGCGCGCTGCAGCAGGCGGGGCCGATCGCGGATGCGCCGGTGCCGGAACCTTTTCTTGCCGCGCTCTGCGATGATCTGAATACGCCCGCCGCCATCGCGGAATTGCACACGCTGGCCGCCGCTGCATTGGCCGGCGATAGAGCGGCCGCGGCCGGCCTGAAGGCGGCCGGTGGGCTGCTCGGTTTGCTGCAGGAACAACCTGAAAAATGGTTCCGCGGCAGTGGCGACGACACCGCGATCCTGGCCGCGATCGAAGAGCGCCTGGCGGCCCGTCGTGTGAGGGATTTTGCACGTGCCGACACGATCCGTGCCGATCTCGCGGCGCAGGGCGTGCTGCTGGAGGATGGCCCCACCGGCACCACCTGGCGACGCATCAGCTAATGGAGGTTACCATGCAACGAACCGTTGTTCTCGTCACCACCTGGTTGGCGCTGGCCGGATCCGCCACCGCCCAGCCCACGGGCACCATGCCGGGCATAGCGCCCGCCTCCCCTGCCGCGTCAGCCGCGCCCGCACCGACGCCGAAGAAATTTGCCGCCACCGCCATCGTTCCCCCCAGCGAGTCTACGCCCGCCTACAAGCAATCGATGGACAAGATGATGGAAGGCATGAATGCGCCCTATACCGGTGATCCCGACCATGATTTCGTAACCCACATGGCACCGCACCACCAGGGCGCGATCGACATGGCCGAAATCGAACTGAAATACGGGTCCGACGCAAAATTGAAGCAGCTTGCCGCGCGCATCATCTCCGCGCAACAGCGCGAGATCGCCTTCATGCAGACCTGGCTGGAAAAGCACCCACATCCGAAATCGATGGGCGCGAATATTCCCCCGAACATTCAATGGAAATAGCCCGCCGATGACGGGCAAGGATCGCCGCGCGGCGCTGACGCCTTCCGCCGATTCCCCGGTGGTAATCCTGGTCCGCCCGCAGCTCGCCGACAATATCGGTGCCGCCGCGCGCGCCATGGCGAATTTCGGCCTGTTCCACATGCGCCTGGTGGCCCCGCGCGACGGCTGGCCACAGGAAAACGCCTGGCGCAACGCCAGCGGCGCCCAGCGCATCCTTGAAGAACTCAGTGTGCACCCAACGGTCGCCGAGGCGGTCGCCGATCTGCACCACGTGTTCGCGACCTGTCCGCGCCCGCGCCATATCGTCAAGCCCCTGCTCACGCCGCGGGGCGCCGCCGCCGAACTGCGCGAAATCGTTTCGCGCGGCTTGCGAAGCGGCCTTTTATTCGGCCCCGAACGTGCCGGTCTCGACAACGAGGACATCGCCCACGCCGACACGCTGATTCGCTATCCGGTCAATCCGTCCTTCACGAGCCTGAACCTGGCACAGGCAGTGATCGTTATGGCCTACGAATGGTGGCAGGCCTGCGACGACACCCCGTCGCGTCAACTCATGACCAACGAGTCACAAATCGCCACCAAGGCCGAGCTGGAGAATTTCCTCACCCACCTGGTCGATCAGCTCGACGCGTGCGGTTTCTTGCGTAACAAACCAAAGCGCCCGGGCATGGTGCGCAATCTGCGCCACCTGTTCCAGCGCGGCGAAGTCACCGAACAGGAGTTGCGCACGCTGCACGGCGTTGTCACGGAGCTTGCTATCGGACGGCGCGAACGTGGACGATTGGAGAAAGACATGATTCCAGAATGAAAGCAGAAGCAAGGCTGGTGGGGCGAAGCCGCCCCCCCAGGCCCCCGGCTTCAATTTTCTTCGTCCCATGAGCCTCGGGGCCACCAACTATCGGCTGCTCGGCGCTTATCGGTTCGGGCTGGCGCTGATGGTGGTGGCGCAACATTTTCAACATCTGCTAAGGCCGGATCAGCGCGATACGTTTTCAAGCTCTGGCCTTGGCGCGATCGCGGTCGCCGCGTTCTTTGTCGTCAGCGGCTTCGTCGTCGCCGAGGCGCTGGCGACGTTTTATCAAGATCGTTCCGGCGCCTTTCTCGCCAATCGCGTGCTCCGCCTGCTGCCGCCCTACCTCGCTGCCCTTGCGCTCTCTATACTGGTGCACGTCGCGCTCTTCCAAAGCGGGCACCTGGTCCTGTGGGACTACACACTCGCGGGCTCGCCGGAGGCGACGGCGCGGCTGCTGACCGGGCTGTTCGGCCTGGTGCCGGGCTTCAACCCGCGCTGGCTCGGCCAGGAATTTGAATTCGTGCCGTATGTGTGGTCGTTACGGCTCGAAATGGCGTTCTATGCCGCCGCTGCCATCACCATGGCAGCCTGCTGGCGCCTACGCTCTTCCCGGCCGGTCAAGGCGGCGATCGTCCTGGGGCTTCTGGTAAGCGTCGCGTTTCTGCTGCTCGCGCATCGCGCCGGCGCACTCAGCACCGCGCCCATGTTTCTCGTCGGCGTCGCCTTCTATCTCCGCGACCTACGGCGCGAGACCATGCGTGCGGTCCTACTGGCCGTAACAATCGCAACTGCTGCCGCGGGATTTGCATCCTGGAGGCAGCATGGCGCACCATTGCCGGCTCTGCAGTTCCCGGTGCTCGCGTGCCTGCTTGCCCTATTCGCGTGGCTGCTGCCGCGCCGTGCCGCGGGCCGCTCCAAACGCGTGGACCGCCGCCTCGGCGACCTTTCCTATCCGCTCTACCTCAATCACTACGCCGTCGGCATCGCTGCGGCCTCGTTGGCACCCCGGCTCGGCTGGCCGCCGTTCGCGGTTGCCGTGGTGGCGTCCGTACTTCTCGCTGCCGCGGCCGAGCGCCTCGTCGACCGCCCAATACGTGCGCTGCGCGACCGCATTCGCAGCGTTCCTGTATAAATTAAGGCCAGACGATCTGCTCCTGGACCCCATTGGGACCGTAGGCCCCAAACCCCATTCTAATTCTGGCGCGGCAACTCGCGGGCAAGCCGCCGGGCCAGCAGCCAGCCAATCAGACCGGAGACAGGTGCCCCGGGAACGATCAGCACGAACCCCCCGTAAATATGGTTCACCACCATGCCGAGGCCGATGCCGAGCATCATCCCGCCGACCAGGCTGCCGGCGACCGCGGCACTGACGCCGAGCCAGATGATGTCCTGGCGCTGGATCATGAACGCCCCGTTCAATGTGATAAGCTACAGATGGCTCACAAACTTGTATTGCGGAAGGGTCGGCGCTCGCCAGCCTTGCGGGGCGCCTGTATGCCTGGCGGCGGACGTGGAGACGTGACGATGCAGATGTACACGGTGCAGCTCGGCAAAACCGGCGCGGACGGTTTCCGTGAGATTGAATCTTCCAGGTTCCTGACCTCCAACCTTGATGGCGCTAGGCAGCGCGCCATAGACCTGCTGAAGACCCGCGGTTCGCAGATCGGCGCCAACAAGGCCCTGGTGCACGACGGTGCGAAGCAAGTGTTCGAGTTTCCGTAGGCGGGGGCTGGGAGCAACGCTTCCGCGGCGTGCGGCGCCGCGCCGCGCGGGCCCGGCGCGTGATCACATTCGGGTCAGCCTGCTTCCGCCGCCGCGATAGGCCACACTGGAGACAGGATTATGTGGCAGAGTCGCAACAGCGCCGTTGTCGCGGCAACCGGCCGGCTATACTAAACCAACTCGGCGCTGCCTGTTCGACGCGCTTCGATCGGGCTTTGCACCAAACGGGGAAGGTCAGTCATGAAAATTTTCAAGACCACAGACGCGCGCGCCATGAAGACCCTTGGCATCGTCGCCATGGCGAGCCTTTCTGGCGCGCTCGCGTTGTCGTTCGCAACCGCGTCCCGGGCGGCGCCCGCCGACGCACAACACGCGGCCTGGCGCGAGGCCATCACAAGAACGAAGGTTCCGAAGCCGGGCTGCTTCGCGGCCGCCTATCCGAGCATGGCCTGGCGGCAAGTCGCGTGCAGGGCCGCACCAAACCGGCCGTATGTGCCGCGCAGCGGCAGCGCCGGCTTTACCGTCGGCGACGGTAACGATTACTCGGCCGTCGTCTCCGGTCTGATTTCCACGACGGTCGGCACGTTTCCGACCATCACCGGCCTCAAGCATGAAAAGGGAGGCGGCGTGAAGAACGCCTACTCGTTGCAGATCAACTCGCAGTTCTTCGCGAGCCCGACCTGCTCCGGCGCCGCCAATCCGTCAAAGTGCCTGGGCTGGGAACAATTCGTCTATTCCACGACCGGTGCCGCGTTCATGCAGTACTGGCTGATTAATTACAACAAGAGCTGCCCTTCCGGCGGATGGATGGCGTATAGCGGTGATTGCTATCGCAACAGCGCCGCGGTCGGCGCTCCCGCCGAGCCGATCACCCAGCTCGGCACCCTGACACTGTCCGGCAACGCGGTCGCCAACGGCACCGATACGCTCGTCTTTACCACCGCGGCGCGCGCCTACAGCACCACCGGCAACGACAGCGTCGTCGATTTGGCGGCGTTCTGGAATGCCTCGGAATGGAACGTCATCGGCGACGGCGGCGGATCCGAGGCCGTGTTCAACAAGGGCACCTCGATCACCGTGAACATTGCGCTGACCGACGGCTCGAGTTCCGCGCCCACCTGCAAGGCAAATGACGGCACCACGGGGGAAACGAACAACCTGAACCTCGGCGCCTGCACGGCCTCCGGCGGGGCGAAGCCCTCGGTGCAATTCGTCGAAAGTCTTGCGAAGAAGTAACGGTTTGCGTGAGGCAGGAAGCGAGGCTGGGGCACTGTTCCCAGCCGTGCGCGCAGGAGTGGACTTCCCAGCCGCGCGAAGTCGTGAAAATCCGCGGTCGTCGGTAGCAACTACGCCTTTTCCATGAGGTTTAGCGCGACATACATTTCCGAATCCTTGCCGATCCCAGCAAAATCCTTGTCCTTGGTATCGTCCTTCACCGCCTTGCAGGAGGCCTTCAGCGCGTTGAACGCGTTGATCAGGCCTCTTTGATCGGCGTTGCTGCTATCAACGTCCTTGCCGAACTTCAGCACATCGCTCTTGAGTTTCACAAGACGCGCCCGTTCCTTGACGATAGGCTCAAGCTTGGCGATCAATTTGCTGACGGCATCCAGCACGGCATTCTTGTCCTTGTCGTCAGTCACGGCTTTTTTGAGCGCCGTCAGGTTCGTTTTCCTGTCCTTGAGGTCCGCGAGTATTTCATCAATTTGCATCATCGCCCGTCTCCTTGCCATTCTTGCCTAGCGGATAGAATCTTACGCTTGGTGTGCCAATCTGAAGTTCCAAAGAAAGTTCTTCTTTTTTGAAAAAAAGAAGCAAAAAACTTTTGTCTATTTTCTTGGCGTCGCAGGAACGCGCTCACACGGTCCGCAGCTTCGAATGCCGCATGCCATAGCCGGCGTACACCGCGGCACCGATCACGAGCCACAAAGCCAGCCGCCACCAGGTGCCGTTCGAGAGCGAGAGCATCAGCGCGAGGCAGGAAAGCACCGCGGCGATCGGCGTGAACGGCATGAACGGGGTTCGGAACGGTCGGTGCGCATCCGGCATCGTGCGGCGCAGAATCAGTACGCCGATCGAAACCACCGCGAACGCCAGCAGCGTGCCGATCGAAACCAGGTCGCCGAGCAGATCAAGCGGAAACAGACCCGCGAACACGGCCGCGCCGACGCCAGTGACGATGCTGCCGATGTAGGGCGTCCTGTATTTCGGATGGATCAACGCGAAGGCCGGTGGCAGCAGCCCATCTCGCCCCATGGCGTAAAAAATCCGCACCTGGCCCAGCAACGTCACCAGCAGCACGGAGATTAGCCCGAACACCGCGACGATTGTCACGCACCAGCGCGCCCAGTCCAGGCGGTGCCCCTGCGCGCGCAGCGCCTCCGCGATCGGATCGGCCACGTTTAGCGTGCGGTAGTCGGCAATGCCGGTCATCACCATCGCCACGGCCACATACAATGTCACGCAAATGGCAAGCGACAGCAGTAGCGCCTGTGGAATGGTCTTTTGCGGATTTTTCGTCTCTTGTCCCAAGGTAGAGATCGAATCGAAACCGACATAGGCGAAAAACAGGATACCCGCGGAGCGCATCACGCCGGATACGCCAAAATGGCCACTGACGCCATCGTTCGGCGGCACGAACGGCACCCAGTTGTGTGGATTGATGAACGGGATGGCGCCAATCACGATCGCGATGATCGCCAGCACTTTCAGCGCCACCACCACATCGTTTACCTTGGCAGAAAGCTCGGTGCCGCGCATGATCAGCCAGGCCACGAACAACGTGATCGACACCGCGGGCAGATCGAACCAGGTGCCACTGCGATAAACGTGCCCATCCGCGGTGACCGCCAGCGGCGCGCCGGTAATGACGTGCGGGAGCGAAATTCCGAAATTCTGCAGGGTGGCCGTAAAATAACCGCTCCAGCCGATAGCGACCAGCGATCCGCTCATCAGATATTCCAGCAGCAGGCACCAGCCGATCATCCATGCCACGCCCTCGCCGAGCGTTGCGTAGGCGTAGGAGTATGCGCTGCCTGCCACTGGAACCAGGCCGGCGAACTCCGCGTAGCATAGCGCCGCGAACAGGCACGCGACGCTGGCCAGCACAAAGGAAAGCGCCACCGCCGGGCCGGCATGCGTGGCCGCCTCTGGGCCAGTCTGCACGAACAGCGAAACACCCACGGCCGAGCCGACGCCGAAGGCAACAAGATTTCGTAACCCCAATGTGCGATGCAGCTTGTGGCCGTGTGCATCCGGCTCCGCGCTTTCGAGCAGCGAGGTTACCGGTTTTGTTCTGAATATCGACATTTGCCCCCACAAAAGAAGGCCAGGGGCTCTGCCCTTGGACTCCGCTGGGGACAGGTCCCCAGACCCCATTCATTATACTCGGAGACCATAAAATTGGGGTCTGGGGCCTACGGCCCCAGCTGGGTCCTAGGGGCAGAGCCCCTAGCCTTCCCTACCCAAACGCCCCCACATGATGCGTCACCGCCGTTCCAATCTCCCTCACCACCCCGAACAACCGCGCAATCGGCTTAAAAATACGCTCATGCTCCCGTTCGTAGCTCACGGCCGCGCGCGGCCCGCCCGGCTCGGCATAGTCGCGCTCGGCATCGGGATTCGGGGATGCGGGGAACACTTCGGCCAGGAAGCCCAGCGCCGCCGGCACGTCAAGCTGCAGCAGGCGCAGCACCAGCGCATCGCGCGTTGTGCCGTGCCGCGGCGAGAACTCCGGCACGCCGGTCGCCAACAGCCAGATCCGCCCGATCAGCGCGATGCGCAGCGCGTGCAGCAGCATTTCCTCGGTCGCCATGCGCGGCGCGTCCGGCCAGGCCTCGCGCAGCCGCACATGGTCGGCCTGGATGCGGCGGAACATCGCCTGTGCCGGCGCCCACAGATCGAGGCTTTCCAGGGCGGCCGCGATATCGGCCAGCGCCCGCGCCCGTCCTGGCCGTCGTGCTTGGGCCGCGCGGTCCAGCCAGCTACCCGGGTCCATCAGCGATATGACCGCGCGCAGCACGTCGAGGTCGGAATGGCGCAGCGCGTGCTCGGCGAAATCCAGCGCGCGGCGGAAGCGCGGGCTGCCTTCGCGCATTTCGGTGAATTGCTCGGGCACGCGTGAGGCCGCGGTACCGACGCCCTGCAGCGTGTTCGCGCACCAGCCAACCTGGTGCAGGATCGCGTTGTTCAGGATCGCGCGCAGCTGGCTTGGGTGGCGGATCACGGCTGGCCCGCCGAGGTCGGATTGTCGCGCCGGCGGCCGGCTGCCGGATGCGTCGAGCAGCGCCGGCCCGAACGCGCCGAGCAGCGCCGCATAGCCCCGGTCCTCGACCAGTTCCTGCATGGCGGCGCCGGCACTGGCAAAAAAATCCGCGGCGAAATCCGGCTCCGCGTAAATCGGATCAGTGCCGCCCGGCACGCTGGCAAAAGCGTGCCGCGCGATCGCCGCGATCGTGGCCCCGGCCAGTTCCGGCGTGCCGAACAGCAGGTAACCGTCGCCGCCCTGGAACGCGCTCTCCTCCCGCACCACGATTTTCGCCGCCGCCAGCCGCTGCCGCGCGACGGAAGGGGACAGATACCGTAGCCGATCCAGCAACGATCCCGGATGGCCGCCGCGGCCGATGCTTTCGCCGTGCGTATCGAACAGCACGAGTTCCACATCAGGTAGCCCGTGGCGCGCCAGCAGTTCCACGACTTTGAGCCGCAGCCGCTCGATCAAGTAGCTGGCCGGAAGCTGGCCGACATAGCGGCCGGAATCGCTGTAGCCGAATTGCAGGCACAACCGCCCGCTCTCGCGCAAATAGGCGCGGAAATGCGCGCTGCGCAGCGCTTCCTCCAGCACCCGGCTGCCATGTTCGAGCGCCTCGGCGGTTTCGAACAACGGGCTGATTTCCAGCATCTTGTCGATGCCGAACAGCCGCGCGAGCCACAGTGCCGCGAGCAGCGTGGCACCGCTCTCGGTCTCGGCGATCAAAAAACGAATCGGCGTCGCGGCGTCGATATGTTTCAGCATCTGCGCGACCGTCATCATGAGCCGAGTCGCGGACGCCTGCTCGGCGAGCAGCGCGCCAAAATTGAATTTCTGGTCCGCCACGACATCGAGCGCGGCATTCAAGGACGCTAGCAAGGTGCGCCGTCGCGCACGGTCGGCCGGCGGGTCCTCCAATCCCAGCCGCAGGCGCACCGCGTTGTGTACCTGGCTCGAATTGAGCCGCACGTGCGTGTGCGCCAGCGACATGCCGTGCGCGAACAACCCGGCTCGCGCGACCGCGAGCGTCATTCTGTCGTCGTCGCTGGCCTGCTTGATGGCGGCGCCGAATAATGGCGCCAGCACGACGGGGCTCAGTACCGCCGCCTCGCGCCCGCGCACCAGGGCGGCGGCAAAAACCTCAGTCCGCGCCGGGTCGGGCGCGGTGGGGCAGGCAGCAATCTGCGCCTGTACCGCTTCCTCCGCCTCGTCGAGCCGCGCCACGAGTGCGGCCGCGCCCTCGATCGGCCGCACCTGCGCCAGTAGGCGAGAGACCTGTGCCTGTTTCATGACCAGGCGCAGCCGCAGCGTGTCCCACCAGCCAATATCGGTGCGGCCGTCCGTATCGTAGCCGACCCAACTGGCCAGGATCACCGGGCGCGGCACGATCTCGGCCCATTTGTCCGGCCACACCGAGCGCGCCTCCGTGAGCAGCGCGCGCGTCAGCCCGTCCAGCGCATCGCGGCCGTGGGTAATGGCGGCGCGGGCGGCCGCGAATTCATCCTGCAACGAGATCCTGCCGGGACGGTGCGTGACGAAACAAGTATCCGGCGGCCGGCCGCTCGCGGCCTCCGCGAGGGCGGAAAAAACTTCCGGCGGATGCCCGAAGGTCGGATGTGCGGTGAACACTGCGGCAAAGCGCGTGCGTTCCACCTCGGCGCGGAATTTGGCCAGCCGGACGGGACTATCGTCCGGGTCCGGCCGGATCAGCCGTGCCGCGAGCGACCGGCGCGCCGCCTCGGCACCCCCCTGCGTGCCCAGGCCGACATAGGACGCCAAACGTCTGGCTCGGCCGGCAAAGGCCGCATCGCGCAAATCCCGGATCAGCGCCGCGATCTGCGCCTCGGTGAGCTCGTTATCGTCCATCTGGCGGCTGATCGAGAGCGCCACCGCGAGCACGGGATTGCCGAACGGGTCCTCCGCCGCGCGGGCACGGGCGCGCTCCATCTGGCCCAGCAGGTCGATGGCGGCAACGTTGTCGGGCTGGGCGTCGTGGGGCATGGGGGGAACCTAGCACTGGGCGTGCCAGGGGAAGATAGGAAGGCCAAGGCTCTGCCCTGGGCTCCCTTACCTAAGCCGCCGGCCGCATCCTCGCATGTTCGCGGCCTGCCGGCCGGCCGGCGCCGAACGCATGGCCGGCGCGATCCAGCAACATCTCGAGGCTATCTCCGGACGCGAACGCCGCCACGCCGACGCTGATCCGAACGTGCACAGGCCCGGCCGCCGTCTCGAACGGCGCGCCGGCCACCGCGTTTCGCAAGCAGCGCGCCAGCGTCTCGGCATCGCGCAGCGATATCGACGGCATGCAGACCACGAATTGCTCATCGCCGAAGCGGCCGAACAGGTCGCAGCGGCGAATATTGTCTGCCAGGCGGTCGGCCATGCCGCACAGCACCGCGTCTGCGGCGGCCGCGCCCATCCTGCCGCCGATGCGGGCAAAATCGTCGATATCAATCAGCGCCAGGCACGGCCCCAGCGTGCCATCGCCGGCATCGGCGCGCGCCTGGGCGCCCGTGACCTCGGCGCCGAGCGCGCGCATCACTGCCTGGCGATTGGCGCATCCGGTCAATTCATCGCGGTCCTCGTCGGGCAGCGTGTCGCCGAGCCGCTTGTCGTTTGTCACTTCACGCCCGACCATGGCGAAATGGGTGATCGTGCCGCTGTCGTCGGTGAGTGGCGCGATTTGCACGTCGAGCGCATAGGGCGTGCCGCTTTTGGAAGGGCCGATGATCCGCTCGGTTATCGCATGGCCGGTTTGGAACGCAGTGCGAATGGCCTCCAACGTCGCGGGACTGGTTTCTGGCCCATGCAGTTTCGTCGTTGGAGAACCGACCAACTCGGCCGCGCTATAGCCGGTGGCCCAGGAAAAAGCCTGGTTGGCGTAAGCGATCGAGGGGCCTGACGGGCCCAGTTCCGCGGTCACGATCATCACGACTTCGTTCGCGAGCTCCAGCACCCGATGGAATGGTATCGGGCCGCCCTGACGGGCGCCGGTGGCGCCAAACGCCAGCGGGTTCCAGCGCGCGAGGAAGCCGGCGACATCGCGTGCGGCGAAGCCGGAGCCGAACAAATGGCCCTGCACCTGCGGGCATTTCTCGTTGCGCAGTATCTCAAGATCGTCCTTCGACTCGACGCCGACCGCGGCACACGGAATGGCGCGCTGCGCGCAGTCTCCGATGGCGGCGCGCACCACCGCGAGGCGGTCCCGCGATTTCGCGATTCCCGTGATCATGGAACGATGGATCTTGATTTCGTCGAACGGCGCATCCGGCAGGTAGGCCAAAGCCGACCCGAGCGCGCCAAAATCGTCGATCGCGACGCGCACGCCGGTTTCGCGCAGCGCCTGCAACAACCGCAGCGTGGCGCCGCCGCTCGTCACCACCGCGTGCGTTACTTCCAACACCAGGCGGGACGGGGCCAACCCGGATTCACGCAATGCGGTCGCAACGATCGCCGGGAACGCGCGGTCGGCCAACTGGCCGGCGTTGACATTGACCGAGACGCTTACGTTCTGCGGCCAACTTGCCGCCTCACGGCAGGCATCCTCGAGAACGCCTTGGCCGACCGAGCAGATCAGGCCGAGTTCCTCCGCCAGCGGCACGAAGTGCGCGGACGGCACGCGGCCGTGTACCGGGTGGTGCCAATAGAGCAGCGCCTCGAACCTGGTGACCCGCCCGGTCGTCAGATCGATTTGCGGTTCGTAGTGGATTTCCAGTTTCCGCGCGGTGATCGCCTCCTGCAGGTCGATGGCAAGAAGACGCTTGGCTTGCGTGATCGGATCCATCCGGGGTCCGAACAAGCGCAGCGCGCCGTGCGGCTTCGTCCTTTGTGTTCGGGGCGGGGCCTTCGCCTGCTGCGATTTCGCGGTGCTCGCACGCGGGCTGGGCATATCGACCAGGTCGCCGGGATAGGGCGTCTCGATCGTCTGTACATTGTCCTCTTCATGCACGCTGATCCAGGAACCGGGCGAAAACAGCGCGCTCAGCCCGAGCGCGTGCGCGACGCTCGAACGGCACACCAGCCTGGTGCGGTTGACCACCAGCACCTTGATCGGCGGCGAATGATAAAAATCCACCTGGAAACTCACGGTGTGGGTACCGGCGGCGACCTCGAACGACCATTTCTCCAGGGCGCGGATGCTGCCCCTGATCTGCCCGTCGATGATGACCTTATGCCGCCTGAACCGGTCGGCGAGGCTGCCTTCCAAGCGCTCTACGATGATCTGGGGCATGGTGGTTTGTTCCGGCCTGCTAAAGGGTGTCACGACTCCTTAACAGTTCGAACAGAGAGATCAAAGTATTATTTTGAGAAAACTAGTATTATTTTTTCTACGTTTTCTCATAATATCAATCATTAGACCGCAGTCGGCGCAATTCTTTACTTATTCGCATCCAACTCGCGGAACTTGCGCTGCAGATCGAACTCCCGCGTCGTGACGTAGCCCTCGACCCGCGCCAGGCGCTGTTCCAGCCGGCCGATCGTGTCCCGCACCGCCAGCACCCCCGGATGCGTCGGCTGCGCCGGCTGGCCCGCCGACTGGAACCGGCTCCGCAGCCCCGCCACGCCGCCGTTGCTCTGCACAGTGCGCCAGATCGCATACAGGATGACCAGTACCGCGAGACCGGCCAGGAAGTCGTGAAACGAGCTGCTGCCACCGTGCGAGTGGCCGAAAGTGATCGTCGTGTTGTGGCCGTCGTCGGCGTCGGCGGCGAACTGCGCCAGCTTGGCGATGCCAAGCCCGGCCAAGTCGGAATTCATCACGCTGATGGAGCTGCCGCCGCTGGCCGACTTGCGTTCCGTTCCGGTGACGTGCGCGATTCTGATATCGCCGCCACCGGAGGCCTGCAGGTCCGCATTGGCCGCGGTGGCCGCGACCGTCAGATCTCCGCTGCCGGAAATCCGCGCTTGCAGCATCCCGATTTCGCCCTTGCCGATCACCGCATCGCCGGACGACTCGATCACGATGTCCGCCGGCCCGGCATGGATCGAGCCGATGACCAGATCGCCCGAACCGCTCTGGTGAGTGTGCAGGCTGCCGGCGACATCGCGGATTCGGATCGATCCGCTGGCGTTTGACTCGATCGCAACCGGGCCGCTCGCGGCCTCCACGGTCGTGTCGCCGCTGCCGGTCACATTCAGCACCAGCGTACCCACGCGGCCGGCCGTGAGGTCGCCGCTGCCGCCGACATTCGCGGTCAACGGGCCCGCGGTGCTGCCGACCGTTACCGTGCCGTCGCCGCTCTGAACCAGCGTGACGGCGCTGGCGTAGGGCACTTCGATACGCAAATGGCCGAGCGAATCACTGCAACCGCCGGTGCTCACGGTTACCGCGCCGCTGCCGGTCACCTGCACGCAGGACAGATCGTCCGCGCTGAGCCGCACCTGGCCATGCAAGGTTGCATCGGGTTCGATGATGGTGCTGTCGTCATGGTTCAGCGTCGCCACCAGCTGGCTGCCGTCGATCATGCGGGTCTCGGCCAGCGCCGGCGCGGCGGCGGCGGCGGCCAGGGCGGCGATCGACAGCAGGCGGTGCAGCGCGTTCATGCCCGGGCCCTCGAGCGCCAACCGGGCGCATCCTCGTCAAGCAGGCGTTCCAACGTGTCCACCCTCTGCTCCAGCCGCCGCGCGGTGTCCATGGCGGCCGAAAGGGCGCTTTGATCACCGGTGGAAAGCCCCGCGGCGGTGACATTCTGGCGCTTGTAGTGGCTTCGCACGATCGTCAGCACGACGATGAAGGCGAAGATTGTAAAGAGGTCCCAGTCCATAGGTGCCGTTCCTGTGCGTGCGCCGGGGCACGAGGTTGCTATCGTGGAAGGGTGTTTAGCACCCGCCGTGCCAGCGCGTCTGCCCGCCTTCTGCCTGGGTTTTTTGGGGTATCGACCGTCGGCACGTGATCCATTCTGCCATCATGTGGCGATTGCCGCCAGAAAGGGTAAAGGAGGGCCCAGGGGTCTGCCCCCCTCGTTGTCCCTGACCTAATGAATAGGTTCTAAGGACTTGTCCTTAGTGGGGGTGCAGGGGGCAAAGCCCCCTGGCCTTCTTCTTACAAACCCGCCAGCTCCAACCGCCGTGTAGCGCGGTCGTGGCCGATCATGGGCAGCAACGCGGCGAGCTCGGGGCCATGCTCCTCGCCGGTCAGTGCCAGGCGCAGTGGGCGGAACAGCGCTTTGCCACCGCGGCCGGTCGATTGTTTTAAAGCGCGAGTCCACGCCGACCAGGTGTCGCCATTCCACGGCTCCGCGGGCAGCAGGTCCAGCGCCTCGGTCAGATACTCGCCCTCGCCCTCGATCACCGGCGGCGTGATGTCGCCCGAAACGACATCCCACCAATGGCGCGCCTCGGTCAGCAAATCGAGATTGCCGCGCACCGCCTCCCAGAACGCGGCATCCGCCCCAGCCGGCAGCCGGTCTCGCACATCTTCGTAGGAAGCAGTGTGCAGCGCCTGGCGATTCAGCCGCAACAACTGCGTCATGTCGAAGCGGGCAGGGGAGTGCGAGATCTTTGCCAATTCATAGGTTGTCGCCAGCGCCGGCAGCTTCAGCAATTCCGGCGACAGCGACGAGCCCAGGCGCGCCAGATACGCAACGATCGCGCCAGGCTCCATGCCATCCTGCCGCAATGCGCGCAACGACAGGCCCTCCAGCCGTTTCGACAGCTTGCCGCCGGCCTGATCGACCAGCAGCGGCAAGTGGGCAAATTTGATATTTGCCGGATCGCCGCCGAGCGCGCGCATCAGATCGATCTGCATGCCGGTGTTGGTGACGTGATCCTCGCCGCGGATGATATGCGAAATGCCGGCATAAAGATCATCCACGGCGCTGGTAAACGTGTAGAGCGGCGTGCCGTCGGCACGGATCAGCACAGGATCGGAAACCGATCCGAGTTTTACGACCCGCTTGCCGAGCACCAGGTCGTCCCAGTGGATTTCGCCATCGGCGAGGCGAAAACGCCAATAGGGACGCTTGCCGCCAGCCTCGGCCTGGGCGCGCTGTTCCGGTGTCAGTTTCAACATCGCGCGGTCGTACACGGGGGCGCGGCCAAGCTTCAGGCGCTGCTCGCGCTTGACGCGCAGCTCATCCTCGGATTCGAAACAGGGATACAACGCGCCGGCCTTCTTGAGTGCCTCTGCGGCTTCCTCATAAGCGGTGAGCCGTTCGCGCTGGGCAAATGTTTCGTCCCATGCGATGCCCAGCCAGGCGAGGTCCTGGCGCATTGCCTCCTCGAACTCGGGGCGCGACCGTTCCTGGTCGGTATCGTCAACCCGCAGCAGAAAACGTGCGCCCGCGTGGCGCGCGAACAGCGCGTTGGCCAGCGCGATGCGCGCGTTGCCGACATGCAAATACCCGGTCGGGCTCGGCGCGAAGCGTACCTTCATGTCACCGGCCAGTGCATGCTACTCTTCATCGTCATCCTCGTCCCGTCTTGGGTCCAGGCTACGCCAGTCGCACTCGTCGGCGCGCGCCGGCCGATCGGCGAAATCGGATAATTCGTTGGCGCTGTGCCAGCCATCGTCGCCGGCATCGATCACCTGCGCATCCTCGCCGAACGTGAACCAGCGGTTCAGCACCTCGCGGGTCGGAATGCCGGGTTCCCGGCAGCTTTCTATGCTGTCGCGCACATAGGCGCGCGCGAACGCGTTGGCCTGCATGAGCGTCAGGAAGCCGCCGATTTCCTCGGTAATGCCGTCGTCGGCGCCTCCGGAATGATCCAGAATGCGCACGCGCCAGCCGCCTTCGGGGGCGAATAGGTCGCTCATAGGAAGGAAGGCCAGGGCTCTGCTCTGGACCCGCTGGGGCCGGAGGCCCCAGACCCCGATTCATTAGACTCCAGCCGCGCAGCGCTAACGACACCGGCGGCACGCCGGCGGGGTTCTAGGGGCAGAGCCCCTAGGCTTCCTTCTCTTGCCTGTATCATTCAATAAGCCCGGTAAATCCGTTAGTGATAGGATACCGCCGATCCCGCCCAAAAGCGCGCGGCGATATTTTGACGCCCGGTGGCGCCTGGCGCCGCTTATACTCGGCGCGGTCCAGCATTTTCCACACGCGCACCACAGTCGCGCGATCGAACCCCGCGCTGGCAAGATCGTCCACCGACTGCTCGCCCTCGATCAGACCGGCCAGGATCGCGTCCAGCACAACGTACGGCGGCAGCGTGTCCTGATCGGTCTGGTCGTGTTTCAGCTCGGCACTTGGCGGCTTGGTGATGATGCGCTCCGGCATCACTGCGCCGGCGGGCCCCAGTGCCTCGTTCGGCCGATGCGCGTTGCGCCAGCGGCTCAGCGCAAAAACCTGGGTCTTGTAAACATCCTTCAGCACCGAATAGCCGCCGCACATGTCGCCGTACAGTGTCGCGTAGCCAACCGACATTTCGCTTTTGTTGCCGGTCGTCAACACCATCTGGCCGAACTTGTTCGACAGTGCCATCAGAATCAACCCGCGGATTCGCGCTTGGATATTCTCCTCGGTGATATCCCTTTGCGTGCCGGCAAACAGCGGCGCGAGAGCACCATCGAACGATGCCATGGAGGCGGTGATCGGCACCGTATCGTATTTGATTCCGAGCAGCCGCGCGCAGGCGGCTGCATCATCAAGGCTGTCTTGACTCGTGTAAGGGCTCGGCAGCATCACCGCGCGCACGCGTTCGGCACCGAGCGCATCGGCCGCGATGGCGGCGGAGAGCGCGCTGTCGATACCGCCGGAAAGCCCCAGGATCACGCCCGGGAAACGGTTTTTCTCGACATAGTCGCGTAGCCCCAGCGTCAGCGCGCGGTAAATATCCTCGAGCGGATCGGCCTCCGCGGGCAGGGCGTGTGATGCGCACACCATCACTCCGTCGCGCCGGTGCCAATCGGTCACCAGAAAATCAGGCGCAAAACTCGGCAGCAAGGCCGCAAGAGAACGGTCCGAATTTAGAACAAAACTGGCACCATCGAACACCAGCTCGTCCTGGCCGCCGACCTGCGCCAGGAACACGAACGGCAGCCCGGTTTCCACCACGCGCAGCAGCGCGAGCTGGATCCGCTGCTCAACCTTCTGACTCTCGAACGGGCTGCCATTGATGGAAAGCAGCAACTCGGCGCCGGTTTCCGCCAGCGTTTCGGAAACCCGCGGAAACCACCAATCCTCGCAAATCATCAAGCCGATCCGGGTGCCGCGGAACGCCACGGGCCCTGGCTCCGGGCCGGGATCAAACACCCGTTTGTCATCGAACACGCCGTAGTTCGGCAGCTCGTGCTTGGCCCGGCGTGCCGTAATGGCGCCGCCATCCATGACGAACGCCGCGTTGTAGATGTGGCCGCGCTCGCGCCACGGGCCGCCGACGATCAGGCCCGGGCCCGCATCCGCCGTGTCGTGCGCCAGCGCGGCCAATGCCGCCTCGCAGCGATCGACGAACGCGGCGCGGCGCACCAGGTCCTCGGGCGGATAGCCGGCGATCGAGAACTCGGGCGTGACCAGCAGATCGGCCCCCGCTTCCGCCGCCTGCGCCCGTAACTGACGGATTTTGCAAAGATTGCGATCGATCTGCCCCTCGTGCGGGTTGAACTGCGCGAGGGCGATCCGAAGCGTCGACATGCCGCGGAAACTAGGGTCGCGGCCAGTTCGGTGCAACGGCAGGGGTGGGGTGCAAAGAAGGAAGGCCTGGGGCTCTGCCCCTGGACCAAGCTGGGGCCGTCACGCCTTGGCGTGCTGCGCACGACCGCCCCAGACCCCATTTTGTCGGGTCCGAGACCGGCTTTTGCGGCGAGCCAATCGCCACATCAAGGATCCTGCGAGAGCGTCACAGAAGACTCCCGCCGCGGAGCGCCCACAACAGCGGCCGCACGCCGTCCCACCGCAATAACCGCCACGGCCAACGCCACCGCGGGCATCGCCGTCATCTGGTAGCGCGGTACGTTCAGGCTGACGGCCGCGTAGGCAACGATATTGAAGGCGCCTGTGGCGAGCAGTAGCAGCAGCAGTAAGTCGCGGCGCCGCGTCGCCTTCCAGCATGCCCAAACCAGGCAGGGAACGCCGACCACGGCAAACTCGTCGATCCAGATGCCACGGTAGAGAACGGGCAGCATGCTGGCGGTGTATCCGGGCCAATCATCGCGGATGGCGGAGAAAATGTCGGCATCGACGCGAGCGGTGGCCTGCCAGTATTCGAGATGGTCCGCGTGCCGCAGGGCGGCAACCTGATGCTGGTAGGCGTGCTGGCCAACGTCGTAGAATCCGCCGGGCTGATCGAGGTCGAACGGGGCGATCGCATCGGCTCCGAACAGGTATCGCGCGAGCCGGGGGCCGATCCCGCGCGTCCAGTACACCATGGCGACGACATTTTGTTCGGGGCTCATGTGGTCGTACACCTCGCGCGTCGAGAGAGCGACGCCGGACCGCACATCGGTGAGCCGGAACTGTTCCGCCACGGTGTAATTGCGCCAGGCCCAACCGCAGGTGGGCAGCGCATACGCGCATCCCGCGACGCAGAGAGCCAGCAGCACGCGGCGTTTGTCCTGGATACGAAACAGGACCACCAGGAGCGCGCAGGCCCCGGCCGCGATGCAGAACGGCAGGAAAATCGCCTTGGTCAGAGTAAGCGCCGCGAAGGCCGCGCCGGCGAGCGCAAAATGAAGCGGCTTGCCTGAGCGCCATGCGCGGGCGGTCGCCAACATGGCCAGGGTCAGCAGGAGAACCGCCAGCCGGTCCGACATCGGATCGGCCCAGCCCTTGTTGAGGTGCAAATTGAGCAGCAGACAGGCGCTCGCGATCAGGCCA
>Ga0302314_10005011_pt1 | contig 24213 bp, 19 predicted proteins | sample III_Palsa_N2_3_FD_200533 | JGI IMG/M metagenome (GOLD analysis project Ga0302314, IMG submission 200533) | Peat permafrost microbial communities from Stordalen Mire near Abisko, Sweden - III_Palsa_N2_3 | ecosystem: Environmental > Terrestrial > Soil > Palsa > Peat permafrost | place: Sweden... | reverse complement strand
GGTGTCGGCGACGTGATCTCGCAGAGCTTCGGCGCCACCGAGAACACCTTCCCCGGCTTCGACCAGGGCGACTACTCCAGCCTGCTGAACCTCCGGTACGCCTTCAAGGACGCCGCCGCCCACGGGGTGACCGTGCTGTCGGGCTCCGGTGACAGCGGCGCGACCGACGCCGAGAGCGACGGCAGCACGCTCTACCCCTACCCGGTCACCTCGTGGCCGCCCTCGGACCCGTTGGTCACCGCGGTGGGCGGGACCAGCGTCTACCTGAACGACCAGGGCAAGGAGGTCAAGCCGACCACCGTGTGGGACGGCCTCGGCGCCAGCGGCGGCGGGCTGTCCAAGGTGTTCTCCCGGCCCGGGTACCAGAACCGGGTGAGCGATGTCGTGGGCGACTCGCGCGGGGTTCCCGACATCAGCATGATCGGTGACCCCGACACCGGGGTGTGGACCTACAACAGCTTCGGCCCGCAGGACATGGGCTGGGAGCTGTGGGGCGGCACCAGCGTCGCCTCGCCGGTCTTCTCCGGGATCGTGGCCCTGGCCGACCAGAAGGCCGGACACCGGCTCGGCAACATCAACCCGGCCCTCTACCGCCTCGGCGAGTGGAGCCAGGAGGGGGTCTGGGGCACGGGCATCCAGGACCTCATCGGCGGCAGCAACACCTATGGCGGAGTCACCGGTTGGCCGGTGACCAAGGGCTATGACCTGGCCACGGGCTGGGGCACGGTGAACGCCGCGACCTTCGTCCCGGCCCTCGCCACGATCGGTTAGCGGCGCGGCGATAAGGGCCGGCTGCCCCGAGGGGCGGCGCGGCCCGTATCGCGTCCGGTTCAGGACAACGGGGGAGGACTGGTCGCCACGACGGCGAAGGCCGCGCCCTGCGGGTCCTTGACAGCGGCCATCCGGCCGACCTTGTCCATGTCGAACGGCGGCACCAGCAGCGATCCGCCGGCCCGCACCAGCGCGTCGACGGTGCTGTCGACGTCGTCCACCGCGAAGTTCACCATCCAGTGCGGCGGGATACCCGCCGGGACGTTCTCCAGGCCCTGGACGCCTCCGATGGTGCGGCCCTGGGCCTGGAAGCCGGTGAACTCCGGCATCTCCGGCATCGGCGCCGCCACCAGACCCAGGACGGCCTGGTAGAACACCCCGGCGGCGGCCGGGTCCGAGGTGCTGAGCTGGTTCCACACCAGGGCGCCGGGCTCGTTGACGATCTGCGCCCCGGGGAACTCCAGCGGCTCCCAGACCCCGAACGCCGCACCCTGCGGGTCGACGGCGACCAGCATCTTGCCGAGCGTGCCGACCTCCATCGCCGGAGCGATCACGGTGCCGCCGTTGGCACTCACCGCGGCCTGGGCCGCGGCGGCGTCGGGTGAGGAGAAGTAGCTGGTCCAATTGGGTGGCGGCGGGGGCTCGTCCCCCGTGGACATCGCCTTCATGATCCCGGCGACCGGCTTGCCCTTCAGCGTGCAGACCGAGTAGCCGCCGAACTCCTCGGTGCCGATCTCACCCTGCCAGCCGAGCAGGTCGCGGTAGAAGTCCAGGGCGGCCTGCTGGTCCGGGACCATCAGATCGATCCAGCAGGGCGTGCCGGGTGTGTACGGGGTGGTGACTTCAGGCATCTGTTGCCTCCGAGCGGTTGTCGGACTTACGTCCCCCCGACACCCTCCCCGCACTCCGCCCGGAGCGCCACTCGGTAGGAGGCCGCCGGAACCCCTCAGGAGGTGGAGACGCGGGCCATCAACCGGGACAGGTCGGCTGACTCCTCTGCGATCTCCGCCTTGATGCCGGGCAGGACCTGGGCGTTCTTCGCCAGTCCCGCGTTCTGGTAGTCCGAGACGACCGCGAATTCGATGCCCAGCAGGTTCACCTTCAGCTTGCAGCCGAGGTCCTGCTCGGCCGTCCTGATCTCCGCGGGGCCGGCCGGGCTGTCGGTACCCCAGCGCGGGTCCCCGGCCGCCGTGAACGGGGTGCCGTAGTGGTGGCCGGAGGTCTGCGTGCACGCCGACCAGGCCTGGAACGCGGCGAGCACACGGGGGTCCGACTGGGCGCTCTGGAACGCGCCCGCCTGGATGCCCCCGATCACCGTGCCGGGGCCGCTGCCACCCGTCGCCTGCGTGTCGGCCCCGATACCGCCCTGGGCCAGCTGGTTCGACGCCACGGCCAGGCACCCGCCGGCCGGGACCTTCCGGTTGTCGTAGGTCTTGACCGACCGCCGGCTCCCTCGTCCAGCGGCGTGGCCCCAAGGCTGCTCGGGGCAGCTGGCGATCCTGTAGCGCTGAGGTAGCACCGCAGGATGTGAGGGGTGGGAGTGTGCCTGTTATGCCCCGCCGTATGCTGAGGCCGGTGGTGCGGGAGCAGTCACGGGGGCCGAATCATGTGGATGGGTGTGCTGGGACCGCTGCTGGTGCGCCACGAGGACCGGCAACTGCCGCTGCCGGACGGCAAGCAGCGCAGTGTCCTGGCAGCGCTGGCGCTTTCGCAGGGCCAGGCGGTGTCGCTGGACGAACTCGCGGACACCGTCTGGGACGGCAGCCCGCCGCCTGCCGCCGGTGCCACCCTGCGCAACTACGTCAGCCGCCTGCGCCACGGGCTGGGGCCCGGCGCGGCCGACCGGTTGGTGACCGGACGCTTCGGGTACCGCCTGCAGTTGGCCGACGGGGAGCTCGACGCCTCGCAGCTGGAAGCCTCGTACCGGCTCGGCAGCACTGCCACCCGCGCGGGGGACTGGGTCGGTGCGAGCGCCGTGCTCACCGACGGCCTGGCACTGTGGCGCGGCAACCCGCTGACCGACGTCCCGTCGCAGACCATCCAGCACGAACACGGGCCCCGGCTGGAGCAGGTCCGGCTGCAGATCCTCGAACTGCGGATCGAGGCCGACCTCCACCTCCGTCTCCATGGCCAACTCACGTTTGAACTGTATGAACTGACTCGACGTCATCCACTGCACGAGCGCTTCCACGCCCAGTTGATGCTGGCGCTGGCCGGGTGCGGGCGGCAGGCCGATGCGCTGGAGGCGTTCCAGCGGGCGAGGCGGCTGCTGGTGGACGAGCTCGGGGTCGATCCCGGTCCCGAACTGCAGCGGGTGCACGAGTCCGTGCTGGCCGGCGAGCCCGTGCTGCCGCCCGGGCCGGGATCACGGACCGAACGGCCTGCCCAACTCCCCTCGGATCTGGCCGACTTCACCGGTCGCAGTGATCTTGCCGAGCGCCTGGGCGAGGCCCTGCGCGGGACCGGAGCGGCAGCCGTCCAGGCGGTTTCCGGGGCGGCGGGTGCGGGCAAGACCGCCCTGGCCGTGCATGTCGCGCACCGGGTGCGGGACACCTTCGCTGACGGTCAGCTGTATGCCGACCTCAAGGGCTCGGGGCCGGCCCCGGAGGAGCCAGTCGAGGTGCTGGCGCGGCTGCTGCGCGACCTCGGCCTGCCGCCCGAGGCGGTCCCCGCCGACCCGCAGGAGCGCGCCGCCAGGTACCGCAGTCTGCTGGCCGGTCGGCGCTTACTGGTGGTGCTGGACGACGCCCGTGACGCCGCCCAGATCCGCCCGCTGCTGCCGGGCGCGGGCCCCAGCCGGGTCCTGGTGACCAGCCGCGTCCGCCTGGCCGGTCTCGACGGCGCGGGTCGGCACGACCTCGATGCCCTGGACGCGGACGAGGCCGGGGCGCTCTTCGGGCGGATCGTCGGACACGAGCGGGTGGACGCCGAACCCGAGGTCGCCGACCAGGTGCTGAGTGCCTGCGCGGGTCTCCCGCTGGCGCTGAGGATCGCCGCCGGACGGCTCGTCTCCCGGCCCGACTGGAGCGTCCGGGCACTCGCCGACCGGTTGGCGGACGAGCGGCACCGCCTGGACGAACTGACCGTCGGTGACCTCGCCGTGCGCACCGGCTTCGACGCCGCCTACGCCGCGCTGGCCGCGCCCGCCCGCGGCGGTGCGGTGGACCCCGCACGGTGCCTGCGGCTGCTCGGGTCGACCACCGGCCCGCACATCGGCCTGCCGGCCGTGTCCGCGCTGCTCGGCGTGCCCGCCGAGGAGGCGGCGGCCGCGCTGGAGGCGCTCGTGGACGCGAACCTGCTGGGCGGGGCGGGCCCGCAGCGCTACCGCCTGCACGGTCTGGCACGGGCCCATGCCGTCGAACGCGCGCACGCGGATGAGGCGCCGGAGGCACGGAGCACGGCCGTGCGCGGGCTGCTGGCGTGGTACCTGCGCACCGCCGTGGCAGCAGGGCGGCACCTGACCGCCGACCGGCGGGGGATACCGGTCCAACTGCCCGATCCGGCCGGCCCCGACATCCTTTTCGACGGGCGCGACGCGGCAACGGCCTGGCTGGACACGGAACTTCCCAACCTAGTCGCGGCGGTGCGCCAGGCCGCGCTGCTCGGATTCGACGACATCGCCTGGCGACTGCCCGTCGCCGTCTGGGAGTTCGTCGCTCTCCGCAGCGGCCTCGCCGAGGCCGTCGAGCTGTGCGAGTTCGCCCACGCGGGCGCCCGGCGATCGGAGGACCCGGAGGCCGAGGCGTATGTCCTCACGCAACTGGTGGTCGCCCACCGGCGTGCCGGCTGCTGCCACGAGGCGGTCTTCTGCGGCCGTCAGGCGCTGGGGATGTGGCAGGTCCTGGGCGATCCCTGGATGCGGGCGGAGGTCCTGCTGGGCTGCGGCGCGGCCCACCGCGAACTGGGGCGCTTCGCCGAGTCCGCCCGCGACCTCACCGAGGCACTCGCCTTCTACGGGACCCGCGGACACCCCGGCGGGGAGTGCGCGGCACTGCTCGGTCTCGGCTCCACCTACCGCGAGGCGGGCCTGCTCGCGGAGGCGGCCGCCTCCTTCGAGCAGTGTCTGACGATCATCCGGGAGGCGGACGCCGAGGACCGCAGGGCCGAAGCCGATGCCCTGGCCGAGCTGGGTCTGACATACCGCCGGCTGGGTGAGACCCGGCGTGCCGCAGGGCTGCTGTCCCAGGCGGCCGGCCTGCTCGCGGACCTCGGCGACCCGCGCGCAGCCGACCTGCGTGCCGAGGTGGACCGCGACACCGCACCTTGAGCCCTCGCTGAGGGGCCGTTGAGGGGCCGCTGAGAGGTCCCGTCGGAACGCTGATCCCACCGCCTGGACGGCGGGATGAAGTCATCCGATCCTCGGGAGAGCTCATGGATGTCCTTAGGACGCGCCTGATGAGGCGTGTCAGTACCGGTGTCGTCGTGCTGGCGGGCATGGCCGCACTCACCCTGGCCGAAGTTCCGGCCGCGCTCGCCTCCGCACCGCCACCCACGGTCTCGGGCGCACCGATCAGCCTGGAGTCGTCCTCCTGCCCGAGCAACATCGTGCAGGGCGACAGCGGTTCGTGTGTCTCGGCCCTGCAGCAGCTGCTCAACACCTACGGCGCGAACATCGCCGTGGACGGCTCCTTCGGCTCGGCGACGGCCTCCGCGGTGGAGAACTTCCAGACGCAGGCCGGCATCGGCGTCGACGGCCAGGTCGGGCCGACGACCAAGAGCACCCTCTACGGAAACTCGGTCCTTCCGGTCAGCCTGGAGTCGTCGTCCTGCCCGAGCAACATGGTGCAGGGCAACACCGGCGCCTGCGTGGAGGTCCTGCAGGGCCTGCTCGACCTCTACGGTGCGAACATCGCCGTGGACGGCTCCTTCGGTCCGGCGACGGCCTCCGCGGTGGAGAACTTCCAGACGCAGGCCGGCATCGGGGTCGACGGCCAGGTCGGACCGCAGACCAAGAGCACCCTCTACAGCGACGGCGCTGCCACGCCGTTCAGCCTGGAGGCGTCCTCGTGCCCCAGTAACATCGTCCAGGGTGACTCCGGCGCCTGCGTGGCGGTGCTGCAGGAACTGCTCAACTACTACGGCCAGGGCCTGTCCGTCGACGGGTCGTTCGGGCCGCTGACCGCCACCGCGGTGGAGAACTTCCAGCGCCAGGCGGGTATCGGCGTGGACGGCCAGGTCGGGCCGACGACCAAGAGCAACCTCTACAGCCGGCTGGGCACCAGCACCACCACCCCGCCGCCCACCGGCAGCGGCAACGGCTGCGCGGCTGCCGACAACTGCAGCCCGCAGGGCTTCGCCGACGCGGTGCTGACCTACCCGGGCATCGGCGCGCCGGTGACGGCCAGCAACGAGTACGCCCTCCAGGTCTGGGAGATGGCCGAGGGCGGCGGCGCGGGATGCCCCGGGCAGCCCGCGCGCACCGCTCCGTGGTCCTACTCTCCCGGTCCGGCCGGAAACCCGTTGAACACCACCCAGAGCGAGCCTGGTGACAGCGACTGGAACAGCGTGGGCGTGAAGGTCTTCGCCAACGCCAGTGGGGAGACCTGCTGGTACTGGGGCCTGAAGGCGAACGCGGGCACCCTGGTGGCCGGGGCCTCCGAGTACGGGTACGGCGCGATCATCTCGGCGCTGCAGAACCCGTCGTCCAGCAACACCACCCAGTGCGACGCGGTGGCAGTGGCCGTCGGCCACTCCTCCTGGGGCACCGGGAACTTCTCCAGCCTCTGCGGGGACTCCCTCCCCGACGTGGCGAAGGCGGCAGCCGCGATGCGCAGCGCGGAGAAGGTCACCCCGACCGCGAACCGCCTGATCAACGCCTGACCACCAGCGAATACCGGGCAACTGCCCGACCGGGGACACCGGCTGACCGTCAGCCGGTGTCCCTGCCGCTGCTGGAGGCCGGTTGGCCGTCCCAGGCAGGCGCGCCACATCAGTGCCGCCACCGACTGTTACGGCACCGCGAGCGCCGGCCGGGCCCCGTGCGCGGGGCTATCGGCCGGGCATCGGCCCGGTCATCGGTGTGCTGGTGGTGCCGTGCTGGTCGGGATCCTTCAGCCGGTTGAGCACCGTCAGGGCGCTGTGCCAGGCCTCCCTGGCCTCCTGCATCCGTCCCTGTCCTGCGTGCACATCGCCGATGGCCTCCAGGCAGCGGGCCGAGCATCGGGGCTCGTCCCGGTCGGTGACCAGGGCCAGCCCCTCGCGGTAGAGGGCGAGCGCGCGGTCGAAGTCCTGGTAGGCGCAGCGGATATGGCCCAGGGTGATGTGCATGGACGCCTCCTGGGCGACGTCGCCGACGGTCTGCGCCAGCTCCAGGGCCAGCTCGGCGTGGAACTCGGCCTCGCTGTAGCGGCCGGTCAGGCGCAGCACTTCGGACAGGCCGCTGCGGGCGGCCAGCACCGCGTCCCAGCGGCCGGCCTGGGCGCCCTTGGCCATCAACTCGCGCTGGCAGGCGAGGGCCTCCTCGTGGCGGCCCAGGGGCAGCAGCGCGGCCACCGTGTCCATCAGGCACGACAGTTCGCCCGCCTGGTCGCCGATCGTCCGGGCGAGGTCGGCGGCGGCGTGCAGACCCCGGAGGCCGTCCTCGCGCCGGTCGCCGACCTCCCGGGCCCGGCCGGGGGCGGCCGGGGGCCGTGTCCCCGGCCAGGCGAAGCTGTGCAGGCCCTGGGCGTCGGACTGGCGCACCGATGCGAGCAGGTTGGCGCGTTCGGCCCGCTGCCAGTGGAGGGCCTCCTGGGGTCCGCTGAAGCCCATCGCCCGACGGGCGGGGAAGTCGGGGTCGGGGTGGGGGTGGGCTCGGGGGCCGTGCCCGTCGAGGGCTTTCACGGCGGCGTCGGCGGTGTGGTGGTACCAGCTGACCAGGCGGTGCAGGGCCTCGGCCCGGAAGGCCGGCGGGTCGACCGCGAGCGTGGTCTCGGTGGCGAACAGCCGCAGCAGACCCCGGACGCAGTAGCGGCCGGGAGCGGGGGAGTGCAGGAGGTGGCTGTCGACCAGCGACTCCAGTGCCCGCTCGCAGTCGGCTCGGTCCACGTCGGCCAGGGCGGCGACGGCCGGGAGGCTCAGGTCGGGGCCCTGCCACAGTGCGGCCAGGCGGAACACCAGTGCGGCGGTGGCACCGCCGGGGGTGCGCGCCGCCAGCGTGCGGTAGCCGGCTGCGAAGGCGGCCCTGACCGACAGGTCGCCGATGGACAGTTCGTCCAACCGGTTTCCGGTGTCGGCGAGTTGGTCGGCGAGGTCGGCGATGTGCCAGGAGGGCCTGCCCGCCAGGCGCAGCCCCGCGATGTGCAGTGCCAGCGGCAGGCCCTCGCAGGCGTCCAGGACCTGCCGGGTGGCCTGCGGCTCGGCATCGGTGCGCCGGGCCCCCACGATGCCCGCCAGCAGTTCGGCCGCCTCCTCGGGCGGCAGCCCGCCCAGTGCGAGCCGGTGCGCGGTCTCCAGCCCTGCCAGCCGGTCGCGGCTGGTGACCAGGACCGCGCAGCTGCCGGTGCCGGGCAGCAGCGGTCCGATCTGGGCGGCGGAGGCCGCGTCGTCCAGGACCAGCAGCACCCGGCGTCCGGCGATCAGCGAGCGGAAGCGGGCTGCGCGTGCCTGTGGTTCGTGCGGGATCGTCCCCTGCTGCGCGCCGAGATCCTGCAGCAGAAGTCCCAACACCTCGGCGAGGACGGCTGGTTGGGGGCCACTTCCCTGCAGGTCGGCATAGAGCAGGCCGTCCGGGAAGCGGTCGGCCAGCTGATGGGCCAGATGGCAGGCCAGGGCGCTCTTGCCGCTCCCGGCCGTCCCGGTCAGGACGACCGTGGCCGCCGCGTCCGGGGTCAGCAGCCCCCGCAGCAGCCGCAACTGGTCGGCTCGTCCGACCAGTTCGCCGACGGTGGGCACCGTGGTCGGCGAGCAGTGGACCCGTTCGGCGGGCGGGCGGCATGCGGGGCGGGCGAGTGCCGGATCCCGGCGCAGGATCCGCTGGTGCAGCTCCCGCAGCGGAGCGCCGGGCGCGGTGCCCAGCTCCTCGACCAGCGTCGTGCGGACCCGCTGGTAGGCGTCCAGCGCGTCCGCGTGGCGTCCGGCACCGTAGAGGGCCCGCATCAGCTGGCCGTGGAACGTCTCCAGAAAGGGGTACTCCACGGCCAGCGCCTGCAGCTCGGCGAGCACGCCCTCGTGCAGGCCCAGGTGCAGCTCCGCCTCGATCCGCCACTGCAGTGCCTGCAGCCGCAACTCCTTGATCCGCTGCTGTTCGGACTCCTCCAGGACCGGTCGGGCGATGTCCGCCAGCGGGTCGCCCCGCCACAGTGCCAGCGCCGCGGCCAGCTCCTCCCTGGCGGTGGACCACTCCCCGGCCCGGTGCGCGGACAGGCCCAGCCGGTGGTGCTCGTGGAACCGGCCCAGGTCCACCTCGTGCTCCTGGGCCTGCAGCAGATAACCCGACGCCACCGTGTGGATGCGCTGACCGCCGGTGGCCCCGAGCAGGCGGCGCAGTCGCCGGATGTGGTTGTAGAGGGACGCGAGCGCGGCGGCCGGCGGGTTCTGCGGCCACATGGCGTCGATGAGCCGGTCGGCGGAGACACGGGTGTTGGCGTTGGCCACGAGCAGTGCCAGGGCTGTTCGCGGAAGGGTCGGGGTGACCGGTAGCGGTACTCCGCGGTCGCTGTCGACGGTGAGCGGTCCCAGTATTCCGAAATGCATCAATTACCCCCGTTGCCGAGCGTTGTTCTGTGTGCTGCGGCAGCCGCGGTCAGGACAGCGCGTTCATGCTGACGCTGACCACGACCCAGCCGGCGAGCCCCGGAGAACTCTCCAGGGCCCGCCGGCACAGGACTCCCGCGACATGACCTGCCGTCAGCAGACTGTCGGCGTGCAGGAAGACGACGATGTCGACTCCCGCACCGCCCGGACCGGCCCCCGACCTGATGTGCTCGACGCGGTCCTCCGGGTAGGTGTTGACCCACAGGACGTCGGCGATCGTGGCGGGAGCGATCCGGCACGGGACCGGAGACAAGGGCTCCGGTCCCGGCTGGATGGCGATCGCGACGGCATACATGCAGTCAGGACGCGCTCGGAGTCGCCCCCCAGCACGTCTGACAGTGCCGGCCCTGGGCGAGCGGGGTGGTAGCGGCGGGCGCGTGGGTCGACGGGGTCGACGCGGCCCCGACGCTGTGCGCGGCGGCCGGGGCGACAAGCAGTGCCAGGCCGAGGACGGTGACGACGGAACGTGCGGCCCAGTGATGAGCGGTTGTACGCATGGTTCTCCCCCGGGAACGATGAATTGACTGGCCCCGGACGCCTGTACCCCGAAGAATGGAGGCGATTCGCCCACCGGAGCGGCGTCCTGGAAAGATCCTGGCACTGATTTCCGGCGTCAAGCAGGTCGTCACGTTGGCAGATGCCTGCCTGGCAGGATCAGGCCTCGCTTCGCGATCGGGGCCGCCGATCCTGGTCAGCTCCGGGCGCGGGAGTGTAGAAATGGCGTTGCAGTTTCCGCGTGATCCACGAGCCGTGCCGCACGGAGGGATGGGGATGGCTGAACGCTCAGAGGCCTCCGGTGAGGAGGTGTTCAGGGCCCTCGGGATGGACTCGGTGTGCACCAGGGTCTACTTGCGGATGCTCGCGGAACCGGAGGCCACGGCTGCGGAGTTGGCCGAGCAGCTGGCCGTGAACGAGACCGATGTGAGCAGTGCGCTGGACTCACTCGCCGACCTGACGCTGCTTCGGGCGGCCCGCGAGACCCCGGGTGAGCTGGTGCCGGTGTCGGTCGAACGGGCGCTGCAGATCCTACTGCGGCGCAGCACGGAGCAGTTGGCGGTGCAGCGGAGCGGGATAGCCACGCTGCAGTCGGCGATGGAGGGATTACTCGCCTCCTCCGGCGATCACGGCGTGGCGCGGCGGGACGCCAGAGTTGAAGTGGTGCAGGGCCTCGACTCCGTCCAGAACCGGCTGGAGGGGCTGACGACCCGTGCCGGCAGGGAGGTCGCGTCGGTCCTTCCGGGCGGCCCGCAGGCGATCAGGACGCTGGAGGCGGCCCGGCCACTCGACGAGGACCTGGCACGGCGCGGGCTCGCGCTGCGCTCCCTCTACCAGCAGAGCATGAAGACGGACCACTACAACCTCGACTATGCGCGCTGGCTCGGGGGCCTGGGCGCCGAGATCCGCTGCGCCCCGGTCGTGCCCTCCCGGATGATCGTGATCGATCGGTCGGTGGCGATCGTTCCCCTCGATCCCGAGGACCCCAGGAAGGGCGCCCTGGTGGTGCAGGAACCCGGGCTCGTCGCGCCGCTGCTGGCGCTCTTCGAGCAGGCCTGGGAGTCGGCCGACCCGCTCGACCCGGTGGCGGGTGGGCCCCAGGGCGAGGACTTCCAGCCCTCGGCGCAGGAGCGGGCGCTGCTGAAACTGCTGGCAGCCGGGCTGACTGACGAGGGCGCCGCGAAGCGGCTGGGGATCTCGGTGCGCACGGCCCGCCGGATCATGGCGGGGCTGATGGACCGGCTCGACGCGTCCAGCCGCTTCGAGGCCGGCTACAGGGCCGCGGAGCGCAACTGGCTGTGAGCAGGCCGCCGCCGGCGGCGGGCTTCGCACACGGGATCGGGCCAGGTGGGAGGATGTCCCCTGTGACCCGCACTCCCGAACCGGCCGCCGGAGCCGTCCCGGCCGACGCAGCCCCCGTCGGACACCGCCATGCCGCGCCCGGTCAGCCCCTGTCCGACGCCCATGTCACGGTCGCGGTAAGCCATCTGGCGATGCTCGCCGAGCCCACCCGGCTGCGCCTGCTGTGGGCGCTGCGCGAAGGCGAGCTCGGGGTCACCGCGCTGGCCGAGGCCGCCCACTGCACCCCGACCACGGCCAGTCAGCACCTGTCGAAACTGCGGATGAGCGGCCTGGTCGACCAGCGCGCGGAAGGGCGTGCCAGGCTCTACCGACTGCGCGGCACGCATCTGTGCCGGCTGCTCGACGAGGCCGTGGGCCTCGCGGAGCACGCCCTGGGCCCCGTCCCGCCCCGCCCCTGACCGGGGCACGACCGGTGGCCGGTGGCCTACGAGGTCGCCCGGAGCCTTCGGGCCACCTCGCCGAGCCCGGCGGCCATATGGTCGAGCTGCTCGGGGCTGAGCACGTCGATCAGCGCTTCACGGACCGCGGCGACATGGCCGGGAGCGGCCTGGCGCAGCACCTCCATGCCCCGGTCGGTGATCTCGGCGAACACGCCGCGGACATCGCTGGGGCAGGAGCGCCGGGTCACCAGGCCGGCCCGTTCGAGCTGGGTGATCTGGTAGGTCAGCCCGCTCTTGGAGGTGACCAGGCGCTCCGCGAGCTCGGCCATCCGCAGCGAGCCCTCCGGCGCCGCCGAGAGCTGGACCAGCACCTCGTACTGGGTGTGGGAGAGCCCCGCCTCGTCCTTGAGCTGCTGCTCCAGCGTGCGGGAGACCAGGCTGCCTGCGGCCAGGAAGGCGATCCACGCACTGCGCTCCCGGTCGTTCAGCCATCGGGGTTCGTCCATGGAGTGCACTCTACTCCGGTTGTTCAAATTTGAATCGAGGTGTAGCGTCAGCCGGGCCCGCTTGGTTCAAATTGGAACCAAGCACGATGCGAGTGGAGCTACGCATGTCGGAGAACCTCCCCGCCGCCACCGTGCGGACCCGGGTCCGGGTGCCGCTGCGCTTCGGCGACGGCTACTCCGCAGACGCCGAACTGGTCACCTTCCACGGTCTGGTCGACGGCCTGGAGCACCTCACCCTCGTCCTGGGTGACCCCGACCCCACCGCCGGGGCCACCCCGCTGGTGCGGCTCCACTCGGAATGCCTGACCGGCGACGTGTTCGGCTCCGCCCGCTGCGACTGCGGCCCGCAGCTGCGCGAGGCCGTCGAACGCATCTCCGTGACCGGCGGCTACCTGCTCTACCTGCGCCAGGAAGGCCGCGGCATCGGCCTGTACAACAAGCTCGACGCCTACGCCCTGCAGGACCAGGGCCTCGACACCTACGCCGCGAACGCGGCCCTCGGCCTGCCCGAGGACGGCCGCGACTACAGCGCCGCCGCCCAGATGCTGACCGCGCTCGGCGTGGACACCCTGGACCTGCTGTCCAACAACCCCGACAAGGCCGAGCAGTTGCGTGCACTCGGCGTCCCGGTCCGCCACCGCGTGCCCACCGGCGTCTTCGCCAACGGCCACAACCTGCGCTACCTCCGCGCCAAGGTCGAGCACACCGACCACACCATCGCCCTCGCGCAGCTCGCCGGCTGAACACCGGACGGCGGGTGTGCCAGGATGCCCCGCATGGATCTTCGTCTTGAACCCTGGTCGGAATCCGCGCTGAGTCTGCTGCGCCGGATCAACACCCCGCAGATGCGCCACCACGTGGGAGGGCCGGAGTCGGAGGAGCAACTGCTCGCCCGTCACGCCCGCTACCTCGCCATGCCGGCGGCCGGCCGCGGTTGCATGTTCGCTGTTCTGCTCGGCGAGGAGATGGTCGGCAGCATCTACCACCACCGGCGCGAGTGGCAGAACGAGCAGGTCTACGAGACCGGTTGGAACGTCCTGCCGTCCTACCAGGGTCGGGGCATCGCCGCCGCGGCCGGTGCCGCTCTGGTCGCCGTCGTGCGCGAGGATGCCCTTCGGCCCGGTGCCCCCAGCGGTCTGCACGCCTTCCCCTCGGTGGACAACGCCCCCTCCAACGCCCTCTGCGAACGCCTCGGCTTCACCCTCCGCGGCGCATGCGATTTCGAGTACCCGGCGGGCAGTGGCACGGTGATGCGCAGCAACGACTGGCGCCTCGACCTCACGGACCCGGCCCCCGCGCCGGGACCTGTGGGTCAGGCAAGCCGAAGGTCGACGTAGGCGATGGTGTCACCGGGGAGAACATGGCGCTCGATCTCGCTGAAGCCGCAGGCCTCCGCGAAACGCAGGCCGTCCTCGTTGGACGCCAGGACCACGGTCTCGATGACGGTGGCGCCCAGCGAGCGGGCCCGCTCCAGTCCGCGTCGGTAGAGCTGATCGCCGAACCCCTGGCGGCGGTGGGCGGGCAGGATGCGGACGATCACGGTGGCGGTGGCCCACAGGGCGGCCGTCGAGATAGGCGACCTCCAGGTGGTGGCGCCCGGCACGCTCGCGAACCTCGTCGAGTGACAGGACGTCAGTCGGGATGATCGCGTTGTGGATGTGCTGCCAGTCGGCGAGCACGGGGTCGCCGGTCGGCTGCGTGAAACGGAGCGTGGACATCGCACCAGGAAATACGCACACCCCGCCGACGGTCAACCGGGATCCGTGACGAACGGTCAGTACGGGGCCATGCCGCAGAAGGCCTGCGTCCAGGCGGAGGCGCCGTACGCATTGCCCGCACGCATGGAGACACAGACGTTGTCGCCGGAGACCGGGCCGTCGATCGTGTAGCCGGTTCCGCCGGTGGAGTAGGTGGCGTCGCCACCACGCGTGCTGTTCGTGTAGCGGATGTCGTAGTACGTCGCGCGGGCCACCGCTGACCAGGTCAGGGTGAGCGGCATATTGCAGGAGCCGATGCACGAGTCGTTGAAGTTGGCGTCGAAGCCCGTCATGTTCGGCGGAGGGGAGCCGGCCGGAGTCCTGACCGGGGCCGTGGTCGGCTTGCTGGGCGGTGCGGTGGTCCGGGTGGTGGCAGGCTCGGTCGGGGGTGCGGCCGGGGTGTAGCTGGGTGTCGCACCGCCGGGCGTACCTCTCGTCGCGCCGGACGGGGACCCTGTCGGGCTCTTCGGCCGAGCCGGTGTGCTGCTGGAGGAGCCCCTGGTCGCGGACGCTGACGCAGTGGGGGTCGTGGTCGCGGAGGTGCTGGACCGGGGAGTCCCGGTCCGGCCCAGGCCCTTGGTGGCGGCAGGAGTCCCCTCCACGCCGAGAGCGACGACGAGGATGAGGCTCAGGACCAGTGCTCCCGCCGCAGCGGCGACCGCCAGAACCCGGCGGCTGGGCCCGCGCTCGGTCCCGCGTCCGGTCTCGCGCTCGGGAGGCGCCGCCGGCTCCGGCCCGGCGGTCTTCTCTGCGGAAAGCTCGCTCCCGGCGGTGGGGGTCCCGCTGTCGGGTACCACCGCGGCGGCCACGACCGCGTCGTGCGTCGCCTCCGCATCGGGGGTTGCCGCGGCCGGCACGACCAGGTCGTGCGTCGCCTCCGCATGGAGGGGCGCTACGGCCGCTTCGTCCGGTGTCGGCCGGTTGTCCGGTTGCTGGTCCGGCTCCTGGTCGGGAGCACCGGCCGCGACCAGGTCCTGCGTTGCGTCCGTGCCGCGCAGCGCGGTGGCCAGTGCGCTCGGTGTCGGCCGGTCCTCCGGCTCCTTGGCCAGACACCGCCGGAGTATCCCCACCAGTTCGTCGGGGACGGTCTCCAGCCGGGGCTCCTCGTAGACGATCCGAAAGCTGATTCCGTGGGAGTCGTCCTCGCCGAACGGGTGGTGGCCGGTGGCCGCGAACGCCAGGACCAGACCCAGGGCGAAGATGTCCGCGGCGGGTCCCACCTGGGTCCTGCCGTGCAGCTGCTCCGGCGCCATGTACTGGGGCGTCCCCAGCACGGCTCCGGTCTGGGTCAGGGTGGTGACGGCCGAGCCACGGGCGATCCCGAAGTCGATCAGCCTGGGCCCTTCGTCGGACAGCAGGATGTTGCCCGGTTTGACGTCCCGGTGGACCAGTCCGGCGGAGTGGATCGCGGCCAGGGCCTCGGCCAGGTGCGCGCCGGCCTCGCGTACCGACGCGGTGTCCAGGGGCCCGCGTTTGACGATCACTGTGTGCAGGGACGGTGACGGCACATACTCGGTGGCCAGCCACGGCTGCTCCGCGTCGACGTCGTAGTCGATGACGGCCGCGACATAGCGTCCCGTCACCGCCCTCGTGGCGACGACCTCCCTGCGGAAGCGCGCCCGGAAGCTCTCGTCCTGGGCCAGTTCCTCGTTGATGACCTTGACCGCTGCCGTGACACCGTCATCGCGGTGCCCCAGATAGACCCGCCCCATACCGCCGGCCCCGAGCAGGCCGATCACCTTGTACGGACCGATCTGCGTCGGATCCCCGGCCTGCACCGGCTTCAATGCCCCACCACCGTGTTCGGCCCCCCGCCAGGTTCACATCCGGCATATTGAACCACGCCAGTCACGTTGATGACATGGCCGGGCCCACCACTCCAACACGCCTCCTGGCGCGTCGAGTTCGTCCACGTCGCGCCCGCGTCGACGAAACGTCCTGGCCTGCGGGTCAGTGGGCTCCGACCGCAGTGACCGACCGGTCGGTAGGTAAAGCGTGTGCGGTGGCTATCCTTGGGGTCATGAGCCCCCGCAACTCCGTCGTCGAGGCGCAGCGCACCCGGCAGCGCATCGTCGAGCACAGCCTGTCGGTTGCGTCCCTGAACGGACTGGAGGGGCTGACCATCGGCCGGATCGCCACCGACCTGGGGCTGAGCAAGGCCGGGGTCCTCGGCCACTTCGGCACCAAGGAGGGGCTGCAACTCGCCGTCGTGGACGCCGCGTCCGAGCTGTTCGCCCGCGAGGTGCCGCAGCGGGTCCCGGCCGACGCCGAGCCGGGGCTCCCTCGGCTGCGAGGGTACTGTGAGGCCTGGGTCTCCTACGTGGAACGCGATGTGCTGCCCGGCGGCTGCTTCTTCACCGCGGCTGCTTCGGAGTTCGACGGTCGCGGCGGTCCGGTGCGCGACGCCCTCGCCGCGAAGCACGCCCTCTGGCAGCGCGCCCTCGCCCACGACGTCCGCTGCGCCGTCGCCACCGGGGAGCTTCCTCCGGACGCCGACGCCGACCAGGTTGCCTTCGAGCTGTTCGGCATCATCATGGCCATGAACCACTACCGGCAACTGACCCATGACCCGGCGGCCTCCACCCGCGCCCGCCGGGCCCTCCACCGCCTGCTCGGGCCGTAGCGCAGGCGGGGGGAGCCCGATGGGGATCAGATGACTCCTGCGAGGGCAGCCTTGGCAAAGCTCTCCGTGCCGAGGGTAGAGGAGGGGTCGAGGGCGAGCTCGCCCAGGATGCCCATGGCGGTGTCGGGGTCCACCCCGCGCAGCATGAGCGCCTTGTTGATCAGCAGCGAACCCTTTGTCTCGGGGTCGGGATCGCCCTCCAATCCCTTCGTGATCGCCTCGAGCCGATCGAAGCCGGTCAGCAGCATCGAGAGTGCCTTCCATGCTGGGGGGAACTGCGGGTACCGCGCCACGATCCTGTGTGAACGCCAGGCTGAAGCCGGGGAACAGAGTTCCGGCCCGCTCTCGGCGAAGCATGTCGAGGGTGGTCTTGCAGGTGAAGAATCCGCGTGGGGCGAGTAGGTCGACGCGCTGGTAGAGCTCTTCGGCCTTGGCAGTGTCTCCCCGGAGCAGGGTGGTGAACGCTGCGTCATAGATCGGGTAGGGCCAGGCCGGAGCGCGGGCTGCCGCCTGGTCGAGAAGGCAAGGGCGCGGTCGTAGTCGCCGCGTTCGCCCGCTTCCCGGGCCCGCTGATGCAGGAGCTCGGCCTCCTCCGGCACCTGCTCGCCACCCACGACTGCCCAGTTCACCTTGCCGGTGAACCCTTTGAGGTCCTGAGCGGTCAGCTCTTGTCCGGCTGAGTTCCTGAACACGAGACGGTCCGTCATCGAAGCCTCCAGCCCCGACGTCTTGGCAGCGATCGAGACTACCGCCGGTACCAGCGATCTTGAATAATCCTGGCCATGCCCCTTCTCGTTTCGCCAACGGTCTCGGTCGGTTCTCTCGCGGCCCGGCCCCAGCCCGCTCTGTCGGCCGGGGACAGCGTGCTGCTTCGTCCCTGGGAGTCCCGCGATGCCCAGGCCGTACTGGATGCCTACCAGGACGCGGAGATCCAGCGCTGGCATGTGCGGCGGGCCGATTCGCTCGCGGAGGCGGGGGAGTGGATCACAGGCTGGCAGGGTGGCTGGGCGGCCGAGTCGGAGGCCCACTGGGCCGTGGTCGACTCCGCGAGCGATGTCCTGTTGGGTCGCGCCGCCTTGAAGGTGCTCAACTTCGCGGACGGCACCGCCGAGGTCGCCTACTGGACGGTCCCTGCGGCTCGGGGCAGGGGCATCTGTCCTCAGGCAGTCGAGGCTATGTCCTCCTGGGCCCTCGATGTGGCCGGCTTTGAGCGCCTCGGTCTCCAGCACTCCATGGGCAACAGGGCGTCCTGCCGTGTCGCCGAGAAGACCGGCTTCACCGAGGAGGGCGTCCGCCGCAGTGCATGGCTCCATGCGGACGGCCGACACGATGTCCACATGCACGCGCGCCTGCGGTCTCCTGCGCGGGCGGAACCGTAGGCGAGGCCTGCCGGGCCCGTCCCAACTGCGTCAAAGGGCTTCCTGGGCGCATCGGGGGGACAATGGTTGGGCAATATTTCCCGCCACCGCGCTCCGGTTGTGACCGGGTGCGCGGCCGCATCGTGCGGGGGCGTTGTGTGGAGCCGGTGACGGGACCCGCCCATGGGAGGGGACAGGTACTGTCTCGAGGAGGTGTTGGTGATGGCCGAGCCAATGGATGAGGGCAAGGTCATGGAATTCCTGGGTCGGGTCGTGACGGACGCAGGAGCCGCGGTTGCCGGATTGTGCACCTCGCTGGGCGACCGGCTGGGACTGTATGCGGCGATGTCCGGAACCGGTCCGATGACCTCCGCGCAGCTCGCGGAGAAGACCGGGTTGCATGAGCGCTACGTCAGGGAGTGGCTGGCCGCCCAGGTCGCCGGCGAATACGTGCTCTACGAGGCCGACGGCGACACGTACCTGCTGCCCGACGAGCACGCTGCCGTGCTCGCGGACCCGAGCGCGCCCACCTACGCGGCCGGGTTCCTCACCATGATGCAGGCGCTGTACGGGAGTGAGGACGCCCTGATGGAGGCGTTCCGCACCGGTGAAGGCGTCGGTTGGGAAGAGCACAGCAGTGCGCTGTTCGCGGGCACCGCCAAGTTCTTCCGCCCCGGATATGTCGGTGCCCTGGTCTCCGAATGGCTCCCCGCGATGGACGGGACGGTCGGCAAGCTGGAGCGCGGAGCGGAGGTCGCCGACATCGGTTGCGGCTACGGGTACTCCACCATGCTGATGGCGCAGGCATACCCGGAGTCGCAGTTCCACGGATTCGACTTCCACCAGCCCTCGATCACGGCGGCGCGGCAGATCGCACACGAGCAGGGGTTGGACGGACGGGTCAGCTTCGACGTGGCCACCGCCCAGGACTTCTCCGGCGACGGCTACGACCTGATCACCTTCTTCGACTGCCTGCACGACATGGGCGACCCGGGCGCAGCGCTCAAGCACGCGCGGGAGACCCTGGCCGAGGGAGGAAGCTGCATGATCGTCGAACCCAATGTGTCGCAGGACGTGCGGGAGAACATCAATCCCATCGGCCGCGCTGTGGTCTCCACGTCGGTCGCAGTCTGCCTGCCCGCCTCGATGTCCCAGCACGGACCCGAGACCATGGGCAACCACGCCGGAGAAGCAGCCATGCGCCACCTCGCGGACGACGCCGGACTGCACCATTGGAAACTCGCCGCCCAGACCCCCCTCAACCGGGTGTACGCCGCCAGTCGGTAACCCGGGCAGGGCACCGTCTCCGGTGGTGACCTACAGCTTTGCCTTGCCGTTCAGTTCGGGCCAGGTCATCACGGCTGAGCCCCAGGCCAGGCCGGCGCCGATCGAGGTCATGAGCACCCGATGACCGGCGGTGAGGCGTCCTTGGTCGTGTGCGTCGCACAGGGCCAGTGGCACCGAGGCCGCCACCGTGTTGCCGACGTGCTCGATGTTGGTCTCCACCTGCTTGTCGGACAGGCCGAGCTCCTGCGCGGTGGCGCGCACAATCCTGATGTTGGCCTGGTGCGGGACGAACCTGTCGAGGTCCGCGGCGGCCCAGCCGGCCCGGTCCAGGACCCGGTGCGAGGAGGACGTCATCTCGGCGACCGCCCGTTGGAAGACCCGTGGGCCGTCCATGACCAGGTAGGGCAGTGCCCCCTGTGCTGCCAGGCCCTTGGCCGCGCGGGTGCCGCCGCCGGGCACCTCGACGGCCGACACCTGTGTGCCGTCGCTGCCCAGATCGAACGGGCCCACTGCGCCGGGTTCGTCCCGATGCCCGGCACGCAGCACCACCGCCCCGGCGCCGTCGCCGAAGATGGAGCAGGTCAGCCGGTCGTCAGGGTTGACCAGGGTGGTGAAGACGTCGGCGCCGACGACCAGGATCCGTTCGAAGAGTCCGGCGGAGATGACGGAACTGCCCACAGCCAGGGCGTAGACGAATCCGGCGCACACGGCGCCGACGTCGAAGGCCGCGACGCCGGTGTAGCCCAGGCGTGCGGCGATCTCGGGCGCGGAGGCCGGGCACAGGCGGTCCGGTGTGGTCGTCGCCAGGACAACGGCGTCCAGGCTGCCGCCACCCGCCATGTCGATGGCCCGGACCGCGGCCTCGACGGCGAGGTCGACGGTGGTGGCCTCGTCGGCGACGTGCCGGGAGGCGATGCCCAGGCGGGTGCGGATCCACTCGTCGGTGGTGTCCAGCCGTCGGCACAGCTCCCGGTTGGGTACCGCCCGCGGTGGCACGAAGCCGCCCAGGCCTTGCAGGACGGCGGCACGGTGGACCGGCGCCGCACAGGTCGCGGAATTCATGGCACATCCAGATGTGGGAGGGAAAATGCCGCACAAAACGGCAGAGAAAGGCGGGACGATCGGCTCATGGCCGACGCCTCAGAAAGTCACGGGAATGCCCAACATGTAACCACAGGATTCCGTGACTCGAGTAGCGACTGTCGCTGATTGACCATGAGGAGGAATAACGAGAACATGCGATTGTGCTATGGGCGGACCGAGGATCCCGACATGAACAGCATGCATGTTCGGTTCGGTCGAGTGCCCGGTCCTACTATTGACCGCTGCGGGGGAAAGAACACGCTGGTGGCCCATGATCCTTCAAGGTTCCCTGCAGGGGCTGCCATGATTGCCGTCGCCGACACCCGGTGATCCATCCCGATATGCCGCGCATGGACAGAACTGCATCCGCGACGCATATCGGAGTTCTTGCTGCCCCGAAACACCCATGCGCAGGGCGCTGGAATACGTGGCATCCCTCGCCCTCCCCTGAAACAGCAGGATTGATTCTTGAAGACCGTGCAGGAAACCAGATGGAATATCGCGGCGTTCACCGTGGCACGCGACCAGGAGGACGCGCTCGAGCAGGTGGCCCGCGTCCGCGAGTTGCGCGCCCGGATCCTCTTCGATCGCGGGCGACGACCCGACTTCCGCAGTGCGGACGGCCGGCACACCGACGATCAGGACCTCGACTTCGGCTCCTGGCACTTCGTGGCCTCCGGTGAACCCGACGGCCCGCCGCTGGGCTATGTCCGGTTGTCACCACCCGATCTTGGAGAATCGTTTCAGTCGCGGGCCTTCCTCGGCCCCGAGCGGTACCGGCAGCAGTTGCTCGACCTCGGGCTGGATGCCAAGCACGTGTTCGAGCACAGTCGACTCGTCGTCGAGCACCGAGCCCGCAAGCTCGGACTGGGGATCCACCTCAACGCCATGGCGATCGCGGCCGCACACTGCCTCGGCGCCACGGCGATGATCGGGACCTCGGGAACCAAGGACGGCCAGGACAAGTTCCATCAGCGCTTCGGATTCCGCCCCCTGGACGGCACCCGCCGCCATGTGCCCCAGTACACCGAGGACGTCGTCCTCATGCTGCACCTGACCCGGCAGGGCGCGGGAGAGCACACCCCATTGGTGCAGGAGCTCGAACAGGAGTTCCGCGAGCTGGCCGCTCCCGGCTCAGGCCCTGCCGATGGCGGGGTGCCCGTCCCGCGCCACCGCACCGCACCACCCGCCCCGAACGCGCACCGCGACCGGGCCCCCGCCCCCGCAGAAGCTTGGCAGCCGAAGCTGTACCGGCTCTCACACGGCGCAGAGCGTGACGAGTGGGAGGCGCTGCTCGGATCCGGCCAGGTCCGCGAGGTCTGCGACACGATCGAGGCCCAGCTGGTCGAGCTCGCGCGCAGCCGCGAACCGTTCCGCACCGCGCAGGACCCAGCGATCGCGGCGGCTGTGCGCGACCAGCTCGCCGGCCAGGAGCTGCGGGCCTACGGCACCTGGGCCTGGTACCCGTGGTCGGGGCGGATGGTGCACCTGCTGCCCCGCGAGGAGTTCCGGCTGGTGCGCACCGACCGCAACCGAGGCAAGATCAGCCGCCCGGAGCAGCGTCGGCTGCTCGCGCGTCGGATCGGAGTCATCGGCCTGTCGGTCGGCAGCAGCGCCGCGCTCACCCTTGCCCAGGAGGGCATCGGCGGCGCGTTCCGCCTGGCCGACTTCGACGAACTGAGCCTGTCCAACCTCAACCGGCTCCGGGCCGGTGTGCACGACCTGGGCACCAACAAGACCGTGCTGGCCGCCAGGCAGATGTTCGAGATCGATCCCTACCTCGACATCGAGATCCACCCCGACGGACTCACCGACCGGAGCATGAAGGAGTTCTTCGCCGGGTCCGGGGATCAGCCGCTGGATCTGCTGGTCGAGGAGTGCGACACCCCCTACGTGAAGTTCGCCGCCCGAGAGCAGGCCCGGGCCCTGGGCATCCCCGTGGTGATGGACGCCAACGACCGAGGCCTGCTCGACATCGAGCGCTTCGACACCGAGCCGAACAGACCGCTGCTGCACGGGCTGCTCGGCGACACCACCGCGGGTGACCTGGCCGCCCTCGACCAGGCCCAGACGGTGGCACTGATCCTCAAGATGGTCGACGCGGACCGGATCAGCCCCGATCTGGCCGCCTCCATCCCCGAGATCGGCCGCACCCTGAGCAGTTGGCCCCAACTGGCCTCCGGCGTGGCCCTGGGTGGCGCCCTGGTCGCCGAGGCAGCCCGCCGTATCCTGCTGCACCGCCCCTGCCCCTCCGGCCGCTACTACACCGATCTCGAGGCATCCATCGCCCCCGGCTGCAGCACCGTGAACTGACGCACCGGCAGATGCGCAGACGGCTCCACACATCCGCGCACCTCCCGGCATTCGGCTCCGGCCAAAAAATAATGGGCGTTATTCTTCGACCCGCAGTCAAACAGGCTCCCCACCGCACTGTCGCCCCCCACACCCCCCGCGCAGCGGAAATTCACCCCATCGGCCGATCGGAGGCGGCCCCGCTCCTCGGCAAGCGTCGGGGGCGTGACCAATCCGGGGTGGCTGTCGCGCCGAATCACTCGTGTCGGGATACATGGGTGCGGTCCGTTCCAGGACGGGCCGACGGCGTGGCAGGAGTGAGCCGGGATGACCGAGAGTGTTGCTTCGGGCACCGTCCGGGGCAGGCAGGGTGATCGCGGCCCCAGGGGGCCGCGGCGCAGTGTGGCCGTCGTCGGCAGCGGGATCGCGGGGCTCACCGCGGCCCACGAGCTGACCCGCAGGGGGGCCGAGGTCTCGCTGTACGAGGCGGACGAACGGCTCGGGGGGCATGCGCACACGCAGGACGTGGCGACGGCGAGCGGGCCGGTCCTTGCCCTGGACACGGCGTTCCTGGTGCACAACGAACGCACCTACCCGCAGTTGCTGAGCCTGTTCGCCGAGCTCGGGGTGGCCACCCAGGACTCCGAGATGAGTATGTCGGTGCGGTGCCTGGGCTGCGGGCTGCAGTACGCAGGTGCGCGCGGGGTCCCCGGGTTGATGGCCCGGCCCACGAGCGCGCTGCGAGGGCGGTACCTGTACCTGCTCGCCGAGGTGCCCAGGTTCTACCGGCGGGCGCGTCGGCTGCTCGCGTCGGAGGATCCCGCCGCGGACTCGGTGACGCTGCGGGACTTCCTGCGGGAGGGCCGGTTCACCCGCTACTTCACCGCCCACTTCGTCACCCCCCTGGTCGCCGCCGTCTGGTCCTGCGCCCCGGAGCTCGCCCGCGACTACCCGGCGCGCTACCTCTTCGCCTTCCTGGACAACCACGGGATGCTCACCGTGACCGGGTCCCCGACCTGGCGGACCGTCATCGGCGGCTCCCGCACCTATGTCCAGCGCATTGCCGCCACCCTGCACGCGGTCCACACCGGCCGACCCGTCCGTGCGGTGCTCCGGCACGCCGACGGGGTCGCCGTCACCACGGCGGACGGCCGTACCGCGGAGTTCGACGCGCTGGTCGTGGCCACCCACCCCGACCAGGCCCTGCGGCTGCTCGGTGACCCCAGCACCGCCGAGCGGGACGTGCTCGGCGGGTTCCTGTACTCCAGCAACCCCGCAGTGCTGCACCGGGACGCCTCGGTGCTGCCGCGTGCCCGTCGCGCCCACGCCTCCTGGAACTACCTGATGACCTCCTGCCTGGACCGCTCCGAGCAGGTCCAGGTCTCCTACCACCTCAACCGGCTGCTGCGCCTGGACACCGCCGAGGACTACCTGGTCACCCTCAACGAGGATCCGGCCGATCCGATCGACCCGGAGCACGTCATCTCGCGCACCGTGTACCAGCACCCCCTCTACAGCCGCAGGTTCCTCTCCGCCCAGCAGCGTCTGCCCGAGCTCAACCGGGGC
>Ga0302314_10005010_pt1 | contig 24218 bp, 24 predicted proteins | sample III_Palsa_N2_3_FD_200533 | JGI IMG/M metagenome (GOLD analysis project Ga0302314, IMG submission 200533) | Peat permafrost microbial communities from Stordalen Mire near Abisko, Sweden - III_Palsa_N2_3 | ecosystem: Environmental > Terrestrial > Soil > Palsa > Peat permafrost | place: Sweden... | reverse complement strand
ACACGCGTGTCTGTCCTTCGTTGGATGAAGAGTCTGCTTGAGCCGGCCCAGGGGAACGGTCTGCCCGCCCGAGCGGCAGCAGTAAGAAAGTGGGCGCGAACATGAAGGATAGCCGACCGGCCGTCGCTTCCTCAAACTGATCGCTCGTACCATACCCTGATCGTGGGGAACATCCGCGCGTAGACGCGCGCCGGCCCGCGTCGGCAGCTCGCCGGCGGCGGCGCCCCACCCCTTGGCAGCACCCTCGACGTTCATGGAAGCATGGTGGCAATGACCGATCCGGCCCAGGGCCAGGCCCCGGCAAAGGCGACGGTAACGGCACCGGCGCCGGCCCGTACCGACCAGGCCGTGATCCGTAATTTCTGCATCATCGCCCACATCGATCACGGCAAGTCCACGCTGGCCGACCGGATGCTCCAGCTCACCGGCGTGGTCGACCCGCGGCAGATGCGCGCCCAGTACCTCGACCGGATGGACATCGAGCGCGAGCGCGGCATCACGATCAAGAGCCAGGCGGTCCGCCTGCCCTGGCAGAAGGACCAGGCGAACTACGTCCTGAACCTGATCGACACGCCGGGCCACGTCGACTTCACCTACGAGGTATCCCGGTCCCTGGCCGCCTGCGAGGGCGCGGTGCTGCTGGTGGACGCCGCGCAGGGGATCGAGGCGCAGACCCTGGCGAACCTGTACCTCGCCCTCGAGGCCGACCTCAAGATCATCCCGGTGCTGAACAAGATCGACCTCCCGGCGGCGCAGCCGGAGCGCTACGCGGCCGAGATCGCGGCGATCATCGGCTGCGACCCGAGCGAGGTCCTCAAGGTCTCGGCCAAGACCGGCGTCGGCGTGGAGGAGCTGCTCAACGCGATCGTCGAGCAGGTACCGCCGCCGCACGGCGACCCGGACGCGCCGGCCCGGGCGCTCATCTTCGACTCGGTCTACGACACCTACCGGGGTGTCATCACCTACGTCCGGGTCGTCGACGGCAGGCTGAGCAAGCGCGAGCGCATGCTCATGATGTCCACCCAGTCGGTGCACGAGACCCTCGAGGTCGGCGTCATCTCGCCCGAGCCGGTCCCCACCGACGGCCTCGGCGCCGGCGAGGTCGGCTACGTCATCTCCGGGGTCAAGGACGTCCGCCAGGCCCGCGTCGGCGACACGATCACCACCACGACCAAGTCGGCCAAGGAAGCCCTGGCCGGCTACGACCACCCGAAGCCGATGGTCTTCTCCGGCCTGTACCCGGTCGACGGCGACCAGTACCCCGACCTCAGGGACGCCCTCGACAAGCTGCGGCTCAACGACGCCGCGCTCGTCTACGAGCCGGAGACCAGCACGGCCCTCGGCTTCGGCTTCCGCTGCGGCTTCCTCGGCCTGCTGCACATGGAGATCGTCCGGGAGCGGCTCGAGCGCGAGTTCGACCTGAGCCTCATCTCCACCGCGCCGAACGTCGTGTACCGCGTCGTCATGGAGAGCGGCCGCGAGATCCAGGTCACCAACCCGAGCGACTTCCCCGGCGGCCTGTCCGGCTTCGCCCCGGAGGCCCCCGGTCCCAAGGGCCACACCGGCGGCAAGCTCAAGGAGGTCTACGAGCCCGTTGTCCGGGCCACGGTCATCTCGCCGACCGAGTACATCGGCACGATCATGGAGCTGTGCCAGTCCCGTCGCGGCGTGCTGCTCGGGATGGAGTACCTGTCCACCGAGCGGGTGGAGATCCGCTACACCATGCCGCTCGGGGAGATCATCTTCGACTTCTTCGACAACCTGAAGTCCCGCACCCGGGGCTACGCGAGCCTCGACTACGAGCCCGACGGCGAGCAGGAGGCCGACCTCGTCAAGGTCGACATCCTGCTCCAGGGCCAGCCGGTGGACGCGTTCAGCCAGGTCGTGCACTCGGACAACGCCCGCGAGTACGGCCTCTCGATGACCGCCAGGCTCAAGGAGCTGATACCGCGGCAGCAGTTCGAGGTGCCGATCCAGGCCGCCGTCGGCAGCCGGATCATCGCCCGGGAAAACATCCGCGCCCTGCGCAAGGACGTCCTGGCCAAGTGCTACGGCGGTGACATCAGCCGCAAGCGCAAGCTGCTGGAGAAGCAGAAGGAAGGCAAGAAGCGGATGAAGACGATCGGCCGGGTCGAGGTGCCGCAGGAGGCGTTCGTCGCCGCCCTGTCCACCGGCCAGTCCGCCGACAACCGGGCCAAGTAACCGGTCCGCGACAGCAGCCCGGAGCTAGCTGCGGGACGCCAGGGCGATGATGACCAGCGTCCAGATGCCGATCCCCAGGTAGCCGAAGATGAGCCCGGCGACGGCCATGCCGTCGCCGCGCTCGCCGGTGTGCTTGATCTGACCGCGGGCCAGGTGGCCGAGGATCACCGCCGGGATGGCGGCGAGGCCGAGCGTGAACATCTCGGCCAGCCCGCAGACCAGCGCGGCGATGGCGAGCCCGTTGGTCGGCGTCACCCGGGCCGGCGGGTAGTAGCCGCCCTGGTAGGGCGCGATGGCCCCGATCGGACCGGCGGGCAGGTCGCCGACCACGCCGGCCAGTTCGCCGTAGGTCCGCGCCATCATCACCCGGCCGCAGCGGACGTCGAACTCGTCCTTGGTGAGCCGTCCCTCGCCGTAGGCGGCCTTGAGGACGTCCATGGTCCGGTCCCGGTCGGCCTGGGCGGCGAGCATCCCCGGCTGGCTGTACGGGGGCGGCACGAACGGCGACGGCCCGTACCCGCCCGGCCCGTAGGACGGCGGCCCGTACACCGGCTGGCCGTAGGGCATGGCCGGGTGCCCGTAAGGCGCTGTCGGCGGGGGCAGCGGAAAATCGTCAGAACGAGGTGCCGGATCGGATGTCACCAGTTCCTCCCGCCCATGTCGTACGGACTGCAGCTTATCCTCGGCTTCATGCCAGGAACGCCGCCCGATGGCGAGCCCGTCCCCGAGGACGGCTCCCTACCAGTTAACGCCGCCGATGCCTTTGGTCATGCCCCGTTTGGCATCTACGTGCACATTCCTTTCTGCCGGACCCGATGCGGTTACTGCGATTTCAACACCTACACCGCGACCGAGCTCGGCGGCGGCGCCAGCCAGGCCGCCTACCCGGCCCTGGTCGGGACCGAGATTGACCTGGCCGCGAAGGTGCTCCCGGCCGGCCGGGCCCGGGTCAGCACGGTGTTCTTCGGCGGCGGCACCCCCACGCTGCTCGCCCCCGGGCAGATCGCGGGCATCCTGGCGCGGATCGACGCGGCGTTCGGCCTGGCGCCGGACGCGGAGGTGACGATCGAGGCCAACCCGGAGTCCGTCGGCCCGGCCGAGCTCGACCAGCTGCTCGCGGGGGGAGTCACCCGCATCTCGTTCGGCATGCAGAGCTCTGTCCCCCATGTCCTGCGGGTGCTCGACCGCGAGCACCGGCCGGGCAGGCCGCTCGAGTGCGTCCGCTGGGCCCGGGCGGCGGGCTTCGAGCGGATCAGCCTCGACCTGATCTACGGCACGCCGGGGGAGAGCGACGACGACTGGCGGCGGTCGGTGACCGACGCGATCGAGGCCGGGCCCGACCACGTGTCGGCCTACGCGCTGATCGTGGAGGAGGGCACCCGGCTGGCGGCGAAGGTGCGCCGGGGCGAGATCGCCGCCCCCGACGACGACGCGATGGCCGACCGGTACCTGATCGCCGATGACCTGCTCGGCGCGGCCGGCTTCGCCTGGTACGAGCTCTCCAACTGGGCGACGAGTGACGAATCCCACTGCCGGCACAACCTGCTGTACTGGACCGGCGGCGACTGGTGGGGGTTCGGCCCCGGCGCCCACAGCCACGTGGGCGGCGTCCGCTGGTGGAACGTGCGCCACCCGTCGGCCTACGCGCAGCGCCTGGCGGCCGGCCGGTCCCCGGCCGCGGCCCGCGAGCGGCTGACCGCCGCCGAGCGGCGGATGGAGGAGATCATGCTCCGCACCCGGCTGGCCGAGGGCCTGCCGCTCTCCCTCCTTACCCCCGCCGCCCGCCATCTAGGTGAACGGGCCGTGGACTCCTCCCTCCTCGCCCCGGCCGCGTACACCGGCGGTCGCGCGGTGCTGACCCTCCCGGGCCGGCTCCTCGCCGACGCGGTGATCCGCGACCTGACCGAGTAGGGTCAGCCGTCGTAGGGTCAGCCGTCGGGCGCGGTGACGAAGTCGATGAGCTCCTCGACCCGGCCGAGCAGTTCCGGCTCGAGGTCGGTGTAACGGGTCACCGAGCGCAGGATGCGCCGCCAGGCCAGGGCGACGTCCTGCGGCGTGCTGTTCGGCCAGCCGATCCGCGCGAGCACGCCTTCCTTCCAGGACTCGCCGCGGGGGACGTCCGGCCAGGCCCTGATGCCGACCGCGGCCGGCTTGACCGCCGCCCAGATGTCGATGAACGGGTGGCCGACCACGAGCACGTCGCCCTCGCGCGCGGCCGCGGCCGCGATCCGGCTCTCCTTGGACCCGGTGACGAGGTGGTCGACGAGGACCCCGAGCCGCCGGCCCGGGCCTGGCCGGAACTCGTCGACGATGGCCGGCAGGTCGTCGACGCCCTCGAGGTACTCGACGACGACGCCCACGTCGCGCAGGTCGTCGCCCCAGATCTTCTCCACGAGCTCGGCGTCGTGCTTGCCCTCGACGTAGATCCGGCTGGCCTTGGCGACCTTGGCCCGCTGGTCGGGGGCGGCGATCGACCCGGACGCGGTGCGCTGCGGCCCCCGGCTCGCGACCCGCGGGCGAATGAGCGTCACCCGCTTCCCGTCGAGCAGGAAGCTGCCGGGCACGGGGAAGACCCGGCGCTTGCCGTGCCGGTCCTCGAGCGTGACCGCGCCGGAGTCGAGACCGACGACCGCGCCGCAGAACCGCCCCTCGAAGTCCTCGATGACCAGCCCGGGCTCGGCCTCGACCTGGGGCACCGGCCCCTGCCCCGGCTTGGGCTTGCGGGCTTGCTCGGCCAGCACATCCCGCCCGTAGTCCCTGCTCCGCACCGCGCCTCCCGTACCGGCTCGCCGCACTCTTTGGGGGTCAAAGTTACCTTTGACCCCCGGTGGCGTGGGGGAGGCGGGGCCGTGACTCGATCACGTAACTCACTCAACACAGTTCTTGCCGTCTGATGAGTCTCGTGAGCAAATAGAATTGGCACTCAGTGAGCGGGAGTGCCAGGGAGGTGGAGACGTGCTTGACGAGCGCAAGCTGGCTGTCCTCCGGGCGATAGTCGAGGACTACGTGTCCACCACCGAGCCGGTGGGATCCAAGTCGCTGGTTGACCGGCACGGCCTTGACGTGTCGCCCGCCACGATCCGCAACGACATGGCGGTCCTCGAGGAGCAGGGGTACATCGCCCAGCCGCACACCAGCGCCGGGCGGGTCCCCACCGACAAGGGATACCGGCTGTTCGTCGACCGGCTGTCCAGCGTCAAGCCGATGTCCGCGGCCGAGCGCCGGGCGATCGAGGCGTTCCTGGCCGGCGCCTACAGCCTGGACGAGATCGTGGCCCGTACCGTCCGGCTGCTCGCCCAGCTGACCAGGCAGGTCGCGGTGGTCCAGTACCCGTCGCTGTCCCGGTCCGCGGTCCGGCACATCGAGCTCGTGTCACTCGCGCCGCAGCGGGTTCTCCTCGTGCTCATCACCGATACCGGCCGGGTGGAGCAGGCGGCGGTGGACCTGCCCGACATCGCCGAGCCGGAATCGGTCGCACATTTGCGTGCGGTGCTCAACGCATGCCTCGATGGCCATAAGCTTGCCGACGCGGCGGCCACCGTGGTCGGCCTGGCGGATCGCATTCCCGTCGCGGACCGGCCGAACGCCGGGGCCGTGTTCTCCGTTCTACTTGACAGTCTCGCCGAGCGACACGAGGAGCGGGTCGTGTTCGGCGGTGCCGCCAACCTGGCCGCCCCCGATTTCGGCAAGGGGCTACGTGACGTGCTCGAAGCGCTGGAGGAACAAGTGGTATTGATGCGGCTCCTCGGAGAGGCCGCGAGTCCGTCCGCCCTGACCGTCAGGATCGGGGCCGAGACCGGGCTGCTAGGCACGTCCGTGGTGTCGGCCGCGTACGGCTCGGGCGGCCAGGTGGTGGCCAAGCTCGGCGTGCTCGGGCCGACCAGGATGGACTACCCGGGCACCATGGGCGCGGTGCGGGCGGTCGCCAGGTACGTGGGCCAGATCCTCGGGGAGTCATAGTGGCTGACGACTATTACGGGCTGCTCGGCATCCGGCGCGAGGCCTCACAGGACGAGATCAAGCGCGCGTACCGCCGGCTGGCCCGCGAACTGCATCCGGACGTCAACCCAGACCCGGAGACGCAGGAGAAGTTCAAGGAGATCAACCAGGCCTACGAGGTCCTTCAGGACCCCGAGAAGCGCCAGCTCTACGACATGGGCGGCGACCCGTTCGCCGGGGCCGGGGCGGGCGCGGCCGGGTTCGGCGGGTTCGGGACGGCCGGTTTCCCGTTCAGCGACTTCGTCGACGCGGTCTTCGGCGCGGCCGGTCAGTCCGCCAGCCGGGGGCCGCGGTCGCGGGCCCGGCGCGGCCGGAACGCGACGATCAGGATCGACCTCGACCTGTCGGAGTGCGCCTTCGGCGCGACCCGCGAGCTCACCGTGGACACCGCGGTGGTCTGCCCGACCTGCTCGGGCGAGGGCACCGCGCCCAACACCCACCCGGAGACCTGCCAGGTCTGCGCCGGCCGGGGCGAGATCAGCCAGGTCCGGCGGTCCTTCCTCGGCCAGGTGGTCACCACCCAGCCCTGCCCGAACTGCGGCGGCTACGGCACCGTGCTGCCCCACCCCTGCCCCGAGTGCGACGGCGACGGCCGGGTCCGCACCCGGCGGACGATGAAGGTCCGCATCCCGGCGGGCGTCGAGGACGGCACCCACATCCAGCTGGCCGGCGAGGGCGAGACCGGCCCCGGCGGCGGGCCGCCCGGTGACCTGTTCCTCGAGGTCGTGCAGTCACCGCACCCGATCTTCGAGCGTCAGGGCGATGACCTGCACTGCACCCTGACCATCCCCATGGTGGCGGCGGCCCTCGGGGCCACGGTGTCGGTCGAGTCCCTGGACGGCCCGAGCGACGTGGACATCCGGCCAGGCACGCAGTCCGGCCAGGTGATACCGCTCTACGGCCTCGGCGTCCGGCACCTGAACGCCACCGGGCGCGGCGACCTGGTCATCCACGTCACCGTGGAGACGCCGATGCGCCTCGACGCCGAGCAAGAGAAGATGCTGCGAGATCTGGCCAAACTACGGGGCGAGGAGCAACCGCCCGGGAAGTTCCAGCCGGGTCAGCAAGGTTTTTTCTCACGGCTCCGCGACGCCTTTAACGGGCGGCAATAGCGCGGAGTCGCGGGGGATCGACGGGGTCGCTGGTTTACCAGCGGGGGGTGCGGCTGAGGAGGATTGCCGCCGCTGTCGCGCCGGCGGTGGAGGTGCGCAGGACGGTGGGGCCTAGGCGGGCCTCGGTGGCGCCGGCTTCGCGGAGGATGGCTCGTTCGGCGGGGCTGATTCCGCCTTCGGGGCCGACTATCAGGAGGATGTCGCCCTCATCGGGCAGGTTCACTTCGTGGAGCTTGGCTCGGGCGTCGGCTTCCAGGATGATCGCGCCGGTGGCCGTGGAGACCTGCTTGGCCAGGGCGGCGGTGGTGGCTGGGTCGGCTATCTCGGGTAGCCAGGCGCGGCGGGACTGCTTGGCCGCTTCGCGGGCGGTGGAGCGCCACTTGGCTAGGGCGCGGGCGCCGCGGTCGCCTTGCCAGCGGGTGATGGAGCGCTCGGCCGACCAGGGGATCACGCGGTCGACGCCGATCTCGGTCACGAGCTCGACCGCGAGCTCGCCCCGGTCGCCCTTGGGCAGGGCCTGGGCGACGGTCAGCCGCGGCCGGGGCGGCGGGACCGTGCGCAGGGCGCGCACCTCGAGCACGACCGAGTCCCGGCTGACGGTGGTGACGACGCACTCCGCGAGCGATCCGGCGCCGTCGCTGACATCGGCCCGCTCGCCGGCCCGCAGCCGCCGCACCGCGGCCGCGTGGTGCCCCTCCGGGCCGGACAGCGTGAGCACCGGTGCGGTCAGGTCACCCGGGGGCACCAGGAACACCGGCGGTCCGGCCACCGGCATGAGCGATTCCATGCCGGGCTAGGAGACCGGTCCCGTGGTCGGCTCGGTGCCGACCGGCAGGTTGGTGCCGTCCCCGGTGGTGTCCGACGAGGAGGGCGTCGGGGAGCCCGAGGCCGATTCGGTTGGCGTCGGCGTCGGAGTCGCGGTGGGCGTCGGCGACGTTGCGCTGGCCGTCGGGGTCGGCGTCGGTGACGGGGACGTGGCGCTGGCCGTCGGGGACGGCGAGGTCGCGCTGGCCGTCGGAGACGGTGACTTGGCGGGCGAGCTGCCCGACGCGGTCGGGGTGGGGCTGCTCGACGGGGTCGGCGCGGCGCAGCTCGGCGTCGGGGTCGGGGTGGTCGAGTAGTAGGGCAGGGCCGACGGGACGGAGCTCGGGGCGGGAACCGGCACCAGAGCGGGCGACGAGGGCTGCGCCGGGACGGTCAGGTCGGTCTCGACCGCCGGGCAGCGCGTGCTCGCGGTCGTGCTGGGCGACGGGGAGCCGCTGGTCATGGTCGTGCCGCCGGGATGGCTCGGGGCTGGCGCCGCGATCGGCGGGGTGCCCGGGGCCGCCGAGCTGCTCGTCCCGGTGCCCGCAGGCGTGCCCTTGCCTTCCGTGCCCGCGCCGCCGGACTGGTTCTGGCCGCCGGTCAGCACGGTATTGCTCGCCGAGATGAGCGCCTGGCGGAATGGCTGCACGCCAAGCGAGATGCTGGCGATGACCGCGATCCCGGCGAGCACGGCCACCGGCCGCATCCAGTTGACGCTCACCAGGGGGCGGCTGGCCGTCGCCGGCCGGCCTGGCTGGGGCAGCCGCAGCAGCCGCGGCCAGGACAGGGCCATGACCGAGGCCAGCGAGGGCGACCAGGCCCAGTGGCCCCGCCAGGTCCAACTCCGGAGCCGGTCGTAGGCGCCGGAGGCCACGCTGAGCAGCCAGGGCCGCGGCCGGCGGGCGCCGATCTTGGCGCGGATGCGTTCAAGCCCGTCAGCGGCGGGCTGAACCTGGCCGACGGCCGCGGCCAGGGCCTGGCGCAGCGCCTGTTCCAGGTTCTCGTCCGGTGTGGTCATGCCGTCACCAGCCTGCCCACGATGTCATGACGTCTCCTGGGTCAAGACAGTCTTCAGCGTCGCCATCGCCCGCGCCGTGTGACTCTTCACGGCGCCCTTGCTGATGCCCATCGCCTTGGCGATGTCGGCCTCGGAGAAGTCGGCGTAGTACCGCAGGGCGATCGCCTCTCGCTGCCGCTCGGGCAGCGAGCGCAGGGCCGCGGCGACGGCCGACCGCTCGAGGAGGACCAGTGCGGCGTGCTCGGCGCTCGGTTCGTCCGGCGCGGGCTTGGGCGCGTGCATGTCAACGACCTTGCGGTGCCTCAGCACCGACCGGGACTTGTTGACCACCGTCTGCCGCAGGTACTGGAGCGCCTTGTCCTTGTCATTGAGCCGGCGCCAGGCCACGTGCATCGCCTCGAAGGCGTCCTGGACCACTTCCTCGGCCGTCTGCACATCGTGCAGCAGGAGCACGGCGAGCCGTACGAACTGGTTGTAGTGAACGTGGTAGATCTCGGTGACGGCATCGGCGGCGTCCCAGACGGCAGGCGTCCGCCGCGCTTCCGCGGTGAATGCCTCCGCGGTGAGCGCCTCGGGCGCGAACGCCTCCGCCGCGAACGCTGCCTCTGGCAGGAGCGCGTTCGCCTCCAATGTTTCCGTCACGTCCGTAGGACGCGCGACCGTGTCCCGAGGTTCACCTGCGGCCCCGATGTTTCTGTTTTCGTTGTCAGCATCGTTGTCACCGGCCGCCTCCGCTACGTCATCCGTGACCACGGAATCGCGGACGGTAACGTCATCGGGGCCAGCCGGGTCGTCAAGCTCGGCCGTGTCGGTAGAAACGGCCGGGCCATCGGGAACGGGATCGCCGACTGGCGCGCCGAGAATGGCCGCCGCCGGCGACTCGGCCGCCGCGTCGGCGGCGTCGGAGTGCGCGCAGGAGACAGCGTCAAGCGATGCGGAGTCGTCGACGGTAGCCGAATTATCACCGACGGTGTCTGATGATTGGCTATCTACGCTATCGACGACGGTGTTCACTGGCTCACCGCCCACGCCCATACCGCTTCTGCGCTCCTGTGCACAACCTATTGGAACGTTGCACAACCATTTTGTACTGCCCAACCCACATTCGGTAACTCCACCCCAGGAACCGCCGGAGGATTGCGGAAAGGACAAGAATAACCGTCATGGCTGGGTCTGGGCAGGAGTTATGCACATCGGGCCGGCTGGTGGGGGGCGCGGGCCACCGGCTACTGGGGAGTAATGAGTGGCGCCCCGGTGAATTTCTGATTCCGGGAAAGCGATGGGGATGCGCCTGGGGTTCGGGGAGCCCCGGCGGATGCGATGTCCGGCACCGTCCGCTGCGTGAGGGCCACTATGATCGTGCTGTGCCAGACTGCTTGTTCTGCGGGATCGCTGCCGGACAGATCCCCGCCACGATCGTGCTTGACGGTAAGCGGGTCATCGCCTTCCGTGACATAAGTCCGCAGGCGCCGACGCACGTCCTCGTGGTCACGAAGGATCACTTCCCGAACGTGGCGGCGCTGGCCGGCGCGGGCGACGGGCTGCTCGACGAGATCATCGCGGCTGCGGGCGAGGTCGCGGCGGCCGAGGGCATCGAGGCCAGCGGATACCGGATCGTCTTCAATACCGGCAGCGACGGCGGGCAGACGGTGGAGCACGTGCACGCGCATGTGCTCGGCGGACGTTCCCTATCCTGGCCACCCGGCTGACGAAAGCAGTGAATTGACAGACACGAGCAGTGACGGGCTTGGTTCCCAGATCCGCATAGTCATTCCGGATGGCCACTCGATGGTGGGCCTGCTCGGAACCAGGGACGAACTGCTGGGCGCGATCGAGCGGGAGTTCTCCGCGGACATCCACGTCCGCGGCAACGAGATCACCGTGTCCGGGTCGCCGCGGGAGACCGAGCTGATCGACCGGCTCTTCCGCGAGCTGCTCGAGCTGCAGCGCCGGGGAGCCGAGCTGTCGCCGGACGCGATCGAGCGGACGGTGGGCATGCTCCGCGGCGACCAGGGCGGGCCCGGGGTGCGCCCGGCCGAGGTGCTGACCCAGGGCATCCTGACCGCGCGCGGCCGGACGATCCGGGCCAAGACGCTGAACCAGAAGCATTACGCCGACGCGATCGACAAGTACACGATCGTGTTCGGCATCGGCCCGGCCGGCACCGGCAAGACCTACCTGGCCATGGCCAAGGCGGTGAAGGCGCTGCAGGCCAAGGAGGTCAGCCGGATCATCCTGACCCGGCCCGCCGTCGAGGCCGGGGAGCGGCTGGGCTTCCTGCCCGGCACCCTCTACGAGAAGATCGACCCCTACCTGCGCCCGCTCTACGACGCGCTGCACGACATGATCGACCCGGACACGATCCCCAAGCTCACCGCGGCGGGCACGATCGAGATAGCCCCCCTGGCGTACATGCGGGGCCGGACACTTAACGATTCCTTTATCATTCTCGACGAGGCGCAGAACACCTCGGCCGAGCAGATGAAGATGTTCCTCACCCGGCTCGGCTTCGGGTCCCAGATCGTGGTCACCGGCGACGTCACCCAGGTCGACCTGCCGTCCGGCCAGGTGAGCGGGCTGCGCGTGGTGCAGGACATACTCGAGGGTCTCCCCGATATCCACTTCGCCCGGCTGACCAGCCAGGACGTGGTCCGGCACAAGCTGGTCGGGAAGATCGTCGACGCCTACGAGCGTTACGACGCCAAGGCTCAGGAACAGGCCGAACAGCCCGATCGCGACCGGGCGCGAGGACGGGGAGCACGAGGGTGAGCGTCGACATCAACAACGAGTCGGGCGTCACGGTCGACGAGGACGCGCTGCGCGAGCTGGCCCAGTTCGTGATCGACTCCATGGAGACCCACCCCCTAGCGGACCTGTCCATGCTGCTCGTGGACGAAGACCACATGGCCAACCTGCACGAGAAGTGGATGGAGGAGCCGGGCCCGACGGACGTGCTCTCGTTCCCGATGGACGAGCTGCGACCGCACTCGATGGCCGGCCCCAACCGGGCCCGCGGGCGCGACGGCGACGACCTCGAGCCGGTCCTGCTCGGCGACGTGGTCGTGTGCCCGCAGGTAGCGGCGGTTCAGGCCAAGCAGGCCGGGCATTCTACCCAGGCCGAGCTTGAGCTGCTGGCGGTGCACGGCGTCCTGCACCTGCTCGGCTACGACCACGCCGACCCGGAAGAGGAAGCCGAGATGTTCGGCCTGCAGAATGAGCTGCTGCGCGACTGGCGTGACCAGCGGGCAGAACCTGTCTTATGCCGCCGGCTGGGTGGCTCCTGCTCGCCGCTATCGTGCTGATCTTCGTGGCGGGCTGGTGCGCGGTCGCGCAGGCGGCCATGGAGCGGGCCGACGGGGACGGGCTTGATCAGTACGGCAGCCTGCTGACCTTGCTCCGGGTGTGCGCCGAGGCGTCGGCCGCGGCGCTGGTGACGCTGGCGTTCGCGCACTGGCTGGGCGGCGGCTGGCAGGTGTTCCTGCCCGCGGCGGGCCTGCTCGTGCTGGCCCGCTACGTGCTGACCGGGGCGGGCCCGCGGGCGATGGGCAAGCAGCGGGCCGAGCGGGTCGCGGCGACCGCCAGAAGGCTGCTGCGCCCGCTGCGGGCGGTGCTCGGCCCGCTGCTGACCCCGCTGGCCAAGGTGACCGGCGTGCTCCCGTTCGGCGGAAGCGGCGCGGACCCCGAGCTGAACGGCCGGTCCGGGGTCAATGACCTCGTCGATTACATCGAGTCGCAGGACGAGATCGAGCCGGGCGAGCGGGAGATGGTCCGCTCGGTGTTCGAGCTCGGCGACACGATCGTCCGCGAGGTCATGGTGCCCCGCACCGACATGGTGTTCATCGAGCGGGACCAGGCCCTGAGCCAGGCGCTGTCGCTCGCCCTGCGCAGCGGTTTCTCCCGCATCCCGGTCGTCGGCGAGTCAACCGATGACGTGGTCGGCATCGCCTACCTCAAGGACATCGTGGCCTGGGACCACGAGCACCCGGGCACGGCCGAGACCGAGCGGGTCGAGAAGGTCATGCGCCCGGCCAGCTACGTCCCCGAGTCCAAGCCGGTCAACGAGCTGCTCCGGCAGATGCAGGTGCAGCGGAGCCACGTGGCCGTCGTCATCGACGAGTACGGCGGCACGGCCGGCCTGGTGACGATCGAGGACATCCTCGAGGAGATCGTCGGTGAGATCGCCGACGAGTACGACGACGAGCTGGCCCCGGTCGAGTGGCTGGAGGCCCCCGACCGCGCCCGGGTGACGGCCCGGCTCCCGGTCACCGAGCTCGAGGAGCTCTTCGGCGTCAGGGTGGACGCCGAGGACGTGGAGACCGTCGGCGGGCTGCTCGCGCACCTGCTCGGCCGCGTCCCCATCGCCGGCTCGGAGGCGAACGTCGCCGGCCTGCACCTGACCGCGGAGAACCTGGCCGGCCGCCGTAACAAGCTCGGCACGGTCCTGGTCGAGCGCATCCCGGCGCGCTCCCCGGGGAAAGACTAAAGATCCAGGTCACCGCGAACGTACCGGTAACTCCGCCCGCCCCTCCATGACCCCAAGCGGCTGGCTACACTGCTGCGGGTGAGCGATGTGGCCGACGGTAACGGGCTCGACCCGGAGGATCAGAAGATCATCACGCTGGCGCGGTCGACCCGCGCCCGGGTGGCCGCGTCCGAGGGGGCGGCCGTCCGCGACGAGACCGGCAGGACCTATACGGCCGCGGCCGTGGCCCTGCCGTCGCTGCGGCTGTCCGCGCTCCGGCTGGCGGTCGCGATGGCGGTCTCCAGCGGCGCGGAGCGCCTGGAGGCGGCGGCCGTGGTCAGCGAGTCCGAACCGGATCCCGGTGACCTGGCCGCGGTGCGCGACCTGGGCCCGACCGCCCCGGTCTTCCACGCCGCTCCCGACGGCTCGCTGCGCGCGACCCTCACGCCCTAAGACCCCGGGTCCCGGCGCGGAAGGCGGACCGGCGGGTCGGGCACGTCGCCGCGCAGCAGCCGGCCGAGCAGGCCGGTCAGCGCGAGCGGGGGCGGGAAGACGTCATCGGCCGTCGCCCGCAGCTCGTCGGCCGTCCACCACCGGTGCCCGGTGATGAACGCGATCTCGTAGTCTTCCTGCCCGTCGCTGACGATCTCCCGGTGGGGGACCCGCAGGAAGAAGAACGTGTGGGCGCCGAGATAGAGCCGCCCGTCGTAGCCGGTGAACTGGCTCGCCGAGGTGGCCACCACCGGGCCGAGCTCGGCCTCGGTGCAGGCGAACCCGGTCTCCTCGGCCAGCTCGCGAACCGCCGCTTCCCTGATCGTCTCGCCGTCCTGGACCCCGCCGCCGGGGGTGAACCACCAGTGCTTGCGGTCATCGTCATCGTCAACCGAGCCGAACAGCAGCACCCGCTCGTCCGGATCGACGACGAGCAACCGGGCCGTCGGCCGCCATATCGGAATCTCTTGTCTCCCGGGGGGACGACCCCCCGTACCCCCCGCGGGCATGGCCGAAGGAGAAGCGAGGATATCGGACATGCGTGCCGCCCTTTCGTGAATAGCTATGGCCATGATGCACGACAATCAAAGGATGAACCCGTCGCGAGTGACCGAGAAGCGCCAGTGACCGAGAAGAAGGCCAGGCGCGGCCCGGCGCAGCGCGTCCCGGACGGTGTCACCTCGACCGCGGCGGCGCAGATCCCGTTCCGTTCCGGGTTCGCCTGCCTGGTCGGCCGCCCCAACGTCGGCAAGTCCACCCTGACCAACGCGCTCGTCGGGACCAAGGTGGCGATCACCAGCGACCGGCCGCAGACCACCCGGCGGGTGATCAGGGGCATCGTGCACCGGCCGGACGCCCAGCTGGTCATCCTGGACACGCCGGGCCTGCACCGGCCGCGGACGCTGCTCGGTGAGCGGCTCGACAGCCTGGTGCGCTCCACCCTCACCGAGGTCGACGTGGTCGGGTTCTGCGTTCCCGCCCCGGACCTGGTCGGCCCGGGCGACAAGTACCTGGCCCGCGAGCTGGCCGGCCTCAAGTCCACTCCGGTGGTCGCGATCGTTACCAAGACCGACGAGTCCTCGCAGGCCCGGGTGGCCGAGCAGCTGCTCGCGGTGAGCACCCTCGGCGACTGGGCCGACGTGGTGCCGGTCTCGGCCGTGGCCGGCTTCCAGCTCGACGAGCTGGCCGACGTCCTGGTCAGCCACCTGCCGGCCGGGCCGCCGCTGTACCCGGACGGCGAGCTGACCGACGAACCCGAGCACGTCATGGTGGCCGAGCTGATCCGCGAGGCCGCCCTGGAAGGGGTCCGCGACGAGCTCCCGCACTCGATCGCCGTGGTCGTCGAGGAGATGGGACCGCGCGAGGGCCAGCCCGGCCTGGTCGACGTGTACGCCGAGCTCTACGTGGAGCGGCAGAGCCAGAAGGCGATCGTCATCGGCGCCCAGGGCGCCCGCCTGAAGGACGTCGGCACCCGCGCCCGCCAGCAGATCGAGGCGCTGCTGGGCAGCCGGATCTACCTGGACCTGCACGTGCGGATCGCCAAGGACTGGCAGCGCAACCCCAAGTACCTCCGCCGCCTCGGCTTCTACGATTAGCCAGACGGAGTAGTCAGACCGAGCCGGCCAGCTTCGCGACCGGCAGCTCGTAGAACGTCCAGCTCGGCGCGACGACCTCGTAGCCGAGCTGTTCGTTGACCGCGATCATGTGGTCGTTGGCGGCCGCGTTCCCGGTCTGGATCCGCTCGAGCTGCGGCTCTTCCTTGGCCAGCAGCTCGAGCATCGCGGTCTTGACCAGGAGTCCGAGCCGGTGCCCGCGGTGCGGCCTGGTCACTGCGGTGAGCTGCTGGTATCCCCAGTCGGGCGTGTCGGTGTCGACGAGGACCCCGGTGAAGGCGGCCATCTCGCCCGACGTGTCCGCGATGGCCGCGACGCCGTAGCCGCGCAGGAACCCGGCCCGCACCATGCTGCCGGTGCGGGTGCGGACCCGCTCGGCGTCCCAGACCTCGGCCTCGACGCCCTCACCGCGGGGCGCGTCCTCGAAGGCGTTGATCACGTTCGCCATCGGGGCGAGGTACTGCTCGGGGATGTCGCCGGTCCAGCTCACCAGCGAGTACCCGGCCGCGGCCTGGGCGGAGGCCGCGCGCAGCGACTCGATCGTCCCCGGCGCGATCGTGGCCAGGTACTGCACCCGCCGGACCTCCTCGATCTCGAACGTGGCCCCGACGGCCAGGGCGAACGCCTGCCCGGGCGAGCCGGTCAGCACCTCGCCGCCCAGGACCTCGCGCCCGTGGGCCGCGACCCGGGCCGCCTCGTGGCCGAGCAGCTCGCGGCCGATGCCGCGCCGTCGCACCGCCGGATGCACCACGGGAACGCCCGAGGCCCGGTCCCGGTTCTCCAGGTCGGGCAGCTCCATCCGGTAATACCCGGCGACCCCGAACTCGGCGTCGGTGGCGACCCAGACCTCGCCCGGGGTCCGCTCGAAGCCCTCGCGCAGGTACAGGCCGAACGTCCCCGGGTTCATCGGCGGCTCATGCGGGTCGTCGGCCGCGGTCGCCGCCCGGTGGACCGCGTAACAGGCCAGGGCGGTCGTCTCGTCCTCGGGGTCCCACCGTTCGATGCGCATTCCCCAACCCAAACACGTCGTGGTGCCCGGAGGCGAACGATTTTCCGCCCGCCGGGCCATTACCAGCGACGCTGTCCGGTCGTGAGTCCGATATGCCGTAGATAGGGGCACTTCCTCCGGCGGCTACCTGGGCGCTGTACGCTGGGCGGCTGGGCTATCTCGCACCGAAGGGACGCACATGATCCTCATCTGGGGCCTGCGTGTCATCTACCGCACCCTGGGACGGGGCGTGTTCTTCTGCCGCCGGTGCGGCGGCGACCGCGAGTACCGGCGGCGGGCCGGCCGCCGCTACGTCACGGTGTTCTTCATCCCGCTGATCCCGCTGGCCAAGACGGGCGAGCACGTGCAGTGCCTGACCTGCAAGACCAGGTACGTCACCGAGGTGCTGCGGCTGCCCACCACGGTCGCGATGCAGCTCGCGCTATCCGAGGGCATGCGGGCGCTGGTTACGGTGATGCTCCGCGCGGGCGACCCGGCCAGCCCGCAGGCCCGCCGCCGGGCGATGGAGGCGGTGACCGGGGCGGGGGAGCCGGGCTACGACGACAGCGCGCTCAGCGCCGACCTGGCCGCGCCCGCCGACCCCGGACGGGCCAAGATCGCCGCGCTCGGCGACCAGCTGCAGGTGCAGGCGCGGGAGTGGTACCTGGCCGAGGCGGTCCGGATCGGCATGGCCGACGGCCCGCTGACCTCGGCCGAGCGGGCCGCCGCGGGCCAGCTCGCGGTCGGCCTGGGCATGACCCAGGCCCAGGCCATCGGCGTGGTCATGCTGACCGAGCAGGGGGCCGGCCAGAACTAGCCGGCCGCGCCCCGCGCTAGCGCCAGCGCGTCCGCGACCGGCAGCTCGTAGGACTGCCACAGCGGCTCGAGGAGCTCGTATCCGAGCGCCTCGTTGATCGCGATCATGTGCTGGTTGCTGGCCGCGTTCCAGGTCACCACGCGCCGCAACCCGGGCTCGGCCGCCGCTAGCCACTGGTGGATGGCCGCCTTGACCAGCAGGCCGAGCCGGTGCCCGCGGTGCCGGCCGGTCACCGCGGTGATCGCCTGGTGCCCCCACTCCGGGTGGTCGTCGCCCACCTCGATCGCGGTGACCGCCGCCATCTCCCCGGTCGCGTCGTGCACCGCCGCGACCGAGTAGAGACGCCCGCCGCGGGCCGCCTGCCGGCTCTCCACCCGCTCGCGGATCCGCCGGGCGTCCCAGTCGCGAGCCTCCACGCCGGCGTTGTGCGGCGCGTCGTTCAGCGCGTTGACCACCGCGGCCAGGCCGAGCAGGTACTCGTCCGGCACCGGGCCGATCCAGGACACCACGGAGTACCCGGCCGCCGCCCGCGCGGCGCCCTCCCGCAGGCGGGCGATCCGCTCCGGGGGGACCTCGGCGGTCACGAAGACCCGCCGGGCGTCCACCAGCCCGGCCCCGGCCCCGGTCCGCCGGGCGAATGACTCGCCGGCCGAGGGCATCTCGGCCCGCCCCTGGGCCACGTCGGCGTCGAGGATCGACCGCCCGTTCTCGGCCGCTCTCCGGGCCGCGTGCTCGAGCAGCGCGCGGCCGACCCCGCGCCGGCGGAAGGCCGGATGGACGACGAGGTTCACCCGGGCCCGGGCGGTGTTGTCGAGGTCGGGCAGGTCGAGGTGATACGAGGCCTGGGCGGTGCCCGGCGTCTCGCCGGGGACGAACCACATCTCCATCGGATCGACGGTCTGCTCGAGCGAGGCCCGGAACCAGCGGGCCGACCCCGGCGGCCCGAGCGGGTCGTCGGCCGCGCGCACCGCCTCAGCTATCTCGAAGCAAGCCTGCGTGGCCGTCGGGTCGCCGGCGACCCATCGCTCAATCCGCATGACCGCTAGCTAATCATGCGCCGCCGCGCCGCCGCGCGCCCGCTACCGCGAGGTCGTAGGACTCCCAGGACACCAGCGAGTACTCGTTTTCACCGGGCCTGTCGCCCCGAGCTCAGCGGGGGACGGCGTCGACGGCGAGCTCGTAGCTCTGGGCCAGCGGCTCGAGTAGCTCGTAGCCGAGCGCCTCGTTGATGGCGATCATGTACTGGTTCACCGCGGCGTTTCCGGTCACGATGCGTCCCAGCTGGGGCTCGGCCGTCGCCAGCCAGTCGAGCATCGCCGTCTTGACCAGCAGGCCGAGCCGGTGCCCGCGGTGCGGGCGGGTCACCGCCGTCACGAGCTGGTCCCCCCACTCGCGATCGTCGGAACCGGTCTGGACCTGGGTGACCGCGGCCATCTCGCCGGTCGCCGCGTGCAGCGCGGCCAGCGTGTAGACGTGGCGTCCCTGCCGCTCGCGGAGGTCGTCTTGGTGCTTGACCCGGGCCGCGTCCCAGACCCAGGGCTCGGCGCCGGCGTCGTGGGGCGCGTCGGACATCGCGCTCGACGCCTCGGCGTACCGGTCCACGTACGCGTCCGGGGTGCGGCCCTCCCAGGACACCAGCGAGTACCCGGCCGCCGCCCGCGCGGCCTGCTCCCGCAGGGACGCGATCCGGCCGTCCGGGATCGTGGCCAGCACGAGCACCCGCCGGGCATCGACCAGTCCCGCCGTCGCGCCGACGCGGGCGGCGAACGCCGCCCCGGCCGAGCCCTGGAGCGCCTCGCCGCGCAGCAGCGATCGCCCGTGGCTCGCCGCCCGCCCGGCCGCGTGCCGCAGCAGCGCGGTCCCGATACCGCGGCGCCGGGCCGACGGGCACACGGTGAGGTGGAACAGGAAGGCCCGGTCGCGGTTCTCGCGCTCGGGCCGGATGAAGTGGCACCACCCCTGAGCGGTCCCTGAGCCCTCCTCGCGGCACAGCCAGGTCTCCGCGGGGTCGGGCGGGTACTCGAGCCAGCCCCGCAGCCGCCGGATCGACAGTGGCGGCCCGAACGGGTCGTCGACCTCCAGCGCCGCCCGCGTGACCTCGAAGCACTCCTGAGTCGCCGTCCGGTCCGCCGCGTCCACTTCCACGATGCGCATAGCGTCAGCCAACCGCACAAGACCGCGCGGCGCCAGTCAATTCCGCGCGGGCCGTCTGGGTCATGTGGCCCGGGCGCGCAGCCCCGCGTCCGTTCGCCTGATATGGTTGGGAACTGTTATGTCGTTCGAGCTGCTCCTCCTTAGCGGCCGCGGCGGGGGCCTGTAAGAGGCTGGCTCCCTCGTCGCGGGTTGCAGGCATGTCCGCTGGCCGTCCCCAGGACACAACCGCGAATCGCAAGGAAGCAGCAACGATGCAGCAGAACCCGCAGTATCCCTCGGTAGCGCCCGTCCGCCAGCAGCCGAGCGGGATGCCGTGCCACCGGTACACGCCGTTCAAGCCGGTGGACCTCCCCGACCGCACGTGGCCGTCCAAGTCGATCACCAAGGCGCCGCGGTGGCTCTCCACCGACCTGCGCGACGGCAACCAGGCGCTGATCGACCCGATGTCGCCGACCCGCAAGCGGGCCATGTTCGACCTGCTCGTCTCGATGGGCTACAAGGAGATCGAGGTCGGCTTCCCGAGCGCGAGCCAGACCGACTTCGACTTCGTCCGCGAGCTGATCGAGGCGGACAAGATCCCGGCCGACGTCCGGATCTCCGTGCTGGTCCAGGCGCGCGAGGACCTGATCGAGCGCACCGTCCAGTCCCTGGAGGGCGCGCAGCAGGCCACCGTGCACCTGTACAACGCGACCGCGCCGGTCTTCCGCAAGGTGGTCTTCCGCAACAGCCGGGACGAGACCAAGGCCCTGGCGGTCGACGGCACCCGCTACGTCATGAAGCACGCGGAGAAGATCCTCGGCGACCGCACCGACTTCGGCTACGAGTACTCGCCCGAGATCTTCATGGACACCGAGCTGGACTTCGCCCTGGAGACCTGCGAGGCGGTCATGGACGTCTGGCAGCCCGGTCCGGGCCGCGAGATCATCCTCAACCTGCCCTGCACGGTCGAGCGGTCCACCCCGAACGTGTACGCCGACCAGATCGAGTGGATGAGCCGGCACCTGTCCCGCCGAGACAGCGTCTGCGTCTCGGTGCACACGCACAACGACCGGGGCACCGCCGTCGCCGACGCCGAGCTCGCCGTGCTGGGCGGCGCGGACCGCATTGAGGGCTGCCTGTTCGGCAACGGCGAGCGGACCGGCAACGTCTGCCTGGTGACGCTGGGCCTCAACCTGTTCAGCCAGGGCATCGACCCGATGATCGACTTCTCGAACATCGACGAGATCCGCCGCACCGTCGAGTACGTGAACCAGCTGCCCGTGCATCCCCGCCACCCGTACGCGGGCGAGCTCGTCTACACCGCGTTCTCCGGTTCCCACCAGGACGCGATCAAGAAGGGCTTCGAGGCCCTGGAGGCCGAGGCCGAGCGGTCCGGCGTCCCCTTCGCCGAGATGAAGTGGGACGTCCCTTACCTGCCGATCGACCCGCACGACGTCGGCCGCTCCTACGAGGCCGTCATCCGGGTCAACTCGCAGTCCGGCAAGGGCGGCGTGGCCTACGTGATGAAGACCGGTCACTCGCTTGACCTGCCCCGCCGCCTGCAGATCGAGTTCTCCAAGGCGATCCAGGTGCGCACGGACGAAGAGGGCGGCGAGGTCAGCCCGGCGGAGATCTGGGCGACCTTCAGCGCCGAGTACCTGACGCCGGGCCCGGTGGCGCTGCTCGACCACCAGTCGTCGTCGGTCGTCGACGGCAAGCACAAGCTGGCGGCGGCGCTCACCGTCGACGGCCGCACGCAGGAGGTGGAGGGGACCGGCAACGGCCCGATCTCCGCGTTCTGCGCCGCGCTGGCCTCGGTCGGCGTCGACGCCCGGGTGCTCGACTACGCCGAGCACGCCCTCACCGAGGGAACCGACGCGCAGGCCGCCGCCTACGTCGAGGTGGAGACCGGGGGCAAGGTCTTCTGGGGTGTCGGCATCGACACCAACACGGCGACGGCCTCGATGCGGGCGATCCTGTCCGCGGTCAACCGCTCCCGCCGCTAGCCGTCTCAAAGTCACCACCACCCTCACCGCGAACGGACCGTGACTCCGCCGCCATCCGCGACATGGCTCTGGCGGCGGGGCACGCCCCGCCCTCCGCGTGATCACGGGGTCTTCCGCTGGTTCTTTTGAGGGACAATGGAGTGATGCAGGGGTACCGGGATGACGGGGTCGTGCTGCGGACGCAGAAGCTGGGCGAGGCGGACCGCATCATTACCCTGCTCACCCGGCAGAACGGCCGCGTGCGGGCGGTCGCCAAGGGCGTGCGCCGGACCAAGTCCCGGTTCGGCGGCCGCCTCGAGCCCTTCACCCACGTCGACGTGCTCGTTCACCCCGGGCGGTCGCTGGACACCATCATGCAGGCCGAGGTCATCAGGTCCTACGGCAAGCCGCTGGCCACCGACTACCCGAGGTACACGGCGGGCACCGCGATGCTCGAGACCGCCGAGCGGTTCACCCCGGTGGAGAAGGAGCCGGCGATCCGCCAGTTCCTGCTGCTCATCGGCGGCCTCCGCGCCCTCGGCGAGGCACCGGAGCCCGAGGACCTCGACGAAGACGACGGCTTCGGCGAGCCCGAGTCCGAGTCCGGCGGCGGCGGCCCGGCCGAGTTCCGCGAGCCCCGCCTGGTCCTCGACGCCTACCTGCTCCGCTCGCTGTCCCTCGAGGGTTACACGCCCGCCCTGCGGGAGTGCGCCCGCTGCGGCACCGCCGACACGCCGCTGGTGGCGTTCGCGGTCGCGGCGGGCGGGATGGTGTGCCAGAACTGCCGGCCGCCCGGGTCGGCGTCGCCCGCCTCGCAGACCATCGAGCTGATGCTCGCGCTGCTGCGCGGAGACTGGGACATAGCGACCGCGAGCGAGCGCAGGCACCGGGTAGAGTGCAGTGGCCTGGTGGCCGCGTACTTGCAGTGGCACCTGGAGCACTCGATCCGGTCGCTGCGACATGTGGAGCGTGCGTGAGTAAGCCCCCCCGGGAATCACGCCCGGTGAAGCCGCCTTTCCCTCACCCCAGCGGTGTTCGCCCGCCGAAGCTCCCGGCCGAGCTGGTGCCGAAGCACGTCGCGATCGTCATGGACGGCGACGGCCGGTGGGCCAAGCAGCGCGGGCTGCCCCGCACCGAGGGCCACAAGGTCGGTGAGGCGGCCCTGCTCGACGTCCTGGCCGGCGCCATCGAGCTCGGCGTCGAGGTCGTCTCCGCGTACGCGTTCTCGACCGAGAACTGGCGCCGCCACCCGGACGAGGTCCGGTTCCTCATGGGGTTCAACAAGGACGTGATCCACCGCCGCCGCGAGGAGCTCGCCGAGATGGGCGTGCGGATCCGGTGGGCCGGCCGCCGTCCCCGGCTGTGGCGCAGCGTCATCCGCGAGCTCGAGGACGCCGAGCAGCTCAGCATCGACAACACGGTCCTTACCCTCCAGTTCTGCTGCAATTACGGCGGCCGGGCGGAAATCGCCGATGCCGCCGCCGCGATCGCCCGCGACGTGGCCGCCGGAAAGCTCCGGGCCGACAAGATCGACGAGGAGCTTTTCGCCCGTTATCTCGACGAGCCAGATATTCCGGAAGTGGACTTGTGGGTGCGCTCATCCGGAGAGCAGCGCCTTTCGAACTTTCTGATCTGGCAGTCGGCCTACGCCGAGCTTGTATTCCTTGACACGCTTTGGCCGGATTTTGACCGCCGGCATCTCTGGCACGCGTGCGAAATTTACGCTTCGCGCGATCGCCGGTTTGGCGGCGCTATCCCCAACGCCGTCCCCGACGCCGTCCCCGAGTGACAGCCCAGCTGGGCTGTCCGCGAGTCAACACTCCACGTAACTGGTGAGTAACCGTACGCATCCTGGGGAATGATCCACTCCGGGATGTGCTGGGATAGTCAGCTTAACGAAGGTGTTATGGTGCCCAGCCGCCCATAATACGCAGCGCTGCGTAAAACAGAATCAGACGACGCTCGAAACACGGGGGTGCGAATGCGTCGCGCGATCACTGCCGCAGTCGTGGGCGTGCTGGTATTCGGGGGAGTGGCGGCCACACCGGCCTTCGCTACAGGTAAAGCACAGCCAGCCGCACGGGCTAAGGCTCAATCAGTACAAGCACCGAAAACCGAGGCGAAAACAACGACAACAACGGCGGCCGCGACACAGACGGTCGTCTACGACGGGTACGAGCTCAGAGTTCCCGCGCGCTGGCCGGTTTACCGGCTCGACCAGCACCCGTCGGCCTGCGTACGCTACGACATCAGCGCCGTCTACCTGGGCATACCCGGCGCGAACATGCAGTGCCCGGCCAACATCATCGGCGGGGCCCCGACGGTGAGCGTCATTCCGAGCGCCACCGTCGCGGCCGGCGCCGGGTCCGAGGTCACCTACCAGAGCCAGCAGCCCGACGGGGCGGGCGGCACCGCGGTGCGGTCCGTGGCCGCGGTGCACTCCGCGATCACCGAGAACGCGACCGAGCACGAGTTGCGGGTCGCGCTGGGGGCGGCCGCGCTCGGCGCCACCGTTCTCGGTACCTACGGGGACGACCCGGCGGTCACCGAGCAGGTACTCGCCTCGCTGCGACCCGCGCCGGCCGGCGCGGCC
>Ga0302314_10005006_pt1 | contig 24226 bp, 28 predicted proteins | sample III_Palsa_N2_3_FD_200533 | JGI IMG/M metagenome (GOLD analysis project Ga0302314, IMG submission 200533) | Peat permafrost microbial communities from Stordalen Mire near Abisko, Sweden - III_Palsa_N2_3 | ecosystem: Environmental > Terrestrial > Soil > Palsa > Peat permafrost | place: Sweden... | reverse complement strand
ATCGAAGTGGAACAGGGCCTGTACACCCAAGTCCACGCCTAAAGACTCCCAACCCCACCGCGCCCCGGATCACCTATCCTCGGCCAAAATACAACTCGGACATATAGCCATGTCTCGCCCTCTCAGAGTTATACAAACGCGTGCCGCGAGATTCGCACCCGCGGCTGCGCCGCACGGGCCTTCCCCCGTTGGAGTGGACACGCATTGGTATCAATCACGCGGCAAGCGTGAGTGTAGCTGACTGCTGCTGGTGTCGGTGTTCGTAGGCTGTGGGGCTGAGTTGTCCGTTCGCGGAGTGCCTGCGGCGGGTGTTATAGCGGGTGAGCCAGCGGAAGACGGTCAGTCGGGCGGAGCGGGCGCCGTCGTAGCGGTGCGCTCCTTGGAGGGTCTCGCGCTTGAGCGAGGCGTGGAAGGACTCGCACGCGGCGTTGTCCGCGCTGGTGCCGACGGCGCCCATCGACTGGGTCACGCCCAACTCCTTGCACAAGGTGGCGAACTCCTTCGACGTGTACTGAGCCCCGTGGTCACTGTGGAAAAGCGCGCCGGCGAGGCTCCCGCGCACGTCGCGGGCCATGCGCAGGGCGTCGGCGACCAGTTCGGTGCGCATGTGGTCAGCGATCGAGTATCCGAGAACGCGCCGGCTAAAGCAGTCCAGGACGGTCGCGAGATACAGAAACCGCCCGTCGCCGACCGGCAGATACGTGATGTCGCCCATGTACTTCACGCCCGGTTCGGGAGCGGTGAAGTCCCGGCCGAACCGGTCGGCGACCGGAGTCGCTGAGGGCTCGGGCACGGTGGTGCGCACCTTCTTGCGCAGGCGTATCCCTGTGATCGAGAACTTCCGCATCACCCGGGCGACCTTCTTCTCGTTCACGACCATGCCCGCCTCACGCAGTTCGGCGGTCACCCGCGGGGAGCCGTAGGCGCCGTCCGCCTCTCCGTGGACGGCGCGGATCCGCGCGGCGAGCTGCTCGTCGGCCCGTTCGCGCATCAAACGGGCCTCGGCGCCATCGAGCCACTTGTAGTAGCTCGACCGGTTCACGCCCAGCACCCGGCACAGCCGCTTGACGCCGTAGGCGCCTCGGTGATCGTCAACGAACTGGAAGCGGCTCACCAGTTCGTCTCTCCCGCGAAATACTTCGCGGCCTTGCGCAGGATGTCGCGCTCGGTCGCCAGCTTGCGCTCACTGGCCTCCAACTGCCGGATCCGTGCTTCAAGCTCGCGGATCCGCTCGGCCTCGGGCCCGGATGCCCCGCTGGGCACCCGCGGGCGTGCGGAGCGATCCGCGACCGGCGACCCGGCCGGCTCCTGCCCCCGCGCCACACGCGCACCCACCACCCACGCACGCAGCGCCCCGCGGGAGACGCCCAGGTCGGCGGCGATGCCCTTGTACGTCGCCCCGGGCGTGGACTCGTACAAGGCCACGGCATCGGCCCTGAACTCGTCCGAGTAGTCCTTCATCGCCATCGGCGCACTTCTCGCTTCCTCCGGATCTAGCAAGATCCAGTATCAGCGTGTCCACCAACCAGGGGGAAGTGCCCACCCCACCAGTGACAGGGGCACGTCAGCCGCTGTCGACCGCGGGCGGACCAGATAGCCGCGTGCTCAAGCGCGATCATTCCTGTTCTGGCCGGATCATGGGGCGGGTAGACAGTTCCCGGGCCCGCTGCGCTCGCACGCGCCGCATCTCGCGCGCGTGCCACGGGTGCGAACCGTTGAATCTGCGCGCGGTGTCGAGTTTGGCCCACAGCGCCGCGAACTCGCTTCCTTCCGCCTCGCCCCGCACCCGTAGATCCAGCGCTATGAGGAAATCGTCGTGCGGGACGATGGCCACCATGTCCAGGTCGTCCTCAGCGGGCTGCCAGCGCAGCACGATCGCGTCGCGTCGCGCCAGTTCGCGCTTGTCGGAATCGACGTCCGCCACCGGCCGGGCGGGTTCGAACGCGAACATAGCACGGCGTACCAGCGCCATCAGGCGCGCTGTCTGGGCGAGCGTCAACGAAGGATCCGACCTGCCGGGTGCGGGGGACGCGCGTACGCCCGGTGCTACGGAAGCCTTGCACAGAGTTCGGATATACAGCCCTGAAACGCGACGGTTGGGCTCGGCCCCGCCCGGTCCGTGGATCGGCTCGGCCGCCCGCCAGCATTCGGCGGCGTGATGCCAGGCGGTATCGGCCTCGCGCCGTGATGCCACCGGCGCAGGCAGGCCACACAACTGCGCGGAGTCGTGCACAACGCGTTCGTGCGGGCCGATGCCCGCGCTCAGTAGAAGCTGGGTGGGTTCGGCTCGATTGACCATGAGGAAGGTCCGGGCGGCGTGCAGCAGGGATCGCGCCGCCGGCGCGATGCCGTAGTACTCCGTCTGGCCACCGGGCTGGCGCACCGCGAGGAACGAGGCGTCCGGGGCGAGATCAGAGATACGGATGCGGCGCAGCCACGCCGGATCGAGGCCAGTCACAATCGCGGTGGCCAGCGCCGCGGCGTGAACGGGATGGGCGAGAGCCGTCCGCAACTGCTGCGCGCACGCCTCGTCGAACGCGGGCTCGGAGAATCCGGGTCCGCTGGAAAGACCGGGCGTCACCGGCAAGCGCAGGCAGAAGCCGTGAAGCAGGAAACCGGCCTGCGCGCCGCGGATCCGGGTGAGACTCTCATTCCCATCGGCGCAGTCGGCGACAAGGTCGGCAAGGAACAAGGCGAGATCGCCCCCGTCCTCGACGCGGATGTGCTCTCCCGGGAGAGGCGCGGCTGCGAACGCCTCATCCCGCGTGGAGACCCAACCGCACGCCGCAATCAGGGCCGTGCGGTAGGCGGAGTCGACGTGGCCGAGCACCCCGGTATCGAGCGCCCGAGCGGCATCCGCCCGGAAGTGCTCCACCTCGCTGCGCGGAACGGCGGGGAACGGCTTAGTCGGTACCGGCGGCAGGGTGCGAGCCGGTGCGCGAGCCAGAAACCGCGTCAACTCGCCGGAGGCGTCGCCAAGGTTGGCAACCACGAGATGATCGACGCGTTCGAGAATGGCCGCGGCCGGTCCAGTCACCTGCGGCGCGTGATAGATCACGATCATCGCGGCCCCGACGCGACGGTGCACCTCAAGCAGCAGCGTCCACTGCTTGCTACTGAACAGGTGTCCGCGCAGCACTGCGATCTGTCGGATCTGGGAATCGCCCAGCCAGGCCAGAGCCGCGGCCTTGGCGCGCACCGCACTACTCGCATGAGCCATCGCGCTGCCCAACTCGGCCACGAGCTCGGGGCTCTTGCCCAGGGCGGTCAGAAGGTCATGCGCCAGTACCGCAGGGGAGCGGCCCGGGGTCGGGTGCACCACGATCACCCCACGCTCCGGGGCGTGTGCCGCTAGCACGCGGCGGGTGACCGACACGTCGTCGGTGGGATCGAGCACGACGATGAGAGGGACCGGCCCGGCCACGGCCCGACCCTCGTGCCAGCCGACATCATGGCCGAGTCCGCTCTCACTCATGCGGGCGGTGTTCAACGGTGCGCGCGGCCCCGATCGGCCGGCGGCCGTCTCGGGGGCCTTCCCCGGCTGCGCGTGGCGCACCCAGTAGCGCAGAGTCTCCCGGTTCATCCCGAGCTCGAGTGCCACCTCGGCGATCGCGCGTGGTTGTGTCGGGTCCAATACCAACGCCACCGCCTCGGCGCGGAACTCCGGCGAGTATTTGGACGGGAATACCATCTATGCACCGCCACCATACGTGTCACTAAAGATCGAACCGGCAGGGTCTTCGCATGCGGGAGGTCGCCCAACCGGTGGCCCCGTCATCGAGTGTTATTGGAGTGGACCTGCATGAACAGACCAATAGGGCCGCCGCCTGGCCCGTGTGGTGGCGCGCCACGGCGCGGAACAGCCCTGGCCGTGCGCCCCATGGAAACTGGGTAAATCAGCACTCGTTGTCACTGACATCGAAGTGAGATTTCTCGACTGACAACGAAGCAAGACTTCATACTGACTGCCGAGCAGCCGGGTTTCCTCGGCGTGGATTCGGCTCGCGGTGCCGACGGCCTGGGGATCACGGTGTCGTACTGGCGGGATGAGGAGTCGATCGCGCGATGGCGGGCCCACGTTGATCACGCTGTGACCCGCGCTCATGGGCGCGAGCACTGGTATGAGTCGTTCGCCGTCCACGTGGCCAAGGTCGAGCGCGCCTACGAGTTCACCCGCCCGGCCGATCTGTAGGCGAGACCGCTGCGCGGCGGCATCAGACCTGATCACCCCGCGATCTTCCCTACAGGAAGATCCTGATATGTCTGACGCGGATGGCCTGCTCGCCATGGATCCGATGCCGGCCCTCACCGGACCACCTCACGTGCCGCACCGGACTGGCCGGAAGAGAAGGTGTCGCAGCACCCTCAGAGCTTGACGCTTGACGCTGTCGGGAGCCTTGCTCTGGTTGATCGGGTTCTAGGATCGCCGACTGGTCGGACAGCGACCAATGCCGAAGTTGCCCCTGGGTGCGTTCCCCGAGGTCAGCTGTAGGAATCGGTGTCGGCTGCGCTGCCTCGGCATACCTGGCTCCGGCAAAACGGGATGCCAAGAGGATATTGCCGAATTCCGCGCCTATAGTTTTCAGCCGGCCGTCATCTGTCGGGGGAAAGCAGCGAGTCTTCCAGCGCCCGGGACAACGGGTAGACGCGTTCCGTCGGAATCAGCCGCTGGGCCTTGGCCGCGTTCCCGGTGTGTATCTGTGCGGCAGCCTTGCGGACTTGAGGGGTGAGGTCGGTGAGGCTGACGGTCCACTCGTCGGTGAATGTGCGGATCAGGTGGCGGCCGATGCCGACCTGGATGCTGTAGTGGTTCAGCGCCGCTCCGCGCGGCGAGCGCTCCGGGTCCCACTGGACGTGCACGGCCGCCTCGGCCACGGCCGCCGGGTCGGCGGTCGTCCGCACGGCCCGGGACAGGGCCTCCTCGAAGCCCTCCCGAGTCATCCGTACCGCGAGAACGCGCTCCTGACCGGGCTTGCGGGCCCAGTTGCTGCGGTGCATCAGCCACAGGAACGAAGGCTTGATCCACGTCATCCGGTGGAACGAGAACGGTGCGACGAAGCGGCCGGCCTGCAGCGCCGCGTCGGCGATGGCCGGGGAGTACGCCTGGTAGACCACGATCGTCTGAGCGTCGTAGTCGGCACGAATCTGATACTGGGGTGCCATGCGCCACACCGTGTCATCCGTTCCGCCGGCACCGCAAGCCAGTATGCCCGCGACCCCCGGCCGACGAGCGTGCCCGCTGAAGCGCAGACGAGGCCTGATCGCGCAACCGGCGCCAAGAAGGATGCGAAATCACCGAAGCCGCCGCTACACCCTCACCGCGTGATCCGATGCCGACCCGCGGCCGGAGGCGGACTCATGTTCGAATCCGCGAGGGGAAGCTCTGACAGAGCTGCTTAACTCGCACCGAGCAACTCGGTGATCTGCGCGTAGAACGCGGCGGGGTCGCCGGCGAGCGACGCCTTCACCATTGCGGTCCAGTCATCGACGATCACCTCGATCGAGCCGGCGGCCAGGGCGTCGAGCGAGCGGCTCGGCACGTCGCGGGGGTCGATCTTGGGTCCGTCGTATCCAGCCGTGAGGTCCGTGTCGGCGGCGCCGAGCAGGACGCCTTGGACGAGCGTGCCCTGAGCCGCGAGCTCGAGACGGACGCCGTTCGTCATGTTCCACCCCGCGGCCTTGGCGGCGGCGTACGAGCCGGCGCCCGGGGCGGCGAACCACGACAGCGCCGACAGGATGTTCACGATCGCGCCTCCGCCGTTGGCCGCGAGGACGGGGCTGAACTCGCGGATCACGTCGAGCGTGCCCCAGAAAGAAGTGCGTGTCCATCTCGCGGCGGATCTCGTCCAGGTCGCCCGTGACCAGGGCGGCACCGGTCGAGATGCCGGCGTTGTTGACGAGGATGGTCACATCCCGCGCGGTCGCCGCCGCCGCGATGACGGACTGGTGGTCGAGGATGTCGAGTCGCAGCGGCACCACCCGGGGGTCGTCGAAGTCGAGGCTCTCGGGGCGCCGGCCCGTCGCGTAGACCTTGCTCGCCCCGCGCTCGAGCAGTTCGAGCACGAACTGACGGCCGATACCGCGGTTGGCTCCGGTGACGAGGGCGATCTGGTCGGTGGTGGTGACGTTCATGGGTTCCTTGCTTTCCGCGTAGGTCTCTCGGGTTCGGCGAGCCGCGTCCGGCCCGGCATCGGCTACCCTAAAACTTCACGTTGGCGTCAAGGTCAAGTCGAGGACCGCGAAGCCGGGGTCAGAGGAGGACGCAGATGCGGATAGGCGAGATCGCACACCGGGCGGGGGTCAGCACCAGGGCTCTGCGGTACTACGAAGAGCAGGGTCTGCTTTCCTCGGAACGCACCGGCAGCGGCCAGCGAACCTACCCCGAGTCAGCCGTCGAACGTGTCCGGCTGATCCAGCAGTTCTTCACCGCCGGCCTGCCCAGCCGGACCATCCTGCTGCTGTTGCCCTGCGTCGATACCGGGGACGCCTCTCCCGAAGCCTTCGAACTGCTGGCATCGGAGCGCGACCGCATCACCGCCGCCATGGCCGACCTCGCCGCAGCCCGCGACGCTCTCGACCGCATGATCGACATCGCGAACCATCCGACTCCCGAGCACTGCCCCGCCCTGCGTGAGCCCGCCTGGGCGCCGTACAACCCCACCGACGCAACGCGGACCGCATTCGGCCCAACCCCGGCTCGCGTCGCGTCGGCCACGCCGATCACCATGTGAACGCGGCACAGCAGAGACCTTCAGCCGCGACTCCTCGACGCTCGACGCACCGGATCAGACTCCGCACACAGCTACGCCCACGTCACCGCAACCATGCGCGGCGCGAAAGACCGCGCGTATCGCCGCTCTCCAGCAGCATGCGCATCCCAATCCCAGTCCATTCGCCGGGCGAACGCTGGAAATGCGTCACGGCGAACTCCCGGACGACGGCCTGGATTCACCGCCCGCCGTTGAGGTACGCGAGTACTGCCAGGACTCTGCGGTGCCCGTTGTCGGTCGGCGGCAGGGACAGCTTGAGGAACACGTTGCCGATGTGCTTGCTAACCGACCGCTCGGTGATCACCAGGGTCTGGGCGATGGTGGTGTTGTCGCGTCCCTCGGCCATCAGGTGCAGCACCTCGCGTTCGCGGGCGGTGAGGGTGTCGAGGGGGGTGCCGCGTCTGCGGGTCATCAGTTCCGTGACGACTTCGGGGTCCAGGGCCGTGCCGCCGGACGTGACCCGCTCGAGCGCGTCCAGGAACTCGTCGACACGCCCGATCCGGTCCTTGAGCAGGTAGCCGACGCCCTTCGCCCCGCCGCCGAGCAGTTCGGAGGCGTAGGACTGCTCCACGTACTGCGAGAGGACCAGCACCGGCAGATCAGGGATCTGCGCACGCGCGGCCAGGGCGGCGCGCAGCCCCTCGTCGCGGAAGCTCGGCGGCATGCGGACGTCCAGCACGGCCACGTCCGGCCGGTGAGTAAGCAGCGCGGGCAGGATCTCCGGCTCGGCGCGCGCGGTCGCCACCACCTCGTGCCCGGACGCGGTCAGCAGCAGGACCAGGCCCTCGCGCAGCAGGGCGTTGTCCTCGGCGATCACCACACGCACGGAAGCTCCACTTCGATCACCGTCGGTCCGCCGACGGGGCTGGTCAGGCTGAATGATCCATCCAGGGCCGCGACCCGGCGGCGGATGCCGAGCAGGCCCGAGCCGCCGCCGGTGCTGGAGGTACCCGCATTCTCGCGTTCGGCGGCGTCGGTGACGGTCGCCGGATCCGCGGCCCCGCCGCGCCCATCATCGCGTACCCGCACCCGCAGTCCGTTCGCCAGCCGCGTGAGCCGAACCTCCGCCTGGTCGGTCCCGCTGTACTTCGCCGCGTTCGTCAACGCCTCCGCCACCGCGAAGTACGCCGCCGCCTCGACTGCCGCCGGGGCGCGCGGGCCGTCGTCCGGCAGGCCTTCGAACTCGACCGCGACCTCCAGCCCGCTGCTCGCCGCAAGGGAGCGCACGGCGCCGACCAGACCGCGGTCGGTGAGGATCGGCGGATGGATGCCGCGCACGACGTGCCGCAGTTCGGCCAGCGCCGCCTGCGCCTGGTCCTGCGCTTCGTCCAGCAGTTTGCGCGCCGCGTCCGGATCCCGGTCGAAGACGCGCTTGGCCAACCCGATCCGCATCGACAGGGAGACGAGCTGCGCCTGCGTCCCGTCGTGCAGGTCGCGCTCGATGCGGCGCAGTTCGGCGCTGTGGGCGGCGATCGCGCTGGCCCGCGTCTCGGTCAGCACGGTCACCCGCTCGGCCAGCAGCGCCTTCGGCGGCGGCTTGAGCAGCGCCGTCGACCACCGGGCATCACGGTCGGCAAGGCGGCCGAGCAACGGCAGCACGACCGCGTCACGCCGCAGCAGTCCGCACCACAATCCGTCGACGACTAGCCCGAGAGGCCACAGCGGAATCGCGAGCAGGCCGAAGAAGCCATAGAGGTAGTGCGCGAACATCCAGCGCAGGTCGGCATAAGTGCAGGCGTCCCACAGCGCCGCGCGGATCCGCTCCAGCAGCGTCCCGCGCAGCGGCAGGTACGCCTCCGGGATCTCCCGGCCGGTCCACGCCGCGACCCGGCTCCGTTTCCACCCGGCCATCCGCCGGATCAGCAGCACGGTCTCGGGCAGCAGCCCGGCCGCGACCACGGCGATCGTGCCGACCAGCGTGATGATCATCACCGTGATGAACAGGATGGAGAAGAACGCGAGTGCCACGGCCGGCGCCAACTGGACCGTCGCGCGGCGCGCCTGCCGGATCGTCGTCCTCATGCTGATAAGGCTAGGCGCTTCGAGCAGCGGTGATGGTGTAGCGCGCTACACCATCGAGAGGGGAGTGTGCTCCCTCGTGTCGGCGCCCGTGGGCCGGAAGAGTTGGTGACGGAAGCGATACCCACATCGAGCACACGGAGTCGACCATGAAGAAGTTCCTCGTCAACGTATCGCAGTGGCTGCTGTTCGCCGCCGGGATCACGGCGTGCGCCGGCTCGGGCCACGTGCTGCACGGCGACGCCGCGCACGCCGCCACCATCGCGGGCGTAGTCGTCTCGCTTGTCGCGGGCACGATGGCCGCCCAGAAAGAGCCGGTGAAGTCCTGGCTCTCGGCGCGCCCGGTCCTGTGGTTCCTGTTCCTGTTCAACGCCGCGGTCGCGGTCGGCGCCGGCCTGTTCGTGCACGGCGCGCAGGGCATGGGGACGGCTGTCGGCATGGGGCTGGTCTCCCTCGGCGCGGGCGGCGGCCTGCTGCGGTCGCGCTCCGAGCACGCGTAGTCGCAGACCTTCGCCGCTTCCCGAGTGGAGCGGTCGGCCCGGCACTCGCCCCGACTTGAGAAAGCCATGGGACATGACCATCCGCGTTCTGCTCGCCGACGACCAGGCACTGCTGCGCCAGACCTTCCGGATCCTGCTCGACTCGTGCCCTGACATCGAGGACGTGCTGACCGCCCGGGAACGCGAGGTCGTGGCGCTGGCCGCCCACGGCCTGTCCAACGAGGACATCGCCGAGCAGCTGTTCGTCAGCCCGTACACCGCACGCACCCACGTCCACCGGGCCATGTCCAAGCTCAACGCCCGCGATCGTGCGCAGCTCGTCGTGATCGCCTACCAGTCCGGCCTCGTCACGATCACGCACGATTGACGGACACTGCGGATCGCATGCCTAGGCGGCGTTCGCGGGATGCAGCGGCAATTTGGCGACGACCTCGTACTCGCGGCCCCGGGTGGGCCAGGAAGCGGCGCAAGGTCCGTGCGAGGGCGATCAGGCTGGGGAGCGTCGTCCAGCTTCAGGACGTTCCCCAGCCGTTGTAAGCGGAGCCGTAGTTGGCGCACGGGTCGACGTAGGCTTCAGAGCCGGTCAGATTGTCCTCCCACGTCAGGCACCATTGGCCGCCGTAGTAGTCGTCGGCCCAGACGCTGAGGAACTCGGTGCGCCCGTCGACGTACTGGTTCTGCCAACGTCTCGGGAGTGCCTCCGTCGCTGCACGGGGCTTCGCGCACGACGTTGCCGCCGTCGTGGTCGATCTGCATGCACAGGCTGGTGTCCGCCTGGCTGATGGTGCCGCTGGTGCCGTCGACGGTCGGGTAGACCCAGTTCGTGGTGCTCGAGCCGGTGGAGGGTTCGTAGATCACTCCGACCGGTTGTTCCGATCCGTTCGCCCAAGCGCACAGGGACTCACCGTCCCGGTCGACGCACAGGTGGGTGTAGGACGCCGCCGCGGCCGGGCCCGCTGAGCTGATCCCGAACAGCGCGCCCAAGGCCATCACGCCTGCGGCTGCTATCGCGGAGGTCCGGCGAGGTTTCATCTGTGCTCTCCTTCACGGGTCAGGGGTGTCGAGCGCAGGTCGTGCGCTCAGCAGTCACCAGCGTCCGCCGCCGGCCGGCCCGTGGCCATGCCATCTGGCCGGAAGAATCACCGGCAAAAAGGAGGTGCGTGAGGCGAAGAGCGGTTTGGCCAACCGCAGGTCATCGGCTCGCGGCTTTCACAGCTCGCTCGTTGATTCGTCCAAGCCCAAGTCGTTCCGCATCGCCTTGCGCATGGGAGCCCAGTAATCCCAGGTGCGGCCCAGGTGATCTTGGATCTCTTCGAAAGACCAACCGGGCTCGGGGGCGCCGTCTTCGAGGCTCTTGATGGCCTTGTACGCCCCGTACAGGTTGCTGGTGACTTGCTCGACGACCTCCATCACCGAGTCGGACGCCACGATCTGCATCTCGGCCAGGCCCAACGAATAGGCACGCCGCGAATCTCTCAGTTCGCCCCGTCCCGCCTCGTCCAGCGCACCGCTGCCGACCGCGTGGAGGCAGTTCATCAGCTCTATCCGGTAGCGGCGGGCGGCAGCGTTGAAGGAGACATAGGCCGCCTTCTTCTCCCTGGCGAGCGCCTCGCGGCGGGCGTGATCACGGCCTTCCAGGGCGTCCTGGCGCTGAGCATCGGACTCTTCGCGCTTGGTACGAGCCGAAAGGCGTTGCGCGACGATGGGCGAGGACAGCGTCCCGAGCATCCCGATGGCTGCCACAAGCAGCGCGACCATGTCTCCGCTCACAAGCACCCCCGATCCATCACCTATTCGCGTGAGTGAACTTCACCTGAGCGCCTGCCGATACCGGCCGCACAGCCCGCAGCCGCGGCCCAACGCGTTCGCGGTCCAGGATACTGATACTAGGCGCCGCCAGCGACAGCGGGCGGTGTGCGGCGTACATGACGTGCGCGACATCGACCGGCACGTCGGCGCAGAAGGTCTCCCGGAACTGTTCCTTGGCGATGTACAAGTCCGGGCCCTCGGGCGCGCCGGGGGCGGCGTACGGGGTCGGGTACGACGTCTTGGCCAGCATCGACGGCGGGTACGGGCCCTGGACGCTCGCGCAGCTTTCGCCGACGTCCAGCCCGAACGCCGCCAGGTACACCAGGCCGGTGACGTTGCCAAGGCCGGCGCTCGCCTGGCTGATCACGGCGCCGCCGTACGAGTGCCCGACCAGGACGACGGGGCCGTCGATCGCCCCGACCACGGCCGCGAGCGCCGCCGCGTCGGACGACAGGCTGCGCAGCTGGTTGGGAGGGGCGACGACGTCGTGGCCGGACGCCGTGAGCCCCCGGATCACGCCCGCGAAGCCGGAGGCGTCCGCGAAGGCGCCGTAGACCAGGACGACTGTCGGTGAGTTCGAACTGCTCATAATCTCGTCCTCCTTCGTTTCCCTCCAGGCTCACAGAGGATGCCGGGATCCGTCCCTCACCTATTCACATGAGGACGGCGCGACAACGCCACTGGCGCGCAAGGGGAGGCGCGCCCCTGCCCATCTGACGATGTGTGAAGATTGCGGCGAGCGATTGAGCAGACGGAGAGGGTCAGACATGCCCGGTTACGCAGTGTTCGATATCGAGACCACCGGGTTCAGGCCGCACCCCGACTCCATCGTCGAGATCGCGATCGTCCACGTCGAGCAGGACGGCGAGATCACCGGGGCCTGGGACACGCTCCTCAAGCCGGCCGACACCGTCGGGCCGACCCACATCCACGGGGTCACCCAGGCCATGGTGAGGAGCGCCCCACGCTTCGCGGACGTCGCCGGGCATCTCTACGCCCTGTTCGCGGGGCGTACCGCGGTGGCTCACAACCTGCCCGCGTTCGACGGCCGGTTCCTCGAGGAGCACTTCCGGCTGGCCGGGATCGACGGCGGGCCGGTGCGTCGCGGCGCGTGCACGCTCGCGCTGGCCAAGCGCTATCTGCCCGGCCCGCCGCACACGCTCGACGCGTGCTGCCGGCACGTGGGCATCGCGCTCGACGACGCGCACCAGGCCCTCGCGGACACGCTCGCCACGGCGCAGCTGCTCGCGCAGTGGCTGAAGGCGGGCGTTCCCGTGCAGGGCGCGGTAGTCCCAGCGCTCGCCCACCTTCCAGCTCCCCGGATTCCGCTGGAGCAGGCGCTGCTGCCCAGGACGGCCGCGCTCCGGTAGTCCCCTCGGACCGGGAACCTGGGAACGAGGGCCATGGCCGCTCTCGTTCTACGCGGCGGGCGAAGCCACCCCTTGACGCCCGGCGCCTGCCTGCCTAGCCTGCACTAAACACGTCTAGACAGGTGGGTCATCATGACGGATGCCCCGACTGAAAGGCTCGAAAGCCGACGGTTCGCGGTGGAGTCGCACGGCCTGGACGTGATATCCGAGGGCGAGCGGAAGGGTTCGCCGCGCTCGCTGTTCTGGCCGTGGTTCGGGGCGAATGTGTCGATCCTGGGCCTGAGCTACGGGTCGTTCGCGCTCGGTTTCGGGATCTCGTTCTGGCAGGGCCTGATCGCCGGGGTGCTGGGTATCGTCGTGTCCTTCCTGCTGTGCGGGTTCATCGCGGTCGGCGGCAAGCGCGGCTCGGCGCCGACGATGGTGCTCGGCCGCGCGGCGTACGGGGTGCGCGGCAACCGGCTGCCCGCGGTGATCTCCTGGATCCTGGACGTCGGCTGGGAGACGGTGCTGATGGCGCTGGCCACGCTGGCCACCGCGACGGTGTTCGGGCGGCTCGGCTGGGGCGGCGGGACCGGCACGCAGGTCGTGGCGCTGATCGTCGTCGGCGCGCTGACCGTGGGCGGCGGGGTGATGGGCTTCGACCTGATCATGCGCCTGCAGACGGTGATCACCGTCGTCACCGGCGTCCTCACGGTCCTCTACATGATCCTGGTGCTCGGCCACATCCACTGGCACACGGTCAGCGCCACCCACTCCGGCTCCGCGCAGGAGTTCGTCGGGGCCCTGGTGTTCATGATGACCGGCTTCGGCCTCGGCTGGGTCAACGCCGCCGCCGACTACTCCCGCTACCTGCCACGCACCTCCTCCAACCGCGCCATCATCGGCTGGACCACGTTCGGCGCCTCCCTCGCACCGCTGCTCCTGCTGCTGTTCGGGCTGCTGCTCGCGGGCTCGTCCAACTCGCTCAACACCGCCATCGGAGCCGACCCGATCGGCGCACTCACCACGATCCTGCCGACCTGGTTCCTGGTCCCCTTCGCCATCGTGGCCATCCTCGGCCTGGTCGGCGGCGCGGTACTCGACATCTACTCCTCCGGCCTGTCCCTGCTCGCGGCCGGCGTACGCATCCCGCGCTACGCGGCAGCCGGCATCGACGGCGTACTCATGACAGCGGGCGCGATCTACATCGTGTTCTCCACCACCAGCTTCATCGGCCAGTTCGAAGGCTTCCTGACCACACTCGGCGTACCCATCGCCGCCTGGTGCGGCACCATCCTCGCCGACCTGCTGCTGCGCCGCCGCGACTACGACGAACACGACCTGTTCCACGCCCGAGGCCGCTACGGCGACATCCGAACCCTGCCACTCGCAACCACCCTCACCGGAACCGCCCTCGGCTGGGGCCTGGTCACCAACACCACCGCCGGCTGGCTCAACTGGCAAGGCTACCTACTCCACCCACTCGGCCTCGGCGGCAAAACCGGCCCCTGGGCCTACGCCAACCTCGGCGTACTCACAGCCCTCGCACTCAGCTTCGCGCTCACGCTGGCCCTGACCCGCGGCCGGGTACGCGAGCAGGAGCGGCTGCCGCTGAACAGCCCGCTGGCCGAGGGCATCGAGGACGAGGGGGTTCTGCACGCATGACCGAGTACGCGGACGGCGACAGCATGCTCGCGGTCATCGACATGCAACGCGTCTTCGCCGCGCCGGACAGCCCGTGGGCCACACCCCGGTACGCGCAGGCCGCCGCCAGGGTGCTGCGCCTACTGCCGGCGTTCGACAACGACCGGGTCGTGTTCACCCGGTTCATCGCCCCGGCCGAGCCCATCGGCGCGTGGCGGGCGTACTACGACCAGTGGCCCTTCGCGCTCCAGCCCCCGCAATCGCGTATCTGGGAGCTGACCGACGAGTTCGCCCACGAGGACGCTCACCTGATCGACGCCCCGACCTTCGGCAAATGGACACCCGAACTGGCCGAACGGGTCGGGCCCGGCGGACGGCTGGTGCTGGCCGGGGTCAGCACCGACTGCTGCGTGCTCTCGACCGCGCTGGCCGCGGCGGACAGCGGTGTGTACGTCACTGTCGTGGCCGATGCCTGCGCGGGTGTGGACGACGTCGTGCACGAGCGGGCGCTCGACGTGATGAAGCTCTACGCCCCGCTGATCACCGTCGTCGAAGCGGACCAACTGCTCAAGGCTGGTGCGCCATGACCGGGGTTCCGCTCAAGCACCAGGCCATCACCGAGACGCTCGCCCGCGAGATACGCGCCGGGGATCGCCCGGCCGGCGAGCAGCTGCCGGGGGAGTACGCGCTCGCCCAGCAGTTCGGCGTCAGCCGCACGACGGTTCGTGCCGCGCTCGCCGAGCTCAGTGAGGCTGGCCTGATCGCGACGCGCACCGGCAAGGGCTCCTACGTGCTGTTCGACGGGCGCCGCCTGGACGCTCAGCTCGGCTGGGCCCACGCGCTGGCGGTCCAAGGCATCGACACGCGGGTACACACCCTTTCCGTGCGCGCGGTGCGCGACGAGGAGTTGGCCCAGAGGCTCGGGCTCGAGACGAGCGAGTTCGTGCGGGTCGAGCGGACCCGCGAGCTGGCCGGGGACGGCGTCATCGTCTCGTACGAGTGCAGCCACCTGCCACCGCTTCCCACCCTGCGTGACCTGGTAGAACACGGCCTGGCCGAGGCCTCGCTGACCGCCGTCATGCAAGCCGCGGGGCTCCATCCCCACCACGGCGAGCAACTCCTGTCCGGCCGACGCGTCGACGTCGAGCAGGCCGCGCTGCTACGCCGCGTGCCCGGGGACTGGCTCTTGCAGGCCAGCCGCACGAGTTGGGCGGCCGATGACTCGTTCGTCGAACACGTCGTCAGCCTCCTGGACCCCGACCATTTTCAGCTCTCTCTCGAATTCGGATAGCCAACACACTGATGATGAGCTCAACCAGCCGCGCCGCCGGAGCCCTCTACGGGCTCGCGCTCGGCGACGCCCTCGGTATGCCGACCCAGATGCTCTCCCGCGAGCAGATCACCGCCCGCTACGGCCCGGTGCTCACCGGCTTCCACTCGGCCCCGGCCGACCATCCACTGGCCGCCGGTATGCCGACCGGATCGGTCACCGACGACACCGAGCAGGCGCTTCTGCTGGCCGAACTGCTCATCGACGGCGCCGGTTCGATCGACGCGGCGCTGCTCGCCCGCCGCCTCGAAGCCTGACAGCCTCCTGCACGCGTCGAACAGGGCCGCCCTGACCGAATGGCTGCCTCACCTGCCAGACGCGACAACCGTCCTCGTGGACCCGGGCCCGCTGGCCGACCACATCCCCGCCGAAACCCTGGACCTGCTCCTGAGCCGCGCCGACTGGTGGAGCTGCAACCAACGCGAGGCCGCCCTCCTGACCGGCGCCGACGACCCGCACGCCGCGACCCGCGCCATCGCGGCTCGGTTGAAGAGAGGATCAGCCCTCGTACGCACGGGCCCGGACGGCTGCATCGTGCTCCACGACAATGTCCTGCGACCGATCCCGGGCTTCCCCGTGCACGCCGTCGACCTCAACGGGGCCGGCGACGCGCACACCGGGGCGTTCGTCGCAGCGCTCGCCCAAGGCCTCGACCCATTCGCCGCCGCACGTCGCGCCAACGCCGCCGCGGCCCTCGCGACGACCGTCCGAGGCCCGGCCACCGCCCCTGACCTGCGCACGCTCGACGAGTTCCTTCGCGATCCGTCGTTCGGGTGATCCGCGGGCGCGACACGCCGTCAGCTGCTTGTTTCTCAAACCGCCCGGGTAGCGGTCTGAATGAGGATCACGCGAGTGACGGAAAGTCGGCGAGCAGACCGTGGGCATAGGCATGCACAGACGTCGTCCCCGTCCGTCGTCGGCCGCCGCCGCGGTCGTCACCGGCTCCCTCGCGCTCACAGTGCTCGCCGCAGCAATGCTTGTCCTGCCCTCGCAAGGCGCTGACGCCGCCCCGAGCACGCTGTGCGGCGGGCAGCAGGCATCGGTGGCCGGCGGCACGTACATCGTGCAGAACAACGAGTACAACTCCGGCGCGAACGAGTGCCTGACCACGGACGGCGGCGCGGACTTCGCGATCGCGAACTCGAACATGGCCAACCCTCCCGGCGCCCCCGGCGGCTATCCGTCGATCTACCAGGGCTGCCACTGGGGCTCGTGCTCGGCGGGCGGTCTGAGCACCGCCCCGATCCAGGTGGCCGACCTGACGCCCGGTGAGGTCGCGACGAGCTGGAACACGACGCAGCCGACCGGCGCCGGCAACGAGTACGACGTCGCATACGACATCTGGTTCAACCAGACCCCGAAGACCAACGGCTCGCCGAACTGCGCCGAGGTGATGGTCTGGCTGAACCACGACGGCGCGGTCCAGCCCTACGGCACGACGATGGCGACGAACGTGGCCCTCGGCGGCATCAGCTACGACGTGTTCGAGGGCGTGCAGACCACGACCCCGACCATCAGCTACGAGATGACGACCCCGGCGACGTCGGTCAGCGACTTGGACCTGTACCCGATCGCGCAGGACGCGGTCAGCCGCGGGTACATCGCTAAATCGTGTTATCTGATCGCCGTCGAGGCGGGCTTCGAGCTGTGGCAGGGCGGGGTCGGGCTGGCGACGAACTCGTTCTCGGTCGCGATCAACGGCGGCGGCAGCGGGACGCCGACCCCCACGCCGACGGTCACCGCGACTCCGACCCGCAGCGCCACCGCGTCCCCGAGCCCGACGCCCACTCCTACTCCGACGATGACCGCCACACCGCCGACATCGCCGTCCCCGTCCCCAACCCCAACCCCAACCCCATCCCCGTCGACCACCGTGACGCCCGTACCGACCCCGTCCTGCTCCGCCTCGTACGCGATCACCGGCACGTGGCCCGGTGGATACGAGGCCAAGTCGGTCGTGACCGCGGGCTCGCGCGCGATCAGCGGGTGGAACGTGAGCTGGACGTACCCGGAGCCCGAGACGATCACGAACCTGTTCAACGGCACGTTCGTCCAGACCGGCCAGCACGTCGCCGTCATGAACAAGAGCTACGATGGCAGCCTGGCCGCCGGAGGCACGACGACCGTCTACTTCCTGGTGTCCGACACCTCCGGCGCCGACGCCCCACCCGCCTCGGTCACCTGCTCGGCCGAATAATGTGAGTTGAGCTGCGTCAAGTCCTCGCCGCTCAGCTCCAGTTCGCCCGCCGCGACGTTCTCCTCGAGGTGCGCGAGGCTGCTCGTGCCGGGGATCGCGAGGACGTTCGGGCCCTGGTGCAGCGTCCACGCGAGTCGGACCTGCGCGGGCGTGGCCTCGTGCCGCTTCGCAATCTGCGCGACGGCCTCGTCCACCTCACGGACCGTCTCGCGCGCCCCGAAACCGGCCTCACGGCCCTCGCCCGCGATCGCGAAGTAGGGCACGAACGCGATGTTCTGCTCGGCGCACGCGTGCAGCACGTCCTCGTCCAGGCGGCTCTCCAGGCTGAAGCGGTTCTCGACGGCGACGACGGGGGCGATGCGCTGGGCTTCGACCAGGTGGGTCAGGCGGGCGTTGGACACGCCGAGGTGGCGGATCAGTCCCGCTTCGCGCAGTTCAGCGAGGGCTCCGAAGTCCTCGGCGATCGAATCCTGGCGCATGCGGCGCAGGTAGACCAGGTCGAGGTGGTCGCGGCCGAGCTGACGCAGGTTCTCCTCGACCTGCAGGCGCAACTGGTCGGGTCGGGCCGTGTAGCGCTTGCCGTCCGGATCGACGCCGGGCCCGACCTTGGTCGCGATGAGCAGGTCGTCGGGATACGGGCCGAGGGCCGAGTTGATCAGTTCGTTGGCGCTGCGCATCGGGGAGATGTAGAAGGCGGCGGTGTCGATGTGGTTCACACCGAGCTCGACCGCTCGCCGCAGGACGGCAATGGAGCGGAAGCGGTCAACGGAAGCCACATCGCGATCGTCCGACATGGGTGTGCCGGTCAGTCGCATCGCCCCGAAGCCGATCCGGCGGACGGTCAGCGGCTCGCGGTTCGGGTCGCGGTCGCCGGGCGTGAAGGAAGTCGCGGACGTCAAGGGCGGGTCCTCTCGCTGTTTGGATTGGGGGCCAGCACGGCAGTATGCGCTGTTCAGTGCCAGGACGGGAAGCGTGACGCGGTCAGCGGAATGTCACATCCGTCTCGGGAACACCGGGCTGTGGCAGTTCGTTGGCATAGGTGTGAAGGGGAGGACTCGTACCCGTAGCGGCGCCGTGCGGCCCGACCCGAAGGCCGGCATCGACGGCTACCTTGCCAGGCTCGGCCTGGAGCGGCCCGTTCGCGCGGACGCGGAGTGGCTGTTCGCCGCGCATCGGGCGCATATGGAGCGCATCCCGTACGAAAACCTGGAGATCCAGCTCGGCCGGGCCACGAGCGTGGATCCGGGCGAGTCGATCGCGCGGATCGCCCGCGGGCGCGGCGGGTACTGCTTCCATCTCAACGGCGCGTTCGGCACGCTGCTGGCGAGCGTGGGCTACGAGGTGACGCGCCATCGCGCGGAGGTGCGCGGACGCGATGCCGCGAATCACTATGCGTCGAGTCTGACGATCAATCATCAGGCACTCTCGGTCGTGTGCGAGGGCCGGACCTGGTTTGTGGACGTGGGCCTGGGTGACGCGCCGTATGAACCGATGCCGCTGCGCGCGGGCTACGTGACCCAGTGCCCGTTCACGGAGGGCCTGGAGCGGTGGGGCGGGCGCGCCGGCGGTTGGCGGTTCGTGCACGATCCGAGAGCCGAGTCCTTGGGGTCGATGGTGTTCGCGCCCGAGCCGGTCGAGCCGAGCGCGTTCGCCGAGGCGCATCAGTGGCTCTCGACGTCGCCGGAGTCGGACTTCGTGCACGCCGCGGTCGTCGCTCGCCGTGATGCGCACGGCGCTGACGTGGTGCGTGGCCGGATGTACTACCGCGTGGACGGCTCGGGCGTCTCCAGGCGACTGCTGGAGACGCCGGGTGAGTGGTTCGCGCTGCTCGCGGACGTCTACGGCTTGCAACTGAACGACGTGGACGAGGCTGAACGGGACCGGCTGTGGGCGCGGATCTCGGCGGCGCACGAGCGTTGGCTCGCCGAGAAGCAGCAGGAGGAACAGGGGCAGGCCGGGGCCGCGTAGCGAATCTCGCAGCTGGATCGCGTCACGCGGGGCGCGGGTAGAGCACGTCGTAGCCGACGAACTCGAACAGGCTCACGCCGGGCGTCAGCGGCGTCGGGGTCCCGGTGTAGCGGTAGGCGCCGACGCACATCTGCTCGTCGGGGTCCGCGAGCCAGAGCTGTTCGAAGCCGTGCTGCTCGTACCAGGCGGAGATCTGCGGGGCCACGGACGGTTCCGGGTTTCGGCCGCGCGTCCAGATGACGGTGCCGCCGGTCGCGCACAGCGAGCTGCAAGCGGCGACGGTGTGCTCGATGTCGGGCAGGCGCAGGTTGCCGTAGACGCCGCAGACGAGCACGAGGTCGGCGGGCGTCAGGTCGAGGTAGTGGTCGGTGAGCGAGGCGTCGCCCTCGACGATCTCGACCCCCGACAGTCCGGCGTCGGCCACGGCCTGCCGGGCGTGCTCGACGTTGTCGGCGTCGAGTTCGACCAGGCGCGCGTGCACGTCGGCTCCGCGCGGGTGTTCGGCGAGCACGGGGATCAGGTCCCTGCCCTGCCCGGCGCACAGGCTGATCGCGCGCAGCGGGCCTGCCGGCGCTTCGTCGAGGGCGACGCTGATGCGCTCGCGTACGGTCTGCAGGCGCCGGGCGAGTTCGGATTCGGGATTGTCGTACTTGTCGTGCCAGGTCTTCCAGTCCATGGCCGGGATCCTACGGAGGCCCGCGCGCCCGAGTCTTGCGAATAACTCGCGGATGTCGGGTGGCGCCGATCCGCTACCGTCGATGCCATGGCCACGAATTCGACACCGGCTTCAACGCCGACTTCGGCTCCAGCGAGCGGCGGCCCCGCGAGTGTGCGGCTGGACGTGTGGATCTGGTCGGTGCGCCTGGCCAAGACGCGCTCGCAGGGGGCGGATGCGTGCAAGGGCGGGCACGTGCGCGTGAACGGCGAGAAGGTCAAGCCTTCGCAGTTGCTGAAGGTGGGCGATCAGGTGCGGGTGCGCCGCTCGGACGGCTGGGAGCGGATCGTGACCGTGACCAGGCTGATCGCGAAGCGGGTCGGTCCGCCGGCCGCGGCCGAGTGCTACGTGGACCAGAGCCCGCCCCCGCCGCCGCGCGAGTTCGCCGGCCCGAACGCGGTGCGCGACCGGGGCGCGGGACGGCCGACGAAGCGGGAGCGGCGCGACGTGGACCGGCTGCGCGGACGTTGACCGTCGCTCGCCGCCGGCCCCCAACGGACCTGGATCAGATCTAGTACTGCTGGTATCCCTACTGGTAGCCGTCCGGGTAGTACTGCGAGTACTGCTGGTCGTAGAGGTACTGCGCCTGCTGCTGCGCCATCTGCTGGGCCTGCTCGCGCTCGAGGTGGTTGTAGCGGTCCTGCTCGAAATGCTTGTCCACCTCGGCCACCGCGAAGCCCGCGATCAGTTCCTTGCCGAGCTCGTGGTGCTCGGTGATGCCCTCGCGCTCGCGATGCTTCTCGTACTCATGCATCGCGGCGAAACCGGCGGCGCCGGCGAGCAGCTCGTGCGAGACTTCCGGGCGCGGAACCTCGTTGTTGTAAACCTGGCCGTAAGCCTTCTCGGCTCCGAGCATGTCGAAGAATCCCATGCGGGGCAACGTACGCCACCCAGAGCTCTGTCTTCCAATCGCCAAGGTCGCCCCTGGTGGCGGTAGGTTGTGATCTACCAACGCAACCGCCCGCCCGTCACGCAGGAGCAATGCCGATGACCGCCGCCCGTCCTCTGCTCAACCGCAGTCTCGCCGAGTTCGGCACCACGATCTTCGCCGAGATGTCGCAGCTGGCCGTGGAGACCGGCGCGATCAACCTGGGCCAGGGGTTCCCGGACACGGACGGCCCGGCCGCGATCCTCGAGGCCGCGCAGCGGGCGATCGCCGAGGGCCGGGGCAACCAGTACCCGCCGGGCCCGGGCATCCCGCAGCTGCGGCGGGCGATCGCCGCGCACCGGGCCCGCAACTACGGGCTCGAGTACGACCCGGACCGCGAGGTGCTGGTGACAGCCGGGGCCACCGAGGCGATCGCTGCCGCGCTGCTCGGCCTGCTGGAGCCGGGCGACGAGGTGATCGCGCTGGAGCCGTACTACGACTCGTACGCGGCGTGCATCGCGATGGCCGGGGCCCGGCGCGTGCCGGTCACCCTGCGCCCGGACGGCGACCGCTTCGTGCTCGACCTGGACGAACTGCGCGCGGCCGTCACGGACCGGACGCGGCTGCTGCTGCTCAACACGCCGCACAACCCGACCGGCACGGTGCTGCCGCGCGAGCAGCTCGCCGCGATCGCGGAGCTGTGCGTGGAGCGGAACCTGCTGGCGGTCACCGACGAGGTGTACGAGCACCTGGTGTTCGACGGCGGCGAGCACGTGCCGCTGGCCACGTTCCCGGGGATGCGCGAGCGTACGGTGGCGATCTCCTCGGCGGGCAAGACGTTCTCGGTGACCGGCTGGAAGGTCGGCTGGACCTGCGCGAGCCCGGAGCTCACGGCTGCCGTGCGCACGGCGAAGCAGTTCCTGACCTACGTCAGCTCCGGCCCGTTCCAGTACGCCATCGCCGAGGCCCTCGCCCTGCCGACCGAGTACTTCACCTCCTTCAACGCCGACCTGCAGGCGAAGCGTGACCTGCTGGCCGCCGCGTTGGCCGACGCCGGGTTCGGGGTGATGCGCACGCAGGGCACGTACTTCATCACCGCCGACATCCGCCCGCTCGGGCTTTCAGGTCCCGAGGCCGCCGACGGCGAGGCGTTCTGCCGCATGCTGCCGCACCGGGCCGGGGTGGTGGCGATCCCGAGCCAGGTCTTCTACGACCACCGCGAGCAGGGCGCGCCGTACGTGCGCTTCGCGTTCTGCAAGCGGCCGGAGGTGCTGACGGAGGCGGCGGCGCGGCTGAAGGCCCTCGCGAGCTGACGCCAGGCCCGAAGGCGCACGTCAGCCGTGCTCGCCGAACGCCGCCGTGATCTGCTCGCGCCCGGCCCCGTCGGCCAGCAGCAGCCGAAGCAGCACGCGCGCCTTGTAGGGGTGCAGCAGACCGCCGTTGATCAGCCCCCTGCGCTGAAGGTCGATCTCGGAGCCGGGCGCCCCGTACGTGTGCCGCAGCACGGGCCCCGCTCCGGCGCGCGAGGTGAGCACGACGGGCATCCCCGCAGCAAGCCCTTCGAGCGCGGGCACGAGCCTGCTAGTGACGTGCCCGACGCCGAGGCCGGCCACGACCAGGCCCTGGTAGCGCTCGCCGACCCCGTCGAGCTCGTCGCCCCGCTCGTCCAGGACGGCGGTGTGCAGCGCGACCCGCACCCCGCTCAGCGCCGCCTCGGACGGGATCGGCAGCGGCGCGCGGCGTGGCGGGACGGCGAGGATCCGCACGCGCTCCTCCTCGAAGCGGCCGATCGGTCCGGCGTCCGGGGAGACGAACGTGGCGGTGCTGGTCGCATGCGTCTTGCGGACCCAGCGCGCGGCGTGCAACTCGTCGTTGAACGCCACGACCACCCCGAGCCCGCGCGCGGCCGGCTCGGCGGCGGCCAGCACGGCGGAAAGCAGGTTGGCCGGCCCGTCGGGCCCGGCGAGGGTCGGGTTGCGCATGGCGCCGGTGAACACGAGCGGCTCCGGGTGCGGCCAGACCAGGTCCGCGAGGTACGCGCTCTCCTCCAGCGTGTCCGTACCCTGCGTCACCACGACCCCGCGCGCCCCGGCCCGCACGGCCGCGGAGGCGCTGCGTACCAGGTCAAGCAGTTGCGTGAACGTCAGGTCCGCGCTCGGGACCCGCTCCACGTCCTCGACGCGCAGCGCCACGCCGGCCTCCGCGAGCCCCGGCACGTCGGCCGCCAGGTCGGCCCCGCCCAGCCGCGCCACCACTCCGTCGCCGCTGCCGTCGCCGAGGGACCCGGCCATGGAGATCGTGCCGCCGAGCGTGTAGAGAACGACCTCGTCCGCCATTGCATGCCTTTCTACCTGCTAAGTGCCGAAGAGCCGTCGGACACCCTACAGAACCGCACGGCGCGTTACGCTCACCGGTATGCGAATCTCGGTCGCGGCCGACAGCCTGGACGGCGTGGCCCGTCTCATCCCAGACACTCTCACGGCGCTGGGCCACGAGGTGACCACCCACGGCGCACTCGCCGACGGAGTCGCCGAGTCGGACCCGGCCGCGATCTGGTCGGCCTGCGCCAGACAGGCGGCACTGGACGTCGCGGAGGCCCGGGCAGACCAGGCCATGGTCGCCTGCTGGACCGGAACCGGCGTGTCGATCGCGGCGAACAAGGTCCCCGGCGTCCGCGCGGCCCTGTGCACGGACGCGGCCACCGCCGCCGGAGCACGCCGCTGGAACGATGCCAACGTGCTGGCCCTGAGCCTGCGCCTGCTCTCTGAGCAGGTCCTCGCGGAGATCCTCGAGGCCTGGTTCGACACCGACCCGAGCCCGGCGGCCGGCGACGTCGCGGCGATCAGCCTGGTCGAGCCCTGAGGTTATTCGGGGCGGCTTGTCGTTGGTGGTGGGCCTTCCTACGTTCCGGTACTGCGCTGCGCTTCGTGCCGGACCTCGTACGGGGGCCTGCCTTCGTCGGCGCTCTCCGTCGTCCTCCCTCCGGTCGTCCTCTACGCGTACTCTGGCCTGTGTGTGCGGTCGTGTCGGCTCCTGGCGTGGGGTTTTGTGCCGGAA
>Ga0302314_10005005_pt1 | contig 24227 bp, 23 predicted proteins | sample III_Palsa_N2_3_FD_200533 | JGI IMG/M metagenome (GOLD analysis project Ga0302314, IMG submission 200533) | Peat permafrost microbial communities from Stordalen Mire near Abisko, Sweden - III_Palsa_N2_3 | ecosystem: Environmental > Terrestrial > Soil > Palsa > Peat permafrost | place: Sweden... | reverse complement strand
CGCGTACTTGGCCGCGCTCCATGGCCACATGCCGTGGGTTATTTTCTCGGGCGAGAGAGTCTCTGCCTCGGCGACCCGCGCGCCGCGCACGGCGTTGACCTCAGGACTGGCCCAGGCGGCCGACAGCGAAGAACTGATCGTCAGCACGATGTCGACGTCGACCGGGTCGTAGGAACTGATGTCGATGTTTCCGTCCGGATCCAGAATACAGGCCCCGGCGGACGAGATCTGCGAAAAATACGGTGGCGCGGTGCTGGTGAAAGTTGCGCTGACCACGTTGTTGCCGGTTGATGGCGCTCTGGTCTCCTGGACGACGAGCGGTTGCGCCTTGCCGGGCGGCCCCACCATGATCTTGAAGGTGAGCACTGAAGTCCTGACCGGCTGAGGGGCCCGGGCGTTGCGCTTGGGCGGTGCAGACAGGGCGTCCAGAGCCTTGCGCTGCGCATCGCAGTTCTTGGTGAAAGGTTGCTCTTGGACGATCGGCGCGGCGGTGCGAGGGCTGGCCGCACGAGATTTCACAGCCGCGATAACCGGCGTTCCCGCGGCCAACAGAAGAGCGAACAGCACGGCGGACTTAGCCATAGTAAGCCCCCTTCCAAGACGCGCCGGCGGCTCACGCCGGAATTCGCGATCCCATTATGCAATCTGAAGCGTAAATTTAGCAATAATGCGCCGCCAGGGCGCCAGCACAGCGGCTTGAATGTCAACTTACCTGACAACCTCGCAAAGCACTCCGAACCAAAGCGCATCGAAATATATTCGCACGAGTCTTTGTCTGGGGATCTATTCGAGCCGCGGCCTCAAGCCCGCGTCAGCTCCAGCCCCTCGAACGCACCGGCCGCGCGCCAGGCTTCCAGCGCCTCGACGAACCTGATCGGGCCGGCGCCGTAGAAGCCGTTTTGCACCGCTTTGGGGTTGGGCTTGCCCTCGTTGTTGTAGTAGCCGGGCGTGCATTCGGCGGCGAACTTCTCGCGCATGACCGCGAGACGCTTGATGGTGTCGACCCAGTCCTGTTCGGCTTCCGGAGTCACCTCCAGAGCGCGCACCTGAGTCTCCAGGCAGTGGCTGACGATGTAGGCCAGGTGCTTGGATTGCTCGTTCAGCATATGCGGGAAGTTCACGCTGAACCCCGACTGCGTCTGGGTGACGATGAAGCAGTTCGGAAAGCCGCGTGTGTGGAAGCCGTGCAGGGTGCGAACGCCGTCTTTCCAGCGCTCGGTGAGCGAAACGCCATCCTTGCCATAGAGCTCATAACCAGAGCGGCGGGTGTATTCGGTGCCCACCTCGAAGCCGGTGGCGTAGATCAGGCAATCGATCTCGTGCGCGCGGCCGTTCGCCCAGACCGCGTGTTCAGTGATCCTCTCCACGCCGCGACCCTCGGTATCCACCAGGGTGACGTTCGGCCGGTTGAAGGCGTCCAGATACTCGTCATGGAAGCAGGGCCGTTTGCAGAACTGGCGATAGTAGGGCTTGAGCGCCTCGGCCGTGGCCGGATCGCGGACGATCTTGTCCACCCGGGCGCGGACTTGGTTCATCTTCTGGAAGTCTGCGATCTCGAGCATCTCGCCGGCTTCCGCGGGCGCCGCGTCGCCCGCCCGCTCATTGCGCCGGGCGAGGATCAGGAGGTTGCGGATAATCTCCGTCCAGCCGTCATTCACCAGATCCTCGTCCTGGAAGCCGCCGGAGACGAGGATGTTGAAGTTGTCCATCCGCTGTTGCTGCCAGCCGGAGGTGAGGCCGGCGACCCATTGCGGATCGGTCGGCCGGTTGGCCCGCACGTCGATCGAGGACGGCGTGCGCTGGAAGACAAACAGCTCCTTCGCCGCGGCGGCCAGGTGCGGCACGCATTGCACGGCCGTCGCTCCGGTGCCGATGATCCCGACACGCTTGTCCCTAAGCCCGGAGAGACCACCGTTGGAATCACCGCCGGTGTAGGCGTAGTCCCAGCGGCTGGTGTGGAACGAGTGGCCCTTGAAGGTCTCGACACCCGGTATGCCCGGCAGCTTAGGTCGGTGCAGAGGCCCGTTGGCCATGATGACGAACCGGGCGCGCATGGAGTCGCCGCGATTGGTGGAGATGATCCAGCGCGAGGCGGCCTCATCCCAGTCCAGGCGCAGGACTTCGGTCTGGAAACAGGCGTTGTCGTAGAGGTCGAAGTGACGGCCGATGGCCCGGCTGTGAGCCAGGATCTCCGGCGCGCACGAATACTTCTCGACGGGGATGTAGCCGAGCTCTTCGAGTAGCGGCAGGTAGACGTAGGATTCAACGTCGCAGGCCGCCCCGGGATAGCGGTTCCAGTACCAGGTGCCGCCGAAGTCGCCGCCCTTCTCAATGATGCGGATGTCCTTGACGCCCGCTTGGCGCAGGCGAGCGCCGGCGAGCAGGCCGCCGAAGCCCCCGCCAATGACGGCGACGTCGACCTCGTCGGTCAGCGGCGCGCGGGTGAAGCCCGGTTCGACATAGGGGTCGTCCAGATAGTGGGCGAACGGGCCGTCGATCTTGACGTACTGTTCGTTGCCGTCGGCGCGCAGACGCTTGTCGCGCTCGGCGCGGTACTTTTCGCGCAGCGCCCTGGGATCGAAGCCGAGGTCCGCGACCTTATCCACCACTTCGCCGTCATGAGCCACGACGCCGCCTCTCCCTTGTCATCACCGCCCATTTGAACGGCTGTTTGAATTCATCACAAGGGAGTGCGGCGCACAAGAGCGGAGCGCCGCCAGGGCTTAGCGGTGCGGGCGGCCGCCTCCGCCGCCTCCGTGTCCGCCACCGCCGACATGGCCTCCGCCACCGCCATGGAAACCGCCCCCGCCGCCCCGATAACCGCCAAAGGAGTGGGAGCCGCCAAAGCCATGATAGGCGGCGTGGCCGCCGCCGCGTGCGCTCGTGTACGAGTGGCTCGAGCGCGCGGAGGCGTGGCCGTAGCTGCGCGCCGCATGGCCGTGCGTCGCCCTGGTTGCGCCATGGCCGGCAGCGTGGGCCGCCGCGTGAGCGGCGGCGGCATGGATGGCGACGTGCGCGGCGACGGCGCCCGCCGCTCCGGCCGCCGCGACAGCGCCGACCCGGCCTGCGGTTCCCATGGCGCCAGCCCGGTGAGCCGGGTCCGCCGCCGCGGACTGGACGTGTCCAGCTTGGGCGGCGGTGCCAGTCGACCGCGCGCTGCGGGCGGCCGCGAGTTGCGCCGTGGTGGCCGAGGCGCGCACGCCACGGGGGCCGCCGTTGAAGCTCTTCAGGCCGGCGGCGCGGTTCACCGACGCCGCACTGTTGTAGGCCGCGTTGACATGCAGCCCGCCAAGATTGTTGACGGCGCGGTTGTAATAGAACGTTCGGCCGCGCCAGTAGCCGCCGTCATAGCCGAAACCGCCATAACCGAAGCCATAGTCGATTCCGCCGTAGAAGCCGACTGTCGGGCCCCAATAGCCGGGGGTGAGGACATAGACGCCGCCAACCCAGCCCCACCAAGGCGGTGTCCACAGCAGACCAATGGCGGGCGGCAGCACCCAGACGCCGGGAACCCAGTAATAGTCGTACTGGACTGGGTTCCAGCCCCAGTAGCCGGGCGTCCAATTATAGCCGTAGGCCGGCATCGGCGGCTGGACTTCGCGAACCAAAGGCGGCGGCGGGCCGGCCCGTTGCGCCACGACCGGAGCGCCCGAGGCGCAGGGAACGTCGGCCAGCGCCGGCATGGCGGCGAGGCCCAGGCCGGCCCCGGCGACGATAGCCACAATGGCGGCGCGATTGAGGTTGCGCATGATCATTTCCCTGAAGTGAATTCCCGGTCGACGGAGGTTCGCGTGGCCGTCAGGCCGAAAGGCGCGCGGTTTGCATGCCGCCCACATACAAACGCGACCACAGCGCTTCAGTTGCGGCGTCGCCCCGACGCGCGCATGAACACGCTGGAATCCAAGGGGGTCTCAGGGCGCGCCCATGCGCTTCATCGACGCCGAAGAGGTTAGCCGGCGCCTCACCTACGAACTCTGCATCCCGCTGATGCGCGAGGCGATGATCGCCTTTTCGAGCGGCCAGACGCGGCAGCTGCTGCGCGCCATCATTCCCCTGGGGCCCGAGAATATGTTCGGCGTGATGCCGGGAGCCCTCGGCGATGACCGTCCGTTCGGCGCCAAGCTGATCAGCGTCTTTCCCGGGAACTTCGCCGTCGGCGCGCCGTCCCACCAGGGCGTCATAGTGCTCTTCGAGGAGGCGGGAGGCGCGCCGGTATGCGTCATCGACGCCGGCGAGGTCACGGCGATCCGTACGGCCGCCACTAGCGCCATGGCCACCGACGCTCTCGCCCGCCAGGACGCCCATCGCCTCGCGATCCTGGGATATGGCCGCCAAGCTTGGGAGCATGTGCGGGCCATAGCCATGGTTCGGCCGGTCTCGAGCGTCGCTGTGTGGGGCCGCGACGCCAGGCGGGCCGGCGCGTTGGCCGAGCGCGTGGCGGCGGAATTCGCCGGTTCGGTGAGCGTTGCGCCCGATGTCCGGACGGCGGTGGCGGAGGCCGACATCGTCTGCACGGTCACCGCGGCGTCCGAACCCATCTTGAAGGGTGACTGGGTGACGCCGGGCGCACACGTGAACCTGGTGGGTGCGGGGCACGCCGGGCAGGCCGAGGCCGACGACGCCCTGGTGGCGCGGGCCCGCTTCATTGTCGACAGCCGGGCCGGGGTCCTCGCCCAAGGCGGCGAATTCCTGCGCGCCAAGGCGGCGGGGCGCATCGACGACTCCCACGTCGCCGGCGAAATCGGCGAGGTGTTGACGGGCGCCGCGCCCGGCCGCGGCGACGACCGTGAGATCACTATCTACAAGTCACTGGGACACGTTGCTCAGGACCTGGCCAGCGCCTGGGCGCTATGCACGGGCGCCGGGCGTGAGCTACTAAACCCTGAAGTGACGCTTCGTCGCGGATTGCCCGCGGACGGGAACGGGTAAGATAGGGCGTTGTGATCGAAGGTCCCTCGGCGGCCCAGTGTATCGCGCACCCATGGCGTGAGGGTCGAGGCTATGCACGGGGGATCTGACCGAGGAGAGGCCGCCTGCGTCTGGGCCGAAGTTGAACATCTGGCGCCAACGATGTGTTCGTCAGGAGAGCACCCATGGAACCAAAAGGTTTCGCGTCCTACATCCTGACCGGAAGCATCGCGTTCACCGCGTTGGTCGCAGTATTCATGATGCTAATTGCTTATGTAGGCGGCTCCTCCGGCGTAATGGAGCCGAGCGCGAAACGACTTTTTACCGTTCTAATCATCTTGTTTTTCATCACATCCGTCGTCGTGGTTGGAATTATCCTCTTTCCGGATTTGCTGAAGAGCGCCTTTTATTCCATAAACCGGCTGGGCTACCGGTGACACTGGCGTGGTCCGAGGGCGCGTGGCGCGGGCATCTTCCCGCGCCGCTCGAAAGATTGGCATTGGAGCAGCGCTCGCTTGCGGATATTCACGAGGTGACGGGCGCCCCGACAAGAATGCGTCAGCGATGAGGGAATGCTCTTGCCGCATGTATTCCTGATCCGCGTCATCCCTCTCATCGCGCGCTACGGCTATGCGCTGCTTCTGCCCATCGCCGTGGTCGAGGGACCCACGATCGCGGCGATTACCGGGGCCCTAGTGGCCTTGGGTCAGTTCGATCCGGTGATCTCCTGCCTTCTCCTGGTGGCGGCCGACCTTGTCGGCGACGCCCTGTACTACTGCCTCGGTCGCTACGGCCACGGCCCCCTGTCGGGCTGGATCAACAAGCGCCTCAACATCACGACCGAACGCCTGCGCCCGCTCGAACAGCGCTTCCACGACAATGACTGGAAGCTGATCATGATCGGCAAGACCCAGGCGCTGGGCGGCATCATCCTCTACTTCGCCGGCGCCAGCCGCATGTCGTTCACCCGCTATATGGGCCTCAACCTGCTGGCCACCTTTCCGAAGGTGATTGTGTTCGAACTGATCGGCTTCGCCCTGGGATACTTCTTCGGCGCCGGCGTGCTGCACTCCACACGCTATGTCGACTTCGTCACCGCGAGCCTGTTCACCGCGGCCTTCGTGGTGCTCGTCGTCGGCTACTGGCTGGTGCGGCGACGCCTGTTCAAGGATCTGGTCCACGACATTTCGAGCTGACCGGCGGGCGCAGGTCGGCGGCGGATCAGGCTCAGCAGCGCCAGATTCTGGCGCACCACGCCGAACGGAGACAGAACGCGCAGGGCGTCCCGCGTCATTTTCAACTCTTCGACCATGCCGCGCCAGCGGCCGACCTTGTGGAACTTGCGGATGTTGAACACGCCGGGCCAGTCGATTACGGCGATGGAGAGCCGGTCGCGCGCGATCAGCCGGTTGAGAAACGCTTCGCCGCCCCAGCGCGGCAGACGCTGCATCTCGGCGATCGCCTCGCGCCCGAGCCTTGCCGGGATCACGCGTTCGCCCGAGACGAAGTCGAGGCCGATGCCGCGGTAGAGCGCAAGGCTGTTGGCCCGCAGGCTGATGCTCACCTGCGCCCAACCGTCCAGTACGGGATCGGCCAGCGCCTGGATGTCGGCGGCGCGCAACCCCGCCAGGTCGGCGTCGAGCATCATCAGATATTCACCCCTCGCCAACGCGATGCCGCGGCTGAGGGCATAAGTCTTGCCGCGATTGGGCGAGTAGGAAATCACCTTAATCTGCGGGTAGCGCGCGAGCAGCGCCGCGGTGGCGTCGGTCGATCCGTCGTTCACGACGATCACCTCGAACAGCGCGGGGTGCCGATCGACCGCCTCGAGGATGGCGCCAATGCGCTCTTCCTCATTGTAGGCGCACACAATGCACGAGATCTGTCCCGCCAGCGTCCGCGGCAGGTGGGATTCATGAGCGATGGCCAGGCTCGGCCGACCGTTCGCCGAGTCCGCGCTTGGAAAGGAATCGCCCACCATGGCCTTGACCAGCTTCAGTGCGCGATTCGGGGCGCCAGCTTCACCGTTCTTCATTTTCAATTCCGTCACATCCCGCCAAGGCGCGTTCCCGCGCGACTCTCCGGCCACAGTCGGCCACAGTCAAGCGATTGATTTTCCTCGCTTACAATCCCCGTTTCCAGACGCGAGCAAGGGGCTGGCGGTCCAGGTTGCGGCCCTGATCTCGCCCACATCAAGCGAAGTCCCGCGCGTTCTTGCGCGTCCTTATAGACCAATTCGCCCTCATTCGTCACCTGGGGCCGCCATGACCGGGGCGGACCGAGGGGACGGCGGGGCTCGGGAAGTCTCGGTGGGGCGGCGGCAACTCAGTCGAGCGCCAACACCGCGTTGCCGGAAAACGCCCGGCCACAACCTCGGTCCACGGCGCCTTGCGTTCGATCCGCGCAATTGGAAATCGCCTCGGACCGGGTGCGGTCCGAGGCGAGGCCGAGGAGACTAGTGGTGGGCGGCTTGCATTTCCGCGTCATGCTGAGCGCGCAGCTCGGCGGCGTGCTTGCGTTTCTCATGCATCTTCATTTCGTGACCGGCGATGCAGCCCACCGCGGCGCCGGCCAGGGCGTGGCCGTGGTGGTTCGGGCCGGTTTTTACGAAGTGGCCGGCGACGCCGCCGGCGACCGCGCCCGAGAGGCAGCCCACGGCGCCCGCCGAACCGGCGATCCCGCCGGTGGCCAGGGCGATGCCGGCAGCGAAAATTACAAATTTTTTCATATGGTTATCCTCGAATTGCCCGCGTGGGGCTGGTGCACGAATAGGCCTCGACCGGAAAAGAGTGCGTCGCGCCGACCGATCACCTTCCCTTTTAGCCAGCCGGCTCGCCGTTGAAAACTGATCTTGGCGCGGCCGCCTCGGTGCGTGGCTTGACGTTGAGGGGCGCGGGTGTCCGCATTCATTCAACGCGCCGTAGGGTCCCGCCTGGGTAAGCAGGCATGACCGCTGGGTGGAACAGGCCGGACTGCTGGCGCGGGGCGACTTCGCCGAGCATGAGGCCAGGTTCGGGATGCGCGACAACGGCCACAGATAGGCCCGCCGGCGTTGTGAGGATTGGCGAGGCTGGCGCCGCCTGGGTGACTCGAACACCCGACCTACGCATTACGAATGCGCCGCTCTACCGGCTGAGCTAAGGCGGCCAAAAGCCGCGGCGTGTTTAACCGTCATAGCGGCGTGGCGCAATCGGCCCGCTACAGCGCCTTAACGATCCCCTCGACCATCTTCTTGGCGTCGGCAAACAGCATCATGGTGTTGTCGCGGAAGAAGAGTTCGTTCTCCACGCCGGCGTAGCCCGCGCCCATGCCGCGTTTGACGAAGAGAACCGTGCGCGCCTTCTCCACGTCGAGGATCGGCATGCCGAAGATCGGGCTTTTCGGGTCGGTTTTCGCGGCGGGGTTGGTCACGTCGTTGGCCCCGATGACGAAGGCGACATCGGCGGTGGCGAACTCGGAATTGATGTCGTCGAGCTCGAACACCTCGTCGTAGGGTACATTGGCCTCGGCCAGGAGGACGTTCATGTGGCCCGGCATGCGGCCGGCGACCGGGTGGATGGCGTATTTGACCTCCACGCCCTCCGCCTTCAGGCGGTCCGCCATTTCCCGAAGCGCGTGCTGCGCCTGGGCGACGGCCATGCCGTAGCCGGGCACGATGATCACCTTGGAGGCGTTCTTCATGATGAACGCGGCGTCATCGGCGCTGCCCTGTTTGACCGGTCTCGTCTCGACCTTGCCGCCGGCGGCCGCCGCCGCGTCCTCGCCGCCAAACCCGCCCAGGATCACCGACACGAACGAGCGGTTCATGCCTTTGCACATGATGTAGCTGAGGATGGCGCCTGAGCTGCCGACCAGGGCGCCGGTGATGATTAGGGTGATGTTGCCGAGCGTGAAGCCGAGCGCCGCCGCCGCCCAGCCGGAATAGCTGTTGAGCATGGAAATCACCACCGGCATGTCGGCGCCGCCGATGGGGATGATCAGGGTGACGCCGCCGATAAGCGCCAAGGCGAAGATCAACCAGAAAGCCCACAAGGCGCCGCCGCCGCTCGCCACCAGCAGCACGATCAGGACGACGACCGCGACGGCGAGCGCGAGGTTGAGGAGATGTCTGGCCGGGAGCAGGATCGGCGCGCCGGACATGTTGCCGTTGAGCTTGGCGAAGGCGATCAGCGAACCGGTGAAGGTGATCGCCCCGATGGCCAGGCCCACGGAGAGCTCGATGAGGCTCTCCAGCTTCACACCGTTGGCGCTGTCGATATGGTAGGCGGCGGGGGTGTGGATCGCCGCCACGGCGACCAGGCAGGCGGAGAGGCCCACCAGGGAGTGAAAGGCCGCCACCAGCTGCGGCATGGCCGTCATCTGCACGCGCCGGGCGATCACGACGCCCACGCTGCCACCGATGGCCACGCCGCCGAAGATGAGCGTCAGGGTGACCGGGTCGAGGGCCCCGCCGCCCCAGAGGGTCAACAGGGTCACCGCCAGAGCGATGGCCATGCCGATCATGCCCATCTGGTTGCCGCGCCGGCTGGTTACGGGGCTGGAGAGCCCGCGCAGCGCCAGGATGAAGAGGACGCCCGAAATCAGATAGGCGATGGAGGCGAGGTTGGCGCTCACTTCGCCTTGTCCTTCTTGCGGTACATACCCAGCATGCGCTGGGTGACCAGGAACCCGCCGAAGATGTTCACCGCCGCAAGGCCCGCGGCGACGGCGCCCGCGCCCTTTGAGATCCAGACATGGCCCGCGTGGGCGCCCGGATGCGCCTGGGCCGCCGCCGCCAGCAGCGCGCCGACGATGATCACCGAGGAGATGGCGTTGGTGACGCTCATCAGCGGCGTATGCAGCGCCGGCGTCACGCTCCAAACCACATAATAGCCGACGAAGATGGCCAGGACGAAGATGGCTAGGCGAAACACGGTCGGGTCGACGGCGCCCATGGCTTGCTAGCTCCCCTTAAGCGCCGGATGGACGATCGCCCCGCCGCCGGTGACCAGCGAGGCCTTGAGGATCTCGTCCTCGCCGCCGGCGACCAGCGCGCCCTCCTTGTCGATCAGCAGGCCGAGGAAGGCGGCCAGGTTGCGCGCGTAGAGCGCCGAGGCGTCGGCGGCGATGCTGCCCGGCAGGTTGGCGACACCCAGGATGCGCGCGCCGCCCGTCTCGACCGTCTCGCCGGGGCGCGAGCCTTCGACATTGCCGCCATTCTCGATGGCGAGGTCGACGATCACCGAACCGGCGCGCATGGAGGCGGCCTGGACGGCGCTCACCAGGCGCGGCGCCGGCCGGCCCGGTATGAGGGCGGTAGTGATGACGATGTCCTGCTTTTTGATGTGATCGCTCACCAGCGCGGCCTGCTTGGCCTGATATTCGGCGCTCATCTCCTTAGCGTAGCCGGCCGCGGTCTCGGCGGCCTTGAACTCCTCGTCCTCGACGGCGACGAACTTCGCGCCCAGGGACTCGACCTGCTCCTTGGCGGCCGGCCGCACATCGGTCGCGGTGACCACCGCCCCCAGGCGGCGGGCGGTGGCGATCGCTTGCAGGCCGGCGACCCCTGCACCCATGACGAACACCTTGGCGGGAGCAACCGTGCCGGCGGCCGTCATCATCATCGGCATGGCGCGGCCGTAGGCCGCCGCCGCCTCGATCACGGCGCGGTAGCCGGCAAGGTTGGCCTGGCTTGAAAGGGCGTCCATGACCTGGGCGCGGGTGATGCGCGGCACGAATTCCATGGCGAAGGCGCTGGCGCCCGCGCGCGCCAGGGCCTCGAGCGACGCCGTCTCCCGATGCGGATCCAAGAGCCCGACGACAATTGTTCCGGGCGCGAGAGCGGCGATCTCCTCTGCGCTCGGCGGTCGAACCTTGACGAGGATACCCGCTCCGGAAAGCGCCTGGGCGAGGTCGCCGGCGATTTCGGCCCCCGCCGCGGCGTAGTCGGCGTCAGGCGCTGAGGCCAGAACGCCGGCGCCGGCCTCAATGATCACCGAGACACCCTGTCCGATCAGCTTCTTGACCGCGTCGGGGGTCAGCGCCACACGCGTCTCGCCCGGTCGACGCTCCCTCGTGACGGCGAGGCGGATCATGTCGCTCCTGGCTCGCCGGCTCTCGGCGTCAGTGGACCTGGCGGGGTTTGCTACGCAGAACGGTGATGCCGATCGCCAGCACGATAGCGCCGGTGATGAGAGCAGTCAGGAAGCCGGCGTCGGTGCAGAACCACAGCGTCAACACCAGGATCAGGACTGCGACATGGAGAGAGCCCCACTTGGCGAAGGTGGCGAACAGGCGAAAATCGGCGGCCTGGGTCGCGCTGTTCATCTCGCCGTGGCGATAATCATCGGTGTGAGCGTCGGCCACGGCGTCCTCTTGACTGGGCGGTTGGGGTCGGTCGCCCGGTGCTACACCACGGCCACGCCCGCCTCAAGTCACCGAGGCGCCGGTAGTGGGTCAGTTTGAAATCGGGTTTACCGTCTGCCCACTCAAGACGATCAAGCTGATTCGAGGTTTGCATGACGGAGGGGGTGGGCGGGGCGCGGCCTGCCGCGGCCGAGCTTGACCGGGCCCCGCCGGCGGCGGGCCTGTTCGCGGCGGCTGTCTTTGCGAGCGCGGCCCTGGTGTTCACGGTCGAGCCGATGGTCGCCAAGCTGGTGTTGCCCCTGCTGGGCGGCTCGCCAGCCGTGTGGAACACTAGCCTTGCCTTCTTCCAGGCCGCATTGCTGGTCGGCTATCTCTATGCCCACCTTCTGCAGGGGATCGGTTCGCTCCGCCGTCAGGCGCTCATCCACGGCGCGGTGTTGATCGCCGCCGCGTTGGTCCTGCCGCTCAAGATATCTCAGGCGTTCGGTGATCCGGGCGCCACGCAGCCAGGCCTTTGGCTGCTGGGAGTGCTCTTGGCTTCGGTCGGCGCCCCCTTCGCCGCCCTGTCGGCCACGGCGCCCTTGGTCCAAGCTTGGTACGCGCGATCGCGCCCGACCGACACAACCGCCCACAACCCTTATGTTCTCTACGCCGCCAGCAATCTGGGCAGCCTCCTGGCGCTGCTGGCCTATCCCGTTATCATCGAGCCGAACCTGCACCTGAAGACCCAGACAGTCGCCTGGACTCTTGGCTATGGCGGCTTCGCGCTTCTGATGGCGGCGGTGGCCGTCGTCGCCTGGCGCGCGGACGGCTCGTTCTTCGTCCGTGCTGACGCCGCGGCCGACGAAAGGCCGACCACCTGGGCTCAACGGCTCACCTGGGTGGCCTTGGCCGCGTTGCCGTCCAGCCTGATGCTCGGAGTGACCACCCACATCACCACCGACGTCGGCTCCGCGCCTTTTCTCTGGGTCGCTCCCCTGGCGCTCTATCTTCTGACCTTCATTATCGCCTTCCAGACGCGACCATTGATCTCGCCGATCAATGCACTGTTGTTCCAGGCCGCGGCGGCGCTCGGCTGCTTCTACACTCTCGGCCTGTCGATCGGCGTCGTCGCGCTTCAGGTCCTGCTGCACCTGGCGGCTTTTTTCTTCACCGCACTGATGTGTCATCAGGCCCTCGCGGCGCGGCGGCCGCAGCCGGCAAGGCTGACGGAATTCTACCTCCTGATGTCCCTCGGCGGTGTCATCGGAGGCGCCTTCAACGCTTTTGCCGCGCCGCTGATCTTCAAGACTGTCCTGGAGTATCCGTTGGTCTTGGGCTTAGCCTGCCTGGTGCGCCCCTGGGGGCGTGGTTGGCCGTCCCGTCGCGAGACCGCCTTCTTCCTGGGCGCGCTGATAGTCGCCGCCGTGGCTCTCATGCTCCGAGATCCCGAGGGCCCCGCACCGCTGGCCAAGTTGCTGATGGTGGTGACGATCATTGTCGGCTTTCTCCTGCGTGACCGCGCCTGGGCCTTCCTGGCCCTGTGCATCGTCCTGGCGTTCACCAGCCAGCAACTGGACGCCGCCCCCAACGTGCTGAAGACCGAGCGGGGGTTTTTCGGGGTGTTGCGTCTGATCGCGATCGATCCCCCCGAGCTGGGCCGCGCGCGGTATCTAACTCATGGATCGACGATGCACGGCGCCGAGGCCGAAGCGCCAGCCCAGCGCTGCCGCCCGTTGGTCTACTACGCCCCATCAACCCCAATTGGTCAGGTGTTCAGGTCGGTCGAGGCGCGCAAACCGGCTATCCGCGCGGGTGCGATCGGGATGGGCGCAGGCACGGTCGCGACCTACACCCGACCCGGCGACAGCCTGCGGTTTTTCGAGATCGATCCCCAGGTCATCGCGATGGCCACCGATCCTGCGTACTTCAGCTATATCAAAGGATGCGCCCGCGGGCGCATCGACTGGGTCGTCGGGGACGCCCGCCTGAAGCTGGCGCATGAGCCGGCGGATGAGTTCGACATTCTGCTGGTGGACGCCTTCTCCTCCGACAGCGTCCCGACTCATCTGCTCACGGTCGAGGCGATGCGCGGCTATCTCTCGCGGATCAAGCCGGACGGCGTCGTGATCATGCATCTGTCCAGCCGCAATCTGGAGTTGATGAGCCCAGTCGCGGGGGTCGCCTGGGCGGCCTGCGGCGCCGCGCTCGAGCAATATTATGTCCCCAATCACCCGGTCCTGCTGACCGATCCGACTGAGGACGTAATCATCGTGGCGCGGAGCGAGGCGGCGCTGGCGCCCTATCGCAGTGACCCGCGCTGGAGTCCGGCGCAGTCCCATGGCGTGCGCGTCTGGACCGACGACTATACGGATCTCTTCGGGGCGCTGGTGAGACGCGTGGCGCAGCTCTGGGGACTGGCGCCAGGGCGCTAAAGCCGCCGCCGCGATTGATGTCGCCCTGCGGACGCCGGCCAGGGCCGACATCAACCTTGGCAGATTTCAAACTGAGGCGGTCTCAACCCGCCTTGGGAGCCCAGACCGTCAGCAGGCTGCGCAGCGCCGCCACCAGGGCCAGCGGCTGATCGACCATGATGTGGTGCTCGCTGTCGGGGATCACGATCCGGGGGATGCCCGGCGGGATGCGGTCGCGCCCACGCTCAAGCTCGGCGTGGCGGCGGATGATCTCCGAGCGGTCGCCGATGATGTGAACCAGCGGGGTGGCCACGTCCGAAACGACGGGGCCCATCAGGCCAGAACGATCAAGCTTAGCCCACACGCCCGGATCGAAGCGCCAGGTCCAACCTTCGCCTGAACCCTCCGCGTTATCCGGCAGGGGGACAGGTTTCAGGGACCGGCGGGCGATGAAGTCGGCGATGTAAAGGTTCCCGGGAACCTGAGGCGGCATGAACCGGAAGCGGGCGAGCGCCGCGTCGAGGCTCGGATAGATGCGGTTGCGCGCCTCGCGCTGCGACAGGCGACCACCCCAGGCTGGGACGTGCTCGCCGCGCGCCAGCGCTTCGGCCCGCATCCGCTCGAACTCCTCCGGCGTGGGTGGTCCGCCGAAGCCGGTGTCCACCAGGATGCAGGCGCTCATCCTCTCGGGAAAGCGCACCGCCGAGGTCAACGCTTGAGCGCCGCCGAAGGAGTGACCGATATAGACCGGCTTAGCCGGCGCATCGTAGAGGCCGGCGGCTTTGGCGCTGGCGAAGATCTCTTCGGCGAACATGTCGAAACTGTAAGCGTCGCGCCAGTCGGAGGCGCCCATGCCAGACAGGGAAAGAGCCGCGACCCGGTGGGTCTCGGCGAAAAACGGCGCAATGAAGCTCCACCAGTCGGCGTGAGCGCTGTTGCCGTGGATGAAGATGAGTCCCGGCCGGCCCTTTTGGCCCCAGGTCAGAAGCTCGATTTTGGCGCCGGCGACGGTCGTGAAGCTGCGCTCTGGCGCTTCGGCGATCGCGTCCTGGAACCAGGCCGGCGACGCAGGCGCCGCGCCCTTGAATGGAGCCAGTGGCGAGGCGATTTCCGGCGGCAGGTCGGGTGTCAGACGGACCGGTTCGTCCTCCTCGACGCGCCGTAGGCTCTCGTCTGCGTGATCCTCAGCCATGGTCCGCCTCCGAGGCGCGGACTTGCGCGCCGATACGGCCTGACTAACAAGCGTTTGAAAAATGGCAAGCGGCGAGACGCCTACGTTGAGCGAGGCGAGGGCGGCGCAATCTGGTGGCGGACGACGCTAATGTCGGTCCACCCGGTGCGGTGAAACTCGCCGTCGTTGTCGATGTAGAACGGGCCGCCGACGATGGCGAACGCCGCCGCGAAGCAGACGACCGCAACCACCAGACTGACCCCGGTCAGGATGACGAGCGTGCGGATCATGAGGTGACCCCTTGAGGTTCGAGGGCGGGCTTGAGGAGGCGCAAGTGCAGGCGCCCGTACCAGACCATGGCGTTCACGAAACCGACGGTGACCAGCGTGGTCATTGCGCCGACGCAGACCCCGGAGGCCATCAGACCCAATCCCGACAGAATGAGCGCGGCGACCGGAGCGCCGATGACCCAGAACGGTCCGGCGACCATGACGAAGGCGCCGACGCAGAAGAGCGCGATGGCCATACAGATGAAGGCGAACAGCGTGCCGACGATGGAGAGCAGCACCGGCAGCAGGATGAGGAGGTCGATGGCGCCCAGGCCCAGGACGGCGAACACGGCGCCGGCGGCGGCGGAAGGGTTGCGCTCGGTCTCCCAGCGCTTCAGGCCGGCTTCGGCGCGGATTTCGCGGGCGTGGCGGTCCGGATCGCCCAGGCCCTCGGCGACCTCGATTTCGCTGCGGCCGGCGGCCTGCGCCTCGTTGAAGTGGCCGTCGTAATCGGCGGCGATCTCGTCGATCGTCTGCGGCGACAGTCCGGAGAGGCCGTTGCGCAGGCGGTTCATGAACTGCTGGCGGGTCATTGGGCGCCTCCCAGGATATCGTTCACGGCCTGGGAGAATTGGGTCCATTCGGCCTTCTGGGCCGCGAAGCTGGCGGCGCCCGAAGCGGTCAGCTTGTAATATTTGCGCGACGGACCGGCGGAGCTTTCCACCAGATAAGTCTCGACGAGACCATCGGACTGCATACGCCGCATCAGCGGATAGATGGTGCCTTCCCCCATTCCGATCCCCTTGGCTAAGCGGCTGGCGATCTCGTAACCGTAGGCGTCGCCGCGAGAGAGTAGGGCGAGCACGCAGAGCTCGAGCACCCCTTTCTTCAGCTGGACCTGCACGGCTTCGACCACGACGCCACTCCCTTCGATGGCGTCTGTCTATAACCAGCTACCTTGTAGCGCAAGGTAGCCATTTGTGAATTATAGTTTAGGCGAGCCCGACCTCCGCGAGCGCCGCGGCCTGACGCGCGGCCAAGGCCTCCTCGGAAAACCCCTCGAGCGAAGCCTCGAACAGCCGCCGCCAGTTGAGCTCCGCGCCGAGGTGCAGGAATGCGGCGCCGAGGCCGATGGCGGCCCGGTCCATGAACACGAACTCGCGGGGGATGGTGACCGGCCCCTTTTCGTCCAGAGCGCGCTTCACCTGAAAGGCCTCGCGGCGGCCGTAGGCGCCGGGACTGACTCCGTCGGCCACGGTGCGCACGCGGTCATCCAGCAGGGGCGCATAGATAAATCGCGCCCAGATGCCGAGAACGTCCATCAGGTCGTCGGACAGGTCTTTGAATCCCCAGGCGCGATAGGCTTCGGCTTCGCCGGCTCGGTCGTTCGTCACCAACGCGCGGAACAGCCTGGCGACGCCGCCGACGAAGGCCGGCGGGAAGACGCGGATGCAACCGAAATCCAGCAGGTTGAGCCGCCCGGCGCCCGGCGTGAAGCTGTAGTTACCGAGATGCGGATCGCCGTGGATGACGCCGATATGGGTGAGCGGCGTCCACCAGGCCTCGAACAGCAGGCGAGCGACGCGGTTGCGGGTCGGAAGGTCGGCGCCCTTGAACGCCACAAGACCCTCACCCTCCATCCAGTCCATGGAAAGGAGCCGGCCAGTGGAGAGCGGCGCATCGGGGGCCGGCACGGCGATATCGTCGCGGTCGGCGAAATAGGCGTGGTAGAGGCGCATGGCTCGCGCCTCATGGTCATAATCCAGCTCTTCACGCAGACGCTCGCCAATCTCGATCGCCACTTCGCGGGTGTCGAGCGCGGCGTTCATCTGCCGCGCCAGACTCATCAGCAGCCTGAGCTGGCCGAGATCGCTCTCGATGGCGCTCTGCATCTCCGGATACTGCAGCTTCACCGCCAGCTCCCGGCCGTCGAGGGCGCGGGCGCGATGGACCTGGCCGAGCGAGGCGGCGGCGGCCGGCGTCAGGTCAAAGTCGGCGAAGCGCGCGCGCCAGTCCGGGCCCAGCTCCGCGGCCATCCGCCGGCGCACGAAGGCAGGGCCCATGGCCGGCGCGTTGGACTGAAGCTCGGCGAGTTCGGCGGCGAATTCCGGCGGCAGCAGATCGGGCACGGTGGCGATCATCTGAGCCACCTTCATCAGCGGCCCTTTCAGGCGCCCCAGCGCCTCGCGGAGCGCCCGGGCGTTGCGCGCCTCGGCGTCGCCCGGCGCGAACAGGGCGTTGGCCCCAAAGCTGGCCGCCGCCCCGGAAAGGCCCGCGCCCACCTTGGCCAAGCGGACGACGCGCCCCGAAAGGCGATCCCGCTCGGGGTCGCGCTCGCTCAAACGAGAGACTCGAACTCATCGACCAGCCGCGCCAGATGGGCGCAGCCAGCGTCCCAGAAAGCGCGGCGCCGAGGATCGAGCCCGAACGGCGCCAGAGCCTCGACGCAGGTCCGCGTGCCGCCGGCGGCGAGCAGCGCTTCATAGCGCGGCGCGAAGGCGGCCGGGTCGCCGCGCCGCGCCTCCATCAACGCCTCGACCAGGAGATTCCCAAAGGCGTAGGCGTAGACATAGAACGGCGTGTGTACGAAGTGGCTGACATAGGCCCAGTAACGCTCATAGCCGGCGTTCAGCCGGATCGCCGGGCCGAGGCTTTCGCCCATCACCTCCAGCCAGATGGCGCCAATGGCCTCCGGTGACACCTCGCCGGCTTGGCGCTGGGCGTGAAAGCGCGTCTCGAAGCGGTGGAAGGCGATCTGGCGAACCACCGAATTGAGAGCGTCCTCGATGCGTCCGGCAAGAAGATCGCGCCGCTCGGCGGGGGAGGCCTCGGCGAGAAGCCGTTCGAACACCAGACCTTCGCCGAAGATCGAAGCGGTTTCCGCCAGCGTCAGCGGCGTGTCGGCCAACAGCGTGCCGTGCGGCGTAGCCAGGGTCTGGTGGACGGCGTGGCCGAGCTCGTGCGCCAGGGTGAGCACGTCGCGTCGTTCGCCCATGTAATTGAGGAAGACATAGGGATGGCGGTCGGCGGTCACCGGATGGGAATAGGCGCCGGACTGCTTGCCGGGCCGGGGCGCGGCGTCGATCCACGGCGCGGCCAGGAACGCCTCGGCGATGTCGGCGAAACGCGGCGTCAGGCCGCGAAAGGCGGTGAGGACGATTTCCTTGGCCTCGCCCCAGGCATAGTGACGGGGCGGCGCCTCGGTCAGCGGCGCATTGCGATCCCAATAGTCCAGCGCGCGCCGGCCCATCGCCCGCGCCTTGAGGCGATAATAGCGGTGGCTGAGCGCTGGATAGGCGGCCACGACCGCGCTCTCCAGTGCGGCCACCGCCTCGGCGTCGACCTCATTGGCCAGATGGCGTGGGGCGGCGGGATCGGCGAAGCGCCGCCAGCGGTCTTCGACCTGTTTTTCCACGGCCACGGTGTTGTAGGCCAGCGCCAGCGTCTCCTCGCGCTCGGCCAGCGCCTTGGCGAGGCCGGCGCCGGCGGCGCGCCGGCGCCCCGGCGCGGGATCGCTCAGCCGGTTGAGCGCCTCCGACAGCGTCAGGCGCTCGCGGCCGACCTTGACGGTCAGGCTGGCCAGGGTGTCATCGTAGAGCCGGCTCCAGTTGGCCACCGCCGGCGCGCGGTCGACTAGCATCCGCTCCAGGTCGGCGCTGAGTTCGTGCGGCCGCGAGAGCCGAACGCGCCGCAGCCACGGCGCCCAGCGCCCGGCGGCCGGATGGGCGGCCAGCGCCGCCGCGATCTCGCTGTCTTCCAGTTGATTGAGCTCGAGCGTGAAGAACAGGGTCAGGGCGTCGGCCTGCGCCGCGCGGGCGCGCATATCGGCCTCAAAGCGGGCCCAGGCCGGATCGGCGTGGTCGGCCGAGCCGGAGAGCGAGGCATAGGCCATCACCCCCCAGATGCGGTTCACGCCGGCCTCGTAGAGACCGACCGCGCGCGCGATGAGTTCACCCAGCCGCGCCGGCGCCGCGCGGGCGGCGATCAGCGCGCCTTCGAGGGCCGCCAGTTCGCGCGCCGACACCTGGGCGGCGGCGAGATCGGCCTCGATGCGCGGATCGCCGCGGCTGGAATAGAGATCCTCCAGGCTCCAGCGGGGTGGGGACTCGGCGGCGGGCGTGGGGGCGTTCATGGACTGCATGTAGGGCGTCTGGGGGCAAAGGGCATGGGCCAACCGCGGCGCGGGCGCCTTCGCGCCACGCTCAGCGGAACGATGCGCAGGAATAGCGGAAGAAGTTGGATATTCGCACGGGCCGGCCGCCGCCCACATCGGTTTGATAGGCCGGCGCCTGCCAAACGCGTGTCGCGACGCCCGGAACAGGCCGATCAAGGACCAGTGTGTCGAGATCCGGCAGGGCGCGGCATGCCGCCGCCAGCTGGTCCGGGCTCGTCGGATCCACAGCGCCTGGATTGTTCCTCTTCCCACAAAACGGGCCCTGTTCGGGCGCGAAATCGGCGGTGTTCAACGCCCTGAGTGGGGCGCCCCGGCGGGCAAAGTCCTCCGCTGTTCCGCGAAAGAACAGCGCCTCCGTTCCCTGGACGCAGCTATAGTAGCTTGGCGCGCCTTGCCGGAACCACAGCAGTTCAAACCCGCCGTCACCCTCCCAATAGGTGTGGCCAGCGCCGGACAGGAAGGCGGCCAGGCCGTCACTCGCGGCCGGCCCGTACACATACTTGGTCCAGGGGGTGCGCTGGTCCGCCAGGGCAAGAGCGGCGAGCACGAGCAAGCCCGCGATTGCAGTCAGACGGACGCCCACCCCTCGCCGCATGGACCAGACGAGCCCCGCCGCGGCCAAGGCCGCGACGAACGCCCCGGCCAGGTGGGCAGCCAAGTCCGGGTCGAGGCCGACTTCCACCTGCACGATCAGCGCCTGGAACCAGGCGGCGAGGCAGAGGGCCGCTATGGCGAGAAACTCCAGTGGGCGGCGCAATGGTGCGTTCGCCCGCCGTAGCGCGGCTGCGAGAGCGCAGGCGGCGAGGATCAGGGCGGGGGCGATCAGCTCCAGGCCAGGAAAGAACCGTCCGAGCCCGCTGGCGACCGCGCCGGACATGAGCAGCTTGCGCGGCCAGCCTTGAACATCGCCCCGGAGCAGGATGACTGGCAGGAAGGCGTTGGCGAGGACCGTGGTCAGCCACAGCGTGCGCCAGACCTGGAGCTCGGTGATAAGGACATTCCGCGCGATGTCGGCCCCCAGGACGGACACGGCGAGCGAGCCGAGTGTGACCGCCAGAACCGTCAGGACCAGACGCCGATCGCGTTCACCGCCCACGTCCACAGCCGTCGCCAGGACCGCCAGCGTGGCGGCGACCTGACAATATTCCGACTGAGACCACCCCGTCAGAAAGACGAAACTGTTGCGCAGCCTTACGACCTGGAACCAGGCGTCGTCGTAATGGGCCAGCGCGCGTGTGAATGGGCCGAGGCCGGACGCCGCGGCCAGCACGCCGGCGGCGGCCAGCGCGCCGATCACGATCCAGACCCGGCGGTCGTGGAGCGCCGCGCGGACCAGCAGCACGCCGGCGCCGCATGCCGCGGCCAGGGGGTGGATGAGGCCGGCCACGACCAGTACGGCCGCGGCCACGATCAGGCGCTTGCGCAGGCCCAGAGCGAGCGCCGCCATGACCAGCGCCTCGGCGAACAGGCGCGGGGTGGCGAACGACTCGCCGTAGGTGAACACCCGGCCGCCGCCATAGCCGGCCCACAACAGGACGGCGCCGCCGACCGCAAGCCATCGTTCGGCGCGACTGGGAAAGACCGACCAGATCAAGGCCATCAGCGCGGAGAGCCAAAGCGCCTCTCCCCCGAGCGTCGCCGCGAGGTGCGCTCCCGCCGGCCCCAGCCAAACGACCAGCGGTTTGTATCCCGCCGTGAAGATCGTGAAAGCGTCTTGAGAGCCGAACTTGAAGTAGAGGTCCTGGTCGTAGCGACCCGGTTCGAGCGCCCGCAAAGCCTGGATGAGGTATAGCCGAGCGTCATGGACGACGCCCCTGTAGGGGCGGGTGGCGATCCACATCGCCAAGACCAAAGCCGGCGGGACGATGGCTTGCAGGCGGGAGCCCTTGTGCCCGGGAGATGCGGCCGCTGTCATCCGCTCACGCGGTCGGCTTTCGGCCGAACGGCTTGCGCGGCGGCTTGCCCTGCGCCTTGGCCGTGATCTCCTTCAGTTTGACCGTCTGGAGCTGGGAGAGGGCGCGGCCAGGAGCGCCCTTGTCCGGGTCGGCGAACGCGCGCCCGAAGGTCTGCACCCGCTGCTCCACCGAGCCCAGGAACTCGCCCTCCCAGTCGGAAAGGTCGACTCCGGCCTTCAACGCGGCGCGCCGGGCGCGCCGCAGGGCGTTCAGCGCCGCGCGCTTGGCCTGGGTCTTGGGATCGGATCGCTTCACAGCCCCCCGATAGCAGCCACATAGAGTTCGATCAGCGCTTCTTCTTCCTGGCGCTTGGCGCTGTCGAGGGCGCGCAGACGCACCACCTTACGCAGGATTTTGGTGTCGAAGCCTTCGCCTTTGGCTTCGGCGTAGACCTCCTTGAGGTCGGCCCCGACCGCCTTGCGATCCTCTTCGAGGCGCTCGATCCGTTCGACCAGACTCTTGAGCTTGCCCTGGGCGGACGTGTTCAGGGTATCGAAGGCGGGGGCGTCGTCGGCCATGAATTCAAGTCGCTCTCATTGAAAGGCAGGGACGGCGACCCTAGAATCTCGCGGCGCGGAAGTCATGGCGCGAGCGGCCTTGTCCACAAGAGACTTGCGCCCGGCGGAGAGGGCGAGACGTGGCGCCAAGACAGATCACCCAGGCCGACGCCGAGGCGGCGGTGCGCACGCTGATCGAATGGGCCGGCGACGATCCCGACCGCGAAGGTCTGCGCGGGACGCCGGCGCGCGTGGCGAAATCCTACGCCGAGTTGTTCGCGGGCTATGGCGCCAACCCGCGCGACTATCTGGAGCGCACCTTCGAGGAGGTGGGCGGCTATGACGAGCTGGTCGTCCTGCGCGACATTCCGGTGGTCAGCTTTTGCGAACATCACATGCTGCCGGTGCTGGGACACGCCCACGTCGGCTATCTGCCGACCAACCGCGTCGTGGGCATCTCCAAGCTGGCGCGGGTGGTCCACGGTTTCGCCCGCCGCCTGCAGATTCAGGAAAAGCTCACCGCCGAGATCGCCCACGCCATCGACGAGATCCTCGAACCCAAGGGGGTGGGGGTGGTGATCGAGGCCGAGCACAGCTGCATGACTCTGCGCGGCGTCAACACCGTGGGCTCGCACATGATCACCAGCCACCTGACGGGGGCCATCCGCGACGACGCGCGCACGCGTCAGGAGTTCCTGAGATTGACCCGCAGGGCGTGACGGCCGCCCCACGCCGTCAGAGCGTCAAATGCTCGTGGCGGTGTTGACGAAGACGGCGTCGAGGTGGCGGCCAAGCGAATGCATGACAATCGCCGCGCAGCCACCCAGGACGAGCAGCATCAAGGCGTATTCGACGGCTGAGGCCCCGTCGTCACACATCAGGTAGTCGGCCAAAGCGGCCGTCGTTTTTTGAAGTAGGAATTCCATTTTTCAGTCCGGCCATCGGCCCAGGATCGGGCCTCGGCCATTCGCCTTGAACCCACAACATAGTGAATGGTTGCCGCCGCCCCGATGCGTCATGGCGTCTCAGCCCGGCGGCAGGACCTTGTAGATCTTCAACGTCGCATGCGGGGCCGAGACCGGTTTCAGCCATGGGGGCACGCGGCCGTCGCGCAGTTCGCCGCCTAGGCTCCCGGGGCTCGCCGGAGTCAAATACGGCGGGCAGTCGACGATGTAGTCGGCGCCCAACCGGCGGACGTCGACCTCGGCGATCGGCGGCGGGCTGGCGAACGTCTGGTGAACCTGGAGGATGGCGGGCCAGAGGCGGTGGTAGGGCGCGGCGACGACGGTGTCGTGGGTGTAGACGAGAATGAACGGGCCGAAATCCTGGATCGCGAGCACCAGGCCGGGCGGCAAGGCGGCGAGGGGGGCGTAAATCGCGGCGGCGAAACACCTCGGGCTCCGGTCGATGGGCCGCGATATCGCGGCGAGTCGCGCCAAATTCGCTGGAACGGCTTTCGGCGGCCGACCGGTGTTTATGGTGGGGCCTGGAACCGCCTGCGGGCGCGGCGCCGGCGCGGCCCGGTGGGGCGACTGTCGAGGGGCTTTGGCGGTGGGAGCGAGGGCCGCGTTCGCGATCGGGCTGACCACCTGGCTGATCGCCGCCGGCGACAGGATGGCGGCGGCCACGACGGTGGGGACCAACAGGTCGCGCAGCCAGCGCCGCGCCAACAGGCTGTAGGCGGCGGCGAGGGTCGGTATCCCGACCCACCAGACATAGTCCTGCATCCGCCACGCGAACCAGGCCACCCAGACCGCCAGCCCGGTGGCGAGCATGACCAGCAGAGCCGAGGTGCTCGGTCGGCGCCCCTGGCGGACCAGAAGATAGACCGCGGAAGCCAGAGCGAGGACACCCATTTGGAGGGCCTCGATAGCGGCCGTGCGGCTTCTGCGGAGCATGGCCGGTATCGGTTGGACTTCCTGGATACGGTCGAGCCAGAACTGCTTCACGCCCGGATCCACGCCGACGAACGGGCCGTGGATGCACTGCGGGTCGAGGCCAAGATAAACGGCCGCGGCCACGACGCTGACACCGGCGATGAGCGCGACCCGCACGCCGCCGGCCACGCGGCGCGCCAGGGCGGCGGCCAGGGCTAGGCCCAGGCCGGCGACGACCAGGGCGACAACGAGATTGAGCGCCAGCGCGTCGCAAAATGACAACGACCAGCGCCATGGCGGCGTCTGGATGAGGAAGAACGCCACCGTCCCCGCCGCCAGGGCCGATCCGTAGGCGCCAGCCGGCGCGGCTTCGTCGCGGTCGCGCATCAGGGCGAGGCCGTAGCTGGCCCCGACGAGCGCCTGCATGGGCAAAGCCTCGAGCCCGACCGCGAGGCCGAGCGACGCCGCGGCCCCGCCCACCCAGGCCCAACGCGCGCGTTCGGCGCGCGCGGTGGCGCAGGCCATGGCGATCAGGGTCATCACGATCTGCACGTCGTGATGGTCGATCCGCCCTGGATAGAACTGACGGTAGAGCACGGTGTCGCTCACAAGGAGCACACAGGCGATGGCGACCGCCG
>Ga0302314_10005004_pt1 | contig 24228 bp, 16 predicted proteins | sample III_Palsa_N2_3_FD_200533 | JGI IMG/M metagenome (GOLD analysis project Ga0302314, IMG submission 200533) | Peat permafrost microbial communities from Stordalen Mire near Abisko, Sweden - III_Palsa_N2_3 | ecosystem: Environmental > Terrestrial > Soil > Palsa > Peat permafrost | place: Sweden... | reverse complement strand
GTCGAAGTGGCGCGCCGGGTTGAGCGCGCAGTACACGCTTGTCACCCGGTCGTACACGGTCACGGCGTGGTCGCCGTCCCTGCCGCGCAGCGCGGACTTGATGTTCGCCGACAGCCTGGACTCGAGCGAGCGGTACCCGGGTGGGCCGATGCAGATACCCTCGCGAATCGGCGTCTGCGGCGCTGGTGACGGCGTCCCCGCCGCCGCCGTGGTCGCGGCCGAGGTGACGGTCGCGGTCGAGGTGACGGTCGCGGTCGAGGCGGACCTGGCCGCCGTGGCTCTCGCCGCCCGCTTCGTCGTGCCCGCGGCGGCCACCTGCGCCGCGAACCTTGCCGTCCCGCCGCCGTTCGCGGCGGGCGTCGTCGCGGCCGCGCCCGCGCCCGCGCCCGCCAGCACGATGCTGGCCGTCAACGCGGCCGAGCCCGCCAAGACCGATCGCATTCCCATTGCCACATCCGCTCCACTTCATATCCCGCATGGCGTCGGCAGAAGAAAGGCAGAACTTATTCAAGCTCAGCTATATCAGCGCACCCCGCTCGGCTGTGCGGCCATGACATCGTGAGCATCCGTGTCGGAGGTTAACCTCCTGATTCGCGCTGGTTACGTCCTCACGATGGATTCCGCCGGTGATTGACGCCTCAGGAAAAAATCGTGGCCCCGGCCTCATCGACACCCACTGCTGTCCCGTGCCGGTTAGCTCGCGCGGGCGGTTGATGGTGCGGTGGCAGGGAATGGTGGCTGCCGAAGGCGACCGGCATCGCGCGCTCGCGGTGCCGAAGGTGACGATCGGGCAGGTTGGCGGAAAAGGGTGATATCGACGGACATAACGCCGTACGATCTGGTCTGCGCATTCCGTCACCCCGCCCCTAGTCCTCTTGGAGTCCCATGCGCCTGGCTGCCCGGCTGACGATCGCGGGCCTGGCTCTGGTCGCCGGGGGAACGGCGGTGGGCTGTTCCGCGGCGCCGGGGCTCGCCTACGCGAAGGGCGCGACGAAGCCATCCGCGACGCGACCGGCTGCGGCCCGGCCGTCCGTGACGCGACCGGCAGTGACGCGACCGCCGGGGGCCACCGCCACAGCCTCGGCGCCACCGTCCGCGCTGCCGAAGACCGCGCCGGTGCCGCGCATCCTGACCGTCGGCGCGCCGCGCGCGGTCAAGGCGAAGGCGGGCATCCTGGTGGACGTCGCCACCGGCCAGGTGCTCTGGGCTAAGAACCAGGACACGCCGCGGCCCATCGCGTCCATCACCAAGGTGATGACCGCCCTGCTGATCATCGGTGCGGGCGACCTGAACAGGAAGATCATCGTCCCCAAGTCCGTGGTCGCCTATGTCGCCAAGAACGACGCGAACGCCGCCGGCCTGGTCCCCGGCCAGGTGTTCACCGCCGACGAGCTGCTGCACGCGATGCTGATCATGTCGGCGTGCGACGCCGCCTACACCCTGGCGACCGCCTACGGCCCCGGACTGCCGGAGTTCATCGCGAAGATGAACGCGGAGGCGGCGGCGCTCGGCCTCACGCACACCCACTTCACCTCGCCGGACGGGCTGCCGTACCCGACGGAGACGTCCACCTATTCCACCCCGGCCGAACTGGTGAAGCTAGGCGAGATCGCGATGCGCTACCCGGCGTTCCGCTCGATCGTGGGGCTGTCGTTCTACCAGCTGAAGAAGGGCGACGGCCACGGCGCCTACTGGTGGGGCACCTCCAACGAGCTGATCGGCCACTATCCGGGCGTGATCGGCATCAAGACCGGCTTCACCGACGCCGCGGGCCACACCCTCCTCTTCGAGGCGGTCCGCAGCGGCCGCACCCTCATGGGCGTAGTCCTCGGCTCACCGCCAACCGGCCCATCCGCCGGCGCCCAAGACGCCGCCAAGGTCCTCAACTGGGGCTTCGCCCAGAAGCAGATCGGCTAACCCCACCGCCCCGCCCACAGGCGCTCCACTTTCCGCACCGCCGCCGCTTTTCGCCGCCGCCCGCCCCGCCTCACCCGCGTCCGCGCCGTGCTTGCCGCCACCTTCGCCCGACATTTCCGATATTTCATTACTTCGCACTTCCGGCTATTAGCATGATCGCGAAAACTTTGGTGTTGGCGGCAATCCTGGTCCCCTACCGCGTCCCAAAATTTTCGTGATCACGTTAAGGGATAGCGGGGCGGCCGAATTGTCAGTAGGTGGGGGCATACTCGGCGGCGTGAGTGGTGAGATTCCTCGGAGCCTGAGCACGCAGGCCCACTGGCAGGCCGGAGTTATTACCCGCAAGCAAGCGCTTGATTCCGGAATCGCGCTTAAGGCGATCAAGTGGAAGATCAAGATTGGCGTCTGGCGCCAGGTCCACCGAGGGGTATATGTGACCTTCACCGGACCGCTCACCCGGGACGCTCAGCTGTGGGCCGCGCTGCTCTTCGCCGGTGCGGGCGCACAGCTCAGCCACGAGACCGCGGCCGAGATCCATCGGCTCACCGACCGCCGTTCGCCGCTCATCCACGTGAGCATTCCGGCGAATAGGCGCGTGCGGCCGCCCGCGGGGGTGGCCATTCACATTTCGTCCCACCTGGCCACGGGCTGGCGGTTCGCACGCGGCATTCCACCGCACACCCTCGTGGAGGATACGATCATTGACCTCGTGTACGCGGCGTCCGATCGCGATGATGTTGTCGCGTATGTGACCGGCGCGTTCGCAAGAAACCTCACGAGCGAGGAGCGGCTGCGGAAGGCAATCGCCGCGCGCAAGAAGCTCCGCTGGCGCGCTGATCTCGACGAGATCATGCCGAAAGCGGCGGGCGGCACCCACTCCGTCCTTGAGTACCGCTACGACCGCGACGTGGAGCAGGCTCACGGCCTTCCGGCGGCAAGCAAGCAGGTGCCGTTCACCAAACCCGACGGCCGCAGGGGACGCCGTGACCGGTACTACGAGAAGTACGGCCTGATCGTCGAGGTCGACGGTAAGCGGTACCACCCCGAGGAGCGCCGCAGACTGGACCGGGACCGCGACAACGACGCCGCGGCAACCGGCGGATCGACGCTCCGCTATGACTGGGACGACGTCACCCGTAAACCCTGCGCCTCTGCCGCGCAGGTCTATGCCGCGCTCACCAGGCGTGGCTACACCGGCCGATTCAGGCACTGCTCGCCAACCTGCGGCGCTCGAGCATAACCCAGGTCAAAAAGCAGGCTCACAGTGAACGGTCCCGTGCTCCGCCCCGCCCGTCCATGACCACGGGGCTCACGGGAGCGTGGGGAGGCCGGGGTCGTATTCGGGGTAATGGACGGGGCAGACCCACAGCAGGTCGCCGGCCGGGGACTGAACCCGTCGCATGTCGCCGAAGGCGTGCAGCGGGTCGTTCTCGAAGACGATCTGCCGCACGGCGCGCAGTGCCTGCCCCTCGGCCTGACTTAGCTTGCCAGGACCGCCGTCGCGGTCGGCGAATTCGCGGTCGGTCAACTCCACGTCCGCGGCCGGAAGGTCGTCGACGATGGCCTGCATCACGTCGAGCCGTGCCTGCGCTCCGGCCCGCTGCGGGGTGGGAAGCGTCGCGATGTCGATCGCCGCCGCGACGGGCACCACCAGTTGGAGGGTACGGAAGACGAGGCGCGCATAGGGGGCGACACGCACGAACCACCCCTTGGGCGGGTTGAGATCGTAGGTCGCCGCGTCCCGCGGATGCTCGAACCCCGGGTGCTCGCACCACAGGGTGAGCTGGTAGTGATCCTGGTGAAACCGAATCTGGTCGAGCAACTCTTCCCGTCTCCTGCCGAGCGTGAAGAGCCGGGGGCAGTCGGTCACCTCGGCGGCGACGATCCGATGGACCCGACGGACTGTTTCGGCGATTTCCGTAATCTCCGCGGCTTGCCTGCGGAGTCCGCCGACGCCGATCGTGATCTCGGTGAGCTGGTCATGGATCTGCTCGATCTCCGCCGCCAGCGGCTCGGCGGGCGCGGTGAATCCGGTGAGCAAGGCCGAGATTTCGTAGAGCTGGCCGCAGTCCGCACAGGGATAGCTGCTTGTCTGCGCGTTCTCGCGCACCCGCAGCAGCCCGTCGAGACGAAACTGCCCAGGACACGGCGCCCCATCCGAGACCGTTCCCGGGCAGGGCACGAACAGCTGGTAGGTCACGCCGCGCCAGCGGGTGGTGATCAGGTCCTCGATGCTGTCGCGCAGGACGTTGAAGTACAGATCGGGTGAGGGCGCGCGAACCTCGAGGGCGAGCTGGTCATCGCGGACCAGCTCAAGGAGCGCCTCGGAGCGATAGGCGTCGATAGGGTGGCGGAGGAAGACGCCGCGCCGCCAGTGCCTGCCCGTCGATGCCTTGTGGTGGCGGGCGGTCAGCCAGGGGATCAATCCCGGTGCGGGTTCGGACATCCGGCAGGTGAGCAAGAGCGACCTCGTTCCTGTCCCCGGTGTGTCCCCCGAGTGCCAGGGCAGGCCGGGCCGCTTATGGGGAACCAGTTGCGGGACGAGGCTGTGCGTCTCGTCGCCGTCGAGCCGGTAGGAGATGTCGAACTTCTCCATCAGCCGCAAGAAGTACGGATGGTACCGAGCCGGATAGCCGCCGTCCTTGTCCCGCCAGATGTCCTTGAGCCGCGCATGGTCGAGTACCCCGCCGTCATCCGAGGTCGCCCGGTCGTCGAGCACGTAGCTGATCGCCTTGGTCAGCCATTCCGGGTTGAGAACAACGACGTCCCTGAGACCCTCGGCCGCGTCGTAGTAGATGACCAGGCCAAGGTCGTGCATGAGCTTGGCCAGCGTGCCGATCTCATCGCCCGTCAGGCCGCTGCGCTCGCAGATCTCGGTGAACCGGTCGTACGGGATCTGCGGCTCGGTCTCCGCCAGGGAGAGCACCGCCTCACGCGCGGTTACCCAGCGCGGACTGATCCGCTGGCCCATCTGCGGCAGCGCCGCCGCTCGCGTGCTAATCGCTGCCCGCAGCGTATCGATGCCGGTCCCGTCGCAGCTGTCGATCTCGAACGCGCCGACCAGCATTCCGGGGAACAGCCGGTCCAGGTGGGGGTAGTCGAGATCCGGCAGCCGATCCCGGCAGTGCGAGGCGACGACCAGGGCGACCGCCCCGTCGCCGACGCGCACCCTGATGCGGCGCAGCCACCCCTCGACCGCGTCCTGCTCCTGTCCCTGCCGGGCATGCCAGACCACCAGGTATAACGCCCGCCGACTGAAGAAGAACTGATGGCTGATCCGGTACACCTCTTGCCCGCCGAAGTCCCAGGCCCGCAGGGTCATGTCAAGATCGAGGTCCGGATGCCGGAACGGGATCGGCGAGATCTCGATTCCATGCGTGGTCACCCGTCCCGCCACGAAGGAGTCACCCTTGAGCGCGGCCACCAGCGAGGACTTCCCGACGTTGCCCTCGCCGACAAGTAGCAGCTTTGCCTCGTACTGCGGCACCGCCTCGCCGAGGCTGCGCAGGTAGGCGGCGAGCTCCGTGTTCCCGCGCGCAACCAGCTCAGGCAGCGGGTCAGCGAGCGGATTACCGTCCAGCCTCAGGACCAGCAGATCACCGAGAATCTCCGCCAGCCCCTCCGGCAAATGCGTTAGCTCGTTGCTGCGCAGGTCCAGCTTGGTGAGGTTGGTGAGGTTGCCGATGGTGTCGGGGAGTTGGCTGAGCCGGTTGCCGACTAGGTTCAACGTGGTGAGTTTGGTGAGGTTGCCGATGGTGTCGGGGAGCTCGCTGAGCAGGTTACCTTCCAGGTACAGTGCGTCGAGTTTGGTGAGGTTGCCGATCCAATCGGGGAGTTCGGTCCAGTCTTGATGGCCGAAATCGCCAATTGCGCCGTCGATATGGCGACGGAACTCTGGTGGTACGCCCGAGAGATCCATTCGCTGCATTCCCCCGTGAAAGGGCTGATTTTCCGACAGCGTAACCGGGGCGTGGACGGGTAATCGTCGCCCAAGCCCACCGAGCGGATGGTTTATTCGCGCTGGCGGGAGCTGCCGAGCATGATCTCGTCCCAGGACGGGACCGAGGAGCGTCGGCCCTTCGCGTTCCGCTTGCTGCCCGCACGCGGACGGCCCGACTGCTCGTCGGCGGCCGGGTCGGTGGCATCCCCCTCGGGCTTGGCCGCCGCTGGAGCTTCGGGCTGTGCGGGAGCCTCGGCGGCCTCCTCGGACGCTGCGGTCTCGGGCTGTGCGGGAGCCTCGGCGGCCTCCTCGGACGCTGCGGTCTCGGGCTGCGCGGGGCTCTCGACGGCCGCCACGGCCGCCGCCGGAGCGGTTTCCTCGCGTAGCGCCTCAGCGGTTGCTGTATGCCCGGGCGCGGTTGCCCGATCGGATGCTGCCGCTACAGCGGCCGGCACCGGCTGCGCGACAGGCTCAGGCTTGCCCGTCCCCGGATGTGCGGCCGGTGCCGGTGCCGGCACCGGCACCGGTGTCGTCGCGGTGACCGGTTCCGGAATCGCTACAGCGACCGGCTCCAGTGTGGCCGCCGCGGCCGGTTCCGGGGTCACTACCGAGACCGGCTTGGGTTCTGCGATGACTTCCGGCTGTGGTACTTCTCGCACCGCCGCCAGCGGTGCCTCCACCGGCCGCGCCGGCGTGGGAGTGGGAGCGGCCGGAGCCTGAACGCTGGCGGCAGGCGGCGCCGGTTGTTCGAACCGCTCGCCGGACTCCGGCTCTTCGAAGATTACCGCTGGCTCCGGCTCTTCGAAGATCACCGACCGTGGCGGAGCAGGCCGGTCGGTGACCGGCGGTTCGCGGTAGGCGGCGGGCTCGGGGGCGCGGTGAGGCGCCTCAGGGGCGCGGTAAGACGCGGGCTCGGGCGCCGGGTCGCCGCGGTAGGCGGCAGGCTCCTGCACGGGCTCGCGGTAGGCCGCGGGCTCCTGGATGGGTTCGCGGTAGGCCGCGGGCTCGCGGTAAGGCGCCGGTTCGCGGGGAGCGGCGTCGCGGAACCCGGGGTCGCGGAAGGCGGTGTGGTCGTGGTGGACCGGCTGGTCCTGGCCGTGGCGCTGGTCTTGGCCGGGACGGGGGAGGGCGGGCGACCGCTCGGCGGCCAGCGTACGGTCGGCACCGAGGGACCGGTCGGGTATGACCGAGCGTTCCGGTCGGAATGACCGGACTCCGACACCGGAACCACCGCCGGCGAAACCGCCGGGCCCACCGATGCCGATGCCGCTGCCAAGGCCGCCGCCGCCCATGCCAGCGGCGGCGCCGAGGCGCGGCGCGAGCGACGTGACGGTCGCCTCGCCAGGTATGGCCACCGGCTCCTCCGGCAGCTCAGACTCGGGCAGCGACAGCCGCGCCGCGTTGTCGTCGTCTGGCATCACGTGCCGGCGGCGGGGATCGAAGACCCATTCGGCGAGGTGCACCCGGCCGCTTGCCGGGAACGACAGCGTGACCTGCCAGTTGCCATCACCGCGCTTGCGCGAGTCCCACTGCGCGTCCTCGGGGTCCGAGCCCGACGCGGTCAGGCGGGCGGGCACGATGTCGCCAAGCCGCGGCCCTGGCGCGGAGTCGCCTGCCCGCCGGACCGACGCGGTCTGCGACTGGGTGGCGATGTAGGCACGCTCCGCGAGGACCGGGCCCTCGAACCAGCGCACCCGCTCGAGCGGGATGCCTGCGGCGTCGGCGATCTCTTCCGCCGTCTCGCCGGCGCGGATCCGTGCCTGAATCTCCTTGGGTCGCAACGGACTCTCCACTTCGATCTCGTACTGGGCGAGCCGCGAGGTCTGGCCGTTCGCGATGGCGCGGAGCCGCTCGTCGATCGGCAGGACATAACGCCCGCTCCGCCCCGGGACGGCGAGGATAGCGTAACTGCCATCCTCGCTGACCGCGACGAAGCGCAGTTCCTGCATGGGCGTCCCTTCCCTTGCCCCGCGGCTGCACCCGTCGTACGTCTATCTTGCCTGCCCGCGAGAAATACCTAAGCCAAGAGTCTTCCGGTGTTCGCGCCAGAATAAAAGCACCCCGCCCGGCATGTCCTCCGGTCATGGTCCCATTTACCATAACCGGACGCGCGGGCAGGGTACTCCAACCTAACGATCAGGAGTTTCTCCGTGACTCGGTGTCGGTCGGGCTGCCTGGTTCGTCTGGCGCCGCGAGGCCGAGCGCGTCCGCGGTCACGCTCACCTCGTCCGCCCCGGTGTCGTCAATGGCCAGCTTCGATGGCCACCAGTTCCACTTGCCGAGCAGCACCACGGTGCACGGCACCAGCACGGTCCTGACCACGAACGTGTCCATGAGAACGCCGATCGCGAGGCCGGCGCCGACATCCACGATCTGGGAGCCACCCGAGCCGCGCCCGCCGATGACCGCGAACACCGCGAATGTCCCCGCGAGGACCAAGCCGGCCGAGGTCACCGTGGTGCCGGTTACCCCCACGGCCCGTGTTACCGCCTCGCGCAACGGCAAGTGGTGCGCTTCCTCCCTGATCCGGGTCATCACCAGGATGTTGTAATCCTCGCCGAGCGCGAGCAGGAAGATGAACAGCAGGAACGGCAGGATGAAGGTGATGCCGCCCGAGCCGCCGATCTCGATGAAGATGAGCACCGCGAACCCGAGCGCGGCGAAGTAGGAGATCGCCACGGACGCGATCAGGTAAAGCGGTGCGACCAGCGACCGCAGGACCAGCGCGAGCAGCACCCCGATCACGATGATGGCGATCGGGATGACGTGAGCCAGGTCGCTGTTGGAGATCGAGCTGATGTCATACAGCGCGGGTGCCTCGCCGGTCACGCCGTAGTCGGTCGCGCGCAGGGTCGATACGACCGACTGCGACTCGGCGCGGATGGCCGGGACGGCGTTGAGCGCCGCCGTGGTCGACGGGTCGCCGGCCTTCAGCGAGGCCTCGAACTGGATCGTCTTCCCGTCCGCGGACACGAACTGCTGGGTCGCCCGGTACAGCTGGTACGCCCCTGCCCATTGCGCGGCCGTGATCTTGGCCGCAGTCGCGGCCGCGGGCTCGGCAGGCGCCGTGGGCGCCAGCGTCCCGTTGCCGAGCAGTGCGTGCAACTCGGTGTACTCGGCCGCCGTGAACCCGTTGCTGCCGATCGGGGTGAGCGGCCCGGTCACCCCGGTGAACAGCTTGGACGCCTGCAGCTGTTTGGTCGCCGCCGCGATCGCCGAGGCGTCATCCCAGGCTGGCGTCGACAGCTTGTAGACCAGGTTGGTGGGGTTGGCCGCGGTGGCGGGGAAGTACTTGTTCAGCAGGTTGGTGCCCGCGGCGGAGTCGGTGCCCGCAGGAGCCGAGATGGTACCGCCGAACCCGGCGCTCTTGTAGGCGGTGACCGCGACAGACAGCGCGCCGAAGACGACCAGGCCGAGGACGAGCGCGACCGCGGGGCGACGCAAGACACGGGACGCGATCTTGCCCCAGAGGCCGGTCGAGGAGGAGCCGGCCTTGGGCTTCGAGGGCCAGAACGCGGCCCGGCCGAAGATCGCGAGCAGGGCGGGCAGCAGGGTGAGGCCGGCCAGCAGCATCACGGCGATGCCGATGGCGAGCGGGATGCCGAGCTGGGAGTAGATCTGGAAGGTCGCGGCGAGCAGGGACAGCAGGGCCGCGATGACCGTCAAGGCCGAGAAGGTGATCGACTCCCCGACCTTGGTCAGCGCGTTGACCACGGCGTCGTGGTTGACCTGGCCGTTCCGCAGGTTCTCCCTGACCCGGAACACCAGGAAAAGGCCGTAGTCGGTGCCCGCGCCGAGGACGAGCACGATGAGCAGCAGTTGCGAGAGTGAGGAGACCTTGAGCCCGTGGTTCCCGAGTTCACCGATGATCGGCCCGGCGATCGTGACTGAAAGCAGAGCGGGGATCACGGTGATGAACGGCGCGAGTACCGACCGGAAGATCAGGAACAGCAGGATGAGGATGAAAATGAACGCGGCACCCTGCACCTCGTTGCCGGTATTGCCTGACTGTTTCTGCTGGTCGACGTTGATGGCGAGCGCTCCCGCCAGGTGCACCTGGAGGCCCGCGGGCGGTCTGGCGGCGGTAATGGTCGAGCGCAGGTTCTTGACCAGGTCGGTAACCGCGCCCTGGTTGTTCTGCGACACGTTGGACAGCACCTGAATCTGCGCCGCCTGTCCGGCGACCCCGTTCGGACCGGGCACCGCGGATTCGCCGAGCTCGCGAGCGCGCGTCACCGTCGCGACCTTGCCCAGGTCGGTCGTCAGGGCGGCGAGCCAGGCCTGGTCGGCCGCGCTGAACGATCCGGTACTCACCGCGGCGGCGACCGGCACCGGGGTGATCGACAGTGAGATGCCGAGCGGTGCGGCCAGGGTCGTCGCGTGCTCGCTCGGCGCGCTCGCCGGGAGGAAGGCGCTGTTGTTGCCCTGCGTCACGCTGGCGAGCGACGGCAGTGCCTTTGGTATCACCGCCGCCGCGACAATCCAGGCGACCAGTACTACCCAACGGAACTTTACGGAGAACCGGCCGATTGCCCGGAATATGTCGTCGACATGCACCCGCCCACCTTAGCGAACTCATACCTGAGACTTTGCTGAGACCCGGTTCAGAGGGACCAGTGGTGGGTAACAAGTCTTACTTTGTCGGGTTTCTCAGCGCGCGCGGGGGTAATAGCGGCACGATATGCCCGACGCGCATCGGAGGCGAGTCGCATGCGGCATGTGATCGGTTTCGCACTGGCCGTGGCGCTGGCGGCGGCGATATTCTTCGCCGCCACCTGGGGCTACCTGCGGCTACTGAGGATTCCTGTGGTCAACGGCGGCGCCGCCACCCTGCCCGCGGGCGGCGGCTCGCTGCTGCACGACGCCAACGTCCTGTACGCCTTCGCGGCGCTCGCGGGCACCGCCCTGTTCGCCGGAATCTGCTTGGTCATCCGCCGCATCTCTCCGCTCGCGGCCGGGCTGCCCGGCCTGGTGCTGATCGCCTTGACCGTCCTGTACGGCGTAAACGTCGAGCGCGCGGTGCGCTACATCCCGCTCAAGTCCGACGCGTTCGGCGACGGCTTCGAGGCGATGCTGTTCAACGGGCTGCTCGCGGCGGCCGGCGTGGTCCTCGTCGTGCCGCTCTTCGTCCCGTCCCGCTGGCGCTCCCAGGCGAACCCGGCGGACCAGTCGGGCGCGGGCCGGTACTCGAGGCCGGGACAAGCGACGACATCCCTGCTTGCCGACGAGTGGGACAGGACCGCGACCTACCCGAACCTGGACCCGGACCCGCCGGCAAGCGACCCGCACCACGAGTGATCCCGGTGCGCGCGGCGAGCTACGCGGCGAACTGCTCGCGCTCCGTCGATCCGGCGAGCGCCACGGTCTCGGCATTAGGCGAGATCGCCTGCGTGACCAGGTCGAAGTAGCCCGTGCCTGCCTCCCGCTGGTGGCGCGTGGCGGTGTAGCCGAGCGGCTCGGCGGCGAACTCCGCCTCCTGTAGCCGGACATAGGCTGACATATCGTCATGTGCGTAGCCGTGCGCCAGCGAGAACATCGACTCGTTCAGCGCGTGGAACCCGGCAAGCGTGATGAACTGGAACCGGTACCCCATCGCGGCGAGCTCCTTCTGGAACTTCGCGATCGTGGCGTCGTCCAGGTGAGCGCGCCAGTTGAACGACGGCGAGCAGTTGTAGGCGAGCAGCTGGTCCGGGTACTCCGCCTTGATCGCCTCGGCGAACTCCTGCGCCTCGGCCAGGTCGGGCGTCGAGGTCTCCATCCAGAGCAGGTCGGAGTAGGGCGCGTAGGCGAGACCCCGCGCGATGCAGGGCGCGAGCCCGGCCCGCACCCGGTAGAAACCTTCCGCGGTCCTGTCCCCGGTCACGAACCGCTGGTCCCGCTCGTCCACGTCCGACGTCAGCAGTGACGCGGCGTGCGCGTCGGTCCTGGCGATGACGAGCGACGGCACGTCACACACGTCGGCGGCGAGCCGCGCGCCGTTCAGCGTCTTGATGTGCTGCCCGGTCGGGATGAGCACCTTACCGCCGAGGTGGCCGCACTTCTTCTCGGAAGAAAGCTGGTCCTCGAAGTGCACGCCGGCCGCGCCCGCCTCGATCATGGCCTTCATCAGCTCGAACGCGTTAAGCACCCCGCCGAACCCGGCCTCGGCGTCCGCCACGATCGGGGCGAGCCACTGCTGGCGCGGTGCGGTGGAATCGGTGGCCCGTTCCGACCACGAGATTTGATCCGCGCGCAGCAGCGCGTTGTTAATCCGCCTGACCATCTGCGGGACCGAGTTGGCCGGGTAGAGCGACTGATCCGGGTAGGTCTGCCCGGCCAGGTTCCCGTCGGCGGCGACCTGCCAGCCGGACAGGTAGATGGCCTGAAGTCCCGCCTTCACCATCTGCACCGCCTGGTTGCCGGTGATCGCACCGAGCGCGCGCACCGCGTCCTCGCTGTGCAGCAGCTCCCAGAGCCGCCGCGCGCCGCGCCGCGCCAGGGTGTGCTCCTCGACGACGGAGCCGCGCAGCCGGATGACGTCCTGTGCCGTGTACGTCCGCTTGATCGTCGCCCAGCGCTGGTCGGTCTCCCACTGGGCCGTTAGGTTGGCCGCCTGCTGGCTGATCGTGTCCATGGTCTGCCCTCTCACACTGAAGTTTCCTGCTCGAGCGCCCGCCTCCCGGAGCCCGGCATACTCCTACGGTGCGGCACGCCCGCTCTGGCACTAAGGATTTTGGTCTGTGAAAAAATGCAGAATTTGCCCGAACGGTCCCGTGTTACACTTTTTGACCAATGGAAGAACCGCAGAAATTGGTAGAGACCGAAGGTCTAGACCTTGCCCGATTCGGTCAGCGGCTCCGGCACGCGCGGCGGGCGCGCGGCCTGACGCTCGCCGATCTCGGGGCCCGCGTCGGCCGAACGCCCTCGGTGCTCTCGTTGATCGAGAACGGCAAGCGTGAGCCGCGGCTCATCCTTGTCGAGCAGCTCGCCTCCGCCCTCGGCGTGTCAGTGGCCGAGTTGCTGAAGAAGCAGCCGCCGAGCCGCCGTGCCCAGCTTGAGATCGCCCTTGAGCAGGCGCAGCGCGACCCCTCGTACCGGGCGCTCGGCCTGTCCGAGCTGCGCGTTGGCACGCGGGTACCGACCGATGTCCTCGAGCATCTCGTCGCCCTCGCCAGCGAACTGCGCGCGCAGCGCGCCAAGCCCACCGCCACCCCCGAGGAGGCGCGGGCGGCGAACGCCGCGCTGCGCGGTGCGATGCGCGAGCGGGACAACTACTTCCCCGATATCGAGCGGGCGGCGACCGCCGCGCTGACGCGGGCCGGCTACGCGGGCGGCGCGCTTTCGCAGGGCATGCTGCTGTCGGTGGTCGGCAGCCACGGGTTCGACGTTCGCTTCACCAGCGACCTGCCACGGTCGGTCAGATCGCTGACCGACCTGCGGACCAGCCGGATCTACCTCAAGCAGGAGCCGGTAGGCGGCCACTCGCCGCGGGCCGTAATCCTGCAGGCGCTCGGGCATTTCCTGCTCGGTCACGGCACGCCGCGGGACTTCGCCGATTTCCTGCGCCAGCGGGTCGAGGCCAACTACTTCGCGGCCGCGATGCTGCTACCGGAGTCCGCCGCCGTCCCGTTCCTGCGCGCCGCCAAGGACCGGCGCGATCTGGCCGTCGAGGACCTGGTCGACGTGTTCTCCGTCTCCTATGAGATGGCCGCGCACCGGGTCACGAACCTGATCACCCATCACCTGGGGGTGGCCTGCCACTTCGTGAAGAACGACGCGGGCGGCATCATCTACAAGGCCTACCAGAACGACGGCGTGATCTACCCCGCCGACGCCACGGGCGCGATCGAGGGACAGCGGATGTGCCGCCACTGGTCGGGCCGCCAGGTGTTCGCCGCGGCGGACAGGTTTTCGCCGCACTACCAGTACTCGGACACGCCCTCTGGCACCTACTTCTGCATCGCCCAGGTGGACCCGAAGGCGGGCGACGCCGGCTTCGCGATCACCCTCGGCGTGCCGTTCGGCGATTCGCGCTGGTTCCGTGGCCGGGAGTCGCCGGCCAGGACCAAGTCGCTGTGCCCCGACGGCGAATGCTGCCAGCGCGCCCCCGCCGCCCAGGCCGAGCGCTGGGAGGGGAACGCCTGGCCCTCGGCCCGCGCCCACTCGCACATCCTGTCGGTCCTGCCGAGCGGCGCGTTCCCCGGCGTGGACGACGTAGACATCTACGAGTTCCTCGACAGGCATGCGGAAAACTAACCGCCACTAGGAAAACCACCGGCCACTCGGAAGCTAACCGACACGCGGAAAGCTAGTGAACCACGCGGCTCACCATCACCGCGATCGTGACGACCACCACAAGGACGAGGATGACAATCGCGAGCATCACCCACTGCTGTGCCTCGAGGAAACCACGCTCCCGACGCTCGTGCTCGACCCGCCGTCGTGAGCTGAGCTCGCCCTGAGGCACGAGCTGTGGCGACTGGGCCGGCGGAGCGGTCCATCCCCTGGTTGGCCGCCTCTCAGAGGCCGACGGGGTCGGTGCCGCCTGGAGCGGTGCCGGCTCGGGGGCCGGCTGTTCCGGTGCTAGTTCTTGTTCCCATTCCGGTTCCGGTGGCGGTGGCGGGAGTTCCTCGGTCGTCCATTCATCAAGCACGCTTCCCTGCACCACGTTTCTCGGGATATAGGCGGCCGTCGTCGGCGGGGTGCCGTCGGCGAACACCACAAGGCCGACGCCGTCGGGTCGCTCGCTCAGCGGCCAGGCGCCGGGGTCGGGCCAGCTGCCGGAGTCGGGGCGGGGGGCCGTGCGCCACCAGCCCACTTCCTCCGCGCCCGGGTAGCTGCGGGCGGCTTCCTCGCGCAGGCTGGCGCGGACCGCCACCGGGTCCGCCTCCGCGGCCGCGACGATGCCCGCGGACTCGGCGGGCACGAAGCCGTCGACCAGCGTATAGCCACCCTCGTCGTCATGCCAGGTCTGCCCGTAAAGGAGCCCCGCGGCCGGGCGACCGCCCGCGAGCGCCGCTGCCATCCGCAGTTCGCCCGCGACCTCCGGCTCGATGAGCACCGCGCCGTCGCCGTTGTCGACAACCAGGCGCCCCAGATACGCCGACCGTGGCCGGAACGACGTATTGGGCTCCCCGGCTGCCACCGGCTACCTCCGATATGGGATCAGCGTCGTTTATTCCATGATGGACCGCGTTTTGCCGTTGCTGATGAGCATAAGGTGTTATCGCGACGCTGTCATGCCACAGTCCTAAAGGCCCGGTTCTGACCAGCCCGCGAGGCATACCTCCCGCCCCGTCCCCGCCACCTTCCTGGCAAATCGCCCGTAGCGGACGCTCGCCGGGGTGCCCGTCGGCATTGAGGTACTTTCCGGCAAATGGCACCGTTAAGTACCCCAATGATTGGCGCGGCCGGACAGCGGTTCTGGTTACTCCGTGGGGACCGTGAAGCCGTCCGCGCCGACCGTTATCTCCGCGGTCTGCGCGAGCTCGACGACCGGGCGGAGCTTGCCGTCCAGGTCGAGGACGGGGGAGGCGTCGCAGTACCAGGACGGGATGACCGAGTTGCCCCAGAAGTCGCGCCGCCGCGGGTCGCGCACCGACCAGCGGAGCACCGGGTGGTCGGGGTCGCCCGTGTAGTAGTCGGAGGTGTAGATCTCGAGCCGATGCCCGTCGGGGTCGCGCAGGTAGACGTAGAGCGCGTTGGACACCCCGTGCCGCCCGGGACCGCGCTCGATGTGGGCCTGGAGGGACAGGGACCCGAGGATGTCGCACATCCGCAGCACGGAGTACGGTTCGTGGGCGAAGAACCCGAGGTGGTGCAGGCGCGGTCCCGCGCCGCCGGTGAACGCTATGTCGTGCACGGTCTGCTTGCGGTACATCCAGGCGGCGTAGAGCGTCTGCCCGTCCTCGATCGTCTCGGACAGGCCGAACCCGAGCCCCGAGTAGTACTCGTAGGCGCGCGGCACGTCGGGTACGCAGATGTTGAAGTGGTCGAGGCGCGCGATCTCCGCGCCACGCCGCAGGTCATAGCGCTGCTGCAGCCGTTCCGGTTGGTCGGACCTGGCGAAGAGGTCGATGAGGAAACCGAGGGGGTCCTCGACCCGGACGACGTCGCCGACGCCGCGGACGGCGCCCGCCTCGAGGCGCTCGACGCGGCAGCCCAGGGCTTGGTAATAGACCTCCGCCTTCGCGAGATCGGCCGTCGACCTGACACGGAAGCCGAGGGCTCCCGCGGCGGCGGCCGGTCCCGGCCGGAGGATCAGGTTGTGGTGTGTCAGCTCGTCATACCCGCGCAGGTACAGCCCCGAAGAATCCTCATATGTCACGACGAATCCCAGCAGGTCAACCCAGAAGCGCCGGGCCTCCGCGAGGTCGGTCACGATCAGCGTCGCGTACGCCGACCGGACGATGTCGGGAACGGGGGGCCGGGGGATGCTCATGTGGCTAAGGCCCCGAACCGCGGCACGTGGGTGTCGTCAAGCGCCACGTGCACGATCCTCGACTCGGTATAGAAGTCGATCGAGTGCTTGCCGCCCTCGCGGCCGAGCCCGCTCGACTTGACGCCGCCGAACGGGGTGCGCAGATCCCGCACGTTGTGCGAGTTGATCCAGGTCATGCCGGACTCCACCAAACCCGCCACCCGGTGCGCCCGCTTCAGGTCCGACGTCCAGAGATAGGCCGCGAGCCCGTATTTGGTGGCGTTGGCGAGGGCGATCGCCTCATCCTCTGAGTCGAACGGCGTCACGCACACCACCGGTCCGAAGATTTCCTCCTGGAAGATCCGCATCGACGGCCGCACGTCCGCGAACACCGTCGCCGCCAGGTAGTTCCCGGCCGGCAGGCCGGACGGGCGCGATCCGCCCGCGACGAGCCGCGCGCCCTCACGCACCCCGAGCCGCAGGTAGGACATGACCCGGTCGTAGTGCTCGGGGTGCACCAGGGCCCCGATCTCCGTCGCGGGGTCGGACGGATCCCCGACCTTGACGCGGGCCGCGCGTTCGGCGAGGCGCGAGACCAGGGAGTCATACACGGACCGTTCAGCCAAAATCCTTGATCCCGCGGTACAGCGCTCACCGTTGAGAGACATGACGCCGAACAGCGCGGCGTCGACCGCGGCGTCGAGATCCGCGTCGGCGAAGATGACGCACGGCGATTTACCGCCGAGCTCCATCGACAACCCCTTGAGCAGCGTGGCCGACTCGCGCATGATCGTCTGCCCGGTGCTCGTCTCGCCGGTGAACGAGATCAGCGGCACCCTGGGGTGGGCGACGAGCGCCGCGCCCGCCTGCTCGCCGAGGCCGTGCACGATGTTGAACACGCCGTCGGGCACCCCGGCCTCGGTCATGATCTCCGGCAGCAGCGAGGCGGACAGCGGCGTCCACTCGGCCGGCTTGAGCACCACCGTGCACCCGGAGGCGAGCGCGGGCGCGAGCTTCCAGGATTCGAGCATGAACGGCGTGTTCCACGGCGTGATGAGCCCGGCCACACCGGCCGGCTTGCGCAGCACGTAGCCGAGCTGGCCTGGCTGGGAGAACGCCTCCTCGTGCTGCGCGACGATCACATCGGCGAAGTACCTGAAGTTCTCCGCCGCCCGCGCCGCCTGCCCCTTCGCCTGGGTGACGGGCAGCCCGGTGTCAAACGTCTCAAGATCGGCGATCAGATCGCCGCGCGCCTCGATCCCGTCGGCGATCCGATTGAGGATCTTCGCCCGCGCACGCGCGGCGAGCCGCGGCCAGCGGCCGAGCTTGAACGCCTCGACCGCCGCCTCGACCGCCGCCTCGACGTCGTCGGCGTCGCCCGCCGCGGCCCGCGTGTACACCTGGTTCGACACCGGTTCTCCGACGTCGAAGGTGCCGCCGCTCACGCTCGGCACGTGCCGCCCGCCGATGAAGTGCTCGATCTTCTCCGGTAGCGATGGCTTGTCCATGTTCCCCGTAACCCGCTGCTCCACCTGCTCCACTCCACCTACTCCACGACCTTGTCGATGGGGCCCTCGAGCATGCGGGCGCCCCGCTTCAGCAGCGCCAGTGCCGTTGCCTGCCCGGCCTCGGTCAGCGGCACGAGCGGCGGCCTGACGTAGCCGGAACCGATGAGCCCCGCCCGCGCGAGCACCCACTTGGCTGCCGCTGGGTTGGTCTCCGTGAAGATCACGTCGGTGACGGGGTGCAGACCGAAGTGCAGGTCACGCGCCTTATCGAACTCCCCGTTCACCCAGTGCTCGTACATCAGGGCGGTGGCGGCGGGCGCGAGGTTGGCGGTGGCGGAGACGAACCCGGCCCCGCCGAGTGAGAGCAGCGGCAGGCAGAGCAGCTCGATGCCCGACCAGATGAGCGTGTCCCTGCCCGCGACGTGCAGCACCCGGGAGAAGTGCTCGAAGTCCCGCGTGGTCTCCTTGACCCCGACGATGTTGTCGTGCGCCTTCCGCAGCCGCGCGATGGTTTCCGGCGCGATGTCGACCGCGGTGCGCGACGGCACGTTGTAGGCGATGATCGGCAGCCAGGGGAACTCCTTGGCGACCGTGCTGTACCAGTTGAACAGGCCCTCCTGGGTGGGCCGCGCGTAGTACGGTGCAATGATCAGTACCGCGTCCGCGCCGGCCTCGGCGGCGATGGCGGTGAGCTCGAGGGTCTCGTCGAGCTTGGCCGAGCCGGTGCCGGGGACGAACGGCACGCGGTCGGCGATCTCTGCCGCCGCGGTCGTGATCGCGGCGGCACGCTCCCGCGTTGTCTGAGCGGATGGTTCACCGGTCGATCCGCCAAGAGAAATACCATGTGAGCCGGATTCCAGCTGCCACCGGATCAGGGATCTGAGGGATTCGTGGTCGGGGGCACCGTCGGCGGTGAACGGTGACACGACGGGCGCGATCGAGCCGCGGATGCTCGCCGGGTCGCTGCGGAACCTCACGTCTGGCTCCCCTCTCCCTTTTCTTCCCGCCAGGCCTCGTAGGCGACCTGCCACCGCTTGCCGAGGGGGTAGAGCCCGTCGACGGACTCGCCCTTGGCGACCATCGCGGCGGCGAACTCCTCCTGCCGCTCCTGCTCGGCCGCGTCCCGCGCCACCTCCATGGCCAGGTGCGCGGGCACGACGAGGACGCCGTCCGCGTCGCCGACGATGATGTCGCCCGGCGTCACCGTGACGCCGGCGCAGGCGATGGTCGTGTTGACCTCCCACGGCACGTGCCGCCGCCCGAGCACGGCGGGGTGCGTCCCGCCGTGGTAGACGGGGATATCGAGGCCGGTGCGCAGCGTCTCGCTGTCCCTGATCGCGCCGTCGGTGACGATGCCACGGGCGCCGCGGACCTGGGCGCGCAGCGCGAGGATGTCGCCGACCGTGCCCGCGGTCAGGTCGCCGCGCGCCTCGATGACCAGGATCTCGCCCGGCCTGATCTGCTCGACGGCGCGCTTCTGCGCGTTGAGCCCGCCGCTGCCCACGGTCCCGCCGTACTGGGCGAACAGGTCCTCGCGGAACGGCACGTAGCGCAGCGTCCTGGCGAACCCGGCCATCTTCTTGCCCGGTTTGGTGGTGTGCAGCCGATCGAGCGTGACGTGGTTGAAACCGCGCTTGCGTAGCTGGGCGGCGAGCGTGGCGGTGGAGACCTTCGAGACCGCGAGCAGCAGGTCGGCGGGGGAGTCCGACGGTCCGGGAGCGCCGCGGACGCCGAAGGCGGCCTCCCGTTGCGCGTCATCCGCGCTGGGCATCGCACCCGGCGGGGACAGGTCGTAATTGGCCTCGTCGATCGGGCTGCGCAGGCGACCAGTCGACTGGTATCCCGTTGCCCGGTCTGGCTCCGGCGTGCCCGAGATATCCGGCGTGCCCGATCCAATGGCGGTTTGTGCCATTGGGCGCGCAGTCGGGGGGATAACAGTGACCTCGACCTCGACCAGATCGCCCGGCCTGACGACGGTGGCGCCCGTGGGGGTGCCCGTGAGGATCACGTCTCCCGGCTCAAGCGTGGTCAGCCTGGAGATGTCGGCGACGATGTCGGCGAAGGAGAAGAGCAGATCATCGCCGCTGAGCGCGTCCTGAGCCAGCTCACCGTTGACCCAGGTCCGCAGCCGGATCTTCTCCGGGTCGACGGTCCGCGCGTCGAGCAGGCCGGGGCCGATGGGCGTGAACCCGTCGATGCCCTTGGACCGCACGTTGGACCCGTTGTCCGCGTACCGCAGGTCGTAGACGCCAAAGTCGTTGGCCGCGGTTACCCAGCGCACGTGGCTCCACGCGTCGGCGGCGGTGACCCGGCTCGCCCGGGTGCCGATGACGAGTGCGACCTCACCCTCGAACGCGAGCAGCTCGCACCAGGGCGGCCGCCGTACCGTATCGCCGTCGCCGGCCAGCGTGGACGGCGGCTTGAGGAAGTAGGACGGCCACAGCGGCAGCCGTCCCCGTTCCATCGACCGGCTCCGGTAACTCAGGTGCACGGCGATGATCTTTGAGGGCGGCATTCCCGCCAGTGGGTGCGCCGCGCTGTGCTCTGCCATCGACAAGATCGTATATGACCGGCGGCCGGCGGGACAGGCCCCGGCGGCGCGTCCCGCCGTGCCGGAGGATGGGATTACGTATGGGGTCCGATGGAATTACTGAGCCGAATGTGACTAGATTCGATGGTGCACATGCCTGGTGAACCGGGAAAAGATTCCGCAGAGCGTTTGGTGAGGTTTGCGCGCTATCGTTTGGCACGCCAGCCCAACGGCGCCCATGAGCGGGCATGAGGAGGAGCACGCGTGAAGCTACTTGTGACAGGCGGGGCCGGGTACATCGGCGCCGTGGTGACGCACGCTCTCGTCGAGGCGGGTCACCAGGTCGTCGTCCTCGACGATCTGTCGACGGGGTTCGTGGACAGCATTCCGGCCGGCCTTGAGTTCCACCAGCTTCCCGTGCATCAGGTCGCCCGGGTGCTGACGCCGGACTCCGGGTTCGATGGCGTGCTGCATTTCGCCGGGAAGATCGAGGTCGCCGAGTCGGTGGCCAGGCCTGACATCTACTGGGATGTCAACGTGGCCGGCTCCATGGCCCTGCTCGCCGCGATCCGGGTGGCAGGCACGCCGCGGCTGATCTTCTCATCGACCGGGTCGATGTACGAGCCGACCGGCAGCAAGCTTGCCGAGGACGCCCCGGTGCGGCCCAACAACCCCTACGCCGCCACGAAGCTGACGGTCGACCTGATGCTCGCGGGCGAGTGCGTGGCGTTCGGCCTCGGTGCCGCGTCGCTGCGCTACTTCAACGCCTCGGGCGCGGTCGGCAGGCTGGGCGAGCGGCACACCCCGGAGTCCCACCTCATCCCGATCGTGCTCCAGGTGGCGGCCGGCCAGCGCGACCAGCTGATGCTGTACGGCGATGACTACCCGACCCCGGACGGCACCTGCGTCCGCGACTACATCCACGTCGCGGACCTGGCCACCGCGCACCTGCTCGCCCTCGAGGCGATCAAGCCTGGCACGCACGAGATCTACAACCTGGGCAACGGCGACGGCTACAGCAACAAGCAGGTCGTCGAGGCGGTCCGCGAGGTCACCGGGCGCCCCGTCCCGGTGAAGGTGGCCCCCCGCCGGCCGGGCGACGCCGCCGCCACGGTGGCCTCGAGCGAGAAGGCCCGCCGCGACCTGGGCTGGCGCCCCGCCCGCCCCCGGCTGCACGACATCATCGCCGACGCCTGGTCCTTCCACCAGTCCACCTGGTAACGGTCGCCGCCGCCTCCAAATCCGCGCCATCCGCGACTACCCGGGCCATGCCCGCCTGGCCACTTCGACGACGAGTTCGAGCTTGGCGCGCTGGACCGCGGGCGTGATCGGGTTGGCGACAGGGATCGAAGCGAAGCCGCACTGGGTGGACAGCGCGAGTTCGATTAGCGGCTTATGGCGCGCGGCCTCGCCGATCCGCGCGAGCAGTTCGGCGTCGTGCTCGAGCTTGGCCGACTTGGTGCTGATCAGGCCGAGCACGACGACGGTGCCGTCGCGGACATCGGCTAGCGGCTCGAACCCGCCCGCCCGCTCCGAGTCGTACTCAAGGAGCAGCCTGTCGACCGCAAGCTTCGGGAACAGGACCGACGAGATGGCGCCATACCCGCCCGTCGAGTGCCACGCCCCGGCCGGGCCGTTGCCACGGCACACGTGCACCGCCGTTGTCACCCCGGTCAGGCCGTCGAACAGCGAGCTGTCAAGCGCGGCGTCGAAGGTCAGCTCCGCGTCGGGGTCGCGGCCGGCCGCGACCATGGCGGCGCGGGTGTCCTGATCGCAGAGCGAGCCGTAGTTCGGCGCGTCGAGCTGGATGTAGTCGCAGCCGAGCGCGACCAGCGTGTCGACGACATCGCGCAGGTAGTCGCGGACCTCGGTGAGGAACTCCTCGGCGCAGGCGTAGGCGGCCGCCGACTGCTCCGGCGACCAGTAGCGGCGGTGATAGCTCGGCGCGGGCAGGGTGAACTTGGTCCTCGTCCGCGCGTAGCGGGCGAGGAACTCGTACTCGGCCGTCGTATCGCCGGTCCGCGGTGCGGTCGCCACGCGGCGGGCCACCGCGGGAAACCCCGCGGGACGGCCCGGCGTGTCGGGGGCGCCGAAGCGGCCACGGCCGGCGCCGCGCCAGTTCAGCGCGGACCGCCCGGCCGCCGGCGTGAACGCGTCGACGAACCGCGGAGTCTGCGCCCAGGAGACGCGGCGCACCTCGCCGTCGGAGATGACGTCGAGCCCGACCTCTTCCTGCAGCCTGATCGCGTCCCGTGCGGCATCGCTGAGCAGTGCGTTGTCGGCGGGACTCGACCGGCGGGCGGCGCGAACCACCGCGTCGTCGCGCAGCAGGCTCCCCACGGTGTCCGCTCGGGGGACCGCCGGGACGCGGGGGCGTGCGGGCGCGGTCACGGCGTCGTGGCTCTCGATGGTCAACGGGGCCTCCGGCAGGGGTTCAGCGGATGTTCGCCAGCGTGGGGATCGCCCAGGCTGGTTTCCTTCTGGTAAAGACCTTCATTCTGTCTCCTGATGTCGGAAAACCGAAGCCCCGATGACCGTTTGGCGCGAAATCTGTTCGGTCACGGGTGACCGATGTCGCCGGGGGTCACCGATGGCGGGCCGCCGAGAAGCGGCAGCAGGTTCTCGTTCCACACCATGATCGTGAACGCCTGAAACCGATAGGTGCTGGTAGGCGGCCCGGCCAGGGCAAGAATCTCGGCACGCGGTATGAGGTCGGCCAGGCCGTCGGCGGTGCCGGTCACCACGAAGTTCGCCCGCGCCGTAAGCGGGTCGTACCAGGACGCCGACGACTGATACAGCCGGGGTACCGCGCCACCAGTGGTGTCGGTACAGACAGGCGGGGCGGGCGAGGCCGGCGCGCGCGCGGACTGCGGGCATACCGCGGGGGATGTCGGGGCGCGCCAGGAGACCGTGGCGAGGCGGACGGCGCCACCGCTGTCCAGGGTGGTCAGGTTGTCCTCGGTGAACGTGCCGAGCCCGTCGGTGAGATGGTGCTCCGTGAGCCAGCCGGCCAGGGCCAGCTCGGGATCGGCGGCGGGCGGCCGCGTCACACCGTAGCCGAGCGCGGCGAACTGGCAGGCGCCGGCCGCCGCGAGCGCGGCGACCGCGACCCGGGACTGCGCCAGCCACGGGCCGAAGATCCGGCCGGCCAGGACCGCGCCGAACGGTGCGATCGCGGCCATCTCCCTGGTGTCGAACGCCGTGGCCGGGATAACGCTGGCGACGAATCCGGCCAGGTTGACGACGATCCCGACGGCGAGCACGTCGCCAACGAAATCGCGCTGGCAGGGCACACGCCAGACCACGACGGCGAAGGCGGCGACGGCGAGCGCGACGCCCGGGGCGTGCAGCCAGGCCATGACGGTCGCCGCATTGGCCGGCCCCGGCCCCGGCCCCGGCCCCGGCGCGGCCGTGATGTCGGCGCCGAACAGCGTGAGCGTGCCGTGCAGGGCGAGCGACAGGTTGGCAGGCACCCGGCTCGGCGTGATCATGCCGGTCCGCACGGGCAGCATCGTGAACCCGCCGAGCCGGCTGACTCCCGCGACCAGCAGCCCTGCCGTGCCCGTCGCGGCGGCCGCGGCGGCGGCGAGCGATAGCTCGAACCACTGCGCCCGCAGCCGGCTCGCCACCGCGCCCGGGGTGATCGCCCAGGTCGCGTGGAGCAGGCCGACGAAGGCAAGCGGCACGGCCGCGTCCACGATCGCGATCTTGTCGGCGAGGATGGCCACGGTGAGCAGCGCCCAGGTCGCGGCCACGGTGTACCAGCGGCGCGGCGCGCGGTCGAGCAGCAGGAAGATGCCGAGGATCGGCACCTGGGTGCCGACGTGGTCGGGCTGGGAGAGCAGCACGTGGACGCCGTTTCCGAGCTGCGGCGCGACCATGATCCCCGCCGCGATCAGCGCGCGTATCCAGCCTTCCCTGCCGCGAGCGCGGC
>Ga0302314_10005003_pt1 | contig 24234 bp, 18 predicted proteins | sample III_Palsa_N2_3_FD_200533 | JGI IMG/M metagenome (GOLD analysis project Ga0302314, IMG submission 200533) | Peat permafrost microbial communities from Stordalen Mire near Abisko, Sweden - III_Palsa_N2_3 | ecosystem: Environmental > Terrestrial > Soil > Palsa > Peat permafrost | place: Sweden... | reverse complement strand
GGTACCCTGCTTCACTCTGCTAACCTTCTTCATGCTGGTCTCCTCCTTGCAACTTAGATTGCGTTCAGCCACAGCCTAATCGCTGCTGGCCGGAGACCAGCACTCTCATCCCATCTCAGGGCAGGCTTATGAAACCTTGCCCTTCCGGGTGCTTGGGAGTTCCTTCTTGTCCGGGCTGAAGCCCGGACCTATCTCAGGAACGACGGCAGAAGCAGGTCCTCTGCGAGGATGACAAGCAAGAAAGGCAAGAAAGGCAAGAAAGGCAAGAACAACGACAAGAACAACGACAAGAACAAGAACCAATACAGGGGTCCTTCTCTTCGCTCAGGATGACGGCGTTTGTGGCTCAGGATGACGGCGTTTGTGGCTCAGGATGAGGGCGTTTGTGGCTCAGAATGAGGGCGTTTGCGGCTCTGAATGAGGGCGTTTGCGGCTCTGAATGAGGGCGTTTGCGGCTCAGGATGACGGCGTTTGTGTGGGGTGCGGCTATGTGAAGGAGGGGTCAGGCGACGCGGGCGTGCTTGGTTTGAGCGTGGGTGCCGTGCTGGACCAGGGTGGGATGGATGTGGCGGTTTTGTTGCAGGAGGATGGAGATTTCGGCTGCGGGGCAGGGGCGGGAGAAGAGGTAGCCCTGGACAGCGTCGCAGTTGAGGTCGCGGAGGCAGGACCATTGGGCTTCGGTTTCTACGCCTTCGGCGACTACGGAGAGTTGCAGGCTGTGGGCCATGGAGATGATGGCGTCGACGATGGAGAAGGTGCCACCGGAGTGGCCGATGCGCTCGATGAAGGAGCGGTCGATCTTGAGGGTCTGGACTGGGAGGTTGTCGAGATGGCCGAGGGAGGAGTAGCCGGTGCCGAAGTCGTCGATGGAGAAGGCGATGCCGCTGCCAGCGAGGAGGTTGATCTGGCGGGAGGCTTCGGTGAGGTTGCGCATCATGGCGGTCTCGGTGATCTCCATGCCGATGAGGTGGGGATCGACGTTATGAGCGGTGAGGGTGTCGCTGACGTTGGCGGCGAAGTCGGGGCGGGTGATCTCGAGGGGCGAGATGTTGAGGGCGATGCGTATGGGCGGGAGGCCGGCTTGCTGCCATAGGCAGGATTGACGGCAGACTTCGTTGAGCACCCAGTTGCTCAGAGGAACGATGAGTCCACGCTCCTCGGCGATGGCGACAAAGCGGGTGGGCGAGACCATGCCGTAGACGGGATGATGGAGGCGAACGAGGGCTTCCAGGCTGTGGAGGCTGCCGTCGAGAGTGTAGAGAGGTTGATAGTGGACTTCGAGGCCGCCTTCCTTGAGGGCGCGTCGGACGTGGAGTTCGATCTCGTTGGCCTCGGAGGCGGACTGGCTGATCTCGGCGGACATGGAGAGGAACTGGTTGCCGCCGGCGCGCTTGGCGCGGTACATGGCGGAGTCGGCGTTGCGCCAGAGAGTGGAGACGTCTGAGCCGTGGGTGGGGCAGAGGGCGATGCCGATGCTGGCGGTGAGTTCGATGGAGAAGATGTTGGCCTGGATGGGGGTTTGCAGGGTGCTGAGGATGCAGTGGGCGACCTGCTCGGCTTCGGCGCGTCCTGAGATCTGCTGGAGGAGCAGGCTGAACTCTTCGCCCCCTGTGCGGGCGGCGGTGTCCTTGGGACCGATGAGTTGGGTGAGGCGGCGGGCTACTTCCTGGAGGCAGATGTCGCCGACGCCGTGGCCGTAGGTATCGTTGATCTGCTTGAAGCGATCGACGTCGAGGCAGAGTAGCGCCGACTGGTGGGTGCCGGAGTTGCGATGCTGGAGGGTTTCGCGGAGTTTTTCTTCGAGGCAGGCGCGGTTGGGCAGGCTGGTGAGGAGATCATGGTTGGCCTGGTGGACGAGCCGTTGATGGAGTTGCTGGCGGTCGGTGACATCCTGCACGAGGGAGAAGGAGAGATGGCGGCCGTTGGATTGAAGCTGGTGGGTGGCGACGTCGACAGAGCAGAGGGAACCGTCGCTTTTGCGATGCTGCTGGGGGCCGAAGAGGTCTTCACCGCCGGCGCCGGCGCAGATGTCGTTGAGGTTCATGCTGTGGAACTGTTCGCGGGAGTAACCGTACTGCGCGACGGCGGCGTCGTTGACCATCTCAAAGGAGAGGGTGAGGGGATCGTAGATCCACATGGGGTGAGGATTGGCTTCGAAGAGGAGCTTGTAATGCTTGGCTGCTTGTCCGGCGGCGAGGATCTCTTCTTAGAGGAGGAAGAGCATCATGCCGAAGGCGACGAAGTACTTGGGGACGTTCCAGAACTCAGGGTTGATGTGGGCGATGAGGCCGAGATGATCGCAGAACTCGGCGGTGGGGAAGACGGCGGCCCAGGCGAGCAGGCCGAAGACCACGGTGAGAGTGCCTGCGGAGATGCGGCGAAAGGTCCCTAGATAAATAAGGCCGACGGCGAGGTAGACACGGGTGAGGATTGCGGAGATGCCGATGTCTGCGTGGCCGTGGGCGACGGACCAGATGAGCCAGATGCCGGTGGACAGGGTGGAGAGCAGAAGCAGATTGCGGAGGACCTTCGAAGTGTAACGAACACGGGTGGAGTGAATGAGAAGGCAGATGGGAGCGATCGACCCGGTGATGTAGTACGGCAGGGTTGCGGTAACTCCGCAGACGACAAAGGTGACGAAGACGATGGATGCGGAGGTAGCGATGACGGGAAGAGCGATGCCGGCTTCGCGATAGTGGCCGGTGGCGAAGATGAAGACTATGCCGCAGAGGATGAGAGAGGAGAGGCTGAGGATGGTGAGGAGGTTATGGGCGACGGGCCTGGCGGGGTGAAAGAGCAGGGCGGCGAAGTGGACGAGGATCAGCAGCCAGCCGAGCGTCCAGGAACGAACCATCGGGGTTGCGCGCTTCCTATAGGTGGAAGCGAAGAGCAATACGAGACAACCGATGATGGTTAGATCCAACAACTGGCTTTGCATTTCGGCTCGGACTCCGGGACACAGGGAATGCCCTCTATACAGGATAGAGGGATGGAGGAATCGGAAAATGAAACTTTAGTTGTAGGGAGGCGAGGAAAGGCCTGTGATTATTGGCTAAATCGCAGCATTGGCGGAGTGCGAGGGTTCGACGCCGGGGGCGAAACCGGCGGCGAGGAGCAAAAGAGCGAGGGCCATGGGGACGGCCATCGCTGTGCGGAGGGAGCCGGTGTAGGTGGAAACGATGCCCATGAGCCAGGGGAAGGCTGCGGCGCCTAATCCGGAGACAGCGAGGACGAATCCGGCTTGGCGGGGGGTAGGGTTGCGGCGGATCAGGAGAGCGAAGGTGGCGGGGAAGAAGGGGGCGAGGGCAAGGCCGAGGAGGATGCAGCAGATCGAGAGGGGAAGGGCGCGGTGGGTGAGAGCGAGGGCTGCGATGAAGAGGAAGGAGAGCGCGAGGCCGAGGCGCTGCATGGTGGCTTCGCGGATGTAGCGGAGGGCGATGGAGGCGAGGGCTCGGCCTACGGTGAGGGCTGTCCAGAGGAGGACGGTGGCGGACTGGCCGGCGAGTAAGTGCTCGTCTGAGTAGCGGACAGTGTAGGTGGTGAGCCAGCCGGTGAGGCAGGTTTCGAGGCCACCGTAGAGGAAGAGGAGGGTGGCGAAGAGGAAGAGGGCGTTGCGGGGGAAGGTTTCAGGTTTCAGGTTAGAGGTTTCGGGAACACTCGACACCCCGATCTCCAAGTGCGAGAGATCGGGGGCACCCGGCTGCTGAGGTTCCCCACTCATGCGCAAAGTGCTGCGCATGAATGGGCCACCCGGGCTTTTGAGGGTCCAGGTAAGGGCTCCGCCGAGGCCGGCGATGAGGAAGGCGGCGGCGAGGTAGAGCAGGAGGTTGCGCAGGCCGAAGTGGGGCATCAAGGAGCCGACGATGAGGCCGGTGGCGACGGCTCCGAGGGACCAGAAGAAGTTGAGCGAGGCGAGTGCGGAGCCGGTGTGGGCGGTGTAGCGGTGGCCGGCGAGGATGTTGGTGGAGGCGATGATCTGGCCGAGACCGATGCCGCCGAGGAAGAGAGTGAGCGAGCCGGGGAGGAGGTTGTGGCAGAAGGCGAAGGCGCCGAAGCCGAGGCAGCAGAGGATGGTCCCGGAGAGGATGCCCAGGCGGAGGCGACGAGGGACAGAGATGCCTCCGATGAAGGCGCCGGTGAATTTGGCGAAGAAGAGGGGGCCGGTTTGGGAGTCGGTGAGATGCCAGTTGGCGATGATGACGGGGAGGATGTTGCCGAGGATGACCGTGCCGAGGCCGGCGAGGAGGAATCCGAAGGCGAGCCAGGGAGCGGAGGGACCGCGGGTGGTGGCGTCGGGCTGATACGGGGTTGCGGGTGAGGGCACGCGGGGTTTGCTCCAGTAGCCGCCGGTTGGGGGTCGACTCTGTTGGGTACGGTGTGATGCTATCACGCGGTGGCGGTGGCGTAGGCGAGAGCGGGTCTGTGAGCTAAGAGCAATGAGCGCGTGAGCTGTGAGCTAAGACGGGTCTGTTGAGGTTTGAGGGATGGAGGTTTGAGGGGTGAGGGGTGAGGGAGAGCGCAGCTTTAACGCGGAGGTCGCGGTGGTGCGGATTATGATGAGAGCGAGCGAGGGTGTGGATGCGTTTGCGTGGTGTGATTGTGGGGTTGGTGATGATGGTGGGGTGCCATCGTGCGGTTGCGCCGAGTGCGACGCTGCACTATGCGGTGCGGGGGAAGGTTGTTGCGGTGGACGCGACGGCGGGGAAGATTGAGCTGGATGCGGAGTCGATTTCGGGGTTTATGGAGGCGATGACGATGTCGTATAAGCTGGCCGACCCGACGGTGGCGAGCGAGTTGCATCCAGGCGATAGGATTACGGCGACGCTGCTGGCGGAGGGGAGTGCGGATGATCCGGTCAATATGCGGCTGACGGATATTGTGGTGATCGCGCAGGCCAAGCCGGACTATAAACCGGCGATGCAGTATCACGTGCCCGCGGTGGGGGACGCGGTGCCGGAGTTTGCGCTGCTGAACCAGTCGGGGAAGAGGATCAGGTTGGGGCAGTTCAAGGGCAAGGTGCTGGTGATGACGTTTATCTATACGCGGTGTCCGCTGGCGGATTATTGCCCGAAGATGAGTCGTAATTTTGCGGCGATCGATAAAGATTTGAGTGGTGACAAGAAGCTTTATGCGGAGACGCATCTGCTGAGCGTGAGCTTCGATCCTGTGTATGACACGCCGAAGGTTTTGCGGAGTTATGGCGAGGCGTATACGGGGCGCTATACGAAAGAGACTTTTGCGCATTGGGACTTTGCGGCTCCTGAGGCTGCGGAGATGGCGAAGATGGAGGAGTTCTTCTGCCTGGGTGTGACGCCGGGGCCGAGTGGGAGCTTGCAGCATTCGCTGTCGACTGTGGTGGTGGGGAAGGATGGGAGGGTGGCGGCGTTCTATCCTACGAATGAGTGGACGGTGGGTGAGGTGGAGGCGGAGATACGCAAGGCAGGGATTAAGGGTTAAGGGTTAGGAAACACGAAAGAGAGGAGCGAAGATGGCGAAGATTGCGATTTTGTTTGGGGTGTTGCTGATTGTAATCAGTTTGGGCTTTTGGGTGGCGACAGGACGGGCGGAGATGGCGACGCTGCATCCGGCGGGAGTGGGATTGATTTTGCTGGTGAGTGGGGCTCTGGCTAACTCGGAGGATGCTAAGAAGCGGATGCTCTGGATGCATATCGCGGTGACGTTTGGGTTGATTGGGTTTTTGATTACAGGGATCCGCGCGGTCGTGACCGCGGTGCATGGAAGTGCGGCGATTGCAGCTGATCCGCTGGCGTTTGACGAGCGTGTGACTGTGGCTTTGGTTTGCCTGGTGTTTGTGGTGATGTGCGTGCGGTCGTTTATTGCAGCGCGGCGGGCGCGGGTTGTTTGAGTCGTGCGGGCGTTGGCGTGAATCGAATGACGGATAGCTAAAAGGACATCGATGGGAAGCATGGGACATGGCGGGATGAGCGGGAGCGGGTTGCGTGCGGCGGACAGGCCTATGCGTGGGACAGGGCGCGCGGTTGCGGCGGACCTGACGAAGGCCCGGCCGAAGCCGTCGCTGAAGAAGGTATGGCCCGAGGTGTGGAAGCTGATCATGCCGCGGCGGGTGTTGCTTGGTTTCAGCTTCCTGCTGATGGTGATCAACCGAGCCAGCGGCCTGATACTTCCGGCGTCGACCAAACCGCTGATCGACAAGGTGATGTATGGCCGGCGGCTGGACCTGCTGCCTATGATCGTGGGCACGGTGCTGGCGGCTACGGTGGTGCAGGGCATTACGTCGTACACGCTGACGCAGTTGCTGTCGAAGGAAGGGCAGCGGCTGATTGCGGAGCTGCGCATGAAGGTGCAGGCGCATATCGGGCGGCTGCCGATTGCGTTTTACGATGAGAACCGCACGGGGACTCTGGTTGCGCGGATCATGACCGACGTTGAAGGCGTGCGCAACCTGATCGGCACAGGGGTGATCGATTTCTTTGGCGGCGTGCTGACGGCGATCTTTGCGTTCAGTTATTTGATCAAGCTGAGCGTGCAGATGACGGTGGTGAGCTTTATCGTGCTGCTGGTGTTCGGGTTGATCTTGCAGCGGGCGTTCAAGACCATACGGCCGATCTTCCGGGAGCGGGCGAAGATCAATGCAGAGGTTACGGGCAGGCTTACGGAGTCGCTGGGCGGCGTGCGGGTGGTGAAGGGATACCATGCCGAGCAGAGTGAGGCGAATGTGTTTGCTGCGGGGGCGAACCGGCTGTTGCAGAATGTGATCAGCTCGCTGACGGCGCAGTCGCTGATGTCGCTGGCTTCGACCGCAGTGCTGGGCGTGGTGGGGACGCTGGTGATGTATCTGGGAGCGCACCATGTGGTGGCCGGACAACTGACTCCTGGCGGCTATATGACGTATGTGATGTTCCTCGCGTTTATGACGGTGCCTATTGTGCAGCTGGTGTCTATCGGGACGCAGTTGACGGAGGCGCTGGCGGGGCTGGACCGGACTACGGAGATATTGTCGGTGGGTGAGGAGGACTCTGAGCCGACGCGCGTGGTGGATCTGGGGACAGTGAACGGCGATGTGACGTTCGACGATGTGGTGTTTGAGTATGAGGCGGGCAAGCCGGTGCTGCATGGGATCAGCTTTGAATCGAAGCCGGGGACGGTGACGGCGCTGGTGGGGTCGAGCGGGTCGGGGAAGTCGACGATTATCAGCTTGATCTGCGGATTCCATACGGCGACGAGCGGGGAGGTGTCCGTCGACGGCGATGACCTGGCGACGGTGAAGCTGAGCAGCTACCGGCAGCAGCTGGGCGTGGTGTTGCAGGAGACATTTTTGTTCGATGGGACGATCCGGGAGAATGTGAAGTTCTCACGGCCGGCGGCTACGGAAGAAGAGTTGATGAAGGCGTGCCAGATTGCGCGGGTGGATGAGTTTGCGGAACGGTTCCCTGAGGGCTATGACACGATTGTGGGCGAGCGCGGGGTGAAGCTGAGCGGTGGGCAGCGGCAAAGGCTGTCTATCGCACGGGCGATTTTGGCGGACCCGAGGATCTTGATTCTGGATGAGGCGACGAGCTCGCTGGACTCGGAGTCGGAGGCGATGATTCAGCACGGGCTGAGTTATCTGATGAAGGGCAGGACGACGTTTGTGATCGCGCACAGGCTGTCGACGATACGGAAGGCTGACCAGATACTGGTGGTGGAGCAGGGGTTGATCGTGGAGCGTGGGACGCATGAGGAGCTGTATGTTTCGCAGGGGCGGTACCGCGAACTATATGACCGGCAGCATGGGCTGGAGATGAACTTGTTTCTGGCGCCGGGTGAGGGGGATGTGGTGGAGGCGGTGGAGGGGTAGGCGGTGCCCGCGCGAGCAAAATGCGGGGGTCCTTCCCGTTCGGCTACGCTTAGGGTCGAGGATGACGGCGAGAAACAAGCAACGACGTAGGGGTGTAGCAACAATGAGTCTGCGCTAGAAGGTGTCGGTGCGTTCGAGGTGGGCTTCGATGTCGGGGAGGGTGCGCCAGACGTCGCGCCACTGTTTTTTGGCGAAGAGGGGGAGCTGGTCGGTGTGGTGGATGCAGTTGGGTTGGGAGCAGTCGCCGTAGGAGACCAGGACCTTGGCCTGGATGGGCAGCGAGAACTGCATGGCGATGGTGAAGCCGTCGCCGTGGACGGGGGTGGCGATGCCGTCCTTGAGGGGGCCGGGGGTGACGACGCGGAAGATGCCGATGGCGCCGGGGCCGCCGTTGCCGGGGAGGTCGACTCCGTTGAGCGCGGGGCCGCGGGGGACGTTGGTGAGGCCGTCGCTCTGGTTGTTGATCTGGATGTGCAGGAAGCTGCCCCACTCAGTGTCGATTGCGCCGTAGAGCTTGGTGGTTTCGGCTGCGGCGTCGTCGAGCATGGCGGCGGCGGCGGCGGGGTCTTTGATGCCGGCGGGGGTGGTCAGGGGTTTGTCGAGGACGTAGGGGACGGCGAAGTTGCGGACGGCTGCGGGCGCGGCGGCGGGCATGCCGAAGCGGGTGGCCCAGTTCCAGAAGAGCAGCGCGCCTTTGGAGGTGGCGTCGGTCTGGCGGTCCCAGGCTTTTAGGACGAGCGCGGCTTGTTTGGCGCGGGGCGTGCCGTACTGGTCTACTGCTGAGAGAAGATCGGGGAGGAGGCGATCGGCGGCTTCGGAGCGGGTGGAGAGCTTCTTCTGGAGGAGCATGTCGTAGCTGATTTTGGGGTCTTCGGACAACATGCGGAGGCCGCGGTCGGAGCGGAAGTAGGGCCAGATGGGGGCGATGTAGGGTGGGTAGTCTTTGGGGTTGAGCATGGTGGGCCAGGCGGCGTCCCAGGGCGGCTCGTTGGAGTTCTGGACGTAGCCGGAAGCGGGGTCGATGACCTTGGGAAGCTCTTCGTAGGTGAGGGTTCCGGTGGGGAGAAGGCGGGAGGTGTCGCCGGCGACGGGCTTGTTCCACATCTCCCAATCGCCTTCGGAACGGCGCGGGACGGGGGCGTTGAAGAGGTACTCGATGTGGCCGTCGCGGTCGGCGTACATGATGTTGTACATGGGGATCTGGAGGCGCTTGAGCTGGGTTTGGAACTCGGCGAAGTTGTGGGAGGTGCCCATCTTGAAGACCTGCTCGAGGAGGAAGGGTTTGTCGAGGCCGGCGGCGTAGAGGGCGATGGGGACGCCGTCGTCGCGGCGGATGATGGGGCCGTGGAGGGTCTTGAGAACGTCTACGTTCTCGGTGGTGTAGGTGCCGTCTTTCTGGAGAATTTTGATGGGGTAGGAGGTCTTGGTGTAGGGCAGGACCTTGCCGTCGAACTTGTAGCCGCCGTCGGCTTCGGTGATGCGGTAGAGGAGGTGGCCGTTGTTGGTGTTGACGGTGTTGGTGATGGCAACGTAGTCGGAGAAGACGAAGCGGAGGGCGGGGACGCCGATCTGGGTTGCGCCGTAGAGGTTGATTCCGGGAGCGGTGAGCTGGACCTCGAAGTAGGTCTGCTCGCCACCCCAGGCGAGGTGCGGGTTGAGCAGCATCATGGCCTTGCCGCTGGTGGAATGCGCGGGGCCGATGGCCCAGCCGTTGGAGCCGTCGGATAGGTCTTCGGGGGTGTTCTCAAAGCCGGACTGGGGTTGGATAAGCTCGGAGACCTCGGCGCGGGCACCGCTGTGTGTTGGGGTGGCGAGGTTGCGGTTGGCGGTGAACTCGAAGTTGTAGAAGTGCTGTTCGTGCTCGATGATATCGAGGGCAGTGATGGGGAGGACTTGTTTGACTTCGGGGGCGAGGGCTTCGGGGTGGGCGGCGGCGTAGGCGTTGATGCCGGCGGCGAAGGCGTCGAGGTAAGTGCGGAAGACGGGGGTCTGCTGGGCGAGCCACTGGACGGAGCGGACGGGGATCTCGTTGGTCCAGACCCAGCGGTCGGACTTGAGGTTGGCGTCGGCGACGCCGGGGCCGAAGTACTCGGCGCCACGGCCGCGGGAGCCGCCCATGGTGTGCAGGAGGAGGTCGCCGTGGGCTTCGGCCTGGGCGTAGCCGAAGCAGTAAAACATGTCGGGTGTGGACTTGGCGAAGACGTGGGGGACGCCGAATTTATCCCACAGGATTTTGGAGCCCTTCTGAGGGTGGTAGACGGGAGGCTTGTTGTCCACTGGCGCGGCGGCTTGGGCGAACGGGGTGGAGAGAAGAAGCAGAAGGGCCATGCGGCGGAGGGACATGATGAAGACTCCTGTGGGTGGCTGGGCGGGCCGGTGAGTTTTCTATTTGTGCTGATTGTACATAGGCTGTGGCGGTTGCTTCGAGCAAGAAGCAGATCCTTCGCTATGCTCAGGATGACAATTCCTAATTTAGTGGTGGTTGATCGAGGAGAGCGGTCGGCCCATTCGACTACGCTCAAGGCCGATACCCCACCCTGCTGCGCATAAAGCCGCGCGGCGAGGATGGGGCACCCGGACTATGCGACTTCTAGCTGCGTGAGCAAGAAGGCGTAGTCGAAGGCGATCTCTTTGAGGTAGTCGTAGCGGCCGGAGGCGCCGCCGTGGCCGGCGTCCATGTTGATGTGAAGGAGCAGGGGCGTGGCGTTGGTCTTTAAGGTGCGGAGTTTGGCGACGTACTTGGCGGGTTCCCAGTACATGACCTGCGAGTCGTTGAGGCTGGTTTTGACCAGCATGGCGGGGATGGGGGCGTTGGCAAGGCTTTCTAGATTGTCATAGGGAGAGTAGCTGCGCATGTAGTGGAAGGCGGCGGGTTCGTTGGGGTTACCCCACTCTTCGTACTCGGCGACGGTGAGGGGGAGGGTGGCGTCGAGCATGGTGTTCATCATGTCGACGAAGGGGACGTGGGAGAGGACGGCGGTGAAGAGGTCTGGTTTGCCAGAGGCAGCGGCGATATTGACGACTGCGCCCATGAGGAGGCCGCCGGCGGAGCCGCCTTCGATGGCGATGCGGGTGGGGTCGCCGTAGTGGTTGGCGATGAGGTGTTCGGTGGCGGCGATGAAGTCGGTGAAGGTGTTGCGTTTTTGCATCATCTTGCCGGCGTCGTGCCAGGGGTCTCCGAGCTCGCCGCCGCCGCGGATGTGGGCGTAGGCGACGACGAGGCCGCGGTCGAGGAGCGCGAGGCGGCTGGCGGAGAAGCCTAGCGGGAGCGCGTAGCCGTAGGAGCCGTAGCCGTAGACGTAGAGAGGGGAGTGGCCGTCGCGGTGGAAGGTGTTGCGGCGATAGACGAGCGAGATGGGGACTTCGACGCCGTCGGGGGCTTTGAACCAGAGGCGTTCGGAGGCGTAGTTGGCGGCGTCGAAACCGCCGGGGACTTCCTGCTGCTTGAGGAGCGTGGAGGCTTGCGTGGCGATGTCGTAGGAGAAGACGGAAGCGGGGCGGACGAGGGATTGGTAGGAGTAGCGGAAGGTGGTGGCGGCGAAGTCGCGGTTGATGTCGGAGTAGGCGGTGTAGGCGGGATCGGGGAAGCGGATGTCGGTGGGCCTTATTGGAAGGCCCTGGTCGTTGAGGGCGAAGACGCGGAGGATGGGGAGGCCGCGCTCGCGGTAGTTGGCGACGAGGAAGGTTTGGAAGAGGTCTAAGTCTTCGAGCGGGGCGTCTTTGTTTTCGGCAAGGATCTCCTGCCACGAGTCACGGTTGGGAGTGGCGATGGGCGTGCGGACGAGCTTGAACTGTTCGGCGGATTGATTCGTTCGGATGTAGAAGAAGCCGTCGCGGTGGTCGACGGAGTACTCTTCGTCGTCGATGCGCGGGGCGATGAGGGTGAAGGCGGCGGCGGTGGAGGTGGCGTCGAGGAACCAGCACTCGCTGGTGGTGTGGCTGCCGGCTTCGAGGAGGATGTACTTGCGGTCGCACGTGCGGCCTACACCTATGTTGAAGCGTTCGTCGGGCTCGTGGAAGATTTCGACAGGAAGCGCGGGGGACTGTTGAGGAGTGAGGGTTGGAGGATTGAGAGATGAGAGGGTGAGTCGGAAGGCGCGGTCCTGACGCTTGGTGGTGTCGTCTTCGGTGGTGAAGAAGAGGGTTGTGGAGTCGGCGGCCCAGGCGAGGGAGCCTACGCGTTCGGCGGTTTCAGGGAGGTTGGTGTGGGTGGTGAGGTCGCGGATGTGAAGGGTGTATTGGCGGAAGCCGGTGTTGTCGGTGGTGTAGGCGAGGAGCTGCCCGTTGGGCGAGACGGCGATGGCGCCGAGGGACATGAAGGGCTGGCCTTCGGCTAGATGGTTGACGTCAAGGATGGTTTGCTCGGCTTCCGGATGGCCGGTTGGGTAGCGGCAATAGCGTGCGTATTGGAGGCCTTTGGCGGTGCGGGTGAGGTACTCCCAGGCGCCGTCGCGGTAGGGGACGGAGACGTCGTCTTCCTGGATGTGGGAGAGGATTTCGGTGTAGAGCTGGGCCTGGAGGGCTTCGGTACCGGCCATGGCGACGGCGGTGTAGGTGTTCTCGGCATTGAGGTATTCGGTGACGCGGGGGGAGCCTTTGTCGCGGAGCCAGGAGTAGTTGTCTTGGAGCTGGGCGCCGTGGATTTCGAGAGTGTGAGGTTCGGGGGTTGCGACGGGCGGGGCGGGAAGGGGTTGATTCATGCGGTCTCCTGAACAAGAATACAGAGGAGACGGATTGATGGAGAGACGGGAGATGCGTGCGATGAGAGAGGAACTTTGGATGCGGGCGGTGGTCCTGGGCGCTGCCGGGGTGGTTTGCGCGGGTGCGATGGGGCAGGCTGCGGTAACCGCGTTGAAACCGACGACGCGACAGGACAATATGTTCCTGATGATCGCCAGCGAGGGTGGTCTGATGGAGGTGCAGTTTGGGCAGCTTGCGGTGCAGCGGGCAAGCAGCGCGGAGGTGAGGGTCTTTGGGCAGAAGATGGTGGACGATCAGAACCTGCTGAACGAAAAGATCAAGCCGGTAGCCACTGCCCATATTTTGGCTGCGCCGGAACATTTGAACCGGTTCGACCAGGCGGAGTTCGACAAGCTGGGTGGACTATCGGGCCCGGATTTCGACAAGGAATATCTGACCGTGGTGATGGCGGACCAGGAAAACGAGCTGCATCAGTACAGACGGGCGGCGGCGATCACGAGCGATGCGGCGCTGAAGGCCGCCGCGCAGGAGGGAGTGAAGGTGCTCTTCGAGCACAAAGGAAAGGTGGAGAAGCTGGCTGCGGCGAATGGGGTTGCGGTGCCGGGCCATACGTCGGTGCTGGGCCCGGCGACGGAGCCGGCGCAGTAAGGTTTTCCATGGGTTTGGCTGGGCCGGTGGGGAGGTTGCTGGGAACTTCCCGGGGCCGGGGAGCGTAGGATAGCTTCGTGAGCTTGATGCGCAGGGTGTTGGGGAGTTTTCTGCTGGTGATGGCCGCGCTGGGCGGGGCGCGCGCGGAGTCGGTGGACAAGCTGCCGCAGCCGACCAGCTATGTGAGCGACTTTGCCGGAGTGGTGGATACGGCGAGTAAGCAGAACCTCGAAGCGCTTTGCGGGCAGGTGTATGCGAAGGCGCACGCGACGATCGAGGTGGTGACGATCAAGTCGCTGGATGGGGCCGATATCGATGAGTTCACGACAGCGCTGGAAGACAAGTGGAAGGTGGGGCGGAAGGGCACCGATAAGGGCGTCATCCTGCTGTTTGCGATCCAGGACCACAAGCGGCGGATCGAGGTAGGGTATGGGCTTGAGGGGATTCTGAACGATGCGAAGGTGGGCGACATCGGTCGCAGCATGGTGCCGCAGTTGCAGCAGGGCAACTACGGGCTGGCGATGCAGGTTGGCGTGCAGCAGATCGCGGACGTGATCGCGCAGGACGCGGGTGTGACGCTTACTCCGCCGAGCCAGACGGTCAATTTGGGCAGGCCCGCTTATAGTGTGCAACGGCACGGAACCAGCTGGGTGCGGTTGGTGATCTTTCTCATTTTTCTGGCGGTCCTGCTGCATGGCGGCGGACGCGGCGGCGGGGGTGGGAGCGGCTGGTTGTGGTTCCTGCTGGGAAACATGATGGGCGGCGGGTTTGGCGGCGGGCGCGGCGGATTTGGCGGCGGCAATGATGAAGGCGGCGGCGGTGGTGGCGGCGGAGGCGGAGATTTTGGTGGCGGATTTGGCGGAGGATCGGGCGGCGGCGGCGCTAGTGGCGATTGGTAGAGCGGCGTAAGCTGGTAGTCGGCTTAGGATGAAAACGATGAACACACTAGAAGGAAATGGGAGATCGACGATGAAAGGCACTTGGATAGCGCTTGGGGTGGTTGGATTTTTGGTGTTGTTGTTGTTGCTGGGGTTCAACAGCTATGTTTCGGCGACGAACCAGATGGTGAACCTGAATGGGGATGTGAACCAGACCTACTCGGAGGTGGACATTCAGCAGCAGCGGCGTATGGATTTGATTCCGAACCTGGTGGCCAGCGTGAAGGGCTATGTGAAGGAAGAATCGACGGTGCTGACGAACATTGCGAACGCTCGCGCGGGTGTGATTGCGGCGGGTTCGGACCGGGCCAGCAGCATCAATGCCAACAAGCAGTTGGATGTGGCGATCAGCCCGCTGCTGCGGTTGCAGGAACAGTATCCGGACCTGAAGGGGAACGACCAGTTCATGCGGTTGGAGGATGAGTTGGCCGGGACGGAGAACCGGATCGAGGTGGCGCGGCGGCGGTATAACCTTTCGCTGGAGGCATACGATAACGATATCCAGACATTTCCGAACAGCTATTGGGCGAAGATGAAGGGGTTCAAGTATCGCAACGAGTACTTCAAGGGGAACCCGGCGAATAATGTAGCGCCGACCGTGGACTTCGGCAAGTAAGCTTGGGTTGCGAGCGGGAGCCAACGCTGGGGCGTTGGCTCTTTGCTTTTGTGGGATGTGGGCGAAGATGTCAGGCGTTCAGTTTCGAGTCGCGAGTTAAGGCTTGGGCGCGGTGGTAGGTTAAGGGAGAGATGAGCGACTTGAAGCCAGTGCTGACGAGCGTGTCCACCCTTGTGGGGATGGCGGTGGTGGATGCCTCCGGTCAGCCCTGCGGGCGGGTCCATGAGTTTGCCGTGGATGTGGCGGAGGATGCGGCGCATGTGCTGGCGTTCGTGCTGTGGGGGAGGAGCGTGGGGAAGAGGCAGGCGACTTTTCTGGCGGTGAACCAGGTAGGCGTACCCAAGCCGGAGGACAAGGTGCTGCGCGCGGCGTCCAAGCCGACGACGACGCCGGCGATGGACGATTATCTGTTGCTGGAGCGCGACCTGCTGGACCAGCAGATCATCGATGTGGACGGGCGGAAGGTGGTGCGGGTGAACGATGTCAACCTGGCGTGGGAGCGGAGTGAGACGAACGGCGGGGCGCAGGGGTTGCGGATCGAGGAGGTCGAGGTGGGGACGCGCGGTGCGGTGCGGCGCTTGTTCAAAGGGCTGCCGGTATCGGCTGTGGATGCGATATCGAGCCGGTTTCGGACGCGGGTGATTCCGTGGGAGTTTGTGGACCTGATCGATCGCGACCCGGCGCGGCGGGTGCGATTGAAGATCGAGCAGGACAAGCTGGCGAACCTGCATCCATCGGACATTGCGGCGATTTTGGAAGAGCTGGCGCCGGCGGAGCGGGAGGCGATCTTTACGAGCCTGCCGGAGGAGACGGCGGCGGAGACGCTGGAAGAGTTCGATCCGAAGATGCAGAAGGCGCTGCTGCAGGGGCTGAAGTCGGAACATGCGGCGGACATTATCGAAGAGATGGACCCGGGCGCGGCGGCGGACCTGCTGGGAGAGCTCTCCGACGAGGAGAGCGAAGCGATCCTGGAGGAGATGGAGCCGGAGGAACGGCACGAGGTGGAGGAGTTGCTGGAGTTCTCCGCCGACAGCGCGGCGGGACGGATGACGACGGATTTTGTGGATGTGGCGGCGACGGGGACGGTTGCGGATGCGATCGCGGCGCTGCGCGGGTTTGAAGGCGATGCGGATACGATTACAGAGGTGTATCTGCTGAATGAAGAGCAGCACCTGAAGGGCGTAGTGGCGCTGCCACGGCTGCTGCTGGCGGAGCCGGATGTGGAGTTGATGCTGCTGTCAGAAGGGCACCTGGTGAGCTGCGGGCTGAAGGCCAGGGACAAGGAGGTCGCAGAGATGTTCGACAAGTACAATCTGCGGTCACTGCCAGTGGTCGATCAACATGGGCGCATTGCGGGCGTGATCCACGCGGAGCAAGTGATTGCGCAGTTGCGTGAAGGCTGAGGAGCATGAGCGAAGCGCGGCCGCTGAAGATTCTGTATGCGTCTGGATTGTCGCCGAACGATTCGTCGCAGTACCGGCTATGGGCGCTGGAGCGGCTGGGGCATCGTGTGGTTGGGTTGAATGCTCATGCGTACAGGCCAACGCAGCCGCTGGCGGCGAAGGTGTTTTACCGGCTGCAAGCGGGGCCGTGGGTGGCGCGGCTGAACCGCGATATTTTGGCGATGGCCGAGCGGGAACGGCCGGATGTGTTCTGGGCGGACAAACTGCTGGGGCTGCGGCCGGCGACGCTGAAGAAGCTGCGGGGGATGGGGATCGTGAGCGTGAGCTACATGATCGATAATGCGTTTGGGCCGCGGCAAGATCCGGGCTGGCGGCTGTACATGCAGGACATTCCGCACTTCGACCTGCACGTGGTGCAGCGGGACAAGAACCTTGAGGATTATCGCCAGGCCGGGGCGCGGGATGCGATCAAGATTCAAACGGCGTACGAGCCGACGATCCACTATCCGCCTCCGGCTGGATGGAGCGATAAGGAGCGCGGCTTGCCGCTGGGGCGGGGGGTTTCGTTTATCGGGACGCCTTATGACGACCGTGCAGCGTTCCTGACGCGGTTGTGGAAGGAGTTCGGATTTCCGGTTACGGTTTCCGGTGGGCTGGTGTGGAAGAAGGCGCTGGGGCCGGAGGCGACGGCGGGGATCTATCGCGGCCATGGGGAGTTGTTTCGCGATGAGTACAGGGAGGGCGTGTGGAGGTCGAAGATCAATCTTAGCTTTCTCACGCACTCCAATGGGGACGAGTTCGTACACAAGAGCTTTGAGATTGCGGCGTGCCAGGGCTTCTTGCTGGCGGAGCGGTCTGAAGGGCATAAGGCGCGGTTCGTTGAGGATGAAGAGGCGGTGTTCTTCACGGGCATAGACGAGTGCGTTGCGAAGATTCGACGGTATCTGCCTGATGAAGAGGGGCGTGCGAGGATCGCGGCCGCGGGCCGGGCGAGGGCGTTGCGCGATGGATATGACAATGACACGCAGGTGGCGCGCATCGTCGCAAGGGTGAGAGAGATAGTGGAACGCAGGAGGGCGGGCGCATGATCTTGGACCTGCAGCGGGATGTTGCGGGGAGAGAGCAGCGGGCGGATGTGTGCATCGTGGGCGCGGGGGCTGCGGGCATCGTGTTGGCGGTCGAGTTGCGCCGGCAGGGCCGGACGGTGGTGATGGTGGAGGGCGGCGGCGAAGATGTGGAGGAGGCCGCGCAGGAGCCTTACCGCAGCGAGCTTGCGGGGTTGAATCATCGCGGGATACATACGGGGAGGTTTCGGGCGAAAGGCGGAACGACGACGCGCTGGGGCGGCCAGATTCTGGAACTGGAGAAGGAAGACTTCGAGGTCCGCGAGTGGATTGCGGGGAGTGGATGGCCGTTTGCGAAGGATGAGCTGACTCCTTATTACGAGCGGGCCCTGGTGTTGGAAGGATTGGGAGGGGTGGAACGCAGCGATGCGGCGGTGTGGCAACGGCTGAAGTTGCCGATGCCAGCGTTCGAGAGGCTGGAGTCTTATTTTTCGCGATGGTGTCCGGACCCGGTGTTTGCGCGGCTGCATGGTGCGATGCTGGAGAAGGACGAGGGCATCCGGCTGTGGCTCCATGCCAATTGCGTGGAACTGGTGATGGAGCAGGAGACGGTGCGAGGGGTGCGGTGCCGCACGCAGACCAGCATCGAGACGGTATTTTGCGCGGATGAGTTTGTGTTTTGCATGGGAGCGATCGAGAGCTGCCGTTTTTTCATGCAGCCGCGGGAGGGTGGGCTTCCGTGGAACCAGTCGGGACTACTGGGGAGGCACTTTCAGGACCATATCGACAGCAATGCGGCGGAGGTGAAGCCGCGGAACCGGAGAGAGTTTGCGAGACTCTTCGACAACGTCTTTCTGGGCGGGTATAAGTACCATCCCAAGTTGCGGTTGTCGGCCGCGGATGCGCGACAGGCAGGGGTTTTGAACGCGGGCGCGACGATGTACTTTCTTAGCGATGTGGATGAGGTGCTGGGTGAACTGAAGGGGACGGCGAAGCATCTGTTGCGCGGCAGGCTGGGGGAGATTTCCGGCAAGGATTTGATAGGGCTGGTGCGGAATGCTCCTTTGCTGGCGGCGCAGATGGCGCGGTATTTTTTGGAGCATCGTGCGTTCAATCCGGCGTCGGCGGTGGTGAAGTTGCGGGTGCATTGCGAGCAGCAGCCCGACTCTGCAAGTTCTATTACGCTGGCGGAGGAACGGGACTCGCTGGGGCTGCTGCGGGCGAGGCTGGACTGGCGGATATCTGAACTGGAGGTCGAGACGATCCGCCATTATGCGCAGACTGCGGCGCAGTCACTGGCCGGGGTTGCGGAGGTGATACCGGATGAGGCGCTGCTACGTGGCGATAGGGACACCTATATCAAAGGCTGCGACGACAGCAATCATCACATGGGTGGGATGAGGATGGCGGCGAGTCCAGGCGCGGGCGTGGTGGATACCAATCTGCTGCTGCGTGGAACGCGAAACTGTTATGTGTGCAGTGGGGCAGCATTTCCAACCTCGGGGTTTTCGAACCCGACGCACACCTTGCTGGCGCTGGCGGTGCGGCTGGCGGACCATGTTGTTCGCTTATCGGGTAGGCGGGCTGCTGGATAGGCTGACGGGGTAGTCTATAGGTCGGTCGTAAAAGCTGGGCTCGATGGGAGTGCGCAGCGTGAGTCTGTGCCGAGGGAGGGCTGTGGAATGCAGACAATCGAGCTTGCAGGAACGCCGCGGAGGACAACGCGGCTTGGGTATGGCTGCTCGACGGTGATGGGAGCGATGGGGCGGAAGGCGTCGCTGAAGGTGCTGGAGACGGCGTATGACGAGGGGATTCGGCACTACGACGTTGCGCCGATGTATGGATTTGGGGCGGCAGAGGGATGCCTGGGCGAGTTTCTGAGCCGGCATAAGGGCGATGTGACCGTGGCGACGAAGTATGGGATCGAGCCCCCGAAGCACCAGGCCCTGCTGGGGCTGGCACGCAGGATTGCAGGGCCGATCGTGAAGCGGCTGCCGGGGTTGAAGGCGAGGCTGTCGAAGGCTGCGTCGTCGGTTGCCGTGCCGAGCGAACGGGCAAGTTTTACGGCTGCGGAGGCGCGGGCTTCGCTGGAACGGAGCCTGGTTGCGCTGCGCACCGGGTACATCGATGTGTGGCTGCTGCATGAGGTTGATGCGGCGGATCTGAGGGACGATGGACTGCTGCGGTTCCTGGAGGACTGCGTTGCCAAGGGAGCGATTGGCACGTTCGGGGTTGGGAGTGAGCGGCACAAGATAGCGGGGCTGGTGCGGGAGCGTCCGGAGTACTGCCGGGTGTTGCAGTATGAGTGGTCGGTGCTGGAGCCGGAGATTGGGGCGACGGCGGCGTTCCGGATCCATTACCGCGCGCTGACGGAAAACTTTTGTAACCTTCATGCGGCGCTGGTGAAGGATGCGGCGACATGCCGGCGCTGGTCGGAGGCAGTGGGTGCGGATGTGGGCGACCGTGAGATGCTGGCGAGGCTGATGCTGAAGGCGGCGTTGGCGGCGAACCCGGAGAGCGTGATTTTGGTCTCTTCGAAGAACGCGGCGCATATCCGCGACAACTCACGGGTGGCGGAGGATGCGGGGATGGTGGAACCGGCGCGGCGGCTTCATGCGTTGGTGCAGGCGGAAGGAATCCCCGGCGGAGGTGTGCGCGGATGAGCTTCTGGAAGCGCTGGCGGACCAGCATCGTTCTATTTCTGGCGGTGCTGGGGCCGGGGTTTATTACGGCGAACGTGGACAACGACTCGGGCGGGATATTTACGTACTCGCAGGCCGGGGCACAGTACGGGTTCAAGCTGCTGTGGACGTTGATCCCGATCACGATCGCTCTGATCGTGGTGCAGGAGATGTGCGCGCGCATGGGGGTAGTGACGGGCAAGGGCCTGAGCGACCTGATCCGCGAAGAGTTTGGCTTGCGGATGACGTTCATCATCATGCTGCTGCTGGTGGTGGTGAACTTCGGCAACGTGATTTCGGAGTTTTCAGGCATCTTCGAGTCGCTGCAACTGTTCCACGTGAATAAGTTCCTCAGCGTGCCGCTGTGCGTGGCCGCGGTGTGGGCGCTGGTGGTGCGCGGGGACTACAAGAAGGTGGAGAAGATATTCCTGGTGGCCAGCGTGTTGTATGTTGCGTACATCATCGCCGGAGTGATGGCGCAGCCGGCGTGGCATGAGGCGCTGGTGGAGACAGTCAAGCTTCCGGGCCGGAGCGTGTGGAGCGACCACAACTATGTGTACATGCTGGTGGGCGTGATCGGGACGACGATCAGCCCGTGGATGCAGTTTTATATGCAGGCTTCGGTGGTGGAGAAGGGAGTCACCATCCGGCAGTACAAGGCGTCGCGGATGGACGTGATCGTGGGGTCGATTTTTTCGGACATCGTGGCATGGTTCATCATCGTGGCGTGCGCGGCGACACTGTGGACGCATGGGGTGCGGAACATCACCGATGCGGCCGATGCGGCGCAGGCGATGCGGCCGCTGGCAGGAGATTTTGCGGCGATATTGTTTGCGGCGGGACTGTTCAATGCATCGTTCTTCGCAGCATCGGTGTTACCCATCTCGACGGCGTACAGCGTTTGTGAAGGGTTGGGATTCGAGAGCGGGGTGGACAAGAGTTTTCGTCAGGCGCCGTTCTTCTACTGGCTGTATACGCTGCTGATCGTGGCGGGAGCGGCAGTGGTGCTGATCCCTCACTTTCCGTGGGTGAAGATGATCATCCTGTCGCAGGTGCTGAACGGTGTGCTGCTGCCGTTCGTGCTGTACTTCATGCTGAAGCTGATCAACAAGAAGGAGTTGATGGGTTCGTATACCAACACGTTGTGGTTCAACGTGGTGGCGTGGGGGACGACGGTGATCGTGGTGGGATTGTCGGTGGTGCTGATGTGGCAGCAGTTGCATCCGGGGAGTTAGAGCGCCACGGCTGAAGCCCCTTTCGTAGCGTGGCCCAATGTGCGGGCTGAAGCCCACACCTAACCCGAAGAACAAAAGCGGGCGTCCCAAGAGGGAGAGCGGTTGGAACGAGCTCAGAGCGTGTGAGCTCGTGAGCTTAGAGCAAGAGATGGTCGAGGCTCAGAGGAGTTTGCCCTGGGCGAGGTCGCGGATGAGGGTGAGGTCGGCGGCGAGGAAGTCGTAGTCGGGGAGGCGGTTGAGGGGGCTCCAGAGCATGGCCTGGAAGATGCGGTTGTCTAAATCTCCGGTGTAGGCGGTAACGCTGAAGAATTGGATTTCGATGGCGCCACCGTTGCGGTAGGTGTGGCGGACGGTGGTGATGTGATGGCCGATATCGGCGGCGATGCCGAGTTCTTCCGAGAGTTCCCGGGCGAGGGCGGCTTCGGGGGTCTCGCCGGGCTCGACCTTGCCGCCGGGGAACTCCCATTTGAGGGCCATGGGCTGGTCGGGGCGGCGCTGGCAGATGAAGACCTCGCGCTGGAGGCCCGTGCCGCGAAGAATCAGTGCGGCGACGACATGCCGGAGCGGCTTGGTGGGGGGTGGGACGCGATGCCCGTTGAGTTTGCGGATCGGCTCTTTCACATCGACACCACCAGTGTAGACGTTGGTTTTGGCCGGTTGGATTCGAGCGGGGTGGAATCAGGGCAAGACAGGAGCGACGGAGGCCGGGAAGTAGACTGGCCAGCCGGAGGCGGCACTGTGACGGAGCAGGTCAGGAGAGGGGTTTACGGGGAAGGCTGCTGCTGCGATGGAGAGCATGGCGGCGTCGTGGATGGAGTTGCCGAAGACGGCGTCAGGAGCGGAGATCCCGGCGCGGCGGAGGGAGGCTACTTTGCCTTCGTCGGTGGGTACATCGAGCAGGCGGTCGGTGGCGAAGCCATTTTCGATGGTGACGCAGGCGCTAAGGACGCGGTTGGCTGGGATGTTGAAGCGCTTGACGCCTTCTTCGACGACCCAGTCGCAGGTGGAGCTGACGGCCCAGATGTCGATGCCGGCGGCCTGGAGTTGGGTGACGAGTTCGAGCATTTCAGGGAAGATGTTGCGCTCGATGTAGTTGGTGAAGAAGTTGGCGGCGGCGCGGCGGAGTTCGGATTCGCGGAGGCCTTGGTAGACCTGGACCATCTCGCCGCAGATGGCGAGCTCGGAGACCTCGCCGCGCTGGTAGCCGGTGTAGCGGTCGTTGAGCCAGTCGGTGGCGTCGCGGGAGAGCAGGCCGGTGTCCATGGTCCAGCGCATGAAGGCGGAGCCTGCGTCGCCGGACCAGAGGGTGCCGTCGCAGTCGAAAACGGCGATTTTGGGGGCGAGCTCGAGAACGCGGGCGTGGAACTGTGCGGTGGTGAGAGTGACAGCGGGTGTGAGGACGAGATCGGACAAGCTGGGCTCCAGATAGGGGTCAGTGTCTAGTAGAGCAGCATCGGCAGCCGCTGCCAAGGGTTTCTGTTGACGGGTGAGGTTGGAGGGATGAGGTTTGAGGAAGAACGTGAAGGCCGCGAGTTTGATAGGCTTCCAGCGTGGGGCTTGCTCTGGAGCGTATGGAGTTGGCTCGAAGGGAATTGAGATACATGTTGGATAAGAACCGGCTTTTTCCTGCTGAGAGTGCTTCTCGCGCCATTGCCGTGAAGCTTTATGAGACTGTGCGTGATTTGCCGATCATCAGCCCGCATGGGCATACCGATCCGTGCTGGTTTGCGGAGAATAAGCCGTTTCCGAATCCGGCGGCGTTGTTTATTCAGCCGGACCATTACATCTTCCGGATGCTGTATTCGCAGGGGATAACGCTCGAGTCGCTGGGGATTCCGCAGGTCGATGGGAAGCAGGCTGCGGATCCGCGCGAGGTTTGGCGGATATTTGCGAAGAATTATTACCTGTTTCGCGGGACGCCGACGCGGTTGTGGATCGACTATGCGTTTGCGGAGCAGTTTGGGTTGACCGACCGGTTGAGCGAGGAGAATGCGGACGAGTACTACGAGGTGATTGCGAAGAAGCTGGAGACGCCGGAGTTTCTGCCGCGGGCGCTGTTCGACCGGTTCAAGATTGAGGTGCTGGCGACGACGGACGCGGCGTTCGATACGCTGGAGTATCACCAGAAGATCAAGGCGAGCGGGTGGAAGGGGCGGGTATTGCCGACCTTCAGGCCGGATGCGGTGGTGGATGCGGAGTACCTGGGGTTTGCGGAGAATCTGCAAAAGCTGGGCGAGGTGAGTGGCGAGGATGTGTCGAGCTGGCAAGGGTATTTGAGTGCTTTGCGGAAGCGGCGGGCGTTCTTCAAGGCGAATGGCGCGACGGCTACGGACCATGGGCACTTGACGGCTTTGACGGCTGATCTTTCGTTGACTGAGGCTGCGGCGTTGTATGAGCGGATTTATACGGGCAGGACGCGGGCCGGGGATGTGGAGCTTTTCCAGGCTCAGATGCTGACGGAGATGGCCGGGATGAGCGTGGAGGATGGGCTGACGATGCAGCTGCATCCGGGGTCGATACGGAACCACAATGCGAAGGTGTATGAGAAGTTTGGGCGGGACAAGGGAGCGGATATTCCTTCGCCGACGGAGTATGTGCGGAGCCTGCGGCCGTTGCTGAGCAAGTATGGGAATGAGCCGGGGTTTACGTTCATTCTGTTTACGCTGGATGAATCGGTTTATTCGCGGGAGCTGGCGCCGCTGGCGGGACATTATCCTTGTTTGCGGTTAGGGCCTCCGTGGTGGTTCCATGACTCTCCGGAGGGGATGATGCGGTTTCGGGAGCAGGCTACGGAGACGGCGGGTTTTTACAATACCGTCGGTTTCAATGACGATACGCGGGCGTTTTTGTCGATTCCGGCGCGGCATGATGTGGCTCGGCGGGTGGATGCGGCGTTCCTGGCTCGGCTGGTGGCTGAGGGCAGGTTGGAGGAGCCGGAGGCGTTTGAGCTGATGCAGGACCTGACGGTGAACCTGGTGAGGAAGGCTTACCGGTTGTAGGTACACCCCCCACCCCCCGTACTTTTTGGCTCAAAGTCTAGAAGGTGAATGGGTTAGGGTGGCGTTTCTGGTGGTTTAGAGCGTGAAGAAGGCCGCGGGCGGGTTCGTCGGCGGCCTTTGGTTTTGTATG
>Ga0302314_10005001_pt1 | contig 24246 bp, 18 predicted proteins | sample III_Palsa_N2_3_FD_200533 | JGI IMG/M metagenome (GOLD analysis project Ga0302314, IMG submission 200533) | Peat permafrost microbial communities from Stordalen Mire near Abisko, Sweden - III_Palsa_N2_3 | ecosystem: Environmental > Terrestrial > Soil > Palsa > Peat permafrost | place: Sweden... | reverse complement strand
GGCGGACCAGCTCGACGTGGTTGACGTAGGCGGAGCCGTCCGCCCACTGAAAGGCGCGGGGCAGCGGGCTGGCGGCCGCGCCTTGATCGAAGGGCATAGTCGCGACCGCGCTCGCCGCGACCTGCCCACTCAGCGCCCGCAGAAGCGGCTCGTTGCAAGCCCAATCGTCGAGGGCGCGCTGTAGCGTCGGCGCAATCGACGAGGCGTCGGCGCACCGCAGCAGATCGTCGGAAACGACCACCAGCCGGCCATCGCGGCCTGATTTCAAAGAGGCGAGTTTCATCGGGGGTTCCGGTCAGCAGTCATCGTAATCAGGCGTCGCCTTTGACCACGCCGCGGCGGTTCTGATCCAGTTCGATCGATTCAAAAAGAAGCTCGGAGATCATCATCCCCGGCGCTCGTATGCCGAAGCGCTTGCCTAGGAGGGCCGCCAGCGGCACACCTAGTCGAATGAGCCTCCAATCGACCTATTCCTCAGAACGGTCCGCGTCCGACGATGTCGCTTCGGCCCTGGACAGGGACGGCGCGGCCGTCGTTCGCGGCGTCATTCCCAGCGGCTGGATCGAGCGAATGCGCGGCGCGATCGACGCCGAGATGGCCGGCGCATCGGCCACCGCCTCCGAATATGGAAAGGCGGCGGGCCGGTTCTACGGCGACTTCTTTCTCTGGCTCAGGAACACCGATTTCCGTGAGTTCGCCTTCAACTCGCCGTTGCCGCAGCTTGCCGCGGGCGCGATGCGGTCGGCCACGGTCAACCTTCTGTACGACCAGCTGTTCGTGAAGGAGCCCGGCTCGGTGGAGCGGACGCCCTGGCACCAGGACCTGCCTTACTGGCCGGTCGAGGGCGGGCAGATTCTGTCGATCTGGGTTCCCTTCGACGCCGCCGGCCCGGACAACGGCGTGGTCACCTATGTTCAGGGCTCGCACCTCTGGGGCAAGACCTATCGGCCCCAGGCGTTCGACGAGCGCAACGCCGGCGCCTTCGCCGCCAGTCCCTATGAGCGGATGCCCGATCTGGAGGCCGAACCTGGCCGCTACGCGTTCCTGTCCTGGAGCCTCGAGCCCGGCGACGTCCTGATCCATAAGGGCCTGACCATCCATGGCGCGTCGGGCAACCAATCCACCGACCGGCGTCGCCGCGCCCTGGCCGTTCGCTATACGGGCGATGACGCCCGCTATAGCCTCAGGCCCGGCAACTTCATGCAGATGGACAGCGTTCGCGCCAATGTGCCCGCGCCAGCCATCGCCGAGGGCGCGCCGATGGGCGGGGCGCTGTTTCCGAGGGTCTGGCCGCCGGCAGCCTGATGCCGCCCTTCCTTCAGCTATGATCGGCGGGAGAGGCCGCGAGGTCGTCGCGCAAGGCGTGTTTGTCGACCTTGCCAATGGGCAGCATTGGAAGGCCGTCGCGAATCCGGATGGTTTTCGGGATCTTGTAGTTGGCCAGCCGTTCGCGCAGGAACGCCTTGACCGTCTCAGGTGACGGATCGCAGCCCGGCTTCGGGACGACAAAGGCCGCGCCAACTTCGAAATACTGCGGATCGGGGACGGCGATCACCGCCGCATAGGCGACATCCGGGTGCGCCTCGAGCGCCAGTTCGATCTCGCGCGGATAGACGTTGAACCCGCCGGACTTGAACATGTCGGCCTTGCGGCCTTTCAGCGTCCAGGCGCCGTCGCGGCGGGCGATCGCGATGTCGCTGGTGCGCATCCATCCATCCGGGGTCATCGCCGCGGCGGTCGATTGGGGATTGTTCCAATAGCCCAGGAAGACGCCTGGCCCGCGCAACCAGATTTCGCCGGCCTCGTCAGGGCCGACGGGGCGCCCCTCATCATCGACGATCCTGTGATCGCCGCTGTCGTCCGGCCGCCCCACCGTGTCGCAGAGGTCGTCGATGTCGTAGTCCGACGGCGTGGCGCTGACCACCGCGCCGCCTTCGGTCAGGCCATAGTTGGTGAAGAGGTGCGCGCCGGTCCGCATCATCCGCTCGACCAGGCCGCGCGCCGCCGGAGCGCCGCCCCAGCCGATCATCCTGACGCTGGAAAGATCGGCGCTCGCATAGGCAGGATGGGCGAACATGGTCTCGAGCATCACCGGCACGCCGCCGAACAGGGTGATCCGCTCCCGGGCGATCAGCTCCAGCGCTTCGGCGGGGTCGAAGCGCTCGGCGAAAACGATCGCGCCGCCGCGAATGATCGCGTTGCCGAGCATTTCCGAGATGCAGCCGATATGGTTGGGCGGCAGGTTGCAAAGGATGCGCAAGTCCTCGCGGATCGGCTCTTTGCCGGCGAAGGAGCGGCTGACCTGTTCGTAGCAATAGATGAGGTTGCGGTGCGCCAGCAGCGCGCCCTTGGGCTGGCCGGTCGTGCCCGAGGTGTAGACGATCACGGTGGGATCGTCGGCATGCGGCGGGGTGGCGCGGAGCGTCCGGCCTTCGCCATCCGCGAGCAGTTGAGCGAATGAGCGGCTCACCCCGGCCAGGGGTTCGGGGAAGGTGACGATCTCGCCAACGGGCGGCGCATCAGTGGCGATGGCGCGCAGATCCTCGTCAAATCGGCGGCCCTCCGGGGTCTCGCCGACCGAAATCAAGATCCGCGGCGTGCAATCGCCCAGGATGTAGCGCAGCTCCGGCAAGCGGTAGCGGGTGTTCAGGCCGACCCAGATCGCCCCGACCCGCTGGGCCGCTATCAGGACGATGGCGAACTCGGGCCGCGGCGTGGTCAGCATCGCCACGCGATCGCCAACGCCAACGCCGGCGCCTTGCAGCGCCGCGGCGCACCGATCGACCAGCTGGTCGAAGGCGGCGTAATTAAGACGCGTCTCGCCGAAGACGATGGCTTCGCGGCCGGGCGCGACCTCGGCATAATGTCTGACGTAGTCACAGAGGCGAGTGAGGCGTGGGACGCCGCCGGCCAGGAGTTCGGTCATGTCAGCCTCCGCGCGCTCTGCCAGGGTCGAAGGCTTCCTTAAACCTTCGCTTCCGGCCAGAGCAGATTGACCCATTCGGCGACCAGGGCCGGGCCCTCGACGCCCCGCACCTCGAACGCATTGCGCGTGACGATGGCGGCCTTCCCGTCGGCCCGCCGATCGACCCGCAGCAGATGGATGCGGTTGCGCAGCTCCGCCGCCACCGGCACCGGCGCGACGAAGCGGACGCGATCGAAGCCATAGTTCATCGCCAGTTGCACCCCGGAAATGGCCAGGCCGCTGCCCCGGCTGAGGCGTGGCAACAGCGATAGCAGGTGCAGGCCCGCCAGCACCGTGCCGCCGAACGGACTTTCAGCCTTCGCCCAGGCCGGGTCCACGTGCATGGGATCGGGATCGCCTGTCAGGTCGCCGAAGGCGGAGGCATCTTCCTGGGAAATGCGAATCCAGGGCGTCAGGGCGATTTCGCGGTCGATGTGATCCTCGAGCGTATCGAACGTCAGATCCGGCGCGGTGCTGCTCATCTGGGCGGTGTCACGTGAAGGGGAGGGGATGATAGCCTTGGAAAAGGTGCGATCAATAGAAAAAGAATTCTGGTTCTGTTATTGGCTTGACGATGATGATCAAAAGGGTTGTGCCCGACGGATCGGCGCGGCGTCTATTTTCAGCGGCGCGCAAGGGACCTATCGTTCGGCGGGCGTGGGCTGGTCCATCGGCGAATCGGGACGTTGGCGCCAGGGTTCGGCGGGGACGGACGGGATCGCGATGAGGCAGACCATCAACCCGGCGCCGGACAAGCCCGAGCGCACGCGGCAAGGCGCCAAAGGCGAGCGTACGCGTGGGCGCATCAAGGCGGCTTTCGCGGATCTGCTCGGCGCCAAAAGCTTCACCTCGGTGACGATTGCCGACATCTGCCGTACCTCCGACATCACTGTCGGCGGCTTCTATTTTCACTTCGGCAGTCAGGAAGCCCTGCTCGACGAGGTCATGACGGAATACATCGAGGCCCTGGTCGGAGATTTCGAGGCCGCGCTTGAAGATCGTCCGCGCGGCGGCCTGGCCGATGCGGTCTGCGGCGCATTCCTCAAGGCTTATTCGGAGCGGGTGGGCCTCGCGCGGACCTTCCAGCAGCTGACACGGATGCGATCCGACTACGCCTTGCGTTGGCGTCTCGCCAGCGAGGCGGCGATGGAGATGTTGGCGGATAGATTGCGCGCCGAGCGCCCGGACCTCGCGCCTGACCGGGCGCGGTTCCTGGCCTACGGGCTCGTCACGATGATCATCAGCCGACTCGACCTGGTCTATGTCTATCGTGATCGGTCGGGCCGGACGGGGACGCCGCCGCGCGAGGCGCTCGGGCGAGACCTGGTCGAGTTCTGGAAGCGCATGGCCGCCGGCCGGGACGCCGCGTGACCGACAACCCGACGACGATCCGCTCGGGCGAAGCGACCGAACCCGAGCCCAAGGGCGCCCGGCGGCAGCGACGTGGCGAACGCACGCGCCTGAAGATCAAGCAAGCGTTGATCAGCCAATTGAACGAGCAGGACTATTTCGACCTGACCATCACCGACATCTGCCGGGTCGCCCAGGTGGCGACCGGCGGCTTCTATTTCCACTATGCGAAAAAGGCGGACCTTCTCGACGAGGTGATCCGCGAGCACAGCGCCGCGTTCTGGACAGCGCTCGACGCCGCCCTGCATTATCTGGATCCCTATAGCGCCCTTTTTCATGCCGCCACCGCCCTGGTCCGCGCCTATCGCGACGCGTCGGGCCTGGTGCGATGCTTCAACCAGCTGGCCATGGCCGACCGGGCCTATGTCGAACTGTGGGAGACCGCGGCGGCGAACTGGGTGTCGCACCTGGTCGAAAAGCTGAAAGCGGCTGAGGAAGCCGACCAAGCCGTCCTCAGCGAGGCGAATGCCTACAGTCTTTTGAGCTTCGTCGATCTGCTGTTGTTCAAGATCTACATCGAGCGAGATCCAGGGTTGGTCGACTGCGCCGGCGGCGTCGACGAGGTGATCGAGAACGTTGCGGTTCTCTGGCATCGCGCCCTGATCGGCTGTTCGCCCCCGGAAGGGCGGCTGACCTTCGCGACCCAGAACAAGGGCGTCTAGCGGCGCGCATTCTGGCCGGTCGGCCAGCGTCGGGCCTGGAATTGACTCGATTTTAAAAACAGAATACGAATTCGGATTATAAGAAGCGCCGAGGGAATCGGTTGAGACGCATTGGGCCGGGGCCCGCCGACGCGAAAGCCCCGCCCGATGTGACGACGTCGCACAAGAGGGGGCTCGAATGGCAATGGCGCGATCGACCGACAGGTCGTCCAGGGGCGGCCTCGCCGCCTTTCTTCTGACGGGCGCCGCGATCCTGGCGGCCGGTCCGGTTCTGGCTCAGACCGCTGCGTCCGCGCCTCAGAACGCGGCCCCGACTTCAGCGCCGCAGGTCAGCGACGTCGTCGTCACGGCGACCAAGCGCAGCCAGCACCTGCAGAAGGTCCCGATCGCGGTGACCGCGCTGACCGGCCAGGTGATCACCAAGATGGGCGGCTCGGACCTGGCCGATATCGCCGGTGCGATCCCGGGCCTGTCGCTGGAAAGCGATCGGGCCGGTGAAAACCAGACCTATATCCGCGGCATCTCGGAAGTCGCCGGCGGCGCGCCGACGGTCGGCATCTATATGGACGAGATTCCGATCACCACCTTCTCGGGCGAGCAGGTCAACATCAAGACCTTCGATCTCGATCGCATCGAGGTGCTGCGCGGGCCGCAAGGCACGCTCTACGGCGAAGGCTCGGAGGGTGGCACCATCCGGGTGGTGACCAACAAGCCCAACACCACGACGTTTCAGGCCGGGTTGTTCGCGCTGGCCTCCGCGACCGACCGCGGCGGTCCGAACGGCGAAGTCGACGGCATGGTCAATGTGCCGCTGGTCGACGACAAGCTCGCCCTGCGGCTGGTCGGTCTGTCATCGGACTATGACGGCTGGATCACCAACCCGGTAATCGGCAAGTCCCACTACAACACCAACACCGATTTCACCGGGCGGGCGACGCTCAGGTTCACGCCCGACGACAAGACCATCATCGATCTCGGCTATATGCACCAGTACGCCAATTCCGACGGACCGAGCCAAGGCGACATCGATTATCGGGATTACGCGGGCACGCCCGAGCCGCGCAACGATCGTTTCGATGTCTACAGCATCACTGCCAGCCGCGATTTCGGCTTTGCGACCCTGACCTCGGCGACGGGCTATTTTGTCCGCGACTCGCTCAGCCATAACGACTTCACCAGCGTCGCGCCGATCCTGAGCTTCCTGTTCAGCACGCCTGTAAACACGGCTGACATCATCCGCCCCAACAACCAGCGGGCCTTCACCGAAGAGGTGCGCCTGGTTTCCGATCCCGGCAGCGGCCCGCTCGCCTGGACGATCGGCGGCTTCTACAAGAACGACACCATCGACATCGCCAACACCGCCCAGACCAGCCCGGTCCTGCCGGCGTCGGTCTTCACCCTGAATGTCGACGATACCTCCAGCCAATACGCGGTGTTCGGCGAGGGCGACTATGCCCTGACCAACCAACTGCACCTGATCGCCGGCGTCCGCTATTTCGACGAGGATCGGCACACCGACTCGGCCGTCGGCGGCCTCTTGCCGCTGGCGCTGTCCGGGACCGGCTTCAGCGGCCTGAAACAGACCGCGTCGACCTCGCAGGTGACGCCCAAGATCTCACTCAACTACAACATCACCGCCGATGCCCTGGTCTATGCGACCGCCTCGAGCGGGTTTCGCGCCGGCGACATCAACCCGTACGCCTTCCTGTTCCCGGGCGCGCCGGCCAGCTTCGGTCCGGAGCATCTGTGGAACTACGAAGGCGGCGCCAAGACCAGCTGGCTGGACAAGCGGTTGACCGTCAACCTGGCCGTCTATCACATCGTCTGGCAGAACGTGATCATCGACGCCGACGCGCCCAACGCCCTGTTCGGCTATTCGGTCAATGGCGGCGACGCCCACAGCGACGGCGTCGAACTCGAGGTCACGGCCGTCCCGGTCCAGGGCCTGACCCTGTCCTTCGCCGGCGACTATAACGAGGCGAAGATCGACAGCGTGTCCAAGGCCGGCGTCGGCGTCCTGGCCGCGCCCGGCGCCACGCTGCCGTTCGCGCCGCGCTACAAGCTCTACGGCGGCGCCGAGTACGATTTCCCGGTGCTTGACGGAAGCTGGACGGGGAGGGGGCGCGTCGACGTGAGTTATAACGGCCTCACCTATTCGGCGGTGAGCAACCTGCCCGCGACAATCAATCAGCCCTATACGACGGTCAATCTGCGCGTCGGGATATCGCGCGATCGGTTGGACCTTTCGCTCTTCGCCGACAATGTCGGCGATGCGCGGGGCGAGCTGGTTTCGCTGGACAACGGCACGGGCGAGTCCACGCTCATTCGCCCGCGAACCGTCGGCGTCAGCATCAGCAAGCAATTCTGACCGATCCTGCCCATCGAGGTTCAAGGGCGGCGCCGGTGTGGAGACATAGGATGATATCCGCCTGGCCGCGCGTAAGAGGTCTCCTGCCCTTGATCGCGGCGGCGGTTGCCTGGCTCTGCGCCTTGCCGGCCATGGCTCAGCCCGCCGTCGGATCGCTCGACCCGGCGGCTGTGCAGCGCTGGGCGGACGCCTTCTTTCAGACCAACATGGCCAAGAGCCACGTGCCGGGGGCGGTGGTGGTCGTCGTCGATCACGGCAAGGTCGTCTTCATGAAGGGCTATGGCGTGACCACGCCGGTCGGCGGCCACCCGATCGATCCGGACACCACGCTTTTTCGCCTCGGCTCGATCACCAAGGTCCTGACCGCCATCACCGCGACCCAGCTGATCGAAGAGGGCCGGATCGACCCCGCCAGCGATGTGAACCGCTACCTCAAGCGTATTCAGGTTCCTTCGACCTATCCGCAGCCCGTGACCATCGCCGATCTCTTGGCGCACGAAGGCGGTTTCGGCGCCGACCTGCGCGGCGTCGACGCGCCGACCAACACGGAAGCCAACATATCGCCGGCGCGGATGCAGCGGCTGCTGGTCCCGCGCGTGCGCCCGCCGGGGCGGTATATCGCCTATGACAACAATGGCTGGGGCGTGCTGGGTCTGACGCTCGCCGACGCGACCGGCGAGAACTATGCCGACCTGGTTCATCAGCGCGTGTTCGGACCGCTCGGCATGACCCATTCAACGATCGGCGTTCCGGACCAGGACGCCGGCCTGGTCATCGGCGAGCACTATGTGGCGCCCGACGGGCGGGTGACGCGCATCGATCACTCGCTGCTCAGGCCGATGGAGCAGGGCGCCGGCGACGCCTCGGCGACGGGTTCGGACATGGCAAGGCTGATGATCGCCTTGCTGCAGGGCGGCCAGATCGACGGCAAGCGCGTGCTTTCGCCGGCTGGATACGGCGCGATCACCGATTTCGACGCTCACCGGCTGCACCCGATGCTGCCGGGCTATGGCCGCGCCCTCTATGAGGACCGGCCGCTGGGGCATTTCGCCATCCGCCACGACGGCGGCATGGCTGGCTCCGCCGCCTCGATGGAGCTTTATCCGCGCGAGCAGATCGGCGTCTTTTTCGCGGTCAATGCGCGCCCCTATAATCCGTTCGACGGCGAGACCCTGACCGGGCTGATCCGCGGCGTCCGTATGTTCCTTTTCGATCCGAAGCCGAAGGTGAGCATGGCCGAGTTCGTGCCCTTCCTCAAAATCCACGAGTCCTTCGCCAAGCAGTTCCTGCCGCCGGCGCCGCCGGAGATCGTGAACACCGAGGGCGTCAAGACGCTGAGCGACGGCGATATCGCCAGGCTCGCCGGGAAGTACGTTCCGACCAACTCCCGGTTCGCCAGCTTCGTCGGCAATCTGCAGGTGGGGCTGATCGAGGGCGTCCAGGTGGCGCCGGCGGGCCATAGCGCGGTCAGCATCGGCGGCCAGGTCTATCGCCAGATTCATCCGGGCCTGTTCGAAGACCCGCTGACCAAGATCCGGATGGCCTTCCATACCGACCAATACGGCGACTTCATGGGCCCCGCCGCGCTTTGGATCGACAAGCGCGCGGCCTGGTACGAGACGCCGCTTCTGACCATCGCCCCGCTCATTGGGCTGCCGCTGCTGCTGGTCCTCGCCGGACTCTACGGCTTCAGCACGCGGCCGGCCTATCGCCGTCTCGGGCTTTCGGCGGCGGCGCTGGGCGCGCTCTATTTCGCCTGCCTTGTGCTTGAGGCGCAGTACGCCAACAAGGTGCTGATGATCGACCAGGGGTGGATCGCCTGGCTTTGGCGGGCGCCGCTGCAGCTTGTTCTTCTAGGGCTTTTCATATGGCCGTTCGCGCTTCTCTGGGGCTGGCGCAAGGCGCCGCCGAGGCTTGGGGCGCGGGGCGTCGCCGCGGCCGCTCACCTGGGCCTGATCGGGTTGGCGTCGCTCGCCATGGTGGCGCTCGCCGCCTACTGGAAGCTGCTGGGTCTGATCTGATGCGGCGCCGGCGCATCCGATCGCCCTACGCCTTCCTGCTGATGACGCTCGCCGTGCTGACGAGTGTCGGACCAGTTCGCGCCGAGGGCGTTTCGACCAGTTCGCCGACGATCGCTATGAGCGACGGGGTCAAGCTCGCGGCCGACGTCGCGTTGCCAGCCGAGCCGACCCAGGCCAGGCATCCCTCCATCTTGGTAATGAGCCCCTATGGCCGCGCGAGCCGGCTCAGCGCCGGCGCCATCCGCGCCTTCACCTCGGCCGGGTTGGCCGTGGTGCTGGTCGATGTGCGCGGCAGCGGCGCCTCGCAGGGCCACGCCACGACGATCTTCTCCGCCAAGGAGCGCGGCGACATCGGCGCCGTCCTCGCCTGGATCGCCAGCCAGCCCTGGTCGGACGGCCGCGTCGTCGCCACCGGGGCCTCTTACGACGGCAACCTGGCGGCCCTGGCGGTGGTGACGCATTCCAAAGCGCTGGCCGCCGCCGTTCCGCGGTTCATCGATTTCGACACCTATCGCGACCTGGCGGTCCCGGGCGGGGTGCGCAACGAGATGCTGCTCAGGAAGTGGGGCGCGCTGACCGATACGCTTAACCTCGGCACGCCGTGTCTGAAGGCCGCATCCGCCTGTGCGGCCCTGACCAACCTGAAGCCGGTGGACGGCGATACGACCTACGAGTCCTTGCGAGCGGCGCTGAGGGACCACCGGCGCAACTGGAGTGCCTATCGGGATACGCGCGGCTACGCGTTCGAAGACGACGTCCTGCCGTCTGGCGCCAGCCTCGGAGACGGCTTCCTCTCCGCACAGTTCGCGGCGCTTAAAACCACCAAGGCGCCGGTCCAGATCTGGGGCAGCTGGTTCGACGCCGCGACCGCCGACAGCGCACTTGAATGGTACAGGCGGGCGCCGGAAGCGAAGATCGAACTCTATCTCGGGGCCTGGACGCACGGCGGCGGCGCGCGGGTCGATCCCTTCGTCCACGACCCGGTCGAGGACGAGCCCGGCGCGCCGGTCCCCGCGCGGGAGTTCCTCGGCTTCGTCCAGCGCGCCCTGGCCTCGCCGTCCGGCGCCGAGCGCATCATCCACTACTATACCGCCGGGGTGGCGACCTGGCGGACGACGCGCGACTGGCCGCCCGCGAACATCAGGCCCGTGCGATGGTATTTCTCCGGCGGCGGCGGGCTCGCCCACGTCGCGCCGACAGGCGCCGGCGGCGCGGATCGCTACATCGTCGATTTCAGCGCTACGACCGGCAAGACCAACCGCTGGACCACCCAACTCGGCGGCGGGCCCGTCGACTACGGCGATCGTGGTGGCCCGGACCGCAAGCTCCTGACCTACACCTCCACCCCGCTCGACCGCGATCTGGAGATTACCGGCGGGCCGGTCGTCGGGCTGCGGCTAGCTTCGACCACCACGAACGGAGCGGTCTTCTCCTATCTCGAGGCCGTCGCGCCGGATGGACGCTCGATCTATCTTTCCGAAGGCGACCTTCGCCTGGCGCTTCGCGGGCCGGCGAGGGCGGACAATCGGCCGCCCGGCGTTTCGCCGTCCTTTCAGCGCGCCGACAGGGCGGCGCTCGTGCCCGGCGCGGTCATCGAGGCCGGGATTCCGCTGCACGCGGTGTCGGCGATGGTCCCCAAGGGCTATCGGCTGCGGATCGCGATCGGCGGCGCCGACGCCGACACTTTCGCGCGCTATCCGACGCACGGCGAGGCGACCTATACAATCTGGCGGACACCGGCGGCTCCGTCCTATGTCGACCTTCCCCAGGCCGATTGGCGTGCCGGCCCGGCGTCGGGGCGCTGAGCAAGCGCCGAATTGGGACGCGCCTGGCGGCCAGTCACCGGACGGGGATCAGGCGCCTCGCCCCCGCGCGGTACTCACGGGGCGTTACGCCGAAGCGTTGGCGGAAACAGGCGGAGAAATGAGACGGGCTGGCGAACCCGAGCGCGTAAGAGATTTGCGCCAGGTTCTCGCGGTCGTCGGCGAGCCGCTGGGCGGCGAGCTGGAGCCGGTGGACGCGGACATAGTCGCGGAACGGCATGCCGTGGCAGCGCCGAAACAACCGCGAGAAATAGGCCGGCGAGAGGCCGCACAGCGAGGCGGCGGTTTCGACTGGCAGCGCCTCGCCAGGCTGTTCGTGCAGGCGTTGAAGGGCGCGCTCGACCCGATGCCCCGGCGGCGGCGGATTGCCCCGGTCAGCCGCGGAATCCGCCGGCGCGGCCCTGTCGAGAAGACTGAGCATCAGGCTGGCGACGGCCGCCTTGTCCGTGACGCCGGCGCTCTGTCGGACCATGTCGAGCAGCCAGTCGGCGAGCATCCGAAGGCGAGGCGCCGCATCGCCGGCCGGGGGCACCGAGACAGCGCGTTTTGGCCAGGTCGGGCTCAATCCTTTGCCGGCGGCCTTGAGTGCGATCACGTCGAACTGGACCAGCGTCCAGGCCTTGACCCCGGCGTTGAGAACGAAGTCGTGCGGCGCCATGGGCGGCGCATAGACGATCGAGTGGTCGTCGATCGCCGCATGCACGGCCTCGCAGTGGAACTCGCCCTGCACCTGATCGAACACCACGATCTCCGCGACGTCGTGAAAGTGCAGGAAGCGATCCAGGCCGCGACTGCCGGCCGGCCACCTCACGCGCCTGACGCGGACAAACTCGCCAGGCGCGAGCGTCACGGGCTCGCAAATCGGCGCGTAGCGGCTCTCGGGGGTCAGAAGCACCGCATGACCATGACATAAAATCGGTCAGTCGTGACCAGCGGCCTGTATTGAGGTCATGGGAATTATAGTTTTTCGCAGGCTGGCGGCACTGCCAAGGCCTGCCCCCCGATCGTCGCGCCGCTAGGCTTGAGAGGCGGTCGGACGGGACCGCCCGAGCAGACTGGCGGGAGTGACGATGACGCGGGTTGGCCGTGCGGCGGGACGGGACCTCGACACCGCCTATGCGTTGGATGACCGCAGCGTGGCGGCGTTCCGCGAACAAGGATTTGCAAGGCTCGGCCAGGTCCTGTCGCCTGAGACGCTGGCTGGGTACGGTCCCGAGATCAGCCGGCTGACCCTGGAGCTGACCCACGAAACGCGGCCGCTGGCCGAGCGGGGAACCTACGCCCTGGCCTTCCTGCAGGTCACCAATCTCTGGCGGCGGAGCGAGCTTGTCCGGGAGTTCGTCTTCGGCAAGCGGCTGGCCAGATTGGCCGCGGAGTTGCTCGGGACGTCCGGGGTGCGGCTCTACCACGACCAGTCGCTGTACAAGGAGCCGGGCGGCGGCATCACCCCGGCCCATGCCGACCAGTTCTACTGGCCTCTGGCCAGCGACCGGACGGTCACGGCGTGGATTCCGCTGCAGGAGGTCACGGAGGAGATGGGCCCGCTCGGCTTCTACGCAGGCAGCCATCGTTGCGATTTCGGCCGCGACCTGCATATTTCCGACGAAAGCGAGCAGCGCATCCGCGCCCACATGGAAGCGCTCGACTACCCGTTCGCCATCGAGCCCTTCGCGGCCGGGGACGTCAGCTTCCACCTGGGCTGGACCTTTCACCGGGCTCCCGCCAACCGCTCGGCGGCGCCGCGCTCGGTCATGACCGTGATCTACATGGACGCGGAGATGCGCCTGGCGGCTCCAGCCAACGCCGCGCAGGAGGTCGACGCCAGGGTCTGGTGCCCGGGCGTCGAGGTCGGCGAGCCGGCCGCCAGCCCGCTCAATCCTGTGCTCTACGCGCGATGACGGCGCCGGTCCGCAGCGCTGACTCGGCCGGCGACATCCGTGGCTTCACCAAGAAAGAGACCCGGATGTTCGCGACGATCGAGGTCTCGAACCCCGAGGTGGCGCCGCCTGGCTTCACCTTCGTGACGGCCAAGAGTACGGCGCTCGGCCAGCGCGCCGATGTCACCCTCTATACGCCGGCCGCCGCCCGCGCCGGCGGCGACGTTCCGATCGTCATCCTGCTGCACGGCGCGCGCGGGTCCCACTGGGCCTGGACGTTCAAGGGCGGCGTGCACCAACGTCTCGAGGCGCTTATCGACGCGGGCCTGGCGAGGCCCATGGTCTTGGTCATGCCGTCCGACGGCCTCTGGGGAGACGGCTCCGGCTTCGTCCGACATCGGACGCGGGACTTCGAGCGTTGGATCGCCGAGGAGGTCGCGCAACTCGCCATGGTGGTCAGCCCAGCCTGCAGCGCCTGGTCGCCGGTCTTTCTCTGCGGGCTCAGCATGGGCGGCTATGCGGCGCTTAGGCTGGCCGGCAAGTTCCCCGACCGGTTCGCCGGCGCCTCGGCCCACTCCGCCATCACGGCGGACGACCAGTTCGATGGGGTTATCGCCGAGCCCCGGAGCGGCTGGAGCTGCTCGCCGGAAGACCGAAGCGCGCTGGCTGCGCTGACACTTACACTGCGGCCGGCGCCGATCCGCTTCGACTGCGGTCTCGACGACCCGCTGCTGCCCGCCAACCGCCGGCTTCATGCCGACCTGGAAGCGCTGGGCGTGGCGCATCGCTTCCAGGTTCGTCCCGGCGGCCACAACTGGGCCCACTGGTCGAACGCGATTGACGAGTCCCTGTTGTTCTTCACCGACCTGATGGCCGATCGGCCGTGACCTAGGACAGGGCGACGGCCCGCGCCGCCCGCGCCGCGTCGTACTCGGCCCACATCGGACGGCAGTCGACCATCTCGCCTAGCGCCATGGCCTTGTCGACGGCCATCACGGTCAGGCCGGCCTCCAGGCTGTCCCATGCCGTGACCCGGAACGCGCCATCGCCTTGCAGGGCGGCCAGGAGGTCGCGCGCCATGGCGTGGTCGGCGCCGTTGTGGGATTCGGCGGAGAGGCCCCCGAAGTCCACCTCTTCGGCGGGGCCGCGGCTGAAGGCGCGGCGGAACGACATCCGGTTCTTGGCCAGGTCCGCCGACTGCGCACCCTCGGTGCCGATCAGATTCCAGCGCCGCTCGGTGATCGCCGCATGACTGTTGGAATGGAAGGAGAGCCGCACGCCGTTTTGGTACTCGATCAACGCGGTCTGGTGGTCGGCGAGATCCATGTCGGCCTGAAAGGGGCTATCGGCGCCTTCCCAGCCGGCGCCAACCGCCTGGTAGGCCGGCGTGCCATCGTCATAGGAGCGCGACGTCGATCCGGCCGGCGAGAAGACGGCCTGGCCGCCCATGCTTGCCACCCGCGCGGCGCGCGCGCCGACCAGCCGGTTAAACATGTCGAAGTCGTGGCAGGTCTTGTCGAGCAGGTAGGAGCCGCCCCACATGGCGCGCCGGCGCCAGTTGCGGGCGATATAGGCGCCGTGTTCGGGCGAAAGATGTTCCGTCGCATCGATCGAGACGAGCTTGCCAAGCGCGCCGGAGTCCACGCGCTCTGCGATCGCCCGCACGATCGGCGCCGAGCGCAGCACCAGGCCAACAAAGAGCGGCGCCGCGCCTTCGCGCCGGTCGGCGAGCAGGCGGGCGAGCTCCAGGGTCTCCGCCTCCGTCCGCACGATCGGCTTTTCGCAGAGGATCGGAAAGCCGGCCGGCAGCGCCGCCTTCAGGTGATCCAGGTGCAGGTGGTTGGGCGAGCCGATGATGACGAGGTCGTATGGGCCGGCGGCCAGCAGAGCCTCGGCCGACGCAAACGAGCGCCCAACCGGAATGCCGGCGGCCTCCAGCACCGGCGCGCCGGCGGGGGCTGTGTCCGCGATGCCCGCCACCTCGAAGGTCCAGCCGATCTCCTTCATGGCTGTGAGAATCCGGGCGCTGCGCTGGCCAAGGCCGATCACGCCGATGCGATGAGAACTCATGTACGCTTTCCTTGTTATGCGGTTTTCGGCGCCAGCCCGGTGAAGAGGGGGTGCGCCATGTCTTCCCAGACGTGCGGCGCGATCGGCGGGCGCAGCCACTGTGCCAGTTCCGAGGCGCCGCGGACGGTGGCGTCGACCATCCGGGCGCCGATGTAGTTGTCGACCGCCCTTAAGGAGCCGTCGGCGACCCCTTCGCCGACCATGCCGGCATAGCGCAGGCAGTTGCGCAGATATTCGTTTTCGATGAGCAGGCGGATGGCGTCGGGCACCTGGGCCGAGCCGTTGCGGATCAACGGCGCCTCTCCGACCATCTGGTTGTCGACCAGGCGCATGACGACGTCCACCAGGCGCTTGCGCCCGTCGCCCGGCATGGCCATGGCCTGTCGCTGCGCCCGCTCCTCGACGCCGAGCGAACGGCGCAGGCACAGCTCCACCAGGTCGTCCTTGGCGTCGATGTGGTGGTAGAAGGCGCCGCGGGTCACCTCCAGGGCGGCGCAGATCTTCTCGACCGACGCGCCGCGATAGCCCTCGATATTGATCAGCGCGGTGGCCACGCGCAGGAACATTTCGCGCATGTCCGGCGGCGACGCACCGGTGAGCTCAGGGACGAGCATGCGGGTCGGCGTCCAGGGCCGCGCCGACGCGTCCAGGCCGTTGAGCAGGGTGGCGAGGACCTGTTCGCAGACGCGCTCGTAGTCGTCGGGCGCATAGACGCCGATCCAGAACCGCACTGCCATCAACTGGTTGACCAGGAAGTGGGTCCGCGCATTCAGCGTCGCGCGATCGTCGAGCGATGGCCCGGGGGACGGCAGCAGCGCGCGAATGGCGCGGTAGAGTTCGACATAGGCCTCCGCGACGGTCGGATCGTTCAGGGCGCGCACGTCGTCGAACCGGGCGATGTCGGGGATTTCGCCGCTTTCGGCGGCCCGCAGCAGGGCGAAATAGCCCCTCAGAAGGCTGGTGAGCGCGGCGCGCGGGGAGGGTTCTTTGGCGGCCTCGGCGACGAACTCGCGATAGCTCTCTATCGATCGGAGGTAGCACTCGACGGCCAGCGATTCCTTGGTGCGGAAGTGATAGGCGACCGCCGTCGGCGCGAGATCGAAACAGTCTGCGACGTCGGCCAGCGTCATGCCACGCAGGCCCTTGCGGTTCAGAAGGCCGATTGCCGCCTGGATGATCGCCTCGCGTCGGACGAGGTACTTCTTCGTCCGTGGGCGCGCCGGCTCGGCTTCGTTCATCCTGTCCATCTCGTCGTCTTCGTTCAACCAGCGCGGGCCGCTTAGCGCCACTGTACGGCATCGCAATTCGATCGTCGCCACCACATCGGCAATGCGCCCATATCTAACATACATACAACAGAAATATTTTCTGACGCCACAAGTCGATCTCTCACGAAGCGCTGCAGATGGTCGCTAAACTGACGGAAAAATAGCGATATTCTGCGCTACGGTGGGCCGTTGCATAACGTCGTGGTTCACCGTTCTAGGCTACGAGAGACAAAAATTTTACATACATCAGACAAAAATATGTTGCACGAACTGGAGTCGCGATCCTAGTGTCCGGCCTCGTCGGACGCGCCGAAGGGCGGCCGCGAATTGTTGTTGGGGAGGGACTGATGGGTTTCCGGGCACTAGGAATGGCGGCGTCCGCGAGTGACGCGAACCGCGCTGGCGCGACCTCTGGGAGTCTTCCCTTCAGGGCGCTCGTTGGCGCCTCGGTGCTGGCCATCGCCATGGCCGGCCAGGCCGCGGCCCAGACGGCGTCGCCTGCCGCCCCGCCGGCCAGCGCGCCAAGCGCCGCCGGTGGCGATGCGTCGACGCAAGAGATCGTGGTCACTGCCGAGAAGCGTGAAGAGCGGCTGGTCAATGTGCCGGTGGCGATCACCGCGTTGAAGGGGACCACGCTCAAGGAGATCGGCGCAAAGACCCTCTCCGACTTCACCGCCCTGGTGCCCGGGCTGCAACTCGCCAGCCAGGGCGGTGGCGGCGGCCAGGAGCTGGTGCTGCGCGGCCTCTCGACCGGCGTTCAGGAAGATTCGGCGCTGGTCGGCGAGGTGGTCGATGGGGTTCCGGTCGGCTCGTCATCGACCTACGCCCTCGGCGGCGCCAGCACGCTCGACTCGGCCCTCTGGGATGTCAACCGCGTCGAGGTGCTGCGTGGGCCGCAAGGCACGCTTTATGGGGCCAACGCCATGGGCGGCCTCATCTCCTATGTCTACAACCAGCCTGACCTTCACCGCTTCGGCGGCGCGCTGGAGCTCGAGGGCTCGACGACCGAGGGCGCGGCGGCGTCAGGGTCGGCCCGGGCTGAGATCAATATCCCGATCATCGATGACCAGCTCGCCCTGCGCGTCTCGGGCGTCTACGACGACGGCGGCGGCTATATCAACGATCCGGCGCTGCGGAAGAACAACATCAACCAGACGCTCGATGAGGGCGTGCGGGCCGATCTGCTCTGGAAACCGAACGACCGGTTCAGCGCTAATCTCGAGGCGATCTACCAGCACGATCATCGCGACGCGAGCGACGAGGCCAGCGACTTCGCGACCACCGGCAAGCCGGTCCAGGGACCGCTCGACCAGAAATACGACCTGCTCGATCCGGCGACCTTCGACTACGACGAGCTGGCGCTGACCCTGGCCTACGACTTCGGGCCGGTGACGCTCACCTCGATCTCCAGCTATGAATACCTGAAGAACGACCAGAACACTGTCTTCACCGATACGATTGACGGTCCGCTCTTCACCAATCCGGGCGACCTTGCCCTGTTCGGCATCGCCGGACCGGCGGCTGCCAACATGAATTTCGAGGATCGCGCCGGCACCAGCAAATATACCGAGGAACTACGCCTCAACTCGAACGGCTCCGGGCCGCTGCAGTATGTCGCCGGCTTCTTCACCACCCATGAGACCAGCTTCGGCAGCCTGCTGTTCTACGGCGACGGCCTCAACGGCCAACCACAGCCCAATCTGGACCCGGGGCTGATCACCGGACTTCCGTCGAGCTACACCGAGTACGCCGGCTACGCCCAGGTCAGCTACACCATCTTCGATCGCCTGACGGTCACCGGCGGCCTGCGTTACGACCATATCGACCAGACGTTCCAGGAGACGCTCACCGGTCCCTATGCGGCGCCGTTGGAGGCCTTCCACATCCTGGCCGAGGAGCCGAAGAGCTCGGGCATGGAGAGCGACGTCAATTATCTCGTCAATGTCCGCTATGCGCTGACGCCGAACAGCAACCTCTATGCGCGCGTGGCCAGCGGCTTTCGGCCGGGCGGGCCGAACGTCGCGGTCGCCGGCCTTCCGCGCAACTTCGGACCCGACAAGATCACCGACTACGAAGCCGGCTATAAGGCGAGCTTATTCGGCGGCCGCGCCCAGTTCGACGCCGACGTCTTCTATATCGACTGGCAGGCCATCCAGCTGCGCGCCACCGCCGGCGGCCTCACCGGCGAGACCAATGGCGGCGCGGCCTCCAGCCGCGGCGTCGAGGCCGAGGGCAGTTTCACGCCGGTTCACGGCCTGACCGTGGGCGGCAACATCGCCTATGTGGACGCGCATCTCGACCAGTCGGTGCCGTCGGTCGGTGGCCTTGCCGGTGATCCGCTGCCGCTCTCGGCGACCTGGAGCGGCGCGGTCTTCACCAACTACGTCTTCCCGCTCATTGGATCCTGGGACGGGTTCGTCGGCGGCACGGCGCACGCCGAGAGCTCGCGCAACATCTCTTTCCCGGACGGGATCGCGGCGGACAATCCGAACTTCAAGCTCAAGCCCTATCTGCTCGCCGATATCCGGGCCGGGGTCGAGAACGACCGCTACACGGCCACGCTGTTCATCGACAACGTCAGCAACAGCCGAGCGGAATTGTCCGCGCTATCGACCGACGAACTGGTCGCCAATGTCGGCGAAGTCTCGATCGCACGTCCGCGGACGTTCGGCGTAAGGCTCGATGCCAAGTTCTGACGCAGCGCCGACGATCAGGATCGAACAAGGCGTCCTGCGCGGCGCCGCGACGCCAGACGGCGGCCGCGTCTTCAAAGGCATTGCCTATGCCCAGCCGCCGGTAGGTCCGAACCGGTGGCGCCCGCCCGTCCCAGCAGACGGCTGGAGCGGCGTACGCGATGCGACCGCGTTCGGCCCTGCCGCCGTGCAGCCGATGTCGCCGGTCGGCAGTCTCTATGCCGACCCGCCGCCAAGGATGAGCGAGGACTGTCTGTCGCTCAATGTGTGGACGCCCGAAGCCGCCCGGGGCGCGCCGGTCATGGTGTGGTTCCATGGCGGCTCGCAGACCTTTGGCCATACCGGCAGCGCCCTGTACGACGGGGCGGCCCTGGCCGCGCGCGGCGTGGTGGTCGTCACCGTCAACTATCGGCTGGGCGTGCTGGGCTATCTGGCGCATCCGGATCTGAGCGCCGAATCGCCGCATGGCGCCTCGGGCAACTATGGCCTGCTCGATCAGGTCGAGGCGCTACGCTGGGTCCGGCGCAACATCGCGGCGTTCGGCGGCGATCCCGAAAATGTCACCATTTTCGGAGAATCCGCCGGCGCCATGGCCGTCGTCCAGATGTTGTCGAGCCCGCTTGCCCGCGGCCTGTTTCACAAGGCCATCGCCGAAAGCGGCGGCATGCCGACCCTGCCGGAGTTGAAGATCGCGGCGCATGGACTGCCGTCGGCCGAGAGCACGGGCCTGGCCCTCGCCACGGCCGTTGAACCTGGCGATCTCGCCGCGCTGCGCGCCACGGACGCCGAGACGCTGACCAACGCGGCCTATGCCGCGAAATTTCAGGCCTTGTCGACGGTCGATGGCTGGGTGTTGGCGCGCCAGACCGTCGAGACCTTCGATCGCGGCGAGCAGGCTCGCGTGCCGACGCTGGCGGGCTTCAACGGCGATGAGATCGGCTCGCTCTTCAGGCCTCCGGTTCCCGCCGATGCGAAGACCTATGTCGCCGCCATCCGGGAGCGATACAGCGACCTCGCCGACGACTTCCTTCGGCTCTATCCGGCCGACGACCTTCAACTCAGCGTCCTGAGGGCCATGCGGGACGGGACCTTCGGATGGGGCATGGAGCGGCTGGCGGCCAAGCAGGCGGCGGCTGGCGCTCCCGCCTACCTCTATCTCTTCGAACACAGCTATCCGGCGGCCGGGGCGCACGGGCTTGGGGCCTTCCACGCGATCGAGGTCCCCTATGTGTTCGGGCGTGTCGGAAAGCCGCTTCCGGACGCCTGGCCCGCCGCGCCGGACACCGAAGCGGAGCGGCGCCTGCAGGACGCCGTAATGGACTGTTGGACGAGCTTCGCCCGCACCGGCTCGCCCGGGACCGCGGACGGCGTCGAGTGGCCGCGCTACGGCGATGAGGCCCGCTATATCGCTTTCGACGACCGGCCCGTTGCGGGCGCCGATCCGACGCTTGGGGCTTATGCGCTTCACGAAGACGCAGTCCGTCGCCGTCGATCGGCGGGCGATCAGCCCTGGATCATCAATATCGGTCCCGGGGCCTCGCCTTTGCCGCCGCCGACCGATGGCCGCTAGACTGAATCGCCGCCAGGCGCTCGGCATCCGGCCTTGGTGTTGCGACGTCCGTAGCTGTGGGCTTTGGTCCTGACGTCGCTTGACGGCCGGCATCGCCGCACGCCGCCCATCCGGCCGCCGTCCCATCAAGCCGCCGGCCGCCGCGCACAAGGTCAAGGCCCGCCCAACAATCACCGGCATCGGCTCCAACGCGACTGACGTCGTCTCAGGCCGTCATGATCAAGGCCAGGCTCACCACCCTGGTCACGCCGGAGCGGGCGCGGCTAGCGTCCCGCTTTTCCGCCGAGACGCTTAGCTGGCGAGCCTTCCCAGGTTCGATGTTAGACTGCGCCAGGAACGCCGGCCGGCGAAGGACCCGAATACCACATTGACCAGCGAACCCCCCCTTCTCGGGCCGCGCCTCCACCAGTTGCGTAAGCGGAAGAAGCTGACCCTCGACGAGTTGGCGGTGATGTCGGGCGTCTCGCGCTCGATGCTGAGCCAGATCGAGCGCGGCCAGACCAATCCGACCTTCGCCACCCTCTGGAACCTGACCCGCGCGCTCGGTGTCGACCTGTCCGAACTGGTGCATGGGCAAAGCGCCCAGCAGGCGGCCGCCATCGCCGTGCAGCCGGTTCACTTCACGCCAGAGATCCGCACCGAGGACGGCGGGTGCCTCTTGAGAATTCTTAGCCCGGCGGCGAATGCGGGCGGGTTCGAATGGTACGAGTTGATCATCCAGCCCGGCGCGTCGCTGGTTTCCGAGCCACACGCGGCCGGCGCAAAGGAGCATTTGACCGTGCTGGAGGGGGGGCTGGACGTGCAGTCCGCTGACGAGGTCAGTTCGGTCCCGGCGGGCGCCACGGCGCGGTATCCGGCCGACGTCCGTCACGCCATCCATAATCGCGGAAAGGCCGCCGCAAGGGCCTTGCTCGTCGTCGCCATATAATAGGAATTCCAATATACAGGACGTTATTTCCACGATAACGTAGCATCGTTGTCGTTCGGAGCCGCGCCATGGCGGATGAAGCCTTTAAGTTTCGCCTCTCGGCGAGCCTCGCCGAGATCGCCGCCCAGGGGCTGGAGAAGCCCGAGAGGGTGATCGTTTCGCGCCAGGGGCCGGTGGTCAGGGTCCGCGGCGATGACGGCGCCATCCACGAAGTGATCAATCTTTGCGCCAACAACTATCTAGGCCTGGCGGGCGACGAGCGCCTGTCCGAGGCCGCGGCCAAGGCCGCCCAGGACGCCGGCGCCGGCCTGGCGTCGGTCCGCTTCATCTGCGGCACCCATGAGATCCACAAGGTCCTCGAGGCCCGCATCGCCGCCTATCTCGGCTATGAGGACGCCATCCTGTTCGCCGCGGCCTTCGACGCCAATGCGGCGGTGTTCGAGCCCTTGCTGTCCGGAGACGACGCCGTCATCTCGGACGCCTTGAACCACGCCTCGATCATCGACGGGATTCGCCTCTGCAAGGCCAGGCGCTATCGCTACGCCGCCAGCGACATGGCCGATCTCGAAGTCCAACTTCAGGCGGCGCGGGCGGCCGGCGCGCGCACCATCCTCATCGCCAGCGACGGCGTCTTCTCGATGGACGGCGTCATCGCCGATCTCGCGGCGATCACCAGGCTGGCGGATCGCTACGGCGCGCTGGTGATGGTCGATGACTGTCACGCCACCGGATTGCTTGGCGAGCACGGCCGCGGCTCGGCCGAGGTCCGCGGCGTCGAGGGGCGGGTCGACATCCTGACCGGCACCTTCGGCAAGGCGCTGGGCGGGGCCATGGGCGGCTTCGTCGCCTCCAGCCGCGAGGTGGTCGGCCTGCTGCGCCAGCGCGCCAGGCCCTATCTGTTCTCCAACGCCCTGGCGCCGGCGATCTGCGGCGCGGCGCTGGCGGCCATCGACATCGCGGACGGGGACGAGGGCGTGGCCCTGCGCAGGCAATTGCGCGCAAACGCCCAGCGGTTTCGCGCGGCCATGACCGCTGAAGGCTTTGCACTGACGCCCGGCGAGCACCCGATCATTCCGGTCATGCTCGGCGAGGCGCGCCTGGCCCAGCAGATGGCCCAGCGACTGTTCGAGGACGGCGTCTTTGTCACCGGCTTCTCCTTCCCGGTCGTCCCGCGCGGCCAGGCCCGTATTCGCACTCAGGTCTGCGCCACCCATGCCCCGGACCAGATCGACCGCTGCGCCGCGTCGTTTTCGCGGGCCCGCGACCTCTGTGGAGACCCGCAATGAGCCCGACCATGACCGCGCTGGCCAAGCTGAAGCCGGAGGCGGGGCTGTGGCTGACGCGTGAGCCGACGCCGATACCCGGACCTGACGATGTGCTGATCAAGGTCAAGCGCACGGCGATCTGCGGCACCGACCTGCACATCTACAAATGGGATGCCTGGGCGGCCCGAACCATCCCGGTGCCGATGGTCGTCGGCCACGAATTCTCGGGCGAAATCGTCGAGATCGGCGCCAATGTGAGCCGGCCGCTAAAGATCGGGCAGCGGGTTTCGGGTGAAGGTCACATCGTCGACTTGAACTCGACCGCTTCGCGCGCCGGGCGCTTTCATCTTGACCCGAACACGGTGGGGGTGGGCGTCAATCGCTCCGGAGCCTTCGCGGAATACCTGGCGATCCCGGCGTTCAACGTCGTGCCGCTGCCCGATCAGATCAGCGACGACGTGGGCGCGCTGCTGGACCCGTTCGGCAACGCCATGCACACGGCCCAGCAGTTCGACCTCCTGGGCGAGGACGTGCTGGTCACCGGCGCCGGGCCGATCGGGGCCATGGCCGCCGCCATCGCGCGGCAGGCCGGCGCCCGCTCGGTGGTGATCACCGATGTCAACGACTATCGGCTGGGCCTGGCCGAGGCGCTGGCCGACGTGCGGCCGGTCAATATCGCCAGGGAGGATCTTCACGACGTGATGGCCCGTGAAGGCATCGCCGACGGTTTCGGTGTCGCCATGGAGATGTCGGGCGCGCCGGCGGCTTTCGATCAGGCCGTGGACAGCCTGGCCATGGGCGGCAAGCTCGCGCTGCTCGGTCTTCCCGCCGAGGCCATGGAGGTCGCCTGGTCCCGCATCATCCTCAAGGCGCTGACGATCAAGGGCGTCTACGGCCGGGAGATGTTCGAGACCTGGCGCAAGATGTTCGGCCTGCTGCATGGCGGCCTGAAGTTGGAGCGGATGATCACTCACCGCGCCCGAGCTTGCGACTTCCAGACCGGATTCGACGCCGCCCTCTCCGGCGAGGCGGGCAAGGTGATCCTGGATTGGTGAGCCTCTCGCCGGGGCGCGCCTACGCGAGCGCGAAGGTGATGTCTTGCGCGCCGTCCCAGAGGGTCATTCGTCCAAGGCTCGGCAACTGGTCGAGGCCTTCGGTGATGGTCAGGAAGTGATTGCCGGCGAGCTGGCCGAGCTTGCTGGCGAACCGGACGCCGCCATAGGCCAAAAGGATTTCGGTCTGGCTGTAGCCGCCGGGATAGAAGATGAATTGGCCGGGCGCCGGGTAGCTGGTGGCGTTTTCAAACGGAAAGCTCATTGGCTCGTC
>Ga0302314_10005000_pt1 | contig 24247 bp, 20 predicted proteins | sample III_Palsa_N2_3_FD_200533 | JGI IMG/M metagenome (GOLD analysis project Ga0302314, IMG submission 200533) | Peat permafrost microbial communities from Stordalen Mire near Abisko, Sweden - III_Palsa_N2_3 | ecosystem: Environmental > Terrestrial > Soil > Palsa > Peat permafrost | place: Sweden... | reverse complement strand
CAGTCCCATGCGCCCGCTTTTCGTCTTCCTGCGCGAGCCGCCTCACATTCCGTTCGTGAAGCTGCACACGCTGGGCTTCATCATCTCGATCCTGCTGACCCTGGCCTCGATCGGCCTTCTGGCGACGCGCGGCCTGAATTACGGCATCGATTTCCGCGGCGGCATCGTCATGGAAGTGAAGGTGCCGACGCCGGCCGCCGACCTGGAAGCGATGCGCACGACGCTCAATGGCCTGGGTCTGGGCGAGGTTTCGCTGCAGAGCTTCGGCGCGCTCAACGACGTACTGATCCGCCTGCCGCGCCAGCCGGGCGACGATGCCGCCCAGCAGAAGGGCGTCGAGACCGCGAAGGCGGCGCTGGGACCGAGTTTCGAATATCGCCGGACCGAAGTGGTCGGCCCCAAGGTCGGCGGCGAGTTGATCCAGGCCGGCGAGATCGCGACCGTGCTGGCGATCCTGGCGATCGCCGCCTATGTCTGGTTCCGCTTCGAATGGCAGTTCGGCCTAGGCGCGATCGTGTCGACCTTCCATGACGTGATCACGACGCTGGGCCTGTTCTCGCTGCTGCAGCTCGAATTCAACCTGACCACCTTGGCCGCGATCCTGACCATCGCCGGCTATTCGATCAATGACACGGTGGTGATCTACGACCGCGTGCGCGAGACCCTGCGCAAGTTCAAGCAGATGCCGCTGGAGGGCGTGGTCGATCTCAGCCTGAACGAGACCCTGTCGCGCACCGTGCTGACCTCGTCGGTCACGGCCGTAGCCGTGCTGGCGCTGCTGCTGTTCGGCGGCGAGGTCATCCGCGGCTTCAGCGCGGCCATGCTGTGGGGCATCATCATCGGCACCTATTCCTCGCTGTTCATCGCCGCCCCCCTGCTGCTGCATGCCCGGCCGCGCCGCGGCAACGAGAAGCCGGCACCGGCCGCAGGCGCGAAGCCGACCAAGGCTTAGAGCCATGGACGTCACGCCGATCGTCCCGGCCGGCAAGCAGGTCATCGACCGCTACGGCACCGACGGCTTTTGGGTCAGCGGCGTGCTGTTCGCGGGCTCGATCCTGTTGTTTCCCGACGAGACGCGGGACTGGGCGCCCACGACCCCGGCCGAGGTGACGGCCGACAGCCTCGCCGGCGTGATCGCCCATGGCGAGGTCGAAATCCTGCTGCTCGGCTGCGGCCGGCGCATGACCCTGGTCCCGTCCGCGTTGCGCGCGGTGCTGAAGCAGGCGGGCATCGTCATCGACGCGATGGATACCGGTGCCGCCTGCCGGACCTACAGCGTGCTGCTGGGCGAAGGCAGGCGGGTCGCGGCCGCCCTGCTGCCGGTCACCGCCACCTGAAAAATGACACGGGGCCCGGTGGTGTAACGCGGCATCCCCATGCGTATGTCTTCTGTTGGGTCGTTAGTCTCGCCCCTGACGGAGGACTTTCGAAATGGCAACGCAATCCGCGGCTCGTCGAAATCCTGCTCTCGTCGCCCTGATGGGCGGTTTCATCCTGGTGGCCGGCCTTGGCGCCGCCCACGCGGCCTATGCCGACGATGACGATTGGCACAGCGAGGCCGATCGCCCGATCGCGCCCGAACAGATCATCCAGGATCGCGCGGAACTCCTGGCGACCGTCGCCACGAAGCCACAGCGCGAGCAGGTCTATGCCCCACGCTCGACGCTCCAGCCCCTGGCGGCCGAGCGCTATATCGAAAGCTCGTATCAGACCGCGACGGTCGATCGCCCGCGGTGACGGCAAAAGAAAAGGCGCCCGGCCATCGCTGGCCGGGCGCCTTTCGCTTGTCTGCGGCGCGAGGGTCAGGCCTTGGCCAGGTTCTCGGCGACGAAGTCCCAGTTCACCAGCTTGTCCAGGAAGGTCTGGACGAAGTCGGGGCGGCGGTTCTGGAAGTCGAGGTAGTAGGCATGCTCCCAGACGTCGACCGTCAGCAGTGCCTTCTGGCCATTGACGATCGGCGTCACCGCGTTGGCGGTCTTGACGATCTTGAGTTCGCCGCCGTCCAGCACCAGCCAGGCCCAGCCTGAGCCGAACTGGCCGACCGCGGCCGCCTTGAAGGCTTCCTTGAACTTGTCGAGACCGCCGAAGGCCTTCTCGATCTTCTCGGCGAGCGCGCCGGTCGGCGCGCCGCCGCCGTTCGGCTTCATGCAATGCCAGAAGAAGGTGTGGTTCCACACCTGGGCGGCATTGTTGAACACGCCGACCTTGGCCTCGTCCTTGGCGGACGCGAGGATGATCTCCTCGAGCGACTGGGACGCCGCCGGCGTGTCCTTGACCAGGTTATTCAGGTTCGTGACATAGGCCTGATGATGCTTGCCGTAGTGGAAGTCGAACGTCTGGGCCGACATATGCGGCTCAAGCGCGTTCTTCGGATACGGCAGGGGGGGAAGCTCGAATGCCATGGAGACCTCGTTCGGTAGGTTCCGGAAGGATGGAACGGCGCCGCTTGGACGATCACCGCATCCCGGCATGACAACAGCCGAGCCTGGGAACCGATCCACCCGCGGGCGCGGGGTCGGGTTGCGGGCGCCCGAAGGGCACTCGCCCCTAGGAGATAGGTTGCGGCGGCCGGCAATGGAAGCGAAAAGGAAGCGACCGCAACGCTTTCTCTGAAATCGGACCCTGTTTCATGCCTGCCCGACCCGCCGAACCCGGCACCCCGATCGACCTCGTCCGGCGCCACGACCATGATCGCTTCCTGGCATCCCTGCTGCTGCCGGCCGATCGGCGTGCCGCCGTCTGGGCGCTGCTCGCGTTCAATCTGGAGATCGCCCGGGTACGCGAGGCGGTCAGCCAGCCGATCATCGGCCAAATCCGGCTGCAATGGTGGCGCGATGCGATCGAGGAAATCTATACCGGCAAGCTGCCGCGCCGGCATGAGGTGGTCGAGCCGCTGGCGGCCGCGATCGAGACGCACCGCCTGACGCGGACCCATTTCGACACGCTGATCGACGGTCGCGAATTCGATCTGGGCGACGAGCCGCCGGCCAGCCTCGCGGCGCTGGAAATCTATCTGGAAAAGACCTCGTCGCGGTTGATCGATCTGCAGCTCGAGATCCTGGGCATCGAAGCGCCGGCGGCTTTCGAGGCGGCCCGCCATGTCGGCATCGCCTGGGGCCTGATCGGACTGGTCCGCGCTCTGCCGTTCCACGTCGCCCACGGCCGGATCTATCTGCCGGCGGACCTGATGGCGGCCGCCGGTGTCGATCGCGACGCGCTCCGGGGTGGCGAGCCGGCTGCCGCCGTCTCGGTCGTCGCAAAGCATTTGACCGATCGGGCCGCCGAGCATCTGGGCTGCGCCCGGCGCCTGGACGTTCCCCGCACGGCTCGACCGGCGCTGCTGCTGGCGGCACCGGCTCGGCTCTATCTGCGCCGGCTCGCACGCGCCGGGTATGATCCGTTCGATCGCCGGACCAATGCGCCCGATCCCTGGGCCGTGCCGCGCCTGATCTTCCAGCGATATGCGGGACCTCTCTGACATGCGAGATAAATTTGGCGGGCCTATCGGCACTTCGTTGGACGCATCCCAGTGGACCAATTTGTGAGCATGCGATTGGCGCCAATTCGGCGTACACAGATACCCATCTGCTGAATGTAATTGATTACCCGCCCCGACCTGGGCGTGGGGAGGCTATCGTGCGTGCGCTGAACGACATTTCCATTAAGACGAAAATCGCGGGCTCGCTGCTCTGCATCCTGATCGTGACGATCCTGCTGGGCGTGCTGTCGCTGGAGCGGCTGAGTTCGGTCAATGACGCGGCCGCGCACATTCGCAACGATTTCCTGCCCAGCACGAAGGTCCTGGGCCAGATCGCATTGCAGGCCGAAATGGTGCGAACCACCCAGGGCGCCATGATCATGCGCACCGAGGATGCCGATGTCGCCAAGGAACAGGCCAACCTCGTCGGCTATCTCGCCAATCTGGCTAAGCTGCGCGTGATTTACGAGCCGCTGATCGGCCCGGGCGAGGAACGCCGGCTGGCCGATCAGATCGACACCCAGTTCACCGCCTATTCCGCCATGGGCGACAGGCTGACGGATCTGATCAAGCAGCATGATCACGAGAAGGCCTCGGCGCTCTATCTGGGCGACATGCGCGACCTGTTCCGCCAGGTCCGCCAGGCGATCGCGGATGACGCGGCGTTGAACGCGGCCGAAGGCACCAAGGCGGCCGACTTCGGCGCGCAGCTCTATGCCGAGACGCGAACCGTGGTGATCGTGGCCCTGCTCGTCGCCATCGCGATTTCGGTCGCGGCTGGTTTCATGCTGATCACCGGCGTGGCGACCCCGATGCTGGGCCTCGCCCGGACCACCGGACGCCTGGCCGAGCATGACCTCGACGTCACCGTCGAGGGCACCGAACGCAAGGATGAGTTGGGCCTGCTGGCCCGCTCGCTCGAGGTGTTTCGCGAAAACGCGCTGCTGGCCGACCGGCTGCAGGCCGAAAGCCAGAGCGAGCAGATCCGCAAGGCGGAGCGGAGTGCCACGATCGAGCGGGGCATCGCCCAGTTCGAAGCCAGCGTGCAGATGTCGCTGTCGGGTCTCGATGCCGCCTCGGTCGAGATGGAGGGCACGGCGCAGACCGTGGCCGCCGCGTCGCACCAGAGCAGCCACCAGGCGACCATCGTCAGCGCCGCATCCGAGGAGACCTCGGCCAACGTCCAGACCGTCGCCGCCGCGACCGAGGAACTGTCGGCCTCGATCAGCGAGATCAGCCGTCAGGTCGAACGCTCGACCGAGGTTGCCGCCAAGGCGGTCGACGAGGCGGGCAAGGCGAGCGGGACGATCCGCACCATGGCCGAGGTGGTGGTCAAGGTCGGCAGCGTGGTCAAGCTGATCAGCGACATCGCCGCCCAGACCAATTTGCTGGCGCTGAACGCGACGATCGAGGCCGCGCGCGCCGGCGAGGCGGGCAAGGGCTTCGCGGTCGTCGCGACCGAGGTCAAGAGCCTGGCCAACCAGACGGCCCGGGCGACCGAGGAGATCTCAAGCCAGATCAGCACGATGCAGGCGACGACCAGCCAGGCCGTCGATGCCATCGGCGCGATCGACCAGACCATCACCGAGATCAATCAGATCGCCACGACCATCGCGTCCGCGATTACCGAGCAGGGGGCGGCGACCGAGGAAATCGCCCGCAACGTCCAGGAAGCGGCGCGCGGCACGGCCGAGGTGTCCGAGAATATCCAGGGCGTCAACCGGGCGACCGGCGAGACCGGTGCGGCGGCCAGCCAGGTCACCAGCGCCGCCCAGCGCATCAGCGGCCAAGCGACCAGCCTACGCCAGGAAGTCGGCCGGTTCCTGGACGAAATCCGCGCCGCCTGATCGATCTCCATGCTATCTCCGTGACCCGGTGAGGCTGCGATCCGGGGCACGAGATGCGTGTGGGGCTGCTGGCGTGTATTTTGGCATTGGGCCTGGCCGGCTGTCTGCGCGCCCCGGTGCCGTCCGGCACGCGACCAGGTCCGGCCGAGGCCGAGGCGGGGCCGGATCGGGCGCAGCTCTGGTGGGTGCCGGTCCAGCCCTATAGCGACGGCGACACGCGTTTTCTGCTCGAGACCATGCTCTACCGCCCCGCCGGGCCGGGACCGTTTCCGCTGGTGACGATCAATCACGGGGTGCCCGGCGACAAGCGCCGGCTGCGCGCGACCGAACCGGCGTACCAAACGGCGGCCCATTGGTGGATTGCGCGGGGCTACGCCGTCGCAGTGCCGCTTCGGCGCGGCATCGGCCGATCGCAGGGCGAGTTCGCCGAATCGACCGACACATGCGATGCGGCGGATTTTACGCGGGTCGCGTTTGTTGCCGCAGCCGACATCAAGGCCGTCGCCCAGTACTTGGAGACCGAGCCCTTCATCGCCCCGAATCGCACCATCATCGTCGGCCAGTCGGTCGGTGGTTTCGCTGGCCTGGCCGTCGCGGCCGATCCGCCGCCCGGCGTGATCGGCATTGTCGATTTCGCCGGTGGCATGGGCGGCTATGGCAATGGCACGATTTGCGGCGGCGCCGACGGGCTGATCGAGGCCGCGCGCCAACTGGGCCTGCGCGCCAAGCTGCCGACCTTGTGGCTCTATGCGGCTAACGACCAATGGTTCGGGCCGGTCGCCAGCCCGATGTTCGACGCCTACCGTGCCGGGGCGAAGCCGCCCGCCCGTTTCGTGGCACTGCCGCCGTTCAGCACGGACGGCCATGCGACGCTCTACCGCGCCGATCCGGACGTCTGGGGATCGGCAGTGGCGGATTTTCTGGCTACGGTGCGCTGATCATCCTGGGGAGACGAACATCGTGGCCGAACGCTTCATCCCTGCCGTGTTCATGCGGGGCGGCTCCAGCAAGGGCATCGTCGTGCAGGGCCGCGACCTGCCAGCCGACCCGGCCGAGCGCGACCGCGTGCTGCTGGCGATCATGGGCAGTCCCGACCCCTATGGCCGCCAGCTCGACGGCATGGGCGGCGGCCTGTCTTCCGTGTCCAAGGTCGTGATCATCGATCCGCCGAGCCGGCCCGATGCCGACATCGATTATCTGTTCGCCCAGGTCGCGGTCGATCAGGCCCTGGTCGATTACGGCGCCAATTGCGGCAACATGTCCGCCGCCGTCGGGCCTTATGCCATCGAGCATGGCTTGGTCGAGGCGCCACGGAACGGCGAGGCGCTGGTCCGTATCAACCAGATCAATACGGCCAAGCTGATCCATGCCCGTTTCGCCGTCGAAGGCGGCAAGGCCGTGACGGTGGGCGATCTCGCCATCGCCGGCGTCGCCGGCACCGGCGCGCGCATCCGGCTCGACTTCCTCGATCCCGGCGGGGCGGTGACGGCGGCCCTGCTGCCGACCGGCCATGTGATCGATCGGGTCGAGTCCGAGGATTTCGGTGCGATCGACCTGACGCTGCTGGACGCCAGCAATGCCGCCGCCTTCGTGCGGGCGCGGGACATCGGCCTGACCGGTGCCGAATTGCCGGACGCGATCGAGGCGGTGCCAGGCCTGATGGCGAAGCTCGACCGGCTGCGCCGTCAGGCCGGTGTGCTGATGGGGCTGGCGGCGACGCCCGACGCGGTCGGTCCGTCCAACCCGCGCCTGGTCATCGTCGCCGCTCCGGCGCCGTTCCAGACCCTGAGCGGCGAGACTATCCCGCCGGCCGAGCACGACATCGGCGTGCGCATGCTGAACATGGGCCGCGCCCACCGGGCGATCGCGCTGACCACGGCGATGGGTGTCGGCATCGCCTGCCGGATCGAGGGCACCGTCGCGCACGCGTTGACCGTGGCGACCGGCGGTCCGGACGAGATCCGCGTCGGCAATCCGTCCGGCGTCGTCTCGGTCGGCGCCGAGGTTCGCCGCGAGGGCGACGGGTGGATCTGCGACAGCGGCGTGGTCTATCGCACCGCGCGCACGCTGATGCGCGGCGAGGTGGCTATTCCGCCGCGGCTCGGGTGACGCCGAGCCAGCCGTCGAGATCGGCCAACGCGCGGCGCGCCATGGCCGGCTTGCGCTCGGCCTTCGCCTTGGGAATGTCGGTCAGGGGCGGGAACAGGCCGAAATTGACGTTCATCGGCTGAAACGTCTCAGCCTCGGCGCCGCCGGTGATATGGGCAATCAGGGCACCCATCGCGGTCGTCGGCGGCGGGGCGGCCAGCACCTCGCCCTTGCGCTCGGCGGCGGCCATGCGGCCGGCGATCAGCCCGATCGCGGCGGATTCGACATAGCCCTCGACGCCGGTGACCTGGCCGGCGAAGCGCAGCCGAGGGTCTGATTTCAGGCGAAGCTGACCATCCAACACTTTGGGGCTGTTGAGGAAAGTGTTCCGGTGCAGCCCGCCCAACCGAGCGAACTCGGCCTTTTCCAGGCCCGGGATCGTGCGGAAGATCCGGACCTGCTCGGCATATTTCAGCTTGGTCTGGAAACCAACCATATTGTAGAGCGTGCCCAGCCTATTGTCCTGGCGCAGTTGGACCACGCCGTAGGGCTTGGAGCCATTGTGCCGGTTCGTCAGGCCGATCGGCTTCATCGGGCCCCAGCGCAGCGTCTCGACGCCCCGGCCCGCCATGACCTCGATCGGCAGGCAGCCCTCGAAATAGGGCGTGTTCTGCTCCCATTCCTTGAACTCGGTCTTGTCGCCGGTCTGCAGCGCCTCGATGAAGGCGAAATACTGGTCCCGGTCGAGCGGGCAGTTGATGTAGTCCTTGCCGGTGCCGCCCGGCCCGGGCTTGTCGTAGCGCGACTGGAACCAGGCGACATCGAGATCGATCGACTCGGTATCGACGATCGGTGCGATCGCATCGAAGAAGGCGAGCGAGGCTTCGCCGGTCAGGCCCAGCACCGCCGCGGCCAGCGCCGGGGAGGTCAGCGGCCCGGTCGCGACCACGACGCTGTCCCAGTCGGCCGGCGGTAATCCGGCGACTTCCTCGCGCGCGATGGTGACCAGCGGATGGTTGGTCAGCGCAGCCTCGACCTCGGCCGAGAACGCGTCGCGATCGACCGCCAGCGCGCCGCCGGCCGGCACCTTGTGCTTGTCGGCCGCGGTCAGGATCAGCGAGCCGGACCGACGCATTTCCTCATGCAGCAGTCCGACCGCATTGGTCAGCGGCTCGTCGGAGCGGAACGAGTTGGAGCAGACCAGTTCGGCCAGACCCTCGGTCTGATGCGCCTCGGTCTTGCGGATCGGCCGCATCTCATGCAGCACGACCGGCACGCCGGCCTGGGCCAATTGCCAGGCCGCCTCGCTGCCGGCAAGGCCGCCGCCGATCACATGCACCGGACGAAGCTCGACCATCGTTCCAACCACTCCAAAAATCGAATATTCCACGGTTTTACGCGATCGAGCCGCCGATGGGCAGTCGGAACGGCTGCAGGGCCGTGTTGCGGGCGATCAGGCTGTTTTGGGACGCCGAAACATCGCCAGCAGCCGCCCATCGATGCAGGCCAAGCCCAGACCGATCATGATCATGCCGGGCACCGCGCCGGGCGCCATCCGTTCGCCGAGCGCCAGCCACCCCAGCAGCAGCGCGCTGATCGGCAGCAGGAAGGTCACCAGCAGCAGATTGGTCGCGCCGGCGACCGCCAGGATGCGGAAATACAGCATGTAGGCCAGCGCCGTGCTCAACAGCGCGATGCCCACGAGCGCGGCCCAGGTCGTGCCGTCCGGCATCGGCAGCGTCCAGGGGCGGTCGATCAGCGCGGCGACCGGCAGCAGTACCAGCGTGCTGGCCGTGATCTGGCCGGTCGCGACCTTCAGCGGTGGGATGCCCTTGAAGCGGCGGCCATAGATCCCAGCCAGCCCATAGATGAAGGCGGCGGCGAGGCAGGCGAGTTCGCCGGTCAGATCCTGGGCGTCGAGTCCGGTCAGCGCATCCGGCCCGATCAGCACCGCGACGCCGGCGAAACCGAACAGCACGCCGGCACCGCGGCGCCAGGTCAGCTGCTCGGTCGCGGTCAGCACATGGGCAGTCAGCACGCCGAACACCGGGGTCGTCGCGTTCAGGATCGAGGCGAGTCCGCTCGATATCCTTGTCTCGCCGAACACGATCAGCGTGAAGGGCACGACATTGTTCAGCAGCCCCATGACCAGGAACGCGCGCCAGGTCGCCGGCGCCGTCGGCATCGGATCGCGCCGGATCAGCAGATAGAGATTCAACGCCACGGCAGCGATACCGACCCGGCCCAGCACGATGGTGAAGGGCGGCAGCGTCTCGACCAGGAGTTTGAAAAAGAAGAACGAGCCGCCCCAGAGCACCGACAGCACCAGCAGGAGGGCCCATTCGGTCGGCCCCATGCGGAGCGCTTGCGGCGAGTTGGCTGACATGGGCGGGAGTGTGCCGGGACGGCGGCGCGTCCGCCATCCGATTGTTGCGTTCAATCTCATATCGTTTGTATACGAATAACAGGTCTTGATCGTCCGCCCGGCTTGGCGCACAGTCGCAGACGGCAGGGCGGGCAACAGAGTGACAAGCTCGGCCGCGGTACGGATTGCTCACCGCTAGGGAGGCTTCGACCGGTATGCGGACAGTGCTGGCGCTCGGCTTCGGCCTGACGTTTGAAGAGCTTTATCGGCGGGACGGTCTGATCCGCCTGGACCAGGCCTTCACGACCCGCCTCAGGGATAGCGATCCCGCCCTGTTCAACCGATTGATGGCGGCCCGCGCGGCTCCCGACGCGCTCGCCGACAAGGACGAGTCGGCGCTGCTGATCGAGGCGGCGCCGCATCTGGAAGATTTCATCGGCAGCCTGTTCGGCATCGAGACCGAGCTCGAGGCGTTGCAGGCGGGCCATGACGCGCTGGCGCCGCTCTATCGGGTGAAGCGCCTGTTCGTGCAGCGCCGCGCGGTCAAGGGCGTCACGGTCGAGCAGGCCGCGGCCCTCGACGGGCCGGCGCTGGCGGCGGAACTCGAAGCGCTGATCGGCGACAGCCTGACCGAGATCGGTTTCGCCATCCAGGTCGAGCGCTGGACCGCGGACGAACCGTCCCACGCGGCCGAGATCGATCTGGCGCTGCGCTATGCCCAATGGGCGACCCTCTCCGAGGCCGGGCGGGCCCGGCACAAGGATGGCCTGCTGTTCAAGGTGCCGCATAAGCTCGACCCGGCCCATCTGGTGCCGGTCGAGACCGTGACGATCGACGGCGTCGAAATGCAGCGTCTGCCCGAGACGCGCTGGCGCCGGCGCGAAGGCTTCGGCCTGACCGACCAGGGCATGGATCTGGCCCATGGGCTGGATCAGGCGAACTACTGCATCTGGTGCCACAACCAGGGCAAGGACAGTTGCTCCACCGGCCTGAAGGACAAGGACGGCGGCTTCAAGTCGAGCGCGGTCGGGGTGCCGCTCGCCGGTTGCCCGTTGGACGAGAAGATCTCGGAGATGAATTTGGTGAAGGCGCGTGGGTTCGCGGTCGGCGCGCTCGCCATCGTCACCATCGACAATCCTATGGCGGCGGCGACCGGCCATCGCATCTGCAACGACTGCATGAAATCCTGCATCTATCAACGCCAAGAGCCGGTCGACATTCCCCAGGTCGAGACGCGCAATCTGAAGGACGTGCTGGGGCTGCCCTGGGGGTTCGAGATCTATGGGCTGCTGACCCGCTGGAATCCGCTTAACCTGCGCCGGCCGCTGCCGCGGCCCGAGAGCGGCTACAAGGTGCTGGTCGTCGGCCTGGGTCCGGCCGGCTTCACCCTGTCGCATCACCTGATGAACGATGGCCATCACGTCGTTGCGGTCGATGGCTTGAAGATCGAGCCGCTCGATGAAGCCCTCTCCGGCGTGACGGCGCTGGGCGAGCCCGTGCCGTTCCGGCCGATCCAGGACGTGAGCGAACTCTACGAGCATCTGGGCCACCGGGTCATGGCCGGCTTCGGCGGCGTCGCCGAATACGGCATCACCGTGCGCTGGAACAAGAATTACCTGAAGCTGATCCGGCTGCTGCTGGAGCGCCGGCGTCAATTCGCCATGATGGGCGGCGTGCGCTTCGGCGGCACGATCACCATCGACCGCGCGTTCGAACTGGGTTTCGATCATATCGCCTTGTGCGCCGGCGCCGGCCGGCCGACGGTCATTCCGATGACCAACGGCCTGGCGTCGGGCGTGCGCCAGGCGTCGGACTTCCTGATGGCGCTGCAGTTGACCGGGGCGGCCAAGCCGGATTCGATCGCCAACCTGCAGGTCCGCCTGCCGGTCGTGGTCATCGGCGGCGGCCTGACCGCGATCGATACCGCGACGGAATCGCTGGCCTATTACCCGGTCCAGGTCGAGAAGTTCCTGGCGCGCTACGAGACGCTGACGGCCGAACGCGGCGTCGATGCGGTGCGGGCCGACTGGCGCCAACCCGAGGTCGAAGCCGCCGAGGAATTCATCGGCCATGCCCAGGCGATCCGGGCCGAACGCGCCACCGCCGCGACCGAAGGCAGACCGCCTCGGTTGATCGAACTGATCGACGCCTGGGGCGGTGTGACCATGGCCTATCGCCGCCGCCTGGTCGATGCGCCGAGCTATACGCTCAACCATGAAGAGGTGGCGCTGGCGCTTGAAGAGGGCATCCGCATCGCCGATTGCCTGGCGCCGGCCGGGATCGAGATCGACGCCTGGGGTCAGGCTGTCGGCATCCGGATGACGCCCCATGTGGTCGATGAAACGGGTCGGCTCGGGCCGTCCGACGCGACCGTGACCCTGCCGGCACGCACCGTGCTGATCGCCGCCGGGACCCAGCCGAACACGGTGCTGGGCCGGGAGGATCCGGGCAATGTCGTGCTGGATGGCCGCTATTTCCAAGCCTGCGACGAGACCGGGCAGCCGGTGTCACCGCAGAAGAGCGCCAAGCCCGCGACGGTCCATGTGCTGATGAGCCTGCGGCCCGATGGCCGCGCGATCAGTTTCTTCGGCGACCTGCACCCGTCCTTCGCCGGCAATGTCGTCAAGGCGATGGGCAGCGCCAAGCAGGGCTATCCGACCGTGAGCCGGGTGCTGGCGCGCCGCGCCGCGGCTGGTCCTGCGCCGGCCGCGCTGGCGCGGACCATGAATACGGGACTGCGCCCTACGGTCCATGCGGTCACGCGCCTGACGCCGACCATCGTCGAGGTCTCGGTCAAGGCGCCGTTCGCGGCCGAAGCGTTCGAGCCGGGGCAATTCTATCGGCTGCAGAATTACGAGACCCGGGCCCAGTCGGCGGAGGGTACCAGGCTCGCCATGGAGGGGCTGGCGCTGACCGGCGCCTCGGTCGACAAAGCCCAGGGGCTGCTGTCGACCATCGTGCTGGAGATGGGCGGCTCGTCCGATCTGTGCACGCTGCTGCAGCCGGGCGAACCGGTCATCCTGATGGGGCCGACCGGCACGCCGACCGAGACGCCGGCGGGCGAAACCGTGTTGCTGGTCGGCGGCGGGCTCGGTAATGCGGTGCTGTTCTCGATCGGCCAGGCGCTGCGCCGGGCCGGCTCGCGCGTGGTTTATTTCGCCGGCTACAAGCGCGTGATCGACCGCTACAAGGTCGAGGAGATCGAGCGCGCGGCCGATCTCATCGTCTGGTGCTGCGACGAAGCGCCGGGGTTCGCGCCGACCCGACCGCAGGACCGCCGCTTCGTCGGCAATATCGTGGACGCGATGCGGAGCTATGCCGCCGGCGAACTGGGCCCGCCGGGCATACGGCTCGACGCGGTCGACCGCATCGTCGCCATCGGCTCCGACGGCATGATGAACGCCGTCGCCCGTGCCCGGCATGGCGTGTTGCAGCCCTTCCTGAACCCCGACCATCATGCAGTCGGCAGCATCAATTCGCCGATGCAATGCATGATGAAGGAGATCTGCGCCCAATGCCTGCAGGTCCATAAGGACCCGGCGACCGGGGCGGAGACAGTGGTATTTTCCTGCTTCAACCAGGACCAGTCGCTCGACCGGGTCGATTTCGCCAGCCTGCGCACCCGGCTCGGCCAGAACGGCGTGCAGGAGAAGCTCACCCGGCAATGGATCGACCGCTGCCTGCACCAGATCGGCTGGCGCCCGGCCGCCGCGGCGGAGTAGATCCCGTGAAGGTTCGGTGATGGCGGCGCGCGGCAACATCCCCGTTATTGATATCGGGCCGCTCTTCAAGCCGCCATCTCACGCTCGCGACGCCGTCGATCTTCAACTCATGGCGGCCGCTGGCGAAACCGGCTTCATGACGATAACTGGATTTCCTCGCGGCATTGATGCTGGTGCGTCGACACGGCGCCAGCTCTTGCGGCTGTTCAGTGCGCCGAGAGCGATTCTCGACAAGCTGTCGCGCAATAAGGAAGACCCCTCGCGACCGCTTGTCTATCGCGGATGGTTCGGTCTCAGAGAGGATCGAGCGTCCTATTTTGAGGGGCTTGAGGTCGGCCCGGATATCGCGCATGGCGAATGCATAGCCGGCTCGGCCGACCCGCTCAGAGGCCCAACGCCGATGCCGCAGGAATCCGACCTACCCGGTTGGCGCAATATGGTCCGCGACTATTACCTCGGGATGGAGCGTGCATCCGATGCGCTGATTCGTGCCATGGCGCGCGGACTAGGTATTCCCGAGGAGAGCTTCGCCGACCAGTTTGCCGGCGGCATGTCGGCACTGCGCCTCCTTCGGTACCCCGTGCGGTCCCATGGGTCCCAGCCCGACCTCACCGGGGAACAGCTCTATGTCGAGCACGACGGTGTGAAGCGCGAGATCATCAGCGAGTCTCATGTCGATTTTGGCTTCATGACGCTGCTCGTTCAAGATGAGGTGGATGGCCTCCAGGCCCGCATGCCGGATGGCGCGTGGATCGATGTTCTGCCGGTCGAAGGTCACATTGTGGTCAATTTCGGAAAGCTTCTCGAACGCTGGACGAGCGGACGGATCCGAGCAACCGAGCATCGCGTGCTTGCGTCAGGGCGAGAGCGCTTCTCGCTGCCGTTCTTCTATGAGCCGCACGTCGATGCCGAGATCTCACCCCTGCCGCTCCCGGATAGCGAGGAATTCGCGCCGTTCCTGTATGGCGATCACGTTTGGGCGTCGCTGCCACGGCTTCGCCGTGTTTTCGGAGAGCGAGGCAAAGCGCGCTAGGAAGGCTGCCGCTGCTGCTTGCGCGTCAGGCGCAGCCGCTGGCTCTGCGCCGCGATCGATTCCGACTGTTCCCGGACGGCTGGGGCCGCGTCGGCAGACGGGGATTCGTCGAGCGTGAGGGTGACCTGCTGTTGCTTTTGCCCGAGCAGAACGCTGCGCGGCGCGATCTTCAGGACGCGCCAATCCAGCACCTGGCCGTCGAGCTTGACCGTCTCCAGCCCGGGCGTACCGGGCAGTTCGACGAAGGCGGCGGCATAGCCGGGCGACGTGATCGTACCGACCAGGCACATCGGCGGACCGTCGGCCGGTGGCGCGCAATCGGCGCGCGCCGCAAGCGGCACGAACAACGCCGTCAGCAGCGCCAGGGGCATCAAGCGTCTCATCTGGCCAAGATCACGGCTTTACCGCCGGATCGAAAGGGACAAGATGCCACGGCAGAATTCGAAGCGGCGGCGGCGTAGCGATCAGGCCGACGCTAATTGCCTGCAATAGAACGCCTATTGCCCGAAGCGGCTCTCCATCCATCCCGGGTTCGGAATACCGCCTGTCATGGTAAATTCACGAAGCGTCCCGGTCTTTCCCCGCTAAGCAACCATCCCTTGACCAAAACGGGGGGAAGCGATGCGGTATCCAGTCTCCATCGGACTTGTCGCGGGACTGTTTCTCTATGCCGGCGGTGCGGCCTGGGCGGCACCGGGCGATCCTCCCGCCTTCGACCCGACGTCGACCGCCACGGCGCCGTGCGGCGTCGGTGCACCGCCGCGGGGTGACTTCGCGCCGGAGATCGTCATGGACGACAAGCCTGTCGCGCTGACCGTGAGGCAGGACGGACAGCGCCTGTGCTACGTCGCCGGCAACGGTGCCCAGGCCCCGGTGCTGCGGGTGCGCCAGGGCGCCACCATGACCGTGGTGCTCCGGAACGAGATCACCGATCCCGCCCAGATTTCCCGGTTTCTGGCGATCAACAAACTGGAGGCGCCCAATGATGCCGTGCCGGCCGGGAAGGGGATCTATCCTGTCCGCCCGGGCACGCGCCGCGACGCGACCGGGATGACCAACCTGCACGTCCATGGCTTCGCCGTGCCGCCCGCGGTGCCGCAGGACGAGGTGATGACGACCTGCACCGATCCGGCGGTCGGCCCGCCTACCTGTGGCCATCGCAGCTTCACCTATCGCTACCAGATCCCGGCGACCATGCCGGCCGGGCTGTATTGGTACCATCCGCATATCCATGGCGAGGTCCAGGCGCAGATGCTGATGGGCCTGTCCGGCCCGATCGTGGTCGAGGGACCGGAGGACGATGCCCGCCGCGCCGCCGGCATTGAGGACCGGATCTTCGTCATCCGCCAGGTCCAGGATCTCGACGCCCCGGCCGACGAGGAGACTCCGCCAGTCGTGCCGGCCGCGACCAGCGCGCCGCAGCGGCCGGATGCGCGCAAGCTGGGCGGCAGGATCGATACGGCACATGAGGTCGCCTGCTCGAACACCACCGGTGTCGATGAGCTGACGCTGAATGGCGCGCCGGTGCTCGATGGCCGGCAGCAGCCCGACGCGGTGGTGGCGCCGCTCCGGATCGAAGCCGGCCATCGGCAGCTCTGGCGCGTGCTCAACGCCTCGACCGACGCCTTTCTCGATCTGGCGCTGCTCGACGAGCAGGGCCAGCCGCTGCCGATCGAGCTGGTCGCGCGCGACGGCGCGCCGCTGACCGACGATGCCGGCCATCGCCTGCACCCGGATCCGACCAGGGCCGCGCAACTGGTCCCGCCATCGGGCCGGCTGGAGTTCCTGGTGACGGCGCCGAAGGCGGGCGCCAAGGCCACGCTCGTGTCCCATGCGGTCGATACCGGCTGTTCCGGCGATATCGTACCCGAGCGCCGACTGGCGGTACTGACATCGGTCCCGGCCACGACGGCACTCCCGGTCGCGAGTGCGGCGCCGGCTACGGCAATACGGCCGGACTTTTTCGCCGGACTGCTGGCCCATGAGCCCGATCGGCGCCGGGTCATCGCCTTCGCCGAATATCCGCGGCCCGGCGCCGACGATCAGACCGATTATTACATCGTCGAGCGCAAGCCAGGCGCCAAGCTGGTGCCGTTCGACATGGGCGCACCCTCGATCATCAGCGCCAAGGCCGGCACGACCGAGGAATGGACGGTGGAGAACTGGACCAACGAGTTGCATGCCTTCCACATGCATCAGGTCCATTTCCGCGCGACCGAGGTCAATGGCCAGCCGGTGCCCGAACCGCCGCTGCTCGATGTCGTCACCGTGCCCTATGCCTATGTCGATCCCGACGGTCTGCTCGTGCCGGGCCGGATCAAGGTCCGCATACATTTCCCGGCGGAACTGGCCGGCGACATCCTGGTGCATTGCCATCTGGTCGATCACGAGGATAACGGCATGATGGCCGTGGTGCGGGTCGCGCCAGCGCAAAAGGCCGAGCTGGTGCCGGGCCTGTCGCCGGACGGGCGGTTCCCGATCTGCCGCGCGCCCGAAGCCACCGACTGAGGGGCGATGTGGCGAGATGACGCAGCCCTCCGGTGCCAAGACTCGAATCAAGAAAACCTGTGTGTTTCAAAGATTCAATTCGTGTTTCAGCCTGTGTCAAAAATCGGGCGAAATATATCTGTCGGGGCCCTGTCACATGCCGAAAATACCCTTCAACCGCTGCACATACCGTTGAGGGGGAAACGAAATGCCTTATCTCGATATAAAACAGAAGCGGCGCCGGCTGGGTGCCGTGCTGGGTGCGTCGCTCGTCGCGCTCGCCGGCGCGGGCTATGCCGCGGCCGACACCGACGGGCCGAGCCAGGACGCGGCGCACAAGGCCAAGACCGCCAGCCCGATCAAGCATGTCATCGTCGTTATCGGCGAGAACCGCGGCTTCGATCATACCTTCGCCACATACCAGGCGAAGCACGGCCAGGCGGTCGACAATCTGCTGGCCAAGGGCATCATCAATGCCGACGGCACGCCGGGCCCGAACTTCCAGAAGGCCCAGCAGTTCAGCGTTCCGGGTCAGAACCAGACCTATTTCATCGGCGCCGATAAGAGCCAGAAGGTGCCGTTCACATCCCTGCCGGGCCCCGATACCAATAACGCGCCGCAGGCGACGAGCGCCACCGGCGCGCCGTTCACCACCCAGGCCGAGGCCGATATCGAGCCGGATCTGGAGCAGGACGACAAGGTGCTGCTGACGACCGGCTTCACCGGCCTGCCCAGGGGCCCGGATGCGCGCATTTCCGGTCGCCCGCAATATGCGGCCTCGGGCATTCCGAACGGCCCGTACCAGATCAGCGGCGCCAACGCCTCGCCGGCCTCGGTCGCGGCCGGCGCCGACGAAGACATCACCGACGACGATTACAGCGGCGACACGACCCATCGATTCTATACCAACTGGCAGCAGTCGGACTGCGCCGCCGATGCCCAGCACGTGTCGAAGACCAACCCGTCCGGCTGTCTGCAGGACCTGTTTCCCTGGGTGATGACGACCTACAAGGGCGGCACGGACGAGGGCGTCGGCAACTCGATGGCCTTTTACAACAACCAGGACGAGGACGCGGCGTTCCTGGCCGACCTCGCCAACAACTTCACCCTGGCCGACAACATGCATCAGTCGGTCTGGGGCGGCACCGCGGTCCAGCACATCGCGCTGGGCACCGCCGACGCCATCTATTGGACCGACGGTCATGGCAACCCGACCGTGCCGACACCGGCCAGCATGATCGCCAATCCGAACCCGGTGCTGTCGGGCCAGACCACGGTCAATCAGTACATCGTCGACGGCAATTTCAGCAAATGCGCCGACTTCTTTCAGCCTGGCGTCGGGCCGATCGTCACCTACCTGAACGCCCAGCACATCGCCACCAATTGCGAAACCGACCATTATTACATGCTGAACAACGTCAACCCGGGCTTCCTGCCGAACGGCGCGCTGTCCGGGGCCGGCAATGTGCCGCCGTCGCCGGTGCGCACGATCGGCGATGCGCTCAACGACAAGAACATCTCGTGGGCCTATTACGGCGGCGCCTATAATGCGGCCGTCCGGCTCTCGACCCTCGCGGTGCAGTTGAACCCGACCGCGCCGAACCTGTCGGCTGCGGCCGAGCAGGATCCGGCCGATGCGATCGGCGTCGCCTATTGCCAGATCTGCAACCCATTCCAGTATGCCTCGTCGATCATGGCCGACCCGACCGTGCGCACCGCGCACATGAAGGACGTATCCGATCTCGACGCGGCGATCGCCGGCGGCAGCTTGCCGGCGGTGTCGTTCGTCAAGCCCGACGGGCTGCTCGACGGCCACCCGGCCTCGTCCAAGGTCTCGCTGTTCGAAGGCTTCGTGCGCGATATTCTCGATCGCCTCGACGCCAACCCCACGCTCAAAGCCGAGACGGCGGTCATCATCACGTTCGACGAAGCCGGTGGCTATTTCGACAGCGGTTATACCCAGCCGATCGATTTCTTCGGCGATTCGAGCCGCATCCCGCTGATCATCATCTCGCCCTATTCGACCGGCGGCATCGTGACCCACACCTACTTCGACCATGTTTCGATCGTGAAGTTCATCGAGCGGAACTGGAAGCTGCAGCCGCTGACCGGCCGCAGCCGCGACAATCTGCCGAACCCGGTGCAACAGGCCGACAATCCTTATGTGCCGAGGAACTCGCCGGCCCTGGGCGATCTGTTCGACGCGTTCGACTTCGACAAGCACATCACGAATATCGTCAATTTCAACCCGACCCGGACCGCGTCGCCCGGCCGGATCTGACGCACATCTTCCGGCTGATGCTGCGCCGACCGGCTCTCCTAGCCGGTCGGCGGCGCTTATAACGAGAGGGATGCATCGATGAAGCTCGCCAGACCCGTGCTCGCCATGCTTAGCGGGCTGTTCTTGTTTGGCGCCTCGGCCCACGCGCAGCAATTCTCGGCCGACCTGGTCGATCTCAATGCCGACGGCAGCCGGCATGAGCCGGGCGAAGGGGGCCGGCTGTTCGTGTCCGACGCGAAGGTCCGGATCGACCGTGCCGACGCGAGCGGTACGCGCTTTCTGGTCGATGCCGACAAGGGCACGGCCTATGCCGTGGCCCCGATGCAGCGGCTCTATATGGACGCGAAACAGTCGAGCATCCTGACCGAGTTGATGGTGCCGGTCGATCCGGCAAACCCGTGCGTTCGCTGGCAGGCGATGGCGACGGTCGCGGGCGATACCAAGGGCCAATGGCATTGCGAACCGGCCGGGACCGAGGCACTCGACGGCCGGCCGACGGTCAAAGTGACGATGACATCTCCCCTCGGCGTGCAGAGCACCGGCTGGATCGACGTCAAGCTCGAATTCCCGCTCAAGCTCGAAACCGCCGATGGCGAACTCATCGAACTGCGCAACATCGTCGAAGCGCCGCAGCCGGCCCGGCTGTTCGAGATCGCCGGCAGCTTCCGCAAATACGATCCGGCCCAGTTGATTGCCCGGATCAAGCAGAGCGACGTCTGGGTCGAGCCGGTGAAGTGAGGCCGGTCAGCGCGGGCTGGCGACGATCCAGGTCAAGTCCGGGTCCAGAAAGCGATTCAGCCGCAGATCGGCCGCAGCCAGAGCCTCGTCGATCTTGCCCCGGTCGAGCGGCTCGAACGTGAAGCTATGGGTCCAGGTGCCGACTGCGGTCTCGTGCCGGAGCGTCATATGGACCAAGGGACCGTCCCAGCGCAGCGCGTCGATGTGATCCACGCTGTTCTCCGATTGGAAGCTTTGTCCCTGGTGGATGGCGTGGGGAAAATTCTCGCGATGCCGCTGGATCAGCACGACGCCGCCGGGTGCCAGATGGCGGCGACAGGTGGCGAGCAGATCGCGCCGGGCGTCGAAGCTTGGCGCATGGATCAGGCAGGAGCCGAGCAGCACCGCATCGAAGCGACCCGCCAGGCTGAGCTCTTCGATATCGCTGAGCACGGTCTCGGCCCCCTTGATTTCGGCGAGCATTTCCGGGGAATTATCGACCGCCGTGACCGGGTAGCCGAGCGCCAGCAGCGGGTGCGTGATGCGGCCGACGCCAGCGCCCAGCTCCAGGATGGTGCCGCCCGGCGGGACCGCCGCGGCGATCGTCGCCGGCTCGGTGCCCGGTCGCAGTTGCTTCCAGAATGCGACCGAACAGCCGTCCAGCGTGCGCGGCCCCGGGCCGGATCCTCTGTTTCTGATCGTGGTTGCCATGGGGCTGCAACGCCTTTACGCGTAGCTGTGAATCAGGCGATGTCCATATCCCGCGCGATGGCTTGATTCAACCCAGCCGCTGGATTGGCAAGTCCAGTGAGAGCCTCAACTGAGTGGTAAAGCGGATGTTCCATCGACCTCAGCTGGCGCTCGCCAGGAAATCATGGGCCAGCGCGCCATAGCCCGCCTGCTTGAGCCGAACGACCTGATCATGGTCGCTGCTGCGGCGGCTGATGATCGTGCTCAGTTGCTCGTCATCGAGCGGGACCGGCCGATAGGTTCGCCATTGGCCGGTCGCGACATCGACCAGGACGGCGCGGAGCGCGATGCGCATCTTCTGGGTCTGGTCGTGGCATCGGTTATCGGCCCGGTCCATCGGCGCTGTCCGTCGGTGTGGAACTGGTGGCCGCTCACGGACGTTTTTCAAACCGAGATGAGCCGGCTGACCTGTTCGGAAATCTTTCTCATCAAAGGTATGCTCTGATCAGCGGGCGGAACGGATCCAAGCTGCGGCGCATTGATCCTGTGTGGGGCGGTTTGCCGCATCCGACCAGAGCGCGACGCTTGCGGACGGGGGTTTTCATTTTTGGGGAGAGATGATGCGTAAATTGATGATCTGCCTGACCGGCGCTGCCATGCTGCTGCTGGCACCGGCACTGTCGAACGCCGCGCCGCTCCGGGCGGACGCCGCGCCGGCCGCGCATAGTTCGGTCGAGCAGGCCCGTTTGGTCCGGCGCTGCCACATCGGCCGGGTCTGGCACAACGGCCCGCACGGCCGCCATCTGGTGCGTCACCGCGTCTGCCGGATGGTCCGGGTTCGCTAAGCGCTCCGGATGCGCCTGACCCGAATGACGGCCACGGCATCGGGAGGACATCCTGGCGCCGTGGTTGTCTACGGTTGTCTAGGCCGGCCTCGCCATGCTAGTCCCGACCGGCTATTCTGAGGGTCGGTGAAGGAGGCGCGCGTGGTCGATGGTCATTTCGAACTGGTTCCGGGGCATCTGTCGCTGGCGGAACTGCGCTCGCTGTTGGAGAGCGATCGGCCGATCCGGCTCGCCGAGACGGCCTGGAGCGCCATCGAGCGTTCGGCCGAGGCCGTCAGCGAAGTGCTGGCGAACGGTCGGGCGACCTATGGCGTCAATACCGGCTTCGGCAGCCTGGCCACGACGCGGATTCCGACCGAATCGGTCGCGGCGCTGCAGCGCAATCTGGTGCTGTCCCATGCTGCCGGCGCCGGGCCGCTGCTTGAGGACAAGCTGGTCCGGCTCATCCTCATCCTGAAGATCAATAGCCTAAGCCTGGGATATTCCGGCGTTCGCCGCTCGACGCTCGAACTGCTGATCGCGTTCGTCAATCGCGGCATCCTGCCCTCCGTGCCGGCTCAGGGTTCGGTCGGCGCGTCGGGCGACCTGGCCCCGTTGGCCCATCTGTCGCTGCCGCTGATCGGCGAGGGCGAGGTCAGCTTCAAGGGCAAGCGCATGGCGGCGGCCGACGCGCTGGCCGAGGCTGGGCTGCAGCCGGTAACGCTCGGCGCCAAGGAAGGTCTGGCGCTGCTGAATGGTACCCAAGCCTCGACCGCCTTCGCGCTGGCCGGGCTTTTCGCCGTCGAAAATGCTTTCGCCGCCGGCATGGTGGCAGGCGCCATGTCGGTCGATGCCATGCTGGGCAGCGACGTGCCGTTCGAGGCGCGCATCCATGCGGTACGCGGCCAGGTCGGTCAGATCGTCGCGGCCGAAAAGCTGGCCGAGCTGCTGTCCGGGTCTGAGATCCGCACCTCGCATCTCGATTGCGACCGGGTGCAGGATCCGTACAGCCTGCGCTGCCAGCCCCAGGTCATGGGCGCGGTCATCGATCTGATGAGTTATGCCTCCGGCGTGCTGCGCCGCGAGGCGAACGGCGTGTCCGACAATCCGCTGGTGTTCCGCAACGAGACCGACGGCACCGCCGAGATCGTCTCGGGCGGCAACTTCCATGCCGAACCGGTCGCCTTCGCCGCCGACGCGCTGGCGCTCGCGGTCGCCGAGATCGGCTCGATCTCGGAGCGGCGCATGGCGCTGCTGGTCGATGCCAAGATGAGCGCCGGCTTGCCGGCCTTCCTCGTCGCAGAGCCGGGGCTGAATTCCGGTTTCATGATCGCCCAGGTCACCTCGTCGGCGCTCACGGCAGAAAACAAGATGCTGGCCCATCCGGCCAGCATCGACAGCCTGCCGACCTCGGCCAATCAGGAAGACCATGTCTCGATGGCCGCCCACGGCGCACGCCGGGTCGGGCGCATGGCCGAGAATGCGGCGGTGATCGTCGGCATCGAGTTGCTGGCCGCCGCCCAGGGCCTCGATTTCCGGGCGCCGCTGAAGACCAGCCCGCGGCTGGCCGAGGCGCTCGGCGCGATCCGCGCGCGGGTGTCGTTCCTCGACCGCGACCGGATCATGGCGCCCGACATGGCTCAGATTACCGCACTCGTCGGCGAGGGCTGGTTTCGCCGGCTGGTGACCGGTATCCTGCCCTCCGAATGAAATCATCAGACGAAATCTGGGGGAGATAGAGCCGATGAAGCCTGAAATCCTGGTCGCCTCGCCGATGCCCGCGCCGACGATGCGCGCGCTCGACGAGAATTTCATCCTGCACAAGCTGTTCGAGGCGACGGATCAGGATGCCTTCCTGGCCGGGATCAAGGACAAGGTCCGCGCCATCGCGACCTCCGGCGGCAAGGGTGCCAGTGCCGCACTGATGGACGCGCTGCCCAAGACCGAAATCATCGCGAATTTCGGTGTCGGCTATGATGCGGTCGATGTGCCGGCCGCCGTCGCCCGCAAGATCCCGATCACCAACACGCCGGACGTGCTGACCGACGACGTCGCCGATCTGGCGCTGGCGCTGCTGCTCGATTCCGCCCGCCTGATCAGCCGGGCCGACCGGTTCGTGCGCGCCGGCCGTTGGCTGAAGGGCAACCATCCGTTCGGCCAGGCGGTCGCCGGCAAGAAGCTCGGCATCGTCGGCCTGGGCCGCATCGGCGCCGCGATCGCGACCCGGGCCGAGGCGTTCAAGCTGCAGGTGTCCTGGCACGGCCCCCGGCCGAAGCCGGACGCGAGATGGCCCTATGTCGCCGATCTGGTGGCGCTCGCCCGCGAGGTCGATTTCCTCTGCGTCATCTGCCCGCTGACGCCGCAGACCTTCCACCTGATCACCCGCGAGGTGATCGAGGCGCTGGGCCCCGAGGGCACGCTGATCAATGTGGCGCGCGGGCCGGTGGTGGACGAGGCCGCGCTGGTGGACGCGCTCAAGACCGGCAAGCTCGGCCATGCCGCCCTCGACGTGTTCGAGGACGAGCCGCGGGTACCGGAAGAGCTTTTCACGCTCGAAAACACCGTGCTGCTGCCGCATCAGGGCAGCGCCACGACCGAGACCCGCACCGCCATGGGCCAATTGGTCGTCGATAATCTCGTCGCCCATTTCGCCGGCAAGCCGCTGCTGACGCGGGTCGCCTGACGCTGCTGGGTCGGGAGACGCCGGGCGATGCA
>Ga0302314_10004998_pt1 | contig 24255 bp, 18 predicted proteins | sample III_Palsa_N2_3_FD_200533 | JGI IMG/M metagenome (GOLD analysis project Ga0302314, IMG submission 200533) | Peat permafrost microbial communities from Stordalen Mire near Abisko, Sweden - III_Palsa_N2_3 | ecosystem: Environmental > Terrestrial > Soil > Palsa > Peat permafrost | place: Sweden... | reverse complement strand
TCCACCAGCATCTGCATGCCGATGATCTTCTTGTAGACCTCCGGCGCCTCGATGATCTCGACCAGCAGGCTCTTCAGCGCCGCGCCGCAGGGCACGGGCATGCCCCAGCGCGCCTTGATGTACTTCGCGAACCCGGTGACGTGGCGGGCTTCTTCGCGGGTCTGGTTGGCGGCGTACTCCTGGGCGCCCTGGTCGTACAGCACGTGGCACAGGCTGGCCGACAGGTTCAGCGCGCCCTGCTCGCCATGCAGGATCGAGGAGAAGTTCCACAGCTGCATGTAGTTGATGAAGCGGATCTTTTCCTTCGGGTCCGTCAGGGTGGCGGCGACATAGGGCAGGCGCAGCACCGGCATCTGCTCCTCGGGCATCATGGCGGTGTTTTCCATGTCGAAGGGCTCGTCGAAGTCGATGTACTTCTTGTCGAGCGGATCCCAGAAATGGTCGGGGGTGGCGGAGATGATCTTGTCGAAGGCGGTGGAGCGGTTGTTGTAGCGGTCCAGCGTCAGCATCGACTCGAAGTCGCCGGGCGCCACCGCCCCGTACATGGCGTCCTTGGTGATGTTGCCGTCAGCCATCATCCATCTCCCTGGCCTTTGCCTGTTTTGTCGTGAGACTATGCCGGAATGGCTGACTTGTCATTGATCAGTCAGACGAGCCATCTCAAGGCGAAGTTCGCGCCCTGTTGCATAATATTGGGGTGTGCTAATTTGTCGCGGGGAGCCTTTTTCACCGATGCGCGTTATCGGCTGATTGGGGCGCCGGCGGGGAGGCCTTGGGTGTTCAGAGGCTTGGACACGAGGCGCGGTGGGCGTTTCGCATTGGGCTTGGTCGGGGCGTTGTGCCTCGCCTCGGGCGCCCCCTCCGGCGCCCGGGCCGAGCCGTCGCTCGAGTATGCGATCAAGGCCGCCTATCTCTACAAACTGGCCGCCTTCGTCGACTGGCCCCCAACGAGCTTTCAGTCCGCCAATAGCCCCTTGCATGTCTGCGTGGTCGGGGATGACCCATTCAAGTCAGCGCTGGACCAGACCGTCGCCGGCCAGTCCATCGGCGGGCGCCCGGTTCAGGTCGCTCGCTATTCCGTCGCTGAGCCCGGCATGGACTGCCAGGTCGCCTTCGTCGCCGGATCGGCCGCCCAATCCCGCGCCGACGCCTTGAGGGCGCTCAAGGGACAACCCATCCTGACGGTCACCGACCAGGGACGCGACCCGACCGAACAGGGCGTGGTCGGGTTCGTGCTCAAGGACAATCGCGTCCGCTTCGAAATCGACCAGCGCACAGCCCTGTTCGATCGGCTGTCGCTTTCGGGCAAGCTGCTGAGTCTGGCGCTGGACGTGCGGCGATGACGACGGCAGGACTGAACCGTTTCTGGAACCTTGTCCCCTCCCAGCGCGGCTGGGAGCCGATCCGCATCGCCGCTTTCGCCAGCGCGATCCTGCTGGTGGCCGCCGGCCTTAGCCTGACCGGCTACAGCGCCCAGATCGAACGATCCGAGCGGGCCGAGCAGGCCGGCGCCCAGGCCCGCATCCTGGCCGCCAGCGTCAGCGGGGACCTCGCCTTCGACGACGAGCGTGGCGCGCGGGACTACCTCAACGCCCTGCTGGTCAACCCGGCCATCGAAGGCGCGGCGGTCTATGACAGCACAGGACGGCTGTTCGCCCAGGGCGAACGCGCCGGTCAGGCCGTGCCGCCCGTGGGCCTCAGCCAACGCACCGTCTTCGACGGCGCCCACCTGATCGTCGTGACGCCCGTCACCCAGGCCGGCGTCGTCATGGGCTCGGTCTATCTGCGCACGGCCATAGAGCCGACCGGCCGCAGGCTGGCGCGCTATGCCGGCGTCGCGCTGCTGGCCGCCCTGGCCGCGCTGGTGATTTTCGTGCTGACCGCCGCGCACGGGGCGCTCGCGCGGGCCAACGAGGCGCTCGAGGACCGCGCCAGCGACCTCGCCGCCGCCAACGAGGCCCTCACCCGCGAGATGGAGGAACGTGCAAAAGCCGAAGAGGCGCTGCGCCAGGGCCAGAAGATGGAGGCGCTGGGCAAGCTCACCGGCGGGGTGGCGCACGACTTCAACAATCTGCTGATGGTGGCCTCCGGCGGGCTGGAGCTGCTGGACCGCACGGAGAACCCCGAACGCCGCCGCAAGCTCAAGGACGGCATCCGCGAGGCGGTGGAGCGGGGCGCGCGGCTGACGCGCCAGCTGCTGGCCTTCTCCCGCCGCTCGCCCCTGCATGCCGAGGTGGTCGATCTGGGCCTGCGTCTGGACGGCATCCGCGTGCTGCTCGACCGGTCGCTGCGGGAAGACATCAGCGTGCGCATCGTGCGCCCGACCAACCTGTGGCCGGTGGAGATCGACCCCGGCGAGTTCGATGTCGCCCTGCTCAACATCGCCGTCAACGCCCGCGACGCCATGCCCAAGGGCGGCGAAATCAAGATCTCCGCGCGCAACCTGCCTGGGGTCGACGACGACGGCCTGGTCGGCGATTTCGTCGAGCTGAGCCTGACCGATCAGGGCGAGGGCATGACGCCGGAGGTGGCGGCGCAGGTGTTCGAGCCCTTCTTCACCACCAAGCCGGTGGGCCAGGGGACGGGCCTGGGCCTGAGCCAGGTCTACGGCTTCGTGCACGCCTCGGGCGGGCGGGCGTCCATCGCAAGCCGGACGGGCGAAGGGACCACCATCACCCTGCTGTTCCCTAAAGCCGCCCACGCCGCGCCGCGCGTGGCGGCGGCGGTCTCGCAAGCGGCGGCGGCCCTGCCCGCGGGCCGCGACCGCCGCATCCTTCTGGTGGACGACGACGACTCGGTCGCCGCCGCGGTGGAGGCGATGCTGGAGGAGTTGGGCTATCGCGTGGTGCGCGCCGCCGACGCCGGCCAGGCCCTGACCACATTGGACGAGGACCGAGGCTTCGACATCGTGCTGTCCGACATGGTCATGCCCGGCGAGATGGGCGGCATCGACCTGGCCCGCGAGATCGCCCGCCGGCACGTGGGCCTGCCGGTGGTGCTGAGCACCGGCTACTCCGACGCCGCCGTCATCGCCATGCGTGAGCGCGTGCGCCTGCTGACCAAGCCCTACCGCCTGGACTCCCTCGCCGCCGAACTCGACGCCGCCGTCGCGGAGAACGAGCAGAAGCGCGGCGCGACGGCGTAGGGGCTGAGGCTTCCCTGCGCAACCTTGGCCGGGTCTGCCCGTTCAGCTTGCAACGGGAGAAAACGCCATGCTCGGCACCATTCTGATCATCATCCTGATTCTGTTCCTGGTCGGCGCCCTGCCGCGATGGAATCACTCGCGCAGCTGGGGCTATTTCCCGTCGGGCGGTCTGGGCCTGGTGTTGATCATCGTGGTGATCCTGGTCCTGATCGGCCGAATATAGCGGCGGGTCTCACGCCGCCCCGGCGGGCCCTCGCGCGGCGCGGCGGATTCGTCTAAGCAGCGGCCATGATCGGTCTTTGGATTGGGGCGGCGCTGCTGTCCGCGCTCGCGGCGACGTTGATCGTGCTCCGGTCGGCGCGCGCCGGCGCGGCGACAGCTCAGCTTGCCGAAGACCCGTCGCTGGCGGTCTATCGCCGCCAGCTGGCGGAACTCGACGATCTGGCCGACCGCGGCCTCCTGCCCGAGACCGAGCAGGGCTCGGCCCGCGCCGAGGCGGCGCGACGGCTGCTCACCGCCGCCGACACGCCGGCGCCCGCGCCGCCGAGCAAGCCCGGCCAATGGCTGGTGGCCGCGGCCGCCGCGGCCACGCCGCTGATCGCCGCCGTGCTCTACATCTGGCTGGGATCGCCGGCAACGCCCGACCAGCCCTTCGCCAGGCGGCTGGCCCAATGGAGCAAGCAGGACATCGCCAGCCTTCAGCCGGCCCAGGTTGCGGCGCTGCTCACGGGCGCCATCCCCAATCACCCCAACGATCCGGCGCTCTACTATTACCTCGCGAAGGCCCAGGTCATGGCCGGCGACACCTATTCCGCCGAGCGGAGTTTGCGCCGGGCGGTGGAGCTGGCGCCGGACCGGGTCGAACTCTGGGGCATGCTCGCCCGCGCCCAGGCCGCGGTCGGCGACAATGTCTCAGCCGAGCGAAGCTTGCGCCAGGCGGTCGCCTTGGCGCCCGGCCGGGCCGACCTTTGGGACACGCTCGGGGCCTTCCTGGTCAGCCAATCGCCAGGCGAGGCCTCGCCGGAGGCGCTGGCGGCGTTCGCCAAGGCGCGGGCGCTGGACCCCACCGACGTGGACGCAGGCTACTATCTTTCGCGCGCCAAGATCGCGGCCGGCGATGTGGCCGGCGGCTTGGCTGGCTGGAAGACCCTGCTTGGCCAGATGAAGCCGGACGACCCCCGCCGCCGCCTCGTCGCCGACCTGATCGCGCAGGTGGAAAAGACCCACACCCTACCTGTGACGCCCCCGCCGGATCCGGTGGCGCAGGCCGGCAATCCGGATCAGCAGGCCCAGCAACAGGCGATGATCAACGGCATGGTCGCCAAGCTGGCCGCGCAGCTGAATGCCCAGCCCGACGACCCCGCCGGCTGGGCGCGCCTGGTCCGCTCCTATGGCGTGCTGGGCGACAAGCCCGACCAGGACGCCGCCCTGGCGCGGGCGCGGATGCTGTTCAAGAACCGGCCCGCCGACCTGCGCACGGTCGAGGGCGCCCTGGAACCGGCGCAATGATCGGGATATTCCTGGGCGTGCGCCGCGGACACGATCTATGAGCCTGCTTCCCAAATCCCGAAAAGCCCGCAGACGGCTGATGGTCGTGGCCACCGCCGCACCGATCCTGGCGGGGGCGGCGGCGCTGGCCTTCTATGCCCTCGGCAATTCGGTGTCCTTCTTCTATTCGCCGGTCCAGGCCCACGCCGCCCATGTGCCGGTTGGACGCACGATCGAGCTGGGTGGGCTGGTGGAGAAGGGCAGCGTGGTCAAGCAGCCCGACGGATCGGTCAGCTTCGTCATCGCCGACCGCGCCGCCACCAGCAAGGTGGTCTATCGCGGCGACCTGCCGGACCTGTTCCGCGAGGGCCAGGGGGTGGTGACCAAGGGCGCCTTCCGCGCCGACGGCGACTTCGAGGCCAGCGAGGTGCTGGCCAAGCACGACGAGCGCTACATGCCGCGCGAAGTGACCCGGGCGCTGAAGGCGTCAGGCGAATGGCGCGGCGATGGCGCCAAGCAGGCTGGCGCATGATCGTCGAGCTCGGCTCCTTCGCCCTGGTCCTGGCCTTCGCCCTGTCGATCGCCCAGGTGGCGCTATCTGCGGCGGGACGGCTGCGCGGCTCGGCGGCATTGACCGGCGCCGGCGAAGGCGCGGCGGCCGGCGCCTTTGTCGGCATCGCCGCGGCGTTCGCGGCCTTGATCCACGCCTTCGTCACCTCCGACTTCTCGGTCGCCAATGTGGCCGCCAACTCCCACACCGCCCAACCCCTGTTCTACAAGTTCACCGCCGCCTGGGGCAGCCACGAGGGCTCCATGCTGCTCTGGTGCCTGGCGCTCACCGGCTACGGCTCGGTGGTGGCCCTGACCGGGCGGGGCCTACCCTGGAAGCTCAAGGCCTCGACGGTGATGGTGCAGGGCTGCCTGGGCGTGCTCTTCATCGGCTACACCGTGTTCGCCTCCAACCCGCTGCTGCGCGTCGCCATGCCGCCGGTCGAAGGCGCCTCGCTCAATCCGCTGTTGCAGGACCCCTTCTTCGCCATCCACCCGCCGTTCCTCTATTCCGGCTATGTCGGCATGTCGGTGGTGTTTTCCCTGGGCGTCGCCGCGCTCATCGAGGGCCGCGTCGACGCGGCGTGGGCCCGGTGGGTCAGGCCCTGGTCCCTGGTCGCCTGGAGCCTCTTGACCATCGGCATCACCCTGGGCTCCTTCTGGTCCTACTATGTGCTCGGCTGGGGCGGCTGGTGGGCCTGGGATCCGGTGGAGAACGCCAGCTTCATGCCCTGGCTGGCGGCCACCGCCCTGCTGCACTCCGCCACCGTCACCGAAAAGCGCGGCGCCATGGCGGCTTGGACGGTGTTCCTGGCCCTAATGGCCTTCACCTTCTCGATGCTCGGCGCCTTCCTGGTCCGGTCCGGCATCCTGACCTCGGTGCACGCCTTCGCGCTTGAGCCCAAGCGCGGCATCCTCTTGCTCGACATATTGGGCATAGCCGCCGGCTCGGGCTTTGCCCTGTTCGCCTGGCGCGCGCCCAAGCTGCCGCCGGGGGGCCTGTTCGCCCCGATCAGCCGGGAGTCGGCCCTGCTGCTGAACAACCTCTTCCTGTCCGCCGCCACGGTCGCGGTGCTGTTCGGCACCCTCTATCCCCTGATCGCTCAGGCGGCGTTCGGCGCGGCTGTGTCGGTGGGGCCGCCCTATTTCAACCTGGTGTTCGGCAGCCTGATGGGCGCCGTCCTGCTGATCCTGCCCATCGGCCCGCTGATGGCCTGGAAGCGGGGCGAGCTGGTCGGCGTGCTGCAGCGATTGTGGTGGGCGGCGCTCGCGGCCGTTGTCGTCGGCGCCCTGGTCTACGCCTTCCACGAACCGCGCAAGGCCTTCGCTGGCGCGGGCGTGGCGTTGGGGGTCTGGCTGATCGGCGGAACGCTCACCGAACTCGCCGAGCGCGCCCGCGTGGGACGCACCAGCACAGGCGAAGCGATGCGCCGGCTGCGCGCCCTGCCCCGCGGCGCCTGGGGCATGACCTTCGCCCACATCGGCCTGGGCGTCTTCTTGCTCGGCGCGGCCATCGACGGGACCGGCAAGGTCGAGACCGCCAAGGTCGTGGCGGTCGGCGACCAGATCAACGCCGGCGGCGGCTATCGCCTCAGCCTCGACAGCGTCGGCGTGGTCGACGGTCCCAACTATCAGGCCGAGCGCGGCACGCTCACGGTGACCCGGAACGGCGCGCCGATCTGCACCGCGACGCCGGAGCGGCGCTTCTATCCCGCCGGCGGTCAGACCACGAGCAAGGTCGCCCTCTGCCTGCGCGGCGTCAGCGACGTCTATGTCGTGTTCGGCGAGCGGCGGATGGGCGCCAGCGGGACGCCGGGCTGGCTGGTGCGGGTGTTCTGGAACCCCTGGGCGCGGATGATCTTCCTAGGTCCCCTGCTGATGGCGCTGGGGGGCGGGATTTCCCTGTCCGACCGGCGGCTGCGCATCGGCCTGCCCCGGCGGGCGGCGGAGGCCGCGGGCGCGGCGGCGCTGGGGCCGGCGGAATGAGGATCGGCGCCCTGCTGGTCGTTTTGGCGGCCCTCGCCTGCCTCGCCGCGGCCGAGACCCCCGCCGATCAGCTGCCGAACGCGGTGCAAGAGGCTCACGCCCGCGCCCTGTTCAAGGAAATCCGCTGCGTCGTCTGCCAGAATGAATCCATCGACGACTCCGACGCCGAGGTGGCCGGCAATCTGCGCCAGGCCGTCCGCGCCCAGGTCGCCGAGGGCCGCAACGACCAGGAGATCAAGGCCTATCTGGTCCAGCGCTACGGCGAGTTCATCCTGCTGCGCCCGACCTTCTCGGCCGGCAACGCCGTGCTTTGGCTGGGCCCTTTCCTGATCGTGCTGGCGGGCGCCGGCGTGTTGATTCTCCGCGCTCGCGGAGCGTCGGCGCCGGAAGCGCGTTTGTCTGACGCAGAGGAAGCAAAACTGCGGGAATTGAACGACTTTTGACGCCTTGGACACGGTTGCGCCTTGTTTGCGTACCGCAATTCGCCGCTTAAGGGTTTCAAAAGCAGACCCTGTCGGATTTGGCGAGGCGAAACCGCGCCAAAAGGACTATATTGGTTGAGCCCGTCGGAGCAGCTCCGCGGGCGGACGAGGATCGAACGAAAATGGCTTCCAGGAAGACCGGCTTGATCTTGGGTGTGGCGCTCGCCGGCGTCGCCGCCGTCGCGATGGCGGGCAGTGGAGCGCGTTGGGCGCCGCAGGACGCCAGCGCCGCCGCCCATCCGCTTCAGCTCACCCATGTGTCCACCGCGGGCATGTTCGCCCCGCCGCCGGATGCGCCCCTTTCCTTCGCCGACATCTTCCAGAAGGTGTCCCCGGCGGTGGTGTCGATCAACGTCACCGAGCGGGTGAACGTCTCGCGCGGCATCCACGTCCCCGGCCTGCCCTTCAACGTCGTGCCCAGCAATCCGCAGGGCGGCGATGACGGTGACGAAGGCGATGACAGCGGCGATGCTGGCGGCGGCGATCACCCCGGCACCACCAAGGCCGAGGCGTCCGGCTCCGGCTTCTTCATCTCCCCCGACGGCTACATCGTCACCAACAACCACGTGGTCGAGCACGCCGAGGACATCAAGGTGGTGCTCACCGACAAGCGGGAACTGCCCGCCAAGGTGATCGGCCGCGACGAAGCCACCGACCTGGCGGTGATCAAGGTGCAGGGCGCGGGCTTCCCCTATGTCGACTTCGAGAACTCGGCCAAGCCGCGCGTCGGCGACTGGGTCATCGCCATCGGCAACCCCTTCGGCCTGGGCGGCACGGCCACCGCCGGCATCGTCTCGGCCTATGGGCGGGATATCGGCGACAGCTTCGTCGACTTCATCCAGATCGATGCGCCGATCAACCGGGGCAACTCCGGCGGTCCGACCTTCGACGTCTATGGCCGCGTCATCGGCGTCAATTCGGCGATCTTCTCACCCTCGGGCGGTTCGGTGGGCATCGGCTTCGCCATCCCCTCCAACGTCGCCGACCAGATCACCAAGAAGCTGATCTCCGGCGGCAAGATCACCCGCGGCTATCTCGGCGCGACGATCCAGAACGTCACGCCCGACCTGGCCGAATCCATGGGCCTGGGCAAGGAAGCCAAGGGGGCCCTGGTCGCCGACCTGGTGCCTGGCGGCCCGGCGCAAAAGGCCGGTCTGCTCCCCGGCGACGTGGTGCTGGACCTGGATGGCCATTCGGTCGGCAGCTCCACCGAACTGACGCGCCTGGTCGCCCAGTCCCAGAACGGCGACATCATGCATGTGACCGTGCTGCGCGACGGCAAGACCCACGTCGTCGACGTCCGCTCCGGCGTGCGGCCCTCGGAAACCCAGTTGGCGCGGCAGGAAAACGGCCAGGACGATCAGGCCGGCCCCGACGCCAGCGGCCCGGCGGGCAAGCATTCCAGCACCCTGGGCATGATGCTCGGCGCCCTCGACGACGACACCCGCGGCAAGCTGGGCGTGCCGGAGACGGTCCACGGGGCGGTGATCCTGGGCGTCAAGGGCTCGTCCGACGCCGGCGAGAAGGGCCTGAAGACCGGCGATATCATCGTCATGGCGGGCGAGACCCAGGTCTCCAGCCCGGCGGACGTGGCCCTGGCCGCGGCGGCGGCCAAGAAGGAAGGCCGCACGGCCATCCGGCTGGGCGTCCGGCGCGACGGTCACACCCTGTTCCTGCCGATCAAGCTCGGGTAGCTTCCGCCTGAACTGATCGGGGGAATCGATGCGCATTCTGATCATCGAGGACGATCTCGAGGCCGGCGCCGCCATGGCGCGCGGTCTGACCGAGGCCGGACATGAGACCCTCCACGCCCCCGACGGCGTCCAGGGACTGAAGGCGGCCACGGACGGCGAGTTCGACGTGCTCGTGGTCGACCGGATGATGCCCAACATGGACGGCCTGACCATGGTCTCCACGCTCCGGCGCGACGGGGACCAGACCCCGGTGCTGTTCCTGTCCGCCCTGGGCGAGATTCATGACCGGGTTACGGGCCTGAAGGCCGGCGGCGACGACTATCTGGTCAAGCCCTATGCCCTGGTCGAGCTGGTCGCCCGCGTCGAGGCCCTGGCGCGGCGGCGGGAAACCGGCTCGGTCCAGACCACCCTGCGCGTCGGCGAGCTGGAGATGGACCTGATCGGCCGCACCGTGCACCGCGAGGGCAAGGAGATCGACCTGCAGCCGCGCGAGTTCCAGCTGTTGGAATATCTGATGCGCAACGCCGGCCAGCCCGTCACCCGGACCATGCTGTTGGAAAAGGTCTGGGAATATCATTTCGACCCCCAGACCAACGTCATCGACGTCCACGTCTCGCGCCTGAGGTCCAAGGTCGACAAGGGCTTCGATAAGGCCATGCTGCAGACCGTGCGCGGTTCGGGCTACCGGCTCGACGCGTAAAGCCCGCGCCATGCGCCTGCCGGGCCTGCTCCGCACCACACCCTTCCGGCTGACGCTGCTGTTCCTGGCCCTGTTCGCGGCCGCGGCGGCGGCCTTCCTGCTCTATATCTACGAGGTCACGGTGGGCGAGGTCAGCCGCTTCGCCGACGCCGGCATCCTGCGCGAGATGCAGTCGCTGCAGACCGTCTACACCGCCGGCGGCGACGAGGCGTTGAAGGCCTCGCTGATCGACCGCACCGAAAGCGGCCGCCCCTACTTCTACCTGCTGCTGGACGGCTCCGGCCGCCGCATCTGGGGCACCATCTCCCACTCGCCCACCGGCCAGTTCGCCGACAGCGACACCGCCTGGATGTATTTCGACGTCAACGGCAAGACCTCCGGCCGCAGGCTCGCGCGGGGAGAACGCCAGCGGCTGCCCGGCGGCGAGGTGCTGTTCGTCGGCGCCGACTTCAGCGAGGCGCAGGACTATATCGTCAAGATCGTCCAGGCCCTGTGGGGCGCCGGCGCGCTGATCGTGCTGCTCGGCCTCGGCGGCGGCCTGATCGTCAGCCGCAACGTCAACCGATCCATCGCCGGCCTGAACGCCGTGGTCGCCGCGGTGCAGGACGGCGACCTCGACGCCCGCGTGGAGTTGCGTGGCGCCAAGGATGAGTTCGAGGAGCTGGCCGTCGGCCTGAACGACATGCTCGACCGGCTGCAGCGCTCGATCGGCAGCCTGCGCCATGCCGGTGACGCCATCGCCCATGACCTGCGCTCACCGCTAAGCCGCCTGCGCGCGCGGCTGGAGGTGGCGCTGCTGGAAGTCGAGACCGGCAAGGGCGATCCGAAGGAGGCGCTGGCCCAGGCGCTGGAGGACACCGAGGGGGTGCTGCGCACCTTCTCCGCCGTGCTGGCCATCGCCCGGCTGCAGGCGGCCGGCTCGGCGCCCGACCAGAAGCCCTTTGATCCCGGCGAACTGGCCGGCGACATGGTCGAACTCTACGAGCCCGTCTGCGAGGCCCGCGACCTGGAGTTCGAAGCCGAGATCGCCCGCGGCCTCACCGTGCGCGGCAACCGCGAGTTCATCGCCCAGGCCCTGTCCAACATCCTCGACAACGCCGTCAAATACACCCCGGCGGGCGGGGCGGTGATGCTGCGGGTGCGGCGGCGCTCGTCAGGCGACGTGGAGTTCTCGGTCACCGACACCGGCCCTGGCGTGCCGGAGGAAGATCGCGGACGGGTGGTGGAGCGGTTCGTGCGGCTGGAGAACAGCCGCAACCAGCCCGGCGCGGGCCTTGGCCTGTCGCTGGTCGCCGCGGTGGCCGAGGCCCACGGCGGCATGCTGGAGGTCGATGAAGGTCCGGGCATGTTCAACGGCAAGGGGCCGGGCCTGCGCGTGGCCCTGGTGCTGCCGAGGGCGGGATGACGCCTCTCGCCGCGTCGATGCGGCCGTGCGGACCGGTGCTCGCCGCCGGCCAGGCGGCGCGCGAGCGAACCTTCGAAACCCTGGACAAGGCCGCCGCGGCGAACGGCTGGGCCGACGTGCTGAACCAGGCGCGGGCGGCGCTGGACCCGGTGCTCGCGGCCTCGCCCTATCTCGGCGGCCTCGTCCGCCGCCGCCCGGCGCAGCTGGCGGCGATCCTTGAGGCCGACCCGGGCGCAACGCTGGCCGGCCTGCTGGCGCGCACGGCGGCGCTGGAATTCGAGCCGCTCGACCTGCCCACGCTCAAGGCGCGCCTCAGGGAGCTGAAGGCGGAGACACACCTGCTCACCGCCCTGGCCGATCTCGGCGGCGTCTGGGACTTGGACCAGGTCACCGGCGCCCTGACCCGCTTCGCCGACGCCAGCGTCAAGGTCGCCATGGCGGCCGCCGTCCGGGGCGAGATCGAACGCGGCCGCCTGCTCAGCCCCGCCGGCGAGGACGACGGCGAGAAAGGCCCCCTGCCCGGCCTGTTCTGCATCGCCATGGGCAAGTACGGCGCCTTCGAGCTGAACTACTCCAGCGATATCGACTTCTCGCTGTTCTACGAGCCCGACGCCCTGCCGCTGGCGGACGGGGTCGAGCACCAGGGCTTCACCACCCGCTTCGCCCAGACCCTGGCGGACATCCTGCAGGAGCGCACCAGCGACGGCTACGTCTTCCGCGTCGACCTGCGCCTGCGCCCCGATCCCTCCACCACGCCGCCGGCAGTGCCGGTGGAGGCCGCGCTCGACTACTACCAGACCGTCGGCCAGAACTGGGAGCGGGCGGCCTTCATCAAGGCGCGCGTCTGCGCGGGCGACTCCGGCGAGGGCCTGGCCTTCCTGGACGCGCTGCAGCCCTTCATCTGGCGGCGTAACCTGGACTTCGCCGCCATCGCCGACATCCATTCGATCAAGCGCCAGATTCACATCCACAAGGTTGACGAGCGGCTCTCAGCCAAGGGCGCGGACGTCAAGCTCGGCCACGGCGGCATCCGCGAGATCGAGTTCTTCGTTCAGACCCAGCAGCTGATCCTCGGCGGCCGCGATAGCTCGCTGCGTTCGAGCCGCACCACGGGCGCCCTGGCCGCCCTGGCCAAGGCCGGGCGCATATCGCCCGACACCGCCGCCGAACTCACCGCCCACTATGCCGACCTGCGCGCCCTGGAGCACCGGGCGCAGATGGTCGCCGACGAGCAGACCCACAAGTTGCCAGAGACCGACTCCGAACGGGCCAGGATCGCCGCCCTCGCCGGCGACAAGACCCTGGCCGCCTTCGACGCCCGGGTCGAACGGCTGCTGCGGGCGGTGAACAGCCGCTATGGCGAGCTGTTCTCGGAGGACGAGGACCTGTCGTCCGCCTTCGGCAGCCTGGTCTTCACCGGGGTCGAGGACGACCCGGAAACCCTGAAGACCCTCAAGCGGATGGGCTTCTCCGACCCGCCGCGCATTTCGGCGACGATTCGCGCCTGGCACCATGGCCGCATCGGCGCCACGCGCACCGAACAGGGGCGCGAATTGTTCACCCGTCTGGCCCCGCGCCTGCTCGAAGCCGCCCAGGCCACCGGCGCGCCGGACGAAGCCTTCCGCCGCTTCGCCGACTTCTTCGTCAGCCTGACCATGGGCGTGCAGGTCCAGTCCCTGTTCCTGGCCCAGCCCAAGCTGTTCGAGCTGATCGTGCGGGTGATGGCCTTCGCCCCGCGCCTGGCCGCCTTCCTGGCCCGCTCGCCGGCGGCGCTGGACTCGCTGATGGACACCGGCTTCTTCGCCCCCTTCGCAGACGGCGAGATCGAGGCGGCCCTGGCCGCCGGCCTCGCCCGCGCCGAACCGGGCTATGAGGCGGCCATGGACGCGGCGCGGCTGCTGCACCGGGAGCAGGCTTTCCGCATCGGGGTGCAGGTGATGAGCGGCGCGGTCTCCGCCGCCGAGGCCGGCCCCGCCTTCGCCGATCTGGCCGACGCCTGCATCCGCGGCCTGGCCAGCCCTTCCATGGCGGAGGTCGAGCGGCTGGCGGGCGCCATGCCCGGCGAGGTGGCTGTGATCGCGCTCGGCAAATGCGGCTCGCGGGAGATGACCGCCGGGTCTGACCTCGACCTGATGACCGTCTATCGCGCCGAGGCGGGCGCGGCCTCCGCGATCAAGGGTCTGACCGCCGACACCTTCTACGCCCGCTTCACCCAGCGGCTGATCGCGGCCCTGTCGGCGCCGACAGCCGAGGGCGGCCTCTATGAGGTCGACATGCGGCTCAGGCCTTCCGGCAACGCCGGCCCGGTCGCCGTCAGCCAGGCCGCTTTCGAGCGCTACTACGCCCAGGAGGCGGAGACCTGGGAATTCCTGGCCCTGACCCGCGCCCGCGTGGTCTGGGCCTCGACAGAGGCCTTCGGCGAGTACGCGCGCGCGGACATCGAGGCGGCGCTGCGGCAGCCGCGCGATCCGGCGGCCACGGCCAAGGCCGTGGGCGAGATGCGGGCGCTGATGGCCAAGGAGCTGCCGCCCACCGGTTTCTGGGACCTGAAACGGTCCCCTGGCGGCCTGATCGACATCGAGTTCGCCGCCCAGCACCTGCAGATCCTCCATGCCGCCTCCGGCGGCCCGTTAAGGCCCAACACCGGCGAGGCCCTGGCGGCGATCTATGCCTCCGGCCTGATGCCGCCCGAGGCCGCGAGCGTGCTGCACGATGCCTGGCGGCTGCAGCAGGACCTGTCGCAGCTCCTGAAGGTGGCGCTGGCCGAGGACGCCGATCCCTCCGGGGAGCCCAACGCATTCAAGGCGCTGCTCGCCAAGGCGGGCGGTTGCGCGGACTTCGAGGCCTTGCGCGCACGCTTACGAAGCTTGCGCACCGGCGCCCATAAGGCGTTTGAATCCCTGGTGACGGAATCGTCCGCCGCGGCCAGCGCTCGCGCGACGGACTGAGGCGGCTTGCGCGTTGAACGCCAAGCCGGACTCAAGTTGAGCGCGGAACGAGGCAAGGATTGAAACACCCGGGCCCCGATCCCGATGAGGACCTGTTGCTCCGGGTGGGACGCGGCGAGCCGGCGGCGGCGCGGGCGCTGGTGGCGCGCAAGCTGCCGCGGCTGCTGTCGCTCGCGCGGCGGATGCTGGGCGATCAGGCCGAGGCGGAGGACGTGGCTCAGGAGGTGTTCTTACGGACCTGGCGACAGGCGCCGACGTGGCGGACGGGGGAGGCGAAGCTGGACAGCTGGATGCATCGGGTGGCGTTGAACCTTTGCTATGACCGGCTGCGCCGTCGTCGGGAGGACCCGATGGCCGACCCGCCGGAACAGGTGGACCCGGGCGTGGCGGCCGATCGCGGCCTGATCACCCGGCAGACCGGCGACGCGGTGGCCTCGGCCATGGCAACCCTCCCGGCGCGGCAACGGGCCGCGATCGTGCTCTGCTACTATCAGGAGCTGAGCAATATCGAGGCGGCCACCCTGATGGAGGTCAGCGTCGAGGCGATGGAAAGCCTGCTGTCGCGGGCGAGGCGGGCGCTGCGGATGGCGCTGGCGGATGAAGCGGTTTTGGACTGATGAGCGAACCAGTGATGGATCAGAACAGGTTTGACCAGCTGGTCGAGGCCTATGGCGCGGCGCCCTGGCGCTGGCCCGACGACGAACGCGACGCCGCCCTGCGGTTCGCCCAGGGCGCGCCGGCGGCCTCCGACAGGCTGGCCAAGGCGCGCGCGCTCGATGACGCCCTGGATGTCTGGGCCATGGCCGCCGCCTCCGGGACGGTGCGCGATAAAATCCTCAAAGCCGCGCCGGGATGGCGAACGCCGGCGATCCGCCAGCCGAGGTTCTGGTGGGCGGGCGCCGGATTGGCCAGCGCCTGCGCCCTGGGCGTGGCCGTGGGCGCGATGGCGGCGCCGCTGGCTGACGGGCGCGAGGCCGATCCGGTTGCGGCCATGGCCGGCCAATATGACGGCGCGGCGCCGTTCGGCGGGGCCTTCGACCTTGGGGCGATGTCTTGACCAGCCGGGCGATGGCGATCGGGCTCGGCGTCTCCCTCACCGCCAACCTGTTCCTCGTCGGCGCGATCGCCGGCGCGCTTTATATGCAGTCGCAGAAGCCGCCGCCGAGGCCTCAGCTTTTGCTCGGCCGGGCCTGCGCCAATCGTGCGGGCTCGGCGCCCGGCGCGTTCCGCCAAATGCTGTGCGACCAGGTCCCGATCATCCGCCCGATCCAGCAGGACTCCTTCGAGGCCAAACGGCAGGCGATGGTGCTGATGACCGCGCCAACCTATGACCGCGCCGCGGTCGGCGCCCTGTTCGACCGCGCCCGCGCCGACGACATGAAGGTCCGCGCCCAGGTAGAGAACGCCATCCTCGACTTCGCCGCGCCGCTGCCCGCGGACAAGCGGGCGCGCATGGCCGACCTGATGCGCGGCAACGCCAGGCGGCGAGCGATGATGCGGCAGGGCGCCCAGGCTGGGGGAAACTGAGAGCTCACTTTATTCCGCTCATCCCGGCGAATGGCGGGACCCAGATGACAAGACTCAAGCCGTACCAAGCCAACCGGAATACCCTCCAGCCTTGCGCGCCATATGATCTGGCTCCCCGCATTCGCCGGGATGAGCGGATCAAATAGTCACGCCGCGTGGGCGTCGGAGATCCGCATGCCGCCGAGGCCGGCGTGGTGCAGCGGCAGGGTAAAGCTGACGACGGTGCCTTCACCCGGCTGGCTTTGCATCTCCAGCACCCCCTCGTGCATCTCCACCAGCGACTTGGTCAGCGCCAGGCCGAGGCCGGTGCCCTGCTGGGTCTTGGAATGCTGGCTCTCGATCTGCTCGAACGGCTGGGCGAGGCGCTTCAGGTCCTCGGCCGAAATGCCGATGCCGGTGTCTCGCACGCTGATCCGCATCCGGTCGCCCCCTCCTATTGAAGATGTGGCGCCCAGCATCTCGGCGGAAACCGTCACCTTGCCACCGTGCGGGGTGAACTTGAGCGCATTGGAGAGCAGGTTCAGCGCCACCTGCTTCAGCGCGCGGTAGTCCGCCTCGATCTCCGGCAGTTGCGGCAGGTCGATGTTGATGGTCAGGCCCGAGGCCTCCGCGCGGTTGCGCACCAGGCGGACCGCGTCCTCGATCACCTCCTCGATCGCGATCGGCTCGAACTTCAGGTTCATCTTGCCGGCCTCGATCTTGGACATGTCGAGGATGTCGTTGATCAGCGCCAAGAGGTGCTGGCCGGAGGACAGGATGTCCTGGGAGTATTCCTTGTAGCGCTTGTCGCCCAGCGGCCCGAACATCTCGCCCATCATGATTTCGGAGAAGCCGTTGATGGCGTTCAGCGGCGTGCGCAGCTCGTGGCTCATGTTGGCGAGGAACTCGCTCTTTGCTTTGTTGGCGCCCTCGGCCCGGATCTTTTCCGCCTCATACTTGCGCGCCAGTTCGGCCAGCTGCGCCTCGCTGCTCCGCAGGCTGTCCACCGCCTCGCTGAGCTTCTCCTCGTTCAGCCGCCGCGCCTCGTCCTGCAGCTTGATGGCGGTGATGTCGGCCGCGGTCATCACCAGGCCGCCTTCCGCCGTGCGCCGCTCGGAAATCTGCAGCCAGCGGCCGTCGTGCATCTCCGCCTCGCGCACGCCGGCCAGGCCTTCCGGCCCCGCATGCTCGGCCTTGATCGCCAGGCGAACGAAACGGTTGACCGTCTCGCGCGGCGCTCCGGGCTTCAAGAGCCGCGCTTCCAGGGAGAAAAAGGCGCGGTAGCTCTTGTTGCACATCAGCAGCCGGCCGGTGCGGTCCCAAAGCACGAAGGCTTCGGACACGCTGTCGATAGCGTCGCGCAGCCTGGCCTCCGCCGCCTGGGCCCTGGCCTGGTTGAGCCGCTCCTCGGTGACGTCCATCATCACCCCGATGATGCGCCGGAAACCGGCGGCGTCAGGCTCGCCCACCGCCTGGCCGCGGGCGTCGATCCAGGCCGAGCGGCCGTCGCGGTCGGGCACGCGGAAGGAAACGTCGAACGCGCCATAGCTGCGCGCGCTGTCGAGGGTCTGGCGGACGCGCTCGCGGTGCTCGGGCGCGATGCGGGCGAGGATCTCTGGCCCGCCGGCCACGCCGCCGCCGCCCCAGCCCAGGATCGCGCCGGTGACCTCGGACATGAACATCTGGTCGCTGGTCAGGTCCCATTCCCAGATGCCGCACCGCGCCGCCTCCACCGCCAGGCGGAAACGCCGCTCGGTCTCGGCGTGGGCCTTCTGCGCCTCCTCCGCCTTGCGGATCTGCACCAGCAGCATCCAGGCCAGCCCGCTGCCGATCGCCAACGGCGCCAGCAGCGAGAACAGGTTGCTCATGAACTCCCGGTCCGCCGCCGGACCCGGCGTGGTGCGCGGCGTCGCCATCACCGCGATCAGCGCGCCGTCGGCTATGGGACCGGAAACCACCGCCACCGGCGTGCCGTCCGGCAATTCGCCGGGCAGGTTGGCCTTGGCTTCGAGATTTGCGCCGTCGACGCCGACCGCCTGCTTCAGCGTGCCGGGCGCTGCGCCGCCGTTCGCGCCCGAGGCGGCCACTACGGTTCCATCGGGCGTGGCGATCACCAGGGCCAACGACGCGCCCGGTCCGGCTTTCGCCTCGACCTCGCGGGACAGATCGCCCAGCGCCACCACAGCGGTCCGCCCGGCGGGAGACGCCTGGGCGTCGACGGCATAGAGGCCCTCGCCCTTGGGCGGCCGGCCCAGCCAGAAGGCCTGACCGGCGTTGCTGGCGGCGCTGGCCGCGCCGGCCCAGTCCGCGTCGTCGGCCTTGCCGGCGATGGCCTTCACCGTCCCGTCCTCACCGACCACGGCCACCGCGCGCGCGGCGGGGCCGGCGGCCTTGAGACCGATTTCGGCGGCGTCCATGGGACTTTGCGGATAGCGGACCGCGACGGCGGCGGCCGAAACCAGGGAAGACCGCAGCCGCGCCACATCGGCGTCCGCCCGCGCGGCCAGGGCGTCGACCTTGGCGGCGGCGAGCTCGGCCTGCGAGCCCGTCACCGGGCGGGCCGCCTCGCGCTCCAGCCTGAACACCGCGAAGACCGTATAGACAGCCAGCATCAACAGGGCGGACAGCACGGCCATACGGATGTAGGCCGTCGTCGGCGCCCGCGCCGCGCTTCTGCCCCGTCCAGCCGTCAAAACCAAATCACCCCTTCACGAGTCACCCTGCGCGACTCTACGCGCGGGTTGAGTCACCTGTCACCACGGCAGGCGAGATGAGGGGTGCGTCGTCTTGGTTCGGGATGGACGAGCGCTCTGTCAGGCCAGCGCGCGGCTGGCCATTTCGAACACGTTTTTCGACAGGCCCGGCGCCTCGACGATCCGCTGCAGTTGCGCGCGCATCAGCTCGCCCAGCTCCGGCTTGTAGCGGCGCCAGGCGCCCAGGGGCTCGATCAGCCGCGAGGAAACCATGGGGTTGAAGGCGTCCACCGCCAGGATCTGGTCGGCCAGGAAGCGGTAGCCGGCGCCGGACGGGTCATGGAACTGGAACGGGTTGCCCGTGGCGAAGCCGCCCACCAGGGACCGCAGGCGGTTGGGGTTCTTCGGATCGAACGCCGGATGGGCGGTCAGGCCCAGCACCCGGCCCAGCACCCCGGGATCGGGGCTGCGCGACTGCACCGCGAACCATTTGTCGATCACCAGCGGCTCGTCCTTCCAGCGCTCGTAGAAGTCGGCCAGCGCCTTCTCGAACGGCTCGCCGCCCATCAGCATCAGGGCGTTCAGGCCGCCCATGGCGTCGGTCATATTGGCGGCGGCGGCGAAATGGCCCTCCGCGCGCTCGATATTGCGGGCGCCCGGATCGGCGGCCAGGGTGTCCAGCACCGCATTGCGCAGGGCGCGGCGGCCGGCGGCCTCGGCGCCGGTTGAGAATTCGCCGGGCTCCTGCAGGCCGCCGTGCAGCCGGCGCAAGGCATCGCCCAGATGGACCGCCAGACGCGCGCGCAGGGCCTCGCGGGCCTCGTGGATCGCCGCCGGGTCGACGGGAGACACCGCCTGCGCCAGGTCGGATTCGCTGGGCAGGGTCAGCAACAGCGCCTTGAAGGCGGCGTCCGCGGACTGGTCATCCAGTCCCCGGCCCACGGCGGTGGCGTAGCGTTCCTCGGCCACCTCGTCGGGGGTTCCCGCCGCACGGGCGAGGATCAGGTCGCGCGCCAGGTCCTGGCCGGCCTCCCAGCGATTGAACAGGTCTGGGTCGCCGGCCAGCAGCACATAGCGGTCGCGGGCCGGCGAGTCGGTGGTCAGCTTCACCGGCGCGGAAAAGCCGCGCAGGGCCGACAGCACCGGCGGCCGCTCGACGCCTTCCAGGCGCACGGTGCGCGAGGCTTCGTCGAGGACGATGACCGTCTCATCCACGCTCCTGTCGCCACCCGGCGCGCGAAAGCTCTGCACCCGGCCGTCGGCGTCCAACAGGCCGATGGCCAACGGCGTCGGCAGGGCGCGCTTGGTGGGTTGGCCCGGCGTCGGCGCGGTGGTTTGAGCCAGCTTCAGCTCCAGCGTCTTGGTCGCCTCATCATAGGCCGTCTCGATATTGATCGCCGGCGTGCCCGCCTGTTCGTACCAGGCGAAGAAATCGGTCAGGTCGCGGCCGGAAACGTCGGCGAAGCACTGGATGAAAGCCTCCACCGTGGTGGCGTGCCCGTCCCAGCGCTCGAAATAGAGGTCCATCCCCTTGCGGAACATCTCCGCGCCAATCAGGGTCTTCAGCATACGGATCACTTCCGCGCCCTTGTCGTAGATGGTCGCGGTGTAGAAGTTCTCGATCTTCAGATAGCTGGACGGCCGCACCGGATGGGCCATGGGGCCGGCGTCCTCGGCGAACTGCCGCGCGCGCAGGGCCTTGACCTCCTTGATCCGCTGCACCGCATGGCCGCGCATGTCGGCGGAGAAGCTCTGATCACGGAAGACCGTCAGACCCTCCTTCAGGCACAGCTGGAACCAGTCGCGGCAGGTGATCCGGTCGCCGGTCCAGTTGTGGAAATATTCGTGGGCCACCACCCCCTCGATCCGCTCATAGTCGAAGTCGGTGGCCGTCTCAGGGTCGGCCAGCACCAGGGAGGAGTTGAAGATATTCAGCCCCTTGTTCTCCATCGCGCCGAAATTGAAGTCGCGCACGGCGACGATCATGAACAGGTCCAGGTCGTATTCGCGGCCGAAGGTCTGCTCGTCCCACCGCATCGACCGTTTCAGGGAATCCATCGCGTAGAGCGCCCGCGGCGCCATGCCGGGGTCGACATAGATCCGCAGCTCGACCGTGCGCCCGCTCATGGTGACCAGGCTGTCGGCCAGCTCGTCCAGCTCTCCGGCCACCAGGGCGAACAGATAGCTGGGCTTGGGGAAGGGGTCGTTCCAGATTGCATAGTGGCGCCCGCCGGGCAGGGCGCCGGACTCCATCAGGTTGCCGTTGGAGAGCAGGCGGGGATAGGCGCCCTTGTGGGCCTCCATCCGCACGGTGAACTTGGCCAGCACGTCCGGCCGGTCGGGATACCAGGTGATCTTGCGGAAGCCCTCGGACTCGCACTGGGTGCAGAAGCGCCCGGCGGACATGTAGAGGCCTTCCAGAGCCTTGTTGTTCTCCGGATCGATCTCGACCTCGGTCTCCAGCACAAACGCCGCCGGGACCTTGGCGATGGTCAGCTGCTCCTCGCCGACCGCGTATTCCGCCGCGTCCAGCGCCCGTCCGTCGATGGCGAAGGAGACCGGCTTCAGCCGGACGCCATCTAGCACCAGCGGCTCGGCGTGGTCGCCATTGCGCCGAAGCTTCAGCCGCGCCTTCACCCGGGTGGCGGTGGGCGCCAGGTCGAAGTCCAGATGGACCTCGTCGATGAGATAGGCAGGCGGGCGATAGTCGGTGAGCCGGACGGGCTGGGGAAGGTCTGTGCGCATGGCGTCCATTTAACCCGATGGCAGGCCCCGCGCCACCGGCAAGGCGGCGCTCGCGCGTCTTAGCCTTCCCCCTTTATGGGGGAAGGAGGGGCCCGACCGCGGAGCGGTTGGGAGGATGGGGGCGCGCGCGGGCAGGCGCGTATGACTCCATCTCACCCGCCACTTTGCCGTGTTGCGGCGAGTCTTGGCTGGCGAGCCTCGCGGCTCGCGTCACCCCATCCTCCCATGGCATAGCCATGGGTCCCTCCTTCCCCGACAAGCGGGGAAGGTTTTTGGCCGCCGCCTACTCCGCCGCCTGCTGCATCGGCTCCGCGGCCACCGGGATCTCGGTCAGGTACCGCTCGATCGCCTGGATCTTCTGCGCCATGGCCTGCAGCTCTTCCGGCGCGTCTTCCGGGGCGTCGCCGATGAAGGCCACCAGTTGGCGGGCGATGCCGAGCAGCAGAGGCGCGGAGGCGATCAGCCTCGCCTGGGCCTCCATCTTGTGCGGATCGCGGTCGTATTCGGCGCCGGGGGTGCGCCAGCCGCCCCAGTCGTTGGCGTCGGTCACCACGATCGGGAAGGAGCCGGGATAGGGGTGGTGGCGGCAATCGTCCGGCTGTTGCCACTTGTTGCGCGCGCGCAGGACCCGCCAGTTGGCGTTTGCGCCCTCCGACCCGTCGCCGCCCTTGTCTTCCGGCGTCAGCTCACTCGCCAGGAACTCGCGCCCGAGGCCGACGTCATAGGTGATGCGGACCGGCTCGTCGAAGCCCCTGGCCCAGATCGGCACGATCTTCTCGATGACGGCCCAGGCGCCGACGGTGGCCACCCAGACCTTCTGATTGCGATGAAACTGGGCCTTGGCCATGGGTTGCTCGCGAGCGGTAAGTAGGCCCGCGACTATGCCGAGAAATCATTGACGCGAGGTCAATCTTTCCCCGCCGCGAAAGGCGTCTATCCTGTTCTTGACGCCGGTAAGGCCCGGCGCTGAACAGACTTGGCGTTGGGAGGCGCGTGGCGGCATGAACTTCGACTATTCCGACGACCAGAAGTTCCTCAAAGCCGAAGCCCGCAAGTTCCTGGAAGCCCAGTGCACCTCCGAGCGGGTGCGCAAGGTGCTGAACGACGAGGCGGTGAGCTTCGACGCCGACCTGTGGCGCCAGGTGGCCGAACAGGGCTGGCTCGGCGCCTCCATCCCCGAGCAATACAACGGCCTGGGTCTCAGCCGCATCGACCTGTGCGCCATCGCCGAGGAGCTGGGCCGGGTGGTCGCGCCCATCCCCTTCGCCTCCACCGTCTACTTCCTGGCTGAGGCGCTGCTGGCGCATGGGTCGGAGGCGCAGAAGGCCAAATATCTGCCGATGATCGCCGCCGGCGAGCTGATCGGCTGTTTCGCCACCGCCGAGGGGCCTGGCGCCGTCTCCGCCGGCACGGTCCAGGCCAAGGTCGAGGCCGGCAAGCTGACCGGCGCCAAGATCCCGGTCACCGACGGCGACGTCGCCGACCTCGCCCTGGTGCTGGCCAAGGAAGGCGGCCGTGGCGGCCTCTATCTGGTGGACCTGAAGGGCGCCGGCGTGGCGCGCGAAACCCTGAAGACCCTCGACCCCACCCGGGGCGTGGCTAAGATCACCTTCACCGGCGCCGCGGCGGAGCGGCTGGGTGATGCGGCGGACGACGGCTTTGTGCTGGCCGAACAGGTCATGGACCGCGCCGCGGTGCTGCTGGCGTTCGAACAGCTGGGCGGCGCCGACCGCAGCCTGGAGATGGCCAAGGCCTATGCCCTGGAGCGGTTCGCGTTCGGGCGGGTGATCGGCAGCTACCAGGCGATCAAGCACAAGCTGGCCGACGTCTATGTGAAGAACGAACTGGCGAGGTCCAACGCCTACTACGGCGCCTGGGCGCTGAACGCCGGCGCGGCCGAGCTGCCGCTGGCGGCCTCGGCGGCGCGGGTCGCGGCCTCGGAAGCCTTCTGGTTCGCGGCCAAGGAGAACGTCCAGACCCACGGCGGCATGGGCTTCACCTGGGAGGTCGACTGCCACCTCTACTACCGCCGCTCCCGCCAACTCGCCCTGGTCGCCGGCGCCCCCAAGGTCTGGAAGGAACGGCTGGTGACCCAGCTGGAACGCAGGAATGCGGCGTGAGGGTGCGGCCCGGTTTTCCTTCTCCCCTTGGGGGAGAAGGTGGCAGGCGAAGCCTGACGGATGAGGGGTCGCGCCGGCCCCTCGGGTTTCCTGCAAACAGACTATCGGACGGGCCTGTGCGACCCCTCATCCGGCCCTTCGGGCCACCTTCTCCCCCAAGAGGGAGAAGGAAGACTTCGCCATCGACATTGGTCGCGCACGGAATTGAGACAAGGATCTGAGCCATGGACTTCACCGACAGCCCCGAAGAAGCCGACTACCGCGCCAAGGCGCGCGCGTGGCTCAGCGCCAACGCCCCCAGGTTCGCGCGCAAGGATGGCGGCGCCGGCCAGATCGGCGACGACGAGGGTCTGGCCGACATGAAGCGGGCCAAGGCCTGGCAGGCCTGCAAGGCCGCCGCCGGCTACGCGCAGATCACCTGGCCGAAGGAATGGGGCGGGGGCGGCGGCACGCCGATCCAGTCGGTGATCTTCGGCGAGGAGGAGGCCAAGCACGGGGTCGGCGCCGGCTATTTCGCCATCGGCCTGGGCATGTGCGTGCCCACGGTGATGGCCTTCGCCAATGACGAGGTGAAGCAGCGGTTCGTCGGCCCCGCCCTGCGCGGCGAGGAGATCTGGTGCCAGCTGTTCAGTGAACCCGGCGGCGGCTCCGACGTGGCCGCGGCCCAGACCCGCGCCATCCGCGATGGCGATGACTGGGTGATCAACGGCCAGAAGGTCTGGACCAGCGGCGCCCACTATTGCGACTACGGCATCGTCATCGTCCGCACCAATGTCGAGGTCCCCAAGCACAAG
>Ga0302314_10004997_pt1 | contig 24259 bp, 18 predicted proteins | sample III_Palsa_N2_3_FD_200533 | JGI IMG/M metagenome (GOLD analysis project Ga0302314, IMG submission 200533) | Peat permafrost microbial communities from Stordalen Mire near Abisko, Sweden - III_Palsa_N2_3 | ecosystem: Environmental > Terrestrial > Soil > Palsa > Peat permafrost | place: Sweden... | reverse complement strand
GATCGCCTCAGGTGCCCGACCGAGGAGAGAACACCACCCCCACCCCACCACCCCGAAACCCCAACCCGACAGACCAGGACACTCTCCGAGGGAGGCGCCCGCCGGAGGCAGCACTTGACCTTGACTTTCACGCCAGAACAAAACGCCAGACGCCAAGTCAGGTCAAGGACAGCGCGAACCAGGCGACGCTCGAATGTCACAGGCGCGCAGCGGCGATATTGGTAACAGCGGGCAGACAACACAACCGTAGCTCGGCCTCGCTGCGAGCGTTAGATCAGTTAGCAGGTCAGTTAGCTGAGTTCTACGGGGGTGATCAGGCGGGGGGCCAGTTCCGCTAGGAGGCGGGCGGCTTCGGCCATGCTGCGGGCGGGGTCGGGCTCTAGGTCGGCCAGGGCGAAGGCGTCTTGGATTCCGGCCTGGCGCAGCTGGTCTCGGGTCAGTTGCAGGCGGCCGCAGACCGCTACTACGGGGACGCCGTGTAGGGCGGCTAGGCGGGCTACGCCTACGGGGGCTTTGCCGCGCAGGCTTTGCTCGTCTAGCGAACCCTCCCCGGTGACCACTAGTTTTGCTCCGCGCACGGCCTGCTCTACGCCTAGAAGCTCTAGCATCAGCTCAATGCCGGGGCGAACGGTGGCGCCTAGGCCGACGATGGCGCCGTAGCCCACGCCGCCGGCTGCACCGGCTCCGGGTTGGGCGGCGGCGGCCACGGCGTGTTCGCCTAGTTGCTTCGTCAGCACATCTACTAGGCGGCCTAGGCCGGTCTCGAGGGCTAGCACGTCGTCGGGGGCGGCGCCTTTTTGGGGGCCGTAGACGGCTGCGGCGCCGAAGGTGCCTAGGAGCGGATTGTCTACGTCGGTCGCCAGGATGACTTCGGTTTGGGCGATCCGCTCGTCTAGGGCGGACAGGTCTACGCTCGCCAGGTCGGCCAGCGCGGCGCCGCAGGGTTCGAGTTCTTGGCCCCTCGTGTCTAGGAAGCGAGCACCTAGTGCTGCGAGTAGGCCGGCGCCGCCGTCGGTGCTTGCGCTGCCGCCTACGCCTAGGACCAGGGTGCGCGCGCCGGCGTCTAGGGCGGCGCTGATTACTTCGCCGGTGCCGTACGTCGAGGACCGTAGTGGGTCGAAGACGCCTGGGGGCAGCCTGCGCAGGCCGCTTGCTTCGGACAGTTCGACTACGGCGGTGTGGTTGGACACCGCGAAGGCCGCGTCGATGGGGTCACCTAGCGGTCCGCGGACCGTCACCTCGCGGCGTTCGAAGCCGGCCGACACGGCCGCGTCCACGGTGCCGTCGCCGCCGTCGGCCACCGGGATCGTGCGCACCTCGACCGACGAGTCGGCCCTGAGCAGGCCCTCGGCCACCGCCGCGGCCACCTCGGCGGCGGTCAGCGAGCCCTTGAACTTGTCCGGTGCGATCACTATCCAGCCCTCAGTCACACCGGGAGTCTAAGGGGGTTCGTGTCCGATGCGTCCCCGGCGTCCGCCTGAGTATGGTCAATGGTGCGGTAGGCGGCCCTACTAGTAGCCGTCTGACCGGCGAAAGCGGGCGAAAGCAGGCGAAAGTGAGCGAAGGCGCCGTGTGGGGCCGGCGGGACCGGCGCCGCGCCCCCCGCCACCCCCGTTCCCCGATCCCCCGCACCCGGGCTCCCCGCCGGGTTCCCCGTCTCCCCGAGGCCCCGTCCGGCGACGCTCAGCCCTCCCGGCTCGCGTCGTCCTCCTCCGGAATCGCGTCCCGCGGGCCGTCCAGCAGGTCCCGCAGCTCACGCAGCGCCCGGTCGATGATCGCGCGGACCTCGGACTGCTCCTGCTCGGACAGCGAACCGTGCCTGCGGAACGCGTCCGCCACCGGGCCGCCCTCCCTGCGCAGGTAGCCGAACAGATCGCCGACCTGGCTGAAGTCGGTCTCGCCGGCCAGCCCGCCGAGCCAGCCGCGCCACGCGCCGGGCTCCCACTCGCCCTGTTGCTGCTGCCACTGCTCCTTCCACTGCCGCGCCCACTGCTCCTTCCAGTCGCGCTGCCAGTCGCGCTGCCGCTGCCGCCACTCGCGCTGCTGGTCCTTCTGCTGCTCGCGCCACTCCCGCTGGTGCTGCTTCCACTCCTGGGCCTGCTCCTTCACCTGCTGCTTCCAGTCCCGCCACTGGTCGCGGTCCCAGTCAGCGGATCCCGGCGGCTGCCCGAAGGGGAACCCAGGAGGAAAACCCGGGAAACCGGCACCACCTCCCGGCGGCGGGGGCGCGGCGTCCTCGAACTCCGGCGGGGTCGCCGGGTGCGGCGGCTGCGGCGGGAACGGGGGCTGCGGGGCCCACGGCGGGACGCCGGCCCAGGCGCCGGCCGCACCGCCCGAACGCTTGGCACCCGCCTCCTCCTGCTGGGCACGCCGTGCCTGGTCGGCGAGCTCCTGCTGCACCGCCTTGGCCGATTCGCGCACCTCCTGCCTGATGCCCTCGGCCAGGTCGCGGGCGGAGGCGCGGATCTCGGTCTCCAGCTCCTCGAGCTCCCCGGCCCGCGCGGCGAGCTCGGCCCGGCCCGCGTCGGTGATCTGGTAGACCTTGCGGCCTCCGTCGCTCTCGTGCCTGATCAGGCCCTCCGTCTCCAACCGGGCCAGGCGCGGGTAGACCGTGCCGGCGCTCGGCGAGTAGAGCCCGGCGAAGCGCTCGCGCAGCTGCTGGATGATCTCGTAGCCGTGCCGCGGGCTCTCGTCCAGCAGCTTGAGCAGGTACAGCCGGAGCCGGCCGTGTCCGAAGACCGGAGTCATCGTGCGTCCTCGATTCCCTCTTCGCCGGAGAAGCCCGGCTTCGCGTCCTGAATATCCGCGTCCTGAATGCCCGCGTCCTCCTCGGGCTCGCGGCGCAGCAGCGTGATCGATCCCGACACGGTATGCCCCTTGAGCTGCGCGGCGCCCGAGCCGATCACGCCGCTGAGGCGAGAGCTGCCCGGCTGCCTGCTGCGGGTGATCTCGGAGAACGCGGTGGTGGCCCGGCCGCTGGTCGAGGTGATGTTCACCTCGACGTCGGGGTCGTGCGGCAGCCGCACGGTGAGCGCGCCGGAGACGCAGCTCGCGTGCACCTTGCCGGGCATCGGGTCCTCGAGGTCGACGGTGATGGAGCCGGCCACGGTGTTCAGTTTGATGTCGCCGCCCGCCCCGGCGAGCACGGTGATCGCGCCGGAGACCGCCTTGACCTTGAGCTCGTCGGTGGCCTGCTCCACCGTCACCGCGCCGGAGACGGTGCTGACGCTGGTCGGGCCGTAGACCCCGGCCAGGGTGATCTCCCCGGAGACGCCCTTGACGGTGACCTGCTCGTGGAAGTTGGACACCACCACCGGTCCTGAGACGACGGTGAGCTCGACGAGCGCGTCCGGCGGCACCGAGAGGGACAGTTCCACCTCCTGCCTGGCGCCTCGGGTGAGCCAGCCCCAGAGCCCGGACCTGAAGTCCTCGCCGTGCTTGACGGTCAGCTCCCCGTCCTCGAGCTCCACGTTCAGCGGCGGTCCGCTGATCCGGTTGACCTCGAGCGCCGCGGGACCGTCCACCCCCAGCACGTTGATCCGCCCCCCGACGGCGCTCAGCCGCAGCCGGTGCACCCCCTCGCCGATCGCCAGCTGCTCGGGCTGCTCGATCTTCCACTTCTCGGCCATGGCCCTCCCCGATCCTTCCGCTTGTGGTCGCCGCGACTCCGGCACCATCGTCCGGAAACGCGATGTATCGCGTTGCTCGAGAACCACGATATATCGCGTCCGGGGAAAGTCAAGCGCGAGGTTCGGCGGGCCCGCGCGGAGTCGCTCCGCGGGGGAAGAGCGAGGCCCCGGACGTGCCAGGCCGCTTCGCCAGGATCGCGCCACGGCGCACGTCGGGGAGCGCACGGGGGCGCCGTCGCCTCGAGTGCCACCACACGTCCCTAGCCCGCGCAGAGCGCCCGTTCGTACGGTGGCGATATCTCCCCGTCTCCGGTAAGCCCGGCTTCCCCTGTCCCCGACGAGAGGACCCCGCAGTGCGGATCCTGCTGATCGCGAGCGCCTTCAACAGTCTCACCCAGCGCGTCCACGCCGAACTGGCGGACTTGGGGCACGAACTCGAGGTGGTGCTCGCGGCCTGCGGGGAGCGCGAGGTGCGCGAGGCGGTGTTCGGTCCCGGCAACGACGCGGCGGTCGCGCCGCCGAGGTTCGAACTCTGCATCGCCCCGATGCTGACCACCGCGATACCCCGGGACGTCTGGCGCGCGCTGCCCTGCCTGATCGTGCACCCGGGTCCGCCCGGGGACCGCGGCCCGGCGTCGCTGGACTGGGCGTTCCACCACCACGCGGAGACCTGGGGCGTGACCGTGCTGCAGGCGGTCGACGAGATGGACGCGGGACCGGTCTGGGCCTCGGCCGCCTTCCGCATCCCGCCGGGGGTGGCCAAGAGCGACGTCTACCGCGGCGAGCTGGCCGACGCCGCGAGCGACGCGGTTCTCGAGGCGGTGCGCCGGTTCGCCGCCGGGGAACGTCCGAGCCCGTCGCCCCGGCCGGTCAGCCGCGGCGCCTTCCCGCAGAAGCTGCGCCGGATCGACTGGGCCGCCGACTCCACCGAGCATGTCAGTGCCCTGCTGCGCGCGGCGGACTCCGCGCCCGGGATCCTGGACACGCTGGGCAAACGCGACTTCTACCTCTACGGCGGCGAGCCGGAGTACGCGCTGCGCGGCCGTCCCGGGACCCTGCTGGCGACGCGGACCGGCGCGGTGTGCCGGGCGACGGCGGACGGCGCGGTCTGGCTCAGCCACGCCAGGCCGAAGCGGCTGCCCGGCGGCCCGCCCGGGGTGAAGCTGCCCGCCGCGCTCGCCCTGGCCGGGCAGGTCGATCATCTGCCGGAGTGCCCCGGCTCGCCGGAGATCGCCTACCGGGAGCGCGGCGAGGTGGGGATGCTCGGCTTCGGCTTCCCCGGCGGCGCGGTGGGCACCGAGCAGTGCCGCCGGCTGCTGCGGGCCTTCCGGCACGCCACCACCCGGCGTACCAGGGTCCTGATTCTTGGCGGGCGCCGCGACTTCTTCGGCAACGGCATCCACCTCGGCGTGATCGACGCGGCGGTCAGCCCGGCGGCCGAGTCCTGGGCGAACATCAACGCGATCGACGACGTGGTCGAGTCGGTGCTGCGCTGCACCGACCGGCTGGTGGTGGCCGCGATGGGCGGCAACGCGGCGGCCGGCGGCGCGGTGCTGGGGCTGGCGGCGGACGAGGTGTGGCTCAGGCGCGGCGTCGTGCTCAACCCGCACTACCGGCTGATGGGCCTGTACGGCTCCGAGTACTGGACGTACGTGCTGCCGCGCCGGGTCGGCCGGGCCGAGACGGACCGGCTGATGGAGGCGGCGATGCCGGTCGGCGCGGACCGGGCGCTGCGCGGCGGGCTCGCGGACCGGGTGGTGGACGCGGCGCCGCAGGAGTTCACCGAGGCCGTGTGGGCCGGCGCGTTCGAACTGGCCGCGGCGCCGGACCTCGGCGCCCGGATCGCGGCGAAGGCGAAGCGGCTGGCCCGGGACGAGGCGGCGTACCCGCTGAACCGCTACCGGCGGGCGGAGCTGGCCAGGATGCGCGCGATCTTCGACGACCCGTGCGCCCCGTACCACGCGCTGCGCTCGGCGTTCGTGCGCAAAGCCGTGCCCGAGCGCACGCCGGAGCACCTGGCGCGGGCGGCGCAATTGGACAGCGCTTGACGGATTCCCGTTGCCGCGAGCGCGCGAGTTCGGCAGGATCTGGGCGTATGACGGACACCACGACACAGCCGACCAGAGCGCTCCCGCCGAACGCCGCGCCGCCGGAGCGGATCGAGGTCGACGAGCTCCACCTGCGCCGATACACCCTCGAGGACGTCGAGGCGCTGCACGAGGCCATCAAGTCGAGCTTCGCCGAGATCCACCCCTGGATGCCCTGGTGCGTGGCGCCGGTCAAGATCGAGAACGAGCGGGAGTTCGTCGAGGGCACCTTCAGGAACTGGGCGACCGGCGAGGCCTTCAACTTCGGGATCTTCGACGGCGCCGAGGCCCTGCTCGGCTCGGTCTCGCTGATGGACCGGGTCGGGCCCGGCGGCCTCGAGATCGGCTACTGGCTGCGCACCGACGCGTCCGGCCGGGGCGTGATGACGCGCGCGGTCGACGAGTTGACCGAGATCGGGCTCGGCCTGCCCGGGATCAGCCGGATCGAGATCCACTGCGACGAGGCCAACCTGCGCAGCGCGGCCGTCCCGAAGCGGCTCGGCTACCGGCTCGACCGGATCGACAAGGACGAGATCGAGGCGCCGGGCGAGACCGGGCGCGGGATGGTCTGGATTACCCCGTAGCCCCCGTCAGCCGACCTTGGCCGCGCAGTTCGCGCAGGTCCCGAAGATCTCCAGGGTGTGCTCCACCTCGGTGAAGCCGTGCTCGGCCGCGACCTTCCCGGCCCAGGCCTCGACCGCGGGCCCCTCGACCTCGACCGCGGTGCCGCAGCTGCGGCAGACCAGATGATGGTGATGGCTGCCGCTGGAGCAGCGGCGGTAGACGGCCTCGCCGTCGTCCGTGCGCACCACGTCCACCTGGCCGGTCTCGGCGAGCGACTGGAGGGTGCGGTAGACGGTGGTCAGGCCGACCGAGTCACCGCGGTGGCGCAGCCGGTCGTGCAGCTGCTGCGCGGAGACGAAGTCCTCGGTCTCGTCCAGCAGGGTGGTCACCGCCGCCCGCTGCCGGGTGGAGCGACCCGGGGCGGGGATGGCGGAACGCGCCCCGGTGTGTTCATGCGGCATGCCGGTACTCCTCGCTTCACGTCCGTATGGCGCAATGCCTCATTGTGCCACCGACCGGACCCGGCCGCGCCCGACCGGCCGGACGGCGCGGGGCGCGCGGGCGGCGGGCCAATGCGTTGGAAAGACCCCCGAGGCAGCCGATACGATGCGCCATGACCGCACGCCAGCCGGGCGTGATGGCAGAGGAACAAGGAAAGAATCATCGTGGCCGCCGACAAGATCGACACCATCGTCCGACTGGCCAAGGCCAGGGGCATCGTCTTCCCCTCCAGCGAGATCTACGGCGGCTCCCGCGCCGCGTACGACTACGGCCCCCTCGGCGTGGAGCTCAAGGAGAACATCAAGCGCCAGTGGTGGCAGACGATGGTGCGCGGGCGTGAGGACGTCGTCGGCCTCGACTCCTCGGTGATCCTGGCCCGCGAGGTCTGGGAGGCCTCCGGCCACGTCAAGGAGTTCACCGACCCGCTGACCGAGTGCCTTTCCTGCCACAAGCGCTACCGGGCCGACCACCTCGAAGAGGCGTACGAGGCCAAGCACAAGCACCTGCCCGAGCACGGCCTCGCCGACGTCAACTGCCCCAACTGCGGCGTGAAGGGCCAGTTCACCGAGCCGAAGCAGTTCAACGGGATGCTCACCACGCACCTCGGCGCGGTGGCCGACGGCTCGGGCCTGCACTACCTGCGCCCGGAGACCGCGCAGGGCATCTTCGTGTCCTACAAGAACGTGCTGGAGTCCAGCCGCCGGAAGATCCCCTTCGGCATCGGCCAGATCGGCAAGTCCTTCCGCAACGAGATCACCCCGGGCAACTTCATCTTCCGGACCCGCGAGTTCGAGCAGATGGAGATGGAGTTCTTCGTCCGGCCGGGCGATGACGAGCAGTGGCACGAGTACTGGATCCAGGAGCGCTTCAACTGGTACACGGGCCTCGGCGTCTCCGCGGACAACCTGCGGCTGTACGAGCACCCGAAGGAGAAGCTGTCGCACTACGCGAAGCGGACCGTGGACATCGAGTACCGCTTCCAGTTCGGCGGCAACGAGTTCGGCGAGCTCGAGGGCATCGCGAACCGCACCGACTTCGACCTGACCACGCACTCGAAGGCCTCCGGCCAGGACCTGTCCTACTTCGACCAGCCGAACAACGAGCGGTTCACCCCGTACGTGATCGAGCCGGCCGCGGGTGTGAACCGGGCGATGCTCGCGTTCCTGCTGGACGCGTACGTCGAGGAGGAGGCGCTGAGCGCGGCGGGCAAGATGGAGAAGCGCGCGGTGCTGAAGCTGGACCGCAGGCTGGCCCCGTTCAAGGTCGCCGTGCTGCCGCTGTCCCGCAACGCCGACCTGTCGCCGAAGGCCAAGGAGCTCGCCGCGAACCTGCGTAAGAGCTGGAACGTCGACTTCGACGACGCCCAGGGCATCGGCCGCCGCTACCGCCGGCACGACGAGATCGGCACGCCGTTCTGCGTCACCGTGGACTTCGACACCCTCGAGGACAACGCGGTGACCGTCCGGGAGCGCGACACGATGCACCAGGAGCGGGTCTCGCTGGACCAGGTGGAGTCGTACCTCGCGGTGCGGCTGCCGGGCTGCTGACGCGCCCTATATAACGTCGAGCGGTCCTCCGCATCCGAGCTCGGATGCGGGGGACCGTCGTCTGCCCGGCGTAGTCCCGGCCTAGTCCCGGCGCAGTCCCGCGCGCTCGGGCAGGATGCCGGTATGCGCCCTTTTCGTTTCCTCGCATCGGTCAGCGCCAACAGCGATTTCCCCGAACTGCCCGCCATCGCCCGCAAGGCCGAGGCCATCGGCTGCTCCGCGCTGGTGCTGCCCGACCATCTGATGGCGTACGCGCCGCTGCTGCCGCTGGCCACGGCCGCCGCGGTGACCGAGCGGCTTCGCGTCGGCACGTTCGTGCTCAACGTCTGCCTGCGCCATCCGGCCGTGCTGGCCCAGGAACTCGCCACGCTCGACGCGCTCTCCGGCGGGCGCCTGGAGATCGGCCTCGGCGCCGGCTGGAACAAGCCGGAGTACGACGCGATCGGCATTCCCTTCGAGCCGGTCGGCGTGCGGATCAAGCGGTTGACCGAGGCGATCGAGATCATCAAGGGCTGCTTCGCCGAGGGGCCCTTCTCCTTCGCGGGCGAGCACTACACGATCACCGACTTCGACAGCGGTCCCGCGGCGACGCAGCGTCCGCATCCGCCGATCTTCCTGGGCGGCGGCGGCAAGCGGCTGCTGACGCTGGCCGCGCGGGAGGCCCAGATCATCGGCCTGGCGCCGCGGCTGGTGCCCGGCGACCGGCCGCGGCTCGAGGTCGGCAGCATCACGACGGCGGCCACCGAGGAGAAGATCGGCTGGATCCGCGAGGCCGCCGGGGAACGGTTCGCGGACCTTGAGCTCAACACCTACCCGACCGGCGGGCCGACGGTGATCACCGCGGATCCGCGCGCCGAGGCCCGGCGCCGCGTCGACCAGATGCGGGAGCGCTCGGGCGGCGAGCTGACCGTGGACGAGGTCCTCGACTCGCCGCACGTGTACATCGGCAGCGTCAAGGACCTGACGCGCAAGTTCCTGGACCTGCGCGAGCGCTTCGGGATCAGCTCGTTCCTCGTGGACGACCTCGACGCGCTCGCGCCGGTGGTCGAGGAGCTCGCCGGACGCTGACCGTGCGGGCGGTCAGCCCGCGTCCGGCCGCAGCGTCTCGAGCAGCCGGTGGTGCGGGTGCTGCTCCGGCAGGGCGGCCACCGAGCGCTCGGCGAGGCGCACGGCGCGGGCCCGGTGCTGCGCCGGGATCTCGACGACGGTCGCCTCGAGCAGCGCCCAGGACAGTTCGTCGAGACGCCGCCGCACCGCCTCGGGGTCGGGCTCGCCGGTCAGCGCGGGGATGCAGGCGGCCTCCAGCGCGGCCAGCGCGCGCACGGCGCCCGCGTCGTCGGCGAGCAGGTCGGGGGTGAACATGTCCACCTGCTCGGAGGACGCGGTCTTGGCGCCGATCGCCTCGAAGACGTTGATCAGGGGGCTGACGTCACCGGCCGTCATCGGGTCGTAGAGGCCGGGGAAGGCCTGCTCCTCATAGCCGTGCTCGTAGCCCGCGATGTAGACGGGCGCGGCGGACGCGGTCTGCGCGATGGCGCCGAGCGCTACCTCCAGCAGGCTGGCCGGCCAGTCCAGGTCGCGCAGGGCGTTCAGCCTGAGGCTGCCGGGCTGCGCGTCCACCAGGCCGCACAGCAGCAGCTGCGCGGACTCCATCGCGGACTGGATGTAGAAGCCGATCTCCGCGCTGTGCAGGCGGATCGGCTCGTCCTTGGCGCACCAGTCGCGCAGCCGGTCGCCGACGATCGAGTTGTCCACGACGTGGGTGAACCGCGAGGCCGCGAGGCGCAGGTCAAGGGACGGGGCGGCGCGGGCCATCACCCACTCGCCGATCCGCTTGGAGGCGGCGTAGACATCCGGGGAGTAGGGCCGCAGCGCCTTGCCGGTCGAGGCGCAGACCACCGAGTTCGCGCCCGCGCGCGCGGCCGAGTAGACGACGTTCCTGGTGCCGAAGACGTTGGTGGCCACGGTCCGCAGCACCTCGACCTCGGCCAGGCCCGGATTGCGCTGCGCCGCCACGTGGAAGACGATGTCGGGCCGGATCTCGTCGAAGGCCTCGTCCAGGCTGGAGCGGTAGCGCACGTCGCCGTAGACGAATTCGACCCCTTCGATATTCGGCAGCGCGGTGCGCCCTCGGCTCAGGCTGACCAGCCGGGCCGGACGATAGGGGATCAATTGCTTGAGCAGCACCCGGCCGATACAACCGGTGCCGCCGGTGACCAGGACGGTCGCGCCCTCCAGCTTCGCGGCCAGCTCCTGCGTCGGCAGTTCGATCCCCCGGCTGCGCACAGCCTCGAACCGCCGGTACTCCGCATGGGACTGGGGCTTGAGCTCGAGCAGCTCCCGAGTCAGCTCTCGTAGCCGTTCGACCTGTTCGGGGGCGAGTTCCTCGGCCCTGGGCGGTGCCGCCGCTCGAAGGTCGCCCAACAGATCGCTGATACTTCTCACAGTGTCCTCCCCAACGCAGGCCCGCACCCGCGGCGGTAGCCGGGCGACGGCCGCACACCAACGCCGCTACACTGCGGCACCGAAGAATTACGAAGCTAGCACAGGATCTCAGGCAATACCCGGCGCGTCGGGAAATTTCCGGTTGCGGGATCAGCACACCCGGGGCACACGGTAGCATCTCAGTCCGGCGGCCCGTGAGAACAGTTCATGAGGGGCAAGGTAGTTCCATGTCCGAAGTCCTCGGTCGGCGGCGCGCCCGCCCCCGACAGCCCGGATTCCCCTCGGCGACAAGGATCGCGGCGAATCCGGCCGACACCCGGCAGGACGAGGGCGGCCTGCTCCCGGTGCCCCCGGACGACCAGGAGAAGTACTCGTACGCGAAGCGGGGCTCGCGGATCCTCGTCGTCTTCTCGGCCCTGAGTTTCTTCTCCCTCGTGTACAGCCAGATCCTGATGACCAGGCTTTCGCCGTGGATGTGGATTTATGTCCCGTTCCTCGGATTCACGATCATATACTTCCTTATATCCCAGACCGTCACGGCGCTGACCCCCGACTTCGATCTCGCCGCGCACCGCAGGCTCGCCGCGGCCTGGCGCCCCGAGTCGTACCCCGCGGTCGACGTGCTGCTCCCGGTCTGCGGCGAGCCGGTCGAGGTGCTGCGCAACACCTGGGAGAACGTCGCGGCGCTGCGGGACCACTACCGCGGCCGGGTCACCGCGTACGTGCTCGACGACATGTCCAGCCCCAAGCTGCAGAAGATGGCCGGCGAGTTCGGCTTCGTCTACGCGGGCCGGGCCAACCGCGGCTGGTACAAGAAGGCCGGGAACCTGCTCTACGGCTACCGGATCTCGCACGCGCCCTACATCCTGCTGCTGGACGCCGACTTCGCGCCCCGGCCCGACTTCCTCGACGAGGTTCTGCCGCAGATGGAGAACGACCCGACGATCGGAATCGTGCAGACCCCGCAGTTCTTCCGGGTGCTCGACCAGCAGTCCTGGGTCGAGCGCGGCGCGGGCGCGGTGCAGGAGCTGTTCTACCGCAACATCCAGACCTCGCTGTCCAACTACGACGGGGCCATCTGCGTCGGCACCTGCGCCGTCTACCGCCGCGCCGCGCTCGAGGACAACGGCGGGATGACGCTGATCGAGCACTCCGAGGACGTGCACACCGGGTTCGACCTCTACCGCCAGGGCTGGCGGCTGCGCTATCTGCCGCTGGCGCTGTCCACCGGGGTGTGCCCGGACAACGTCGCCGCGTTCGTCAACCAGCAGTACCGCTGGTGCTCCGGCAACATGAGCATGCTCGGCAGCAAGAAGTTCTGGGGCACGAAGCTGCCCTGGCGGGTGCGGATGAGCTATCTGTCCGGCTTCTTCTACTACGTGCACACGGCGCTCGGCACGTTCGTCGTGCCGCTGGTACCGATGGCGCTGATGCTCTTCTGGCCGCACGAGATGCGGGTGCAGAACCTGGTCTGGGTCATCCCCGGACTGATCTACGCCGGCCTGCTCTTCCCGCTCTGGCACCGCGTGCCGTACCGCCTCGAGGCCTACGCCGCCCGGATGACCTACGGCTGGGCGCATGTGTTCACCATCTGGGACGTGCTGCGCAAGAACCGGATGGGCTGGCAGCCGACCGGCTCCTCGTCCAAGAAGCAGGGGCGAAACGCCCGCTTCTGGTACGGCATGGTCGGCTGGACCTCGGTCACCGCGCTGGCCTGGGTCGGGATCGCGCTGTGGCGGATGAAGAACGGCGACCCGATCGACTACGCACTGTTCCTGGCGTCCGGGCTGTTCTACGCGGCCACCGCGGCGCGGGTGTTCTTCCTGCCCAAGAAAGCAGAGGCCTGATGCGGCATGGAGCGGCCCGGCGCGGGCGGATATCGGCGGTCCTCGCGGCGGTCCTGCTCGTCGGCTCGGTGCTGGCCGGCTGTTCGGTGGTGAACGCCGCCGGGACCTGGAACGACCCGCGTCACGCGGTGGCCGGCGCCGGCGTGACGCAGGCCGCGGCCGCCCCGACCGGGGCGGGCGCGAGCAGCAGCGCGTCCAGCCAGAGCGCCCCGCTCGCCCCGGCCTACGACGTGACCCCGCTGCTCGACCCGAGCCGCAAGTACCTCGGCGTGGAGATCAACGGGGCGCCCGACTCGATCACCCCGGCCGAGCAGTTCGCCTCCTGGGTCGGCGCGAAGCCCAACCTGATCGGCCAGTACCTGGCCTGGGGCACCTCGTTCGACACGACCGCGGCCTCGAACGCCTGGTCCTACGGCGCGATGGACTTCGTGGTCTGGGAACCCTGGGACACCACGCTGTCGGACATCGCCGCCGGGGACAGCGACACGTACATCACCGACTTCGCCACCGCCGTGCGCACGCTCAACGTGCCGATCGCGCTCAGCTTCGGCCACGAGTTCAACGGCGACTGGTATCCCTGGGGCACGGGCAAGACCACGGCGGCGGACTTCGTCGCGGCCTGGAAGCACATCCACAACCTGTTCGCGGCGGCCGGGGCGACGAACGTCATCTGGATCTGGGACCCGAACGACATCTACCCGATGCCGGACGTCTCGCTGGAGCAGTACTACCCCGGCGACGCGTACGTGGACTGGGCCGGGGTGACGGGCTACTGGGACCAGGGCGGCCCGGACTCCTACGGCACCCTCTACCTGCCCACGCTCGAGGAGATCCGCACGTTCACCCAGAAGCCCTTCATCATCGCCGAGACCTCGGTCGAGCCGGGTACGGACGAGGACCAGTCGCTGCGCGGCCTCTTCGAGGCGGTGCAGCAGCATTCTGATATTCTCGGTTTCGTCTGGTACGACTACGACAAGGGCGGCGACTGGCGGATCGAGAACCGCCCGGCGCTGATGACCGAGTTCCAGCAGGAGCTCGCCTCCGGCGACTTCGGCTTCACGGCGAGTGGTGTGAAGTGAGCCAGAATCGGCATGAGACGGACGCCCTCGCGGAGACGCAGTTCATCTCCGCGATACCCCCACAGGGCCCCGCCAAGTCGCCTGAACAGGCCGAATCCGATCCGCTTGCCGCGACCGAGTCGGTGAGCAAGCCAGCCGAGCCGGGGAGCGCACCCCGTCCGCCGACGCCCGCCGCGCAGCCACCGTCGCAGCCGTCTGCGCCCGCGCCCTCCATGTCGGAGGTACTAGGCAGGCAGCAGGGCGCACCCGACCCGGACGCGACGCAGCGACGTAGGCCGCGCCTGTCGGTGCAGTACGACTTCGTCGCACCCGCGCCGGAGACCCGTGCGCCGAACGTCCAGCGCGAGCCGATTCCGATACCTCCGGAGTTTTTCACTCCGTCGCGCGCGAAGGACGAGGCAGCACGGGCGTCAGCGGCGGCCGAGACCAAGGCGCCCGCGAAGCCGGACACCGAGAAGGACAAGCCGGAGAAGCCGGACGACGGCGGCTTCTCCTCCGGCCCGCCGAAGTGGCAGGAGCACGTCCCGTTCGACGAGACCGGCGTCCTGCTGCGCCCGGAGGCCCTGCGCCACCACGCGATGCAGGCCGAGACCGAGCTCATGCGCGTCATCAAGATCGATGACGCCGTCGACGACGGCTCCGAGGCGGCGAAGGCCCAGCGCCCCGGCTTCTGGACCGGCGACTGGCCGCGGCGCGGGCTGCTCGCGGTGATCATGCTAGTGCAGGCGATCCTGTCGATGCGGCAGAACAACTCGCCCTTCGAGGACGAGTCGCTCTATCTCTACTCCGGTCACCTCGAGCTCGGCCATCTGCTGTTCGGCACGTCCACGATCACGGACTTCTGGTCGGAGTTCTCCGGTGCGCCGGTGCTCTATCCGATCCTCGGGGCCGTGGCGGACCAGACCGGCGGAATCCTCGCGGCGCGACTGCTCAGCCTGTTGTTCATGCTGGGCACCACCGGCCTGCTCTATCTGATCACTCGTCGGCTCTTCGGAACGCGTGCGGCCCTGTGCGCGGCGGCGCTCTTCTCGTGCCTCGAGGCGACGATCTTCCTGGGCGGACTCGCGACGTACGACGCGCCCGCGCTGTTCCTGCTCGCGCTCTCGGCCTGGATCGTGGTCCGCTTCGCGGGAAACACCTTCCCGTTCTACCTGCTGGCCGTCTTCCCGGCCACGCTGGCGGTGGCGACGAAGTACGTCTCGCTGCTGTTCGTGCCGAGCATCGTGGTACTCGCGCTGCTCGCGAGCCTGCCGTACTTCGGCAAGTGGGCGTGGATCAGGCCGGCCGGTCTCACCACAGGCCTGTCGATGCTGCTGTACGCGGCGTACAAGGCGGGGGGCACGGCGGCGGCGACCGGCATCAGCGTGACGACCACGAACCGGGCCGAGGGCACCGACTCGCTGTCCTGGGTGCTCGACCTGTCCGCGCAGTACGGCGGTGTCGTGTTCGCGATAGCCCTGCTAGGCGCGGTGTTCGTAGTGCGGCTGCCCCCGACGCGCTCCCTCGGCGCGCTACCCGGAGCGCGCCGGCAGCGCATCGCACTCGCGGCGCTGCTCGTGGGGACGGCGCTGCTCGCTCCGCTCTACCAAGCCCATCTGCACACGACCGTCTCGCTGCAGAAGCACGTGGGCTTCGGCCTCTTCTTCGCCGCCCCGCTGGCCGGCTACGGCCTGGTCCGGCTGGTCGGGCCGCACTTCCACCGGGTGCAGCTGGGCATCGGCATCCTGGTGCTGAATCTCGCCCTCGGCATGGGCCAGTCGCTGTACATCTTCCACAGCTGGCCGAACTCGTACGCGATGGTCGCGGAGCTCGCCAAGTACCAGAAGGCAGGCGCGCACTACTTCGTGGGCAACGCCTCGAACGCGATCTACGAACTGCGCGGCGACCCGGACGCCGAGCCCTCGCAGTTCACCGACGCCTTCTACTTCGGCTACGTCGATTCGAAGGGCCAGTACGTAACCGGCGCCACCGCCTACGCCGACGCGATCCAGGCGGGCTACTTCCAGGTCCTCGCCTACGACTACAGCGCCGACGCGGGTGTGGAACAAGAGGTCGCCCAGGATCTCTACCGCTCACCGAACTACCAGATGGTCGCACGGATCCCGGTCTCGACAAGCGGCGGCCCCGGCTACGCCTATGTCTGGGTGCGCAAAGGGTAACCTTTCGCCATGAGCAGGCAGGACGAGCGCAAACAGCACCGCGTGTTCGCGAGCTGGTATCCCGGGCGCGCGGCGGCCATGGACAAGGCCGGGTTCGCCGAGTACCGGGACCGGTTCCTGGCCGGGCTCCGCGGGCAGGTGCTGGAGCTCGGCGCCGGGAGTGGGCTGAACTTCGCGCACTACCCGGCCGGGGTCGAGCGGGTGGTCGCGGTCGAGCCCGAGGCGAGGATGCGGGCGCTCGCGTCGCGGGCCGCGGCCGAGGCCCCGGTGCCCGTCGAGGTCGTGGACGGCGCGGCCGAGGACCTCTCGGCGTACGCGGGTCAGTTCGACGCCGCCGTCTGCTCGCTGGTGCTGTGTTCGGTCCCTGATCAGTGCGCGGCGTTGGCGCAACTGCGGTCCGTGCTGCGGGTTCAGGAGGGCAGCGACGTCGGCGAGGTGCGGCTGTTGGAGCACGTCCGTGCGGCGGGCGGCGTGCTGGCGCCGGTACAGCGCGCGTTGGATGCCACCGTATGGCCGTGGATCGGCGCGGGCTGCCACTGCTCCCGGGACGTGACCGAGGCCATCGCCCCGGCCGGGCTCGCGGTGAAGTCCGCCGAGCACTTCAAGTTCCCGGCCAAGGGCCTCACGATGCCGACCTCGCCGCACGTGTTCGTCATCGCGGTACCCGAACGGCGAGCGGATCACGCACGACGCGATCGATGACGACGGACGCGGCGGCCACCGCGCCGACCTGGCCGCCGAAGGCCGTCGGGACGATGGTGACCGCTGCCGCCGAAGACGGGCCGCCGGCGGCGCGCAGCCGCTCGCGGACCGCGGCGCGCAGGTCGGGCAGGTACTCGGCGGCCTCGGTCAGGCCGCGTCCGGCGACGACGAACACTTCCGGATCCAGCACGCCGAGCAGCACGGCGACGGCCGCGCCGACGTTTCTGGCCCGGTCGCGCAGCAGCCGCTCGGCCAGTTCGTCACCCGCGCGCGCCGCCTTGAGCACGAGGTCGATGCGCGGCTCGGGCACCACGCCGAGGCGCACGGCCCGCTCGGCCACGCCGCGTTCCCCGGCGAGGGCGAGGAAGCAGTCGCGGGAGCCGCATTCGCACGGGACGAGGTCGGCGGCGAGGTCGGCGGGCGAGGTGAAGCCGAGCGGGAGGTGCGCTATGTCGCCGGCGGCGGCGTGCGAGCCGCGGTGCACGGCGCCGTCCGAACTGTGCGCGAAGCCGAGCACGTCGCCGACGTAGAGGTAGCCGAGGGTGCTCGCCTTCCTGGCCCGGCCGAGCAGGCATTCGGCGGTTGCCATCGCGCGCACGTGTTCGTCCACGAAGACCGGCAACCCGGGCAGACCCATGCCGCGGGAGAACTCGGCACCAGGGTCCACGGCGCGTCGCCCGGGCCCTGGCGTCTCGGCCGCCCGACCACTGCTGATCACGCCGAGGCCGAGCAGCCGGCGTCGCCCGGCCGCCCTGGCGTACAGCGCGCGCAACCGCTCGCAGGCCTGGTCGATGACCGCCTGCGGGGATGCGTCCTCGTCGTGCTCGAGTTCGCCCGCGCCGAGCAGCCTGCCGCGCAGGTCGAGCAGGCCGAAGACGCTGCGCCGGACGCCGAGGTGCACGCCGAGCGCCGCCCAGCCGCTCGCGTCGAGGTCCACCGGGACGCGCGGTCGGCCGAGCGTCTGCCCGGCCTCGGGCCCGTCGAGTTCGCGCAGCAGGCCGCGGTCGGCGAGCAGCGGATAGAGCCGGGTGACGGTGGCCGGACTCAGGCTGCTGAGCTCGGCGATCCGGGTACGGGGGACGGGGCCGTGCAGCAGCACGGCGCGCAGCACCGAGGCGGCGTTGGCCGCCCGCAAGGGGGTGGGCATGAGCGGGGAGTCCTCGATCGGGTGCGATGGGGCTGGCTCGGGGGGGTCGATCAGGGTTCGCGGGCGGCGCGCGGGGCGGCCGGCGGCGCGGTCACCGGAGTCGACACAGGGCGCTGTCACATCGCACGAGGTCGACGTGGCGGCGCTGTACCAGGTTCCCGAGGAAGGTGGCCATCACGGGGAATAGTGACGGCGACTCACGTTCCTGTCAACACTTTGCCGGGGCAAGAGCGGACCATGGGAGCGTCAAGCAGGGTTCTCAGGGTGCTTGTTCCAGGGGTCGTTCTAGGGGCACTTCGGCGAGTTCGCGCTGAGCGAGAGCGAGTCGACCCGCCAGTGCTGGTCCGCACCGCGGGCCACGCCGAGCTGCTCGTATGTCGGCCTGGCGCCCTTCGACTGCACCGCGGCGCCCACGACGTGGGTGCGCGACTCGCCGCGGACCACGTGCGACCAGTCGGCGCAGAAGCCGACGCGCGCCGGACGGCTGCCGGAGGCCGGGGTGTAGGTCGTGTCTTCGAGCACGATCGTGCCGACCGGCTGCTGCTGGTGCGAGGTCCACTGCTTTATCTGCGTCCGCACCGCGGTCAGCCCGCCGCCGGCCCAGTAATCGGTGAGCTCGGCGTCCTGGCCGTTGTTCGAGTACTCCGCCTGGACCATCGAGCGCATGGCCTGCTGGACCGTGAACAGCACGGCATGCTCGGTGCGGTTGGCGAGGTTCGGGTGGTGGAACGCGACGCCGACGGTCACCGGCAGGGTGATCCGGTCGTCCTGGTGCTCGGCCGCCGCCGCGGTCACGGCCGGCGGGATCTGCGGCGGATCGGCGGGCGCGCTCGCGCAGCCGGCGGCCAGCGCCGCCACGGCCCCCGCCGCGAGCCCGACCGCGTAGCCGCGTCCCCTTCTACTCACCACACGCACCTCCCTAAGGTAACGCTGGGCACCCCGTTGCGCACCAGCTGTCACCCAAAGTGTGGTGCACCCGACTTCCCGCGCGCACCAACCCTGGCTCCAGGTCGAGACCCGGCCGCGCCACGTCAGCATCACCCCAGGTCAGCCGCACGTTGCCGGGTGCAGCCCTCAGCCGCCCGAGTCGTCGAGCTCGGCGCCTTCGGGGACCGTGTCATCGTCGCGGTTGTCGAGCCAGCCGTAGGGCAGGATGACGCGGGCGGGCGAGTTGGTTCGGCCGCGGGGCTTGCCGAGGACCTCGGTGGGGAACGGGGCGTCCTGGTCGAGCTTGCCGAGCAGGTCGTCGAGTTCCATGAGCGTGGAGGCCATCGCCATGCCCCGACGGAGTTCGGTGCCGACCGGGAAGCCTTTCAAGTACCACGCTACGTGCTTTCGAAACCCTGTGACGCCTTCGCGCTCGTCTTCGAGCCAGTCGACCAGGAGTTCCGCGTGCCGTCGCATGACGTTCGCGACCTGGCCCAGGTCGGGCATGGTGCGTTCGTCGCTGCCGGCGAAGGCGTTGGCGAGGTCGCGGAAGAGCCAGGGTCGGCCGAGGCAGCCGCGTCCGATGACGACGCCGTCGCAGCCGGTTTCGCGCATCATCCGGAGTGCGTCGTCGGCTTCCCAGATATCGCCGTTGCCGAGGACGGGGATATCAAGGGCTTGTTTAAGCCGGGCGATCGACTCCCAGTCGGCTTCGCCGGAGTAGCGCTGCTCCCCCGTGCGCGCGTGCAGGGCTACGGCGGTGACGCCTTCCTCCTGCGCGATCTGGCCGGCTTCGAGGTATGTCAGGTGGTCGTCGTCGATGCCCTTGCGCATCTTGATCGTGACCGGGATGCCCGCTTCGCGCGCGGGTTCGACCATGGCGCGCACGATCTGCCGGAACAGCTGCCGCTTCCAGGGCAGGGCGGAGCCGCCGCCGCGCCGGGTGACCTTCTTGACCGAGCAGCCGAAGTTGGCGTCGATGTGGTCGGCGAGGTTCTCGCGGACGACCATCTCCGCGGCCTTGCGCACGGTCGCCGGATCCACGCCGTACAGCTGCAGTGAACGCGGCTTCTCCTGCTCGCCGAACTCGATCATCCGGTACGTCTTGGGGTTGCGCGCGACCAGGGCCTGCGTGGTGATCATCTCGCACACGTAGATGCCCGCGCCCTGCTCACGGCACAGCTGCCGGAAGGCGAGGTTGGTGATCCCGGCCATCGGCGCGAGGACGACCGGCGGGTCCACCGCGTAGGGGCCGAAGCTGAGGGGCGCGTTCACCACCCCAGGATCTCATGGCCTGACGTGGGCGCTCTCACGTCGGTGTCGCGTCGACAGGGTACCTACCCGAAGGTAGTGTCTATAGACGTCAACTGGGTTGCCGGCTGTGCGGGCCGGCCGCCTTTCAGGTTGCCGACCGTGCGGGTCAGCAGCCTTTTTTCCGTACGCGAGGACTTCAGGGAGCCCCACGTGCCGACGATCGATGCGCCGTCCCCTCAGGCGCCGAAATACGTCTACGACTTCACCGAAGGTCACAAGGATCTCAAGGATCTGCTCGGCGGCAAGGGCGCGAACCTCGCCGAGATGACCAACCTCGGCCTGCCGGTCCCTCCGGGGTTCACGATCAGCACGGACGCGTGCCGCGCGTACCTGGAGGCCGGGACCGCTCCGGAGGCGCTGGAGGGGCAGGTCTCGGTCCATCTGGCCGCGCTCGAGGAGAAGATGGGCCGCCGGCTGGGCGACCCGGACGACCCGCTGCTGGTCTCGGTGCGTTCGGGCGCGAAGTTCTCGATGCCCGGGATGATGGAGACGGTGCTGAACATCGGCCTGTCGGACGTGTCGGTCTCGGGTCTGGCGGCGGTGGCGGGCGACGAGCGCTTCGCCTGGGACTCGTACCGGCGGCTGATCCAGATGTTCGGCAAGACGGTGCTGGACATCGACGGGGAGCACTTCGAGGAGGCGCTGGACGCGGCGAAGCGTGCGAAGGGGGCCGCGACCGACGTCGATCTGGACGCGGCCGACCTGTCGCTGCTGGTCGAGTCGTACAAGAAGATCGTGCGCGAGCAGGCCGGGCGGGAGTTCCCGCAGGACCCGCGGGAGCAGATGGACCTGGCGATCAACGCCGTGTTCGACTCCTGGAACACCGAGCGGGCCAAGCTCTACCGGCGGCAGGAGCGTATCCCGCACGACCTGGGCACGGCGGTCAACGTGTGCACGATGGTCTTCGGCAACCTGGGCCCTGACTCGGGCACCGGCGTCGCGTTCACCCGGGACCCGGCGACCGGGCACACCGGCGTCTACGGCGACTACCTGGCGAACGCGCAGGGCGAGGACGTGGTCGCGGGCATCCGCAACACGCTCTCGCTCGCCGACCTCGAGGGTCTGGACAAGGCCTCGTACGACGAGCTGATGCGCATCATGAAGGTGCTCGAGGGGCACTACCGGGATCTGTGCGACATCGAGTTCACCATCGAGCGCGGCAAGCTGTGGATGCTGCAGACGCGGGTGGGCAAGCGGACGGCGGCGGCGGCCTTCCAGATCGCGGCGAATCTGGTGGACGAGGGGATGATCACCCCGGACGAGGCGCTCGACCGGGTGACGGGCGCTCAACTGGCGCAGCTGATGTTCCCTCAGTTCGACCTGTCCGGCAGCACGCAGCGCATCGCGCGCGGAATGAACGCCTCTCCCGGCGCCGCGGTCGGTAAGGCGGTGTTCGACTCGTACACCGCGGTGAAGTGGTCGAGGTCCGGCGAGCAGGTCATCCTGGTGCGCCGGGAGACGAACCCGGACGACCTCGGCGGCATGATCGCGGCGCAGGGGATTCTCACGTCGCGCGGCGGCAAGACCTCGCACGCGGCGGTCGTGGCCCGCGGCATGGGCAAGACCTGCGTGTGCGGCGCGGAGGAGCTCGTGGTGGACACGAAGGCGCGCCGGTTCACCGCGCCGGGCGGGATCACGGTCGAGGAGGGCGACGTGATCTCGATCGACGGCTCGTCCGGCCTGATCTACCTGGGTGCGATGCCGGTGGCCCCCTCCCCCGTCGTCGAGTACTTCGAGGGCCGGCTCGGCGCGGACTCCCCGCGGGCCGGAGAGCTGGTGCGCGCGGTGCACCGGATCATGAACTGGGCGGACGAGAAGCGCGCGCTGTACGTCCGGGCGAACGCGGACAACCCGGACGACGCGGCGCGGGCCCGGCGGTTCGGCGCGCAGGGCATCGGCCTGTGCCGCACCGAGCACATGTTCCTCGGCGAGCGCCGGTCGCTGGTCGAGCGGCTGATCCTGGCCGAGGACGACTCCGAGCGCACGAAGGTGCTGGCCGAGCTGCTGCCGATGCAGCGCGAGGACTTCGTCGGCATCCTGACGGCGATGGGCGGACTGCCGGTGACGGTCCGTCTCCTCGACCCCCCGCTGCACGAGTTCCTCCCCGACCTCACGGAACTCTCCGTACGAGTGGCCGTCGCGGAGGCGCGCGGCGAGGACAACGAGGCGGACCTGCGTTTGTTGCAGGCCGTGCACGGGCTGCACGAGCAGAACCCGATGCTCGGTCTGCGCGGCGTGCGCCTCGGCCTGGTCGTGCCGGGCCTGTTCATCATGCAGGTGCGCGCGATCGCGGAGGCGGCGGCGCAGGTCGCCAAGGCCGGCGGCGTCGCCCGCGTGGAGATCATGGTGCCGCTGGTCGGCGCGGTCCAGGAGCTCGAGATCATCCGCGACGAGGCCCGCGCGGTGCTCGACGAGGTCACCGAGACCACCGGCGCCGACATCCGCGCCCTGATCGGCACGATGATCGAGCTCCCGCGCGCCGCGCTGACCGCGGGACAGATCGCCGAGGCCGCCGAGTTCTTCTCCTTCGGCACCAACGACCTGACCCAGACGACCTGGGGTTTCTCCCGGGACGACGTCGAGGCCGCATTCTTCTCCGCGTACCTGGACCGGGGCATCTTCGGCGTGAGCCCCTTCGAGACCCTGGACCGGGACGGCGTGGGCCGCCTCGTCCAGATCGCCAGCGAGGAGGGTCGCGCGGCGCGGCCCGCGCTCAAGCTGGGCGTATGCGGCGAGCACGGCGGCGACCCGGACTCGGTGCACTTCTTCCACCAGGTCGGACTCGACTACGTCTCCTGCTCCCCGTTCCGGGTGCCGGTGGCGCGACTCGAGGCGGCCCGCGCGGCCGTGAAGCACCCGCGGCAGTAACAACTCGTCGCACTAGTCGCACCGCTTCAGCTTTGCGGCACACCCGACCCGTGCGGCCCTAGGCACGGGTCGGGTGTCATTGTGTTACGGATTTTGTAGAGGCCGGCGCGGGTTTACGGCAGAATGGCCAGGTGACCCGTCGCGTCAGGATCCTGATCATCACCGTGGTAGTCGCGTGCCTGGCCGTGGGGGCCTGGCAGGCGTGGCTGTCACGGTCCGGCCCGTCCGGGCCCAAGTACGCGCCGGCGAACGGGGAGGTGTACCTCGGGGTATCGACCGACATCGGCCGGCTCGACACCTTCGACCAGTCGGCAGGCCTGACCAGCGGCGAGCACCCGGCGATCTTCGACCAGTGGACGACGCCCGATGGCCCGGTGCAGCCGATCCTGGCCAACGCCAAGACCCGCCAGAACATGGCGCCGATGATCTCCTGGAACCTGCCGATGACCGGCGGCCAGATCACCGACGGCAAGAAGGACGCGTACCTGAAGCAGCAGGCCGCAGCCGTGAAAAGCTACGGCGGCCCCGTCTTCATCCGCCTCGACTGGGAGATGAACGCCTCCTGGTATCCAGACTGGAACCTGCCCGGCGTCACCCCGGCCCAGTTCATCGCCGGCTGGCGGCACGTGTACGACGTCTTCCAGCAGGCAGGCGCGACCAACGCCGCCTTCGTCTGGTGCCCGACCCTCTGGGACGGCCCCGGCGGCCTGGGCCCGGACTCCTGGTATCCCGGCGACGCGTACGTCGACTGGCTGGGCATCGACGCGTACCCGCAGAGCGCCGTCCAGTCCTTCATCCTCACCGGCCCCGGCGGCCTGGACGACACCGCGAAGTTCGCCCAGCAGCACACCAAGCCCCTGATGGTCGCCGAGTGGGCCCCCGCCCTCCCCCAGCCGGACACCGCCGCCGCCATGGACCTGATCTTCAACTTCGCCGCCGAGTACCCGAAGACCGTCAAGGCGCTCGTCTATTTCGACTTCAACACGAACGGCAAGGACTACACCCTCAAGAACCACCCGATAGGCGCAGCCGAGTTCCGCAAGAAGGTGGACGGGAACGCGCACTTCCTGCTGTCGCTGGGGTAGACGCTTTTTCGTGTGTGGTTGGCCTTCCTACGTTCCGGCACTGCGCTCCGCTTCGTGCCGGACCTCGTACGGCGGAAGTCGTCCTCCCTCCGGTCGTCCTCCACGCACACTCCGGCCTGTGTATGCGGTTGTATTGGCTCCTGACGTGGGTTTTTGCGTCGGAAAGTCAAAGTCAACTTCGCCTCCGGCGGGCCGGCTCAGAGAAGCGACGGGGGTGCTGGTTCTCCTGGGGGCTGGTCTGTGGTGGGGGTTCAAACTCTGTGGTGGCTGTCGCCGGTCGGGTCGTTCTCCTCGCCTGGCACCGGAGGCGACCAGTGAACCTGCCGGGGGTCAAGCGGCGGTGGCGTTTACTGGTGCT
>Ga0302314_10004995_pt1 | contig 24261 bp, 21 predicted proteins | sample III_Palsa_N2_3_FD_200533 | JGI IMG/M metagenome (GOLD analysis project Ga0302314, IMG submission 200533) | Peat permafrost microbial communities from Stordalen Mire near Abisko, Sweden - III_Palsa_N2_3 | ecosystem: Environmental > Terrestrial > Soil > Palsa > Peat permafrost | place: Sweden... | reverse complement strand
CTGTTGCCGAATCGAACCTGACCATCGTCGCCAGCCTGTCCACAGGCTGGGTGCGGAACTTCAACCCGTTCAACGAGACCACACGCCTGCACAGCGTGCGGGACTTCGTGTACGAGCCCCTCGTCGTTTTCAATTCGATGCATGGCGGCACGCCCAGCTTCCGGCTCGCGACCGACTATAATTATTCCGGCAATCTCTTGAAGCTGAGCTTCCACCTGCGCGAAGGCGTCCTCTGGTCGGACGGCCAGCCGTTCAGTGCCAAGGACGTGGTCTTCACCTTCGACATGCTGCACAAGCGGCGCGAGCTCGACACCCAGAACATCTGGGACCGGATTTCCTCGGTCGAGGCGACCGATGCGAATACGGTCGTGTTCACGTTGAAGCGGGTGAACACCAACATCGCGTTCGAGATCGTGCGCGTGCCGATCGTGCCGGAACATATCTGGAGCAAGGTCGCGGATCCCGTGACCTTCACCAACGACAATCCGGTGGGTTCCGGTCCCATGACCGAGGTGCGCCGCTTCACCTCGCAGATCTATCAGCAATGCCGCAACCCGCATTACTGGGACGCGCAGGATCTGAAGATCGACTGCATCAGCTTTCCCCAGGTCGGCACCAACGAGCAGCTGCTGACCGCGGCGGCCGCCGGCGCCATCGACTGGTTCGGCGCGTTCCTGCCGGATATCGAGCGCACCTATGTTGCCGCCGACCCGGCGCATTTCCGCTATTGGTTCCCGCCGGGCGGCACCGTCGCGATCAATATCAATTTCGACAGCCCGACGCCCGGCAACCGCGCGGCCTTCCGCAACGTCAACTTCCGCCGCGCCGTCAGCATGGCGATCGACAGACGCGCGATCGTCGATATCGCCGGCTACGGCTATCCGACGGTCAATGAATATGCGAGCGGCCTCGGCCGGACCTACCAGAGCTGGACCGACCAGGAGGCCGAAAAGGAATTCGGACAATACGCCCATTTCGACAAGGACGCGGCGCGCGCGCTCTTGGCCGAGAGCGGTTTCCACGACAAGGCCGGTCGCGGCTTCGTCGCCAATCCCGACGGCACGCCGATCAGCTTCACCATTCTGGCACCCAATGGCTGGACCGACTGGGTCAATACGACCGAGCTGGTTGCCGAGAGCCTGAACCAGATCGGCATCGACGCCCGGGTCTCGACGCCCGAGCCCGCGTCCTGGACGCAAAAGCTGATCACCGGCTCCTACGACATGGCGATCAACGGTTACCTCACCGGCGAGACGCCCTATCGCTCGCTCGACATGGGCTTCCATTCGCGCTTCGCCGGCAAGACACGCTTCGCCGCCACCCGCTTCATCGATCCGGAGCTGGACCAGGCCCTGGACGCCTTCATCTCGACCATCGATCCGGCCGCCCAGCGGCAGGCGCTCAACAAGGTCCAGATGATCCTGGCCGCCAACATGCCCTACGTGCCGCTCTATTCGAATCCGATCTGGTACGAGTATGACACCAAGCGCTTCAAGGGCTGGTTCAACAGCGACAATCCGGTCGCCCGGCCCGACGTTTTCGACGGCACGCCGGAACGGCTGCTGCATCTGCTCGCCCTCGAGCCGGTGAAGCCCTGAGCCTGCCCATGCCGATTTTCCTCCCTCCACGCGTCGGGCGCGCCATGGCCCCATCCCGCGTCAGCGCCGGAGCCCGGTGATGCTGTTCCTGCTTCGCCGTTTCGGCTTCTATGTCGCGGCCTTCATCTGTGCGGCGACCTTCAACTTTCTGATACCGCGCCTGATGCCCGGCAATCCGATCGACACGATGTTCGCGCAGTCGGGCACGGCCTTGCCGCCGGAAAGCCTGGACGCGCTCAAGAAGACCTTCGGCTTCCTCGACGTGCCGCTGCCGATCCAGTACCTGCATTACCTGGGCTCCGTCTTCACCTGGGACTTGGGCCTGTCGGTCAAGTTCTATCCGCTGACGGTCAATCAGGTGCTGGTGCGGGCCCTGCCCTGGACGCTGCTGCTGGTGCTGACCTCGTCGCTCGCCGCCTTCGCCATCGGCTCGCTCGCCGGTGCCCGCGCCGCCTGGCGCCGCGGCGGCAGCTTCGACAGTTTCGGTGCCCCCGGCGCCTTGATGCTGCAGGCGATCCCGCCGCTGGTGACCTCGCTCCTGGCGCTCTACCTGTTCGCGATCAGCCTGAAATGGCTGCCGACCGGCTTCGCCTGGGACCCGATGCTGGATCTGACCTGGTCGTGGGAATCGGTGGTGAGCGTGCTCTATCACGCGGTGCTGCCGGTGCTGACCATGGCACTGGCCCAGATCGGCGGCTACCTGATTACCATGCGCAACAGCATGATCAATCTGCTGGGCGAGGATTACATCACGCTGGGCATGGCCAAGGGCCTCAGCGACCGGCGCCTGCGCCTGGTCTATGCCGCCTATAACGCGCTGCTGCCGGCGCTGACCAGCTTCGCCATGAGCCTGGGCGCGGTCTTCGGCGGCTCGCTCGTGACCGAGGTGGTCTTCAACTATCCGGGGCTCGGCTACACGCTCTATGAAGGCATCACGTCCCGCGACTATCCGCTGATCCAGGGCCAGCTCCTGATCATGACCTTGGCCATGCTGAGCGCCAATTTCATCGCGGACCTGCTCTACATCATCGTCGACCCGCGCCTGAGGAGGGCCTGATCATCCGCGCGATCCTTCAGGCATTGACCAGCAATCGCAAGGCCGTCGTCGGCCTGGTCATCGTCGGGCTGTTCATCATCGTCGGCCTGCTGGCCCCGATCATCGCGCCGTCCGGTCCGAACCAGCGGGTCGCCAAGCCCCATGAGCCGCCCAGTGCCGAGCATGTGCTGGGCTCGACCCGGATGGGCCGCGACGTGCTGTCCCAGACCATCCACGGCACGCGCACCTCGTTGATGGTGGGCTTCATCGCCGGTCTGGTAGTGACCGTCGTCGGCGTCGCGGTCGGCGTCACGTCGGGCTATTTCGGCGGCCGGATCGACGAGCTGCTGAACCTTTTCACCAACGTGGTGCTGGTCATTCCCAACCTGCCGCTGATGCTGGTGCTGGCGGCCTTCGTGGGCGAAGCCGGGCCCATGACCATCGCGGTCATCATCGGCCTCACCGCCTGGGGCTGGGGCGCGCGCGTCACCCGCGCCCAGACGCTGAGCCTGCGCCAGCGCGACTATATCCTGGCGTCGGAGCTGCTGGGGGAACCCGCCTGGCGCATCATCCTGGTCGAGCTGTTGCCGAACCTGGTCTCGATCATCGGCTTCAACTTCATCGGCAGCGTGCTCTACGCGCTCATCACCGAAGCCACGCTGGAATTCTTGGGCCTCGGCGATCCGCTGGCCTTGAGCTGGGGCACCAACCTCTATCATGCCCAGGAGACCTCGGCGCTGCGCGTCGGTGCCTGGTGGGAGATTGCGGCGCCGTGCCTGGCGCTGGTGATCTTCGGTTCAAGCCTGTCGCTGATCAACTTTGCCGTCGACGAGATCGCCAATCCCCGGCTTCGCACGCTCCGCGTGCCGAAGCGGATCCTGGCTGCGATCATGCCGGTCGGCGCGGCAGAATGACGGTAGTGCACATGAACCAGGCCAAGCCCCTTCCGTTGCTGAGCGTACGCGATCTGTGCGTCGACTACGCCTCGCGTACCGGGCTGAAGCGCGCGGTCGACCGCGTGTCCTTCACGCTCGATGGCAACGAGGTGCTGGGTCTGGCCGGCGAGAGCGGCTCGGGCAAGAGCACGGTCGCCTTCGCCATCGCCCGCCTGCACCGCCCGCCCGCCTTCATCACCGGCGGCAGCGTCACGCTCGACGGCACCGACGTGCTGGCGTTGAAGGGCGAAGAATTGCGCCAATGGCGCTGGCGCGACGTCAGCGTCGTGCTGCAGAGCGCCATGAACGCGCTCAACCCGCTGCTGACGGTCCAGGCGCAATTCACCGACCTGTTCAAGGCGCACGGTATCAAGAACAAGGCGGAGATCCAGGAGCGCAGCGCCGAGCTCTTGCGCATGGTCGGGATCGCGCCCGACCGGCTGATGGACTATCCGCACCGCTTTTCCGGCGGCATGCGCCAGCGCCTGGTCATCGCCATGGCGTTGGCGCTCGGCCCCAAGCTCATCATCATGGACGAGCCGACGACAGCGCTCGACGTGGTCGTGCAGCGCGAGCTGTTGGAAGAGGTGACGACGCTCAGGAAGCGCCTGGGCTTCTCGATCCTGTTCATCACCCACGACCTGGCGCTGATGAGCCAGTTCTGCGACCGGATCGGCATCATGCTGAACGGCGAGCTCGTTGAGATGGGTCCGCCGCTGCAGATGATCGAGGCGCCGACGCACGCCTATACGCGCAAGCTGTGGAACGCCATTCCGCCACTGCACCCGCCCCAGATGCCGCCCCGCCGGGTGCTGGAGAATACGCCGTGAGCGCCACGCTGAGTTCACCGATCCTGGAGACGCGCAAGCTGGGCATGGTGTTTCGCGGCCATCGCGACGTGGCGGCGCTGACCGACGTCAGCTTTCAGCTGCATCGCGGCCGGGCGTTGGCGCTGGTCGGCGAAAGCGGCTCGGGCAAGAGTACCTGCGCCAAGATCCTGACGCGCATGATGCGGGCGACCGCGGGACAGATCCTGTTCAACGGCCAGGACGTGACCAGGCCCGGCGACCGCAAGGAAGTGCTGGCCTATCGCTCCCAGGTCCAGATGGTGTTCCAGGACCCGTTCGCCGCTCTCAACCCCGCCCATTCGGTACGCCATCACCTCAGCCGGCCGCTGGCGCTGCACAAGCCGAAGCTGGGCTATGGCGAGCGCGAGGATCTGGTCGCCGAACTGTCGCTGATGGTCGGGCTCGATCCGGGCGAGACGCTCGACAAATATCCCCATGAGCTGTCCGGCGGCCAGCGTCAGCGCGTCAACCTGGCCCGTGCCATGGCGGTCGATCCGGCCGTGCTGATTGCCGACGAACCGACCTCGATGCTGGACGTCTCGATCCGCCTCAACGTGCTCGACATGTTCAAGCCGCTGAAGCGCGACCGCGGCATCGCCATGCTCTACATCACGCACGACATCGCGACCGCGCGCTATGTCGCCGAAGAGACGGCGGTGATCTACGGCGGCCGCATCGTCGAGATCGGGCCGACGGCCACGATCATCGATGCGCCCCGCCATCCCTATACCCGCCTGCTGCTGGCGGCCGTGCCCGAGATCGGCCGCCCGTTCGGCAGCGCCGATGCCAGCCTGGTGCGTGAGGCGGACCGGGTGCGTGAAATCAGCCGCGAGCCCGGCCGGCTGGCCGAGGTGTCGCCCGGCCATCTCGTCCGCGAATGCTCCGCCAGCTTCGCCTGACCACCCTGGAGACAAGCAGATGCGTCTTTTCTTTATTGCCCCCGTTGCGGCTGCAGCCTTGGCGGGCATCGCCGCGATCCAGCCGGCCCGCGCCGGAACCGTCGCCTGCAATGGCGCCGTCTGCACCGGCAGCTTTGCCGCCGCGACCTACACCAATGCCCATTGCCCGGCCCCGCCGGACGTGCCGCATCTGAAGGGCGGCAAGGACAATTACGCGCATTCGGTCGAACTGGCCAAGGCCTACTCGGATGCCGCGGCCGCGCGCGTCAACTGCATCCAGGACGAAGCGAACGCGGACGCCGAAGCCCTGCAGGCGGCGATCAAGGCCGGCGTGAACCAGCAGGTCGAAGACGCCAGGGCGAAGCTCGCGGCCTTGCAGAACTCGCTCAACAACCTCTCGCAACATTGATCGGGCGCGAGTTCTCATCGCGCCGACGAACGCGCCGAGTTCCCTCTCGCGGGTGGGACTGACCCCGCAGTCCCCGCGATGCTCGGCAGCGCGGAACGCCCGTGCCGAAAATCGGCACGGGCGCTCTCATTTCCGGCCCGGGCCGACGGGCCGGCAGAAATACCTCGGCAGATTTTGCCGACCGGCGCTTCCTGCCGGGCTTAATTTTCTTTTAAGCGACTGAGAACACGAGCGGCGCTCAACGGTCGCCGGATTGCTCTTGGCAAAGGGTCCACTACCCCGATGCCCAAGGAGGGTCCCATCAATGAGCGTCAGTAGTCTCTCCCAATCCGACGTCTTTCAGCAGTGGCAGCAGTTGCAATTGCAGCGGCTCCAGGCTCAACAGACGTCGGCCTCGACGAGCAGCAGCGCGTCGAGCGACAGCAGCGACAGCAGCAGCACGTCGGCACTCGACAGCCAAACGGCTCCGACCCCGCCCGCGTATTTCCAGCTGTTGAACATCAACTTCCTGTCGGGCCTTTCGGCCAGCGACAGCACGTCGAGCGACGCGACGAGTGCGTCGAGCGCCACCAGCGCCTCGACCTCGACCAGCAGCAGCGACAGCTCGTCCCAATTGACGAGCGAACTCGAACAGCTGCTGGCCGATCTGCAGCAGCCGCCCCCGCCGCCGCCCGGCGCCGATGGCAGCTCGTCTTCGACCAGCGCCAGCACCAGCTCGGTCAGCGCCAGCTCGACCGACAGCAGTGCGTCTTCGACCAGCAGTGCCAGCACGACCTCGACCGAGCTCGCGAGCGCGCTCGAAGCCCTGTTGGCCCAGCTGCAGGGACCGCCGCCGCCGCCGCCGTCGGCTACGGATGCCGACAGCACGGACAGCTCGGCCTCGACCAGTGCCAGCACGACGGCGACGACGAGCGCCAGCAGCAGCGACAGCTCGACCTCGACCGACCTCTCGACCGAACTGCAGACACTGCTGGCCCAGTTGCAGGCCGATTTCTCCCAGTTCGAGAACGGCTCGTCGAGCAGCTCCAGCAGCAGCACATCGAGCTCCAGCTCGAGCAGCACGACCCAGACCGCGTCGGCCTCGTCGGACAGCAGCCAGTCGAGCGGGGTGCATCATCACCATCGTCACCACGTGGAATCCTATGCGCAGAACCAGCAATTGGGCGATTCCACCGACAGCTCCAGCACCAGCGATTCCAGCAGCTCCTCCAGCGACAGCAGCCTGATCAGCGCCCTCGTCGCCTAAAGGCACGAAACAAGACGGCAGACCGTCCAAAGGGCGGTCGCCCCTGGTTCTTCCCAAACATTCCTGCCGGGCCTAGGCTCGCGGCCATTCCCAAGGAAGGCTGCGCCTCATGCTCTATGTGCCCACTCTGCTGCAGGCGATCGACATGATCGGCACCTTCGCGTTCGCGCTCAGCGGCGCCGTCGCCGGCGTGCGCCGCGGTCTCGATCTGTTCGGCGTGCTGGTGGTGGCGTTCGTCGCCGCCGTGTTCGGCGGCATCACCCGCGACATCCTGATCGGTACCGTGCCGCCCGACGCCTTCCTGCACCCGCATTACATGGTGCTGGCCGGTGCCGCCGGCCTGTTCACCTTTCGCTGGTACCCGCTGGTCGCCCGCTTCACCTATCCGGTCCGGCTGTTCGACGCGGCCGGTCTGGCGCTGTTCGCCGTGACCGGCACGGAAAAGGCCCTGCACCACGGCCTGGACGGGCTTGCAGCAGCCCTGTTGGGCATGGTGACGGCAATCGGCGGCGGCGTGGTGCGCGACATCCTGCTGGCCGAGGTGCCGGTCGTGCTCCGCTCCGACATCTATGCGGTGGCAGCACTCGCCGGCGCCCTGCTCGTCGTCGCCGGCGACGCGCTCGCCCTGCCCGAAGCGCCGGTGGCGCTGTTGGGCGCCGCCCTCTGCTTCACGCTGCGCATGCTGGCGCTCTATCGCGGCTGGCAGCTGCCGTCCTCCCGTTGGTACAGGAAGCGTGGGGCCTAGTTCCGATGTGGAAGGGCGCCGCCCTCAGGCCTCGGCCATCGCCTGGGCGCGGACCGGGCGGGCGAAGATCTCGTTCGCGGCGGCCTTGAGGTCTTCCTGGCGGGTGATCGATTCCAGGTCGTAATTGATGTTCATCTGGCCGGCGCCTTCGATCAGCTTGAGGCGCACGCTCTCGTGCCGGCTCAGCATTTCGAGCTGGTCGATCTCCGCCTCGATATCGGCGGCCAGCGTCGGGTCCTTGGCCGGACCCTTGATGCCGGACGCGATTTCGGCCGCCTTGACCTTCATGTCGGCGATGCGCGCGGCCAGTTCGTCGTCGAGCTCGCCGGTGCGCCAGTTGACCATCGCCTTCATGCGCTTGGTGCCGGTCAGGGACTGGCGGCGCTTGCGCGCTTCCTCGTCCGCGTCCATTTCGTCGCGCGGCACGATCGGCAGCACCATCTTCAGCTGCGACACCGCCTCGCGCTTTTCAACGGCGTGGGCGTCCGCGACCCGAGCCCAGATCGCCAGGATATATTCCCAGCCGTCGAGCAGCCACGAGATCCGGGCGGCGGCATTCTGGGCGATCTTGACCTGTTCGCCCCATTGCCCGATCACGGCCGGGATGTCGCGCATCGTATCGTCCAGGCTCTCGAACGTCCGGCCGGCGATCCGGACCGTGAAGTCGGCCACTTCGCTGGCGAATTCCGCATAGGCCGCCGAGTCCGAGACGTCCTGCTCGCTCCAGGCCTTCAGCTCGTCGCGGAACTGCACGAGCTTGTTCATCAGCACGCGCAGGCGGCCTTCCTGGCGCGAGGACTTGAGCCCGATCGGCGTCAGGATGCGGGCCATCTTGCCCAGACGGTCATAGACGGTATTGAGATCGATGCCGAGCTTCTGCCCGCCCGAATGCAGCATGCTGCGCACCAGATTGCGCCAGGCGTCGCTGTCCGGCTGCAGGGTGAACAATTCCCGCGAGCTCATGCCGAGCGAGGTCAGGAGTGCGACCACCAGCAGGAAGTTGGTCTCGACATATTGTTCCTCTTCCGCCGCCAGCTGCGCCTTGGCCGCATGGGCGGCGCGCGGGCCGGCGAGGCCGGTCTTCGCCACCTTCAGCGACGCGATCCGCATCGCATCGGGGGTGACCGCATGATCTTCGAGCACGGTTTCGTGCAATGCCCGGTCATGGACCGACATCGACACGATGTCGGCAACCGCGCCCCAGGGCACGACGTAGGCGCCGTCGCCTCCGCCCATGTTCGGCATCATCAGAACCAGGCCGTGACGGTCGTCCGGTCGCACGCGGCTCATGGCAAGGCTAGGCGTCGTAAAGGGTGCGACGGCGCCGCGTTCCTCAAAGGTCGATGGCAGAAAGACGCTGGTCGGATTCTTATTCATCCCGCCAACGCCCTATGACCAGACTGATACACCCGAACATCCTGTCTCATTGTTGACTCGGCTCGCGCGTTTCGAGATTTTTTTTGAGAATCGCAAAGATAGTGAACCCGTTTCCCGTGTGAAGCGCAACAAGATAGAACAGTCGCACAACTTGTTACTGAAAATGAATATTGGTAATAAGTTTTTTAAACGTTCGAATATCCGATAAAATGGCAGATCTCCAAGAGATCCGACGATCGGCGGCTGCAATAGTTCAAAATTTCAGCATACAGGCGAATCGGGTCCGCGATAGACGTCAGCCGAGAATCTTCTTGGTGTAGGCGAGTCGCATCTCGTTGGCCCGGTCGGCACCGGTGACGATCTCCGCCAGCCGAACCAGCGGGATCAGCTTCGCGAACGGATCCTTGCCGCGGGCCGTCCCAGGCGCCACCGCCGCGGTCATCTCGGTATCGATGGTGGTCACGAGCTGGGCGCGCAGCTTGTCCATGCGCGCGTGGAACTGGGCCGTGCCGGCGATCTTCTCGATCCGCGCAAGCTCGGTCAGCTGCGCCTCGAGCTTGGAGAAATTGCGGCGGTCGGCATCCTGCGGCAGCCCGACCGTGCGCACATCATCCATCATCACGGTGATGGCCTGATCGCTGACCCGTGCCGTCGCCGCCTGGTCGACCGCCTGCTCGATCGAGGTGGTAAAGCCTTTCAAAACCTTCTTTTTCTGCGGATCGGCCAGTTCGGCGACGGCGGCGCAGGACTTGAGCGTGCCGCGCAGGCGCATCGCCGTCATCGGCGTGATCGGGTTGCCGCCGATATCGGCCACGATCGCTGCTGTATCGATCGCCAGCTGCCCCACCACCAGCGCCGCGAAATCCGCGCTCAAGAACTCGTTGATCGGCTTGAACGCGACCATCTCCTCATGGGTCAACAGCCCGATCAGCACCGATTGCTCGACCACCATGCGGCTCAGCATCGCGATGAACACGCGGGCCGACTGCGCGTCGATGCTGTTCGCTCGTCCGATCAGGTCCAGAAGCACCCGCAATTCCGACTTGCCGAAGCCCAGGATCGGCCGGCTCGGCATTTCTTTGATGAAGGCCTCGATCTCGGCCGCGATGCTGAAACAATGGCGGATGAGGTCGAGCGCGCGCGCCATGGCATAGGCCGGGGAGCCGGTCTCGGCAATCAGATGCCGTTCGAGCGGCTTGCGCTGGGCAACCATGACCGCGCCCAGATCGGCATAGAGCGTCATTGGCCACGGCGTCTCGAATACGAGATCGCAATCGACGAATTCCTTGTAGCGCCCCTTGAGTGCCACAACTTCCGGCTGTTTTTCCATCCAGCTCAGCAGCGGCTGAACGATGGTGCGCGGGATCGCCAGATCCATCTTGGCGACGATGGTTTCGCACAGCAGCGGCTCGAACGGGACGAAGGCCCAGCGCTCGAACGTACCGCGCCGGATCGGCTTGATCTCGCGCAGCACCGGGCGGATGAAGGTCCGGACCATTTTCGCCTGGGTCGATTTCGCCTTCGACCGTTCGGAGACTTCGAGGGTCGAGAGCAGCTTCAGACGCTCCTCGGCCGAGAGCGCATTGAACAATTGGTGCGCACGGGTATTGGATTCCGCGTCGGTGCCGGTCACCCCCGCGCCCTCATCAGATCGACCATGTCGCCGTTCAAATCGCCGGAAATCCAGTTGCCGGTGACCGAGACGAAAGACTTCTTGAACCGTTCCATGATTGCCGCCTGCTCGCTGTCGGCGGCAGCCGTGATCGCCGGCGGCAGGAACGGCACGTTGGGCGCAATCTGTTCCAGCGCCGCGATCTGCAGCTGGGAATGGCCGTGGCTGTCGGTCCAGAGCCCGACCAGCTCGCTCCAGCCGTTCAAGGCCCAGGAGACCAGCAGCACATATTCCTCGACCCGCGCGATGCTCTGGTCCCAGTGGGTCAGGAGCCGCGACGGCTTTTCGACCAGATCGGCGAGCTTGCCCAGGATGCCGCTGAGGAAGCTCAGGGTCGTGTTGCCGCTCAGGCGCAGATAGGTCATCAGCGTCTGGGTCTCGACGTCCCCGCCCAAGCGGGCGCGCGCGACGTCCTTCATGAATTCCTTCATGGCCAAGAGTTCGACCAGCATCCGGCCCTGGCTGGTGCCGGCCTGGACCATCGGCCCGGTCATCTCGGCCAGCACTTCCAGGTTCGAAATGATCTCGGTCTTGGGCTTGCCGATCGATTTGGCCGCGGTCTGGACCAAGAGATTGATGCGGTTCTGGCTCTCGCGCGATTTCAGGTCGTAGCGCGACAATTCCCACGCCTCCTCGGTCGAGGCGAAGGCGGTCCGCAGGTTTTCGATCAGATTGAAATAGACCTGGATCTCGTGCGCCTGGGCGGCATCCGACTGCGCCTTGGCCAGCGACTGGGCCTCGGCGCCGAAGGCACCCAAGCGCGCCACGGTCAGGCGCGCTTTGTGGACCACGATCGGATTGGTATCGCCGCGCGCCGCGATCTCTTCGATCAGCATGCGGTCGGCGATATCGAGTACGTACATTTTCATCAGCGCCGGCCAGGCCAGCACATAGATTTCGCGGCCGCCGATCAGGCTGGGCAGCAGCGCCTCCAGCCGATATTCCTCGCTCCGACGGACGCGCGTGAAGCGCAGGCGCGGGTGCGCGAACGGCACGATCGCGCCCTGTGCCTCGAATGCCATCAGAAACTCGGACGGTTTCATGTCGCGCCCCAGGGGAACCCGGTTCCCAAAATCTCGATACGGCTTTTACTTAGTTTTACTGATTAATTACACGACAAATACAACATCCATTGACCAGTGTCGCGGCCAGATGCTTGATTTTCCTTAACGATCGCGCGGTATTCGGCTCGGCACGACGCTAAAATACGCAAGATCAAAACACAAGCGGAGAGAGATACCTCACACGCGAGCGCGGCAGCGATCATCCTCGGGAAATGATCGACCCGCCCTCGTCATTTCACAGGCGGAGTTCGACCTCGGGCTGATAGATTCCGATCAACCGATCAGGACCCAGCGCTCATGAAACCTGTCATCGCCGCCGGCCTCACCCTCCTGCTCCTCGGGCCGCTGCTGCCGCCAGCGGCCGAGGCCTATCCGCCGCAAGACCAGCAGCGGCTGACCGAGGCCACCGCCGCTCTGCAAGACCGCTTGATTGCCGGCGCCGGCGCACAGGACGCCGTCGGCGCTGCATTCGAGAATTTCCGCACCTTCCTCAGGGCGAACCAGGGCCATGTCTACAAAGACCTCGAGGTGCGGATCGAGGGGCTGCGGGTCACCGGCAACGGCGTCGTGGTGATGGCGGACCTGCCGACGCCGAACCGGTCGAGCCCGACCTCGCGGCTGGTGCTGGTCAACACCCAGAACCCGCTGCTGCTCTCGCCGGCCCAGGCCCAATTCCTGGGCTCGCTCAAGGCCGGGTCGCGGCTCCGGGTCGACGGCCAGATCCTGGGCATCCTCCGGGCGACCCTGGCGAACCCCGACGTCGCCCAGCTCGAATTCCGGTTCGATAAGTTCAAGCCCGAACCGTAAAGCAAAAAGCCGCCCGAAGACCGTTCCGAGGCCTACCGCCGGACGTTAAGACTGCAGGCCCGGCAAGATGCCGCCGGTGATAGCGGGCCTCAGCTCAACAGGGATCGAGCCGCATGCCCGGCCGAGGTCGCATACTTGGCGTCACGATGGATCAGGATCTGACTGACCGCGCCGTCGATCAAGACCATGAGAGCGCGAGCGATTGTCTCGGCATCGGAATGGCCCTCTTCATTCACCATGTCCAATAGCCATTGTTCGCAGCGCGCCTTGTGGGTTCGCGCGGCCGTGAGCGCCGGATGGCCATGCAGGTTGGCCAACTCGGCGGCCGCGCGCAGGAAGCCGCAGCCATTCCATCGCGGCCCTTGGCTTGCGCTGCCCAACTTCGAAAAGAACCGTGTGATCCGGTCGGCGACACTGCCCTCGCTGCCTGCCCACTCCTTGAAACGATCGACGGTCGGCCTGTCGCGGGCGTTGAGATAACACCCGATCAGATCGTCCTTCGATTTGAAGTGGTAGTAGAAGGTCTTCTTCGTGACCCCGGCCTTCTCGGCAATCGCATCCACGCTCACGGCATGCAGGCCCTGGCTATAGAAAAGCTCGTCAGCGGCAGCAACGATTTGATTTCTCGTGAGCAGGCCATCCCTCGGCATATTCGGCACCTCAAGAGCGGGGTGAATTCGCGGGGCGCGGACCGTCGGTCGTGAATCCTATACGACGGCGTCCGAAGTGCAATATGCAAGTATACTCACCAGTGAGTTTATCCGCCGCGGCATCGGCGTAGTTTGTTGGTCAGCCGCCTTTGGCCCCAGGAACGAAACGGAGTGCGTCAGATGCCGCATGTCAATGTCACCGTGATCGGGAATGCACCGACGCAAGAGCAGAAATCCGCCCTCTTCTCCAGGATCTGCAACCTCGTGGGCACCATTCTCGGGCCACCCGGCAAATCGACGCTCGTATCGGTGCGAACCGAACCTGCCGCGCACTGGTCCGTCGGCGGCGAAACAGCCGAAGGCGCGGGTCTTGTCGGTGTCGGGGCGGTCATCCGCGCGGTCGCCGGGAGTTCGGTCGAAAACAGAGCGCGGATGATCGGGGAAACGACGACCGTGCTGCGGGAGGTTTTGGGAACCCCGATCCTGCCGCTGTTTGTCGTCATGGAGGAAATCGTCCCCGAATCCTGGGGCTATGGCGGTAAGACGATCGCCCAAATTCGGGCAGACAAGAACAAATAACGCCGAGCGCGGGCTGCGAAAAAGAAACGACAGAGGACTGACAAATCATGATGAAACTCTATTCGGCCGATCTCAGCCCCTATTCTGCCCGCATCCGCATGCAGATCTACGCGAAGGGCATTACGGACATCGTCTTCGAGCTGCCGGACCATTGGGGCATGCCGAAATTTCGCGAGAAATTTCCGATCGGACGTGTTCCGGTTCTCGATATCGATGGCGATTTGATTCCGGAATCCGAAGTGATCGCGGAATATCTCGAAGAGATCTATCCGGAGCCTTCGCTGCTGGGAACCACGCCGCGCGAGAGCGCGCACATCCGCACGCTGGCCCGCCTTGCCGACATCTACATCACCAACAACACGTTCATGCTGTCCCGTCTGACCGGCGCCCTGTCCCGTCGGACACCCGCCGCCGCACGCGAGAACCCCGTCACCGAGCAGCTCGTCGGCGACGTGGTGCGGAACCTGAAGGCGCTCGACAAATTCATCGGCAAGGATGGCTTCGCCTGCTGCGGGCGCATCACGCTGGCGGATTGCGCGCTCGTGCCTGGCCTCTCCCGTGTCGAAACTATCCTGCCGCCCGTCGGCGTCGACTCGCCGATTCCGGCCATGGCAAATGTCGCTGCCTACTGGGCTGCAATCCAGAAGAACGAGCACGCGGCAAAAGTGTTGGCCGAACTTGACCGCGGCCTCGAAGAACGCCGTGAAAAGATCCGCAGCGGCGCGATTGAGCAGTTCAGGGCCGCGGCAGCTGCGGCGGAGAAGGAGGCGGAAGCGCAAAATTGATGGAATGCGAATTGCGCGCGTTCGATCGGCGCTTCACCGGGGTGCGGCGGCGCACCGCGGGGAAGCCGCGCCGTCAACGCCGGCCGCAGGACCTGAGCGAGAAACGACCGCCCGGCGATGGAATTTCGTCGATGCCGGCCGGTGTTTTGTCGATGCCGCCGCCGTTTGTGGAAGACCGGCGACACTCCGTCGAAGCGTAGAAGACGCGGCCGGGCCGCCATCCTAAGTTTTGATCATTGCTTGAAGCGCAGAGCGACCACTCGGGAAAAGGAAACACCCCGGGCACCCTGCCCCGCCTTCGCCCGGATCAAATATCGGAGGATGTCATGCCTGCTCGTCTGACTTACAGCTTCTCTGCCTATGCCGTGAAATTCGTCGCGGCGACGGCGGCAACACTGATTACGGCCGTTCTGTTCACGGGCGGCGCCAGCCTGTGATACGGGGGCCGCCCCTGGAGCCCCGGACGCGGCCGGGCCGACAAGGCGCGGCCAGACGGTATCGCAGCATTCCGGCCGGCTATCGCTCGACCATGGCGCGGGCATTCTGCAAATAGGTCCGGCCGACGCGCAACCGGCGCCCGTCCTTCAGCTCGACCTCCCATCCCCCTTCGCCATCCCGCTTGAAACCGGCGATCCGGTCGCGGCGCACGATGGTCGAGCGGTGCAGCCTTACGAACGCCGCGGGGTCGAGCCGGCGCTCGAGTTCGCCGATCGTCTGGTGCAGCAGATACGAACGCTGCCCGATATGAAGCCGCATATAGTCGCGCTCGGCCTCGATCAGTTCGATATCGGCAGCCAGCACGCGGATGATCTCCGCCCGGTACGGTACCCAGAATTCCCGCGCCCAGGGCGAGGGCGGCAGCCGGGGCGGTGCCGCATCCACATCGATCCGCTGCTCGATCTGTGCGCGGACACGCGCGACGGCCCGTTCGAGCCGACTGAGTTCGACCGGCTTCAGCAGATAATCCACCGCCGCCACGTCGAACGCATCAATGGCGAAATGGTCGAAGGCCGTGACGAAGATCACGGCACTGCGCGCGCCGGCGGCGTCCAGCGCCCGGGCGACGCCGAGCCCATCGAGCCCGGGCATGGCGATATCCAGCAGCAGCAGGTCGGGCGAGAGTGCCTCGGCCAAACGGAGTGCCGCGGCACCATCCATGGCCGTGCCGATCAGATGCAGCTCCGGCAGGCGGGCGCACAGGATCTGCAGCCGCTCGACGGCGAGCGGCTCGTCATCGGCGATCAGCGTACGCAGCACCCCCCTTTCGGTCATGCCTGCCTCAGCGGCAGCACGAGGTCGACCCGGAAGCCGCCGCCGGGCCGCGCGCCGTACCGGCATTCGGCGGCCCCGTCGAAGCGGGTGGCAAGACGGTCGCAGACATTGCGCAGCCCGACTCCGTGGCTGTCGGCCTGAGCGGCAGGGACGTCGCAAGCCCCGCCGTCGTCCTCGACGCTGAGATGCAGGCGATCGGCCTCGCCATGGGCGCGGATCGCCACGGTGACGGGGCGGCTGCTCCGGCTGACGCCGTATTTGATCGCGTTCTCGACCAGCGGCTGCAGGATCAGCCCCGGCACCGAGGCGCCCGCTGCCTCCGGCGCGATCTCGAAGCGGGCGAGCAGCCGGTCCGGGAAGCGCACCTTCTCGATGTCGAGATAGAGCTGTTGCATGCGGATTTCCTCCGCGAGCGGCACATCCTCGGTCGGATCGGCGGTCAGGCTCGCGCGGAAGAAGGCGGCAAGGTTGGTGATCATCCGCTCGGCTTCGTCCGTGCGGGAGCGCAGCACGAGGGTCGAGAGCGAGTTCAGGGTATTGAACAAGAAATGCGGGTTGATCTGGTAGCGCAGCGCCCTCAGCTGCGCCGCCTGCGCCTCGGTTCGGTAGTGCGCGGCGCGGCGCTCGGCCTCGCGGACGCGCGCCGCATACATCAGGGCCACATGCAGCACGGCCCAGGAGGCGATGAAGCAATACCAGCTGACGGTGGAATCCTCGATGGCGGCCCACGGCCCGGGATGTTCCTCGGGATTTCGGGCTATCTCTTCGAGCATCTTGTCGGCGGGCTGCGAGATGTGGAAGGCGGCGTAGTTGACCGAGGCATAGGCGATGGAGACCGGTACGGAGGCCAGGAAGGCAACCGTGACCAGGACCCGCATCGGGCTGCGCTCGAAGCGACGCAGCACCAGGGAGAGGAGGAAGGTAAAGCCGATGCCGAACAGGCTGACCACCGCGCGCCGGCCCATCCCGAAGAGCAGGTGCGGCTCTCCGTCGATCGCCCAGTGCAGCGTGTTCAGCAGGAAATAGAAGGCCCAGAAGCCGGCGATCGACAGAAGCGAAGATCGGCGGTCGAGTTGAGCATCGGAGGTGCTGTTCGCCATGCCCACTTATACCGCACTCAGGCGCTTCCGGGCAGCGTGCTGGTCGAAACCGGCCGTGGGTTTGTCGAAACCGAGCCCGCCGGGCGCCAAGCCCGCAGATCACCGGACCCAGGGAGTTCGAGAACCAGATACGATCCGCTTACGGCCCCGGCCACGGCACCGGGGACGACTCGAGGCCAAGCCAAGCTGCAGACCAGGAGCCTACTAATAGTATGATCGGCGGAAATTTGGGGCGCAGGACGTGTCGGGGTCCCCATAGAATATTAGACCCGCATTGGACCCGGCGTTCGCCATAGAGCCAGCCCGCAATCACAACCCATTGAAAAGATTGGCGTCCCCAGCGGGATTCGAACCCGCGTTACCGCCGTGAAAGGGCGGTGTCCTAGGCCTCTAGACGATGGGGACAGCGGGCGGCGGACAGTCCGGTCGAGATACAGGGTGAGGCGTCCGAATGCAAGCGCTTCAAGCGCCTGGAGGACCCCAGTTCGGCGCAGCCCTACCCTGCATGTGCCGGGGCCGCGTCGTCGATCAGCAGCTGGACGCCGGTCCGGCCCTGCCAGCTGTCGAGGCGCAGATGGCCGGCGATATGCAGCGTCGCCCCGCCGGTCTGCAGCAGGGCCGCGCCCAGTTCGGTTTCGAGCGCGCGGAACGCGATCGCCTTCATCCGTTCCGGCCCCGCGCCGGCGGCGAGCACGCAGCGCACATGGTTCTGGCCGACCACGTCGGCGCGGATGACGCGCACGCGCGGCAGCACGAAGCGCGGTTCGGCATTGCCGGCACCATAGGGGCCAAGGCCGGCGAGCAGATCCAGGAGCTGGGTCGTGGCGGCGGTCAGCGACAGCATGCCGTCGATACCCAATTCCGGGGTCAGATCCATGCCCGCCTGCTCGCCGCCGAGCCGGGCGGCCATGAAGGCGCTGAAGGCATCCATCTGCGCCTCGGCGACGGTGAAGCCCGCGGCCATGCGATGGCCGCCGCCGCCGATCAGCAACCCGGCCTGGCGTGCCGCGATGACGGCCGAGCCCAGATCGATGCCGGGCACCGAGCGGCCGGAGCCCTTGCCGATGCGGCCGTCGGGCCCGTCTTCCCAGGCGACGACGCAGGCCGGGCGGTTGAAGCGTTCCTTGAGGCGTCCGGCGACGATGCCGATCACGCCCGGATGCCAGTCGGCACCATGGGCCAGGATCAACGGCCCCACGCCCTCGCCCGCCGCTTCGATCTGCTCGATCGCGGCGGCCTGGACCAGCGCCTCGATCTCCTTGCGCTCGGCATTGAATTGTTCGAGCTCGGCCGCGAGCCGCCGCGCCTCGACCGGGTCGTCGCACGACAAGAGACGACAGCCGAGATCGGCGCGGCCGACGCGGCCGCCGGCATTGACCCTGGGCCCCAGCACATAGCCCAGGTGATAGGCGTCGAGCCGCTCGGCGACATTGGCGGAATCCGCGAGCGCCACCAGCCCGGCATTGCGCCGGTTCGCCATGATCTTGACGCCCTGGGCGACCAGCACCCGGTTGAGGCCGACGAGGGGCACCACGTCGCAGACCGTGCCCAGCGCCACCAGATCCAGCCATTGCAGCAGATCGGGCGCCGGATGCTCGCCGTACCAGCCCGACTGTTTCAGCGCGCGGTTCAATCCCACGATCAGCAGGAAGGTGACGCCGACGGCCGCCAGGCTGCCCTGGCCGGACGTATCGTCGAGCCGGTTCGGATTGACGATCGCGACCGCCGGCGGCAGCGCCGGTTCGGCGGCATGATGATCGATCACGACCACGTCGAGCCCGGCGGCGGCAACCTCGCCCAAGGGCCCATGGGCGGTGGTGCCGCAATCCACCGTCACGACCACGCCGGCCCCGGCGGCTTTCAGCGCCAGCAGCGCCGGCACGTTCGGGCCATAGCCCTCCGTCCGGCGATCGGGGATATGCACCCTGGTGCGGGCACCGACGGCGGCGAGGAAGCGGCTGAGCAGGGCCGAGGAGGTGGCGCCGTCGACGTCGTAATCGCCGAAGATCGCGATCAACTCGTCGCGCTCGATCGCCAGCGCCAGGCGGGCGACGGCGCGGTCCATATCCCTGAGCGTGCTGGGATCGGGCAGGCTGTCGCGCAAGGTCGGTGCGAGATGGCGTTCGACCGCGTCGGGTTCCAGGCCGCGCGCCGCCAGGATGCGGCCGACGACTTCGGGCAGCGACAGGCGTTGGGCGATCGCGAGCCCCATGCGGTCGTCGCCCGACCGCTGGCGCCAGCGCTTGCCCGAGAGCGACCGCTCGACGCCCAGAAAGGCCGAGATCGGTGCCGTCTGCTCCGCTGCCAACGCCATGATGTGTTGTATGTCCCGTTCGGTCGGTTCCCTGATTGGGAAACAGTCGACCGATTCGGCCCCCGAGAGCAATGTTTCTCGAGGAAGGCCGATCCGCGCGGGTCCGCGACAGGGGCAAAAGTCAGGCGGGCAGATGAGCCGGCAGTCCTTCTCCGCCCTTCAGAGGGGAGAGGGATTTAGGATGAGGTGGGTGTCGATGCCGGATAAGGCATTGAGCATCAAGATATAGTCGAGCGCTCCCCACCTCACCCCGACCCTCTCCGCCCCAGGGGGGCAGAGAGGGAGCTCTCCTTAAGTGCTAGCGCGCAAACGCGTTCCAGCTGGTCTTGCGCTCGAGGTTGTGCTGCGCCTCGATGATGCGGACCGTGCCGCTCTTGGAGCGCATGACGATCGACTCGGTCGAGAAGCCGCCCGGGATGCGGCGCACGCCGGCGAGCAGGCTGCCCTGGGTGACACCGGTGGCCGCGAACATGACGTCGCCTGAGGCGAGGTCGGTCAGGCCGTATTTACGGTCGAGATCGGTGATGCCCCACTTGGCGGCACGGCTCTTCTCGTCGGCATTGCGGAACAGCAGGCGACCCTGCATCTGGCCGCCGATGCAGCGCAGGGCCGCGGCGGCCAGCACGCCTTCCGGCGCCCCGCCCGAGCCGATGTAGAGATCGACGCCGGCCTTGGCCTGGCTGGTCGCGATCACGCCGGCGACGTCGCCGTCGGAAATCAGCATGATGCGGGCGCCGGTCGCACGCACGGCCTCGATCAGTTCGGCATGGCGCGGACGATCGAGGATGCAGACGACCAGATCGGCCACATCGACCTGCTTCGCCTTCGACAGCGCCTTCAGGTTCTCGGCCGGGGTCGCGTCCAGATCGACCACGCCGTTCGGCAGGCCGCCGCCGACGGCGATCTTGTCCATATAGACGTCGGGGGCATGCAGGAAGCCGCCGGCATCCGCCATGGCGATGACGGCCAGCGAATTGGCGCCGCCCTTGGCGGTGATGGTGGTGCCTTCGAGCGGATCCAGCGCGATGTCGATCTTGGGGCCCTGGCCGGTGCCGACCTTCTCGCCGATATAAAGCATCGGCGCCTCGTCGCGCTCGCCCTCGCCGATCACGACGGTGCCGTCGATCGCCAGGCTGTTGAGCGCGGTGCGCATCGCGTCGACGGCGGCCTGATCGGCGGCCTTCTCGTCGCCGCGCCCCATCAGGCGGGCGGCGGACAAGGCGGCCGCTTCGGTCACCCGCACAGCCTCCATGGCGAGGTTGCGGTCCATCGTCGTAATTTTCGTCATCTCAATCCCCATGTCCGGTCGACCGGCAGTCCCATCCCGGGGGCCGGTCTCGGTCGTTTCAATGCCCTCCGCTAACTGCGCGCGGCGGCCGTTCGTTGCATTAGAGCGTGATGATGTGAGGCCGATCGGCCTCGGATCTGATTCACCCTCAAAATATTACATAACCAGTAGCACCTCGATCGAAAGGTGCAATTGTCACAGCTCAATGCGGATCATCCGGGGCGGCTCGATCACCGACTCGAGCGCGCCGATCCGCTGGAGCGCGCGACTGAGGGCCGCCTCCCGGCTCGGATGCGTCGTCAGCACGACCGGCACCGCGCCACCCGGCTGATGGCGCCGCTGGATCATCGCCTCCATCGAGACGCGCTCGTTGCGAAGCTCGGCCGCGATATCGGCGATCACGCCCGGCTGATCGCGCACCATGAGCCGGATATAGCTCGGCCCGTCATGCTCGGTCATCGAGACCGTCCCGTTACCGGCCTCGGCACTTTCGACGAAAGCCGGCGACTGGCGGCCGGCGGCGAGATCGGCGAGATCGGCCACCACGGCCGACGCGGTCGGGCCGGCGCCGGCGCCGCGGCCCTGGAGCACGACGCGGCCGACATGATCGCCCTCGATCACCACTGCGTTGAACACGCCATCGACCTGGGCGATCGCCTCGCTCGCCTGCACCATGGTCGGGTGCACGCGCTGCTCGATGCCGCGGTCGGTGCGGACCGCCGTGCCCAGGAGCTTGATGCGGTAGCCCAGCTCCTCGGCATATTCGATGTCGAGCGGCGAGATATGGCGGATGCCCTCGACATAGACCCGGTCGAAATCGACCGGCGTGCCGAAGGCGATGCCGGCCAGCACGGCCAGCTTGTGGGCGGCATCGAAGCCGTCGATGTCGAGCGTCGGATCCGCCTCGGCATAGCCCAGCTTCTGCGCATCGGCCAGCACGTCGTCGAACGCCCGGCCGGTATCGCGCATGGTCGAGAGGATATAGTTGCAGGTGCCGTTCAGGATGCCGGAGATGCGGCTGATGCGGTTGCCGACCAGCCCTTCGCGCAGCACCTTGATGACGGGGATGCCACCGGCGACCGAGGCCTCGAAGCCCAAGCCCGCACCGCGCTGCCGGGCAATCCGGCCGAGCCGGCTGCCATGGTGGGCCAGCAGAGCCTTGTTGGCGGTTACGACCGATTTGCCGTTCGAAAGCGCACCCTCGACCAGACGCAGGGCCGGACCGTCCTCGCCGCCGATCAGCTCGACTACGACATCGACGTTCGGATCGTCGGCGAGCGCCTGCGGGTCGTCATGCCAGGTGTAGGCGCTGAGATCGACGCCGCGGTCGGCGTTGCGCCGGCGGGCCGAAACGGCCGTCACTTCGATCCGCCGGCCGGCGCGCTGGGTCAGGAGCGCGCCGTTTTCGCCGAGCAGCTTGACGACGCCCGCCCCGACCGTGCCGAGGCCGGCGATGCCGATGCGCAGCGCGCCGCTCTCGCCCATCGGCCTAGTACTCGACCAGCACGTCGGCCCGGTCCCCGGTGCCGGCTGCCGCCTCGGTCTGGATCTTGGCGGCATCGACACCGGCCGCGATCAGGGCCTGCTTGACGGCGTTGGCACGGGCGAGCGCCGACTGATAGGCCGCCAATTGCTGACCGGCGGCATCGGCCCCCGAACTGGTGATGGTGGCATGGCCGACGACGCGGATGATGCCGTCATGGCCCTGCAGCTGCGCCGGCACGGTCTTGAGGCTGGCGGCGGCATCGGCCGGCAGCGCGTTCGAGCCGGCGGCGAACTGGATCTGCGCCGCGGCGACCGAATTCGTCCGCTTGCCCGGTACCGGCACCGCGGCGGCGGCCTGCACCGGCGGGGGCGGCGTCAGGTCGGGTGCGACGGGCGTCGGCTCGACGCGGCTCGGCGTCGACGGCGGCACCGGAACGCCGCCGACCGACAGCGAGCCGCTGTTCGGTGCCGGACGGGTCTGGACCGCGGGCTGCACCGGCTGGGCTGGTGGCACCGGCGGCAGCACCGGGGCGGGCGGCGGCTCGGTCGGCGTTTCGGCCTGCGGCTCTTCGCGCGGGGTCGGCGTCTTCAGATCGGCCTCGTGGGGTGCCGTCGCTGGCGCCGAAGAGGAGGGCACGAGGCCGCCACCGACCGAGAGATGGCTGGAACCGCCTGCGGCGACCGGGGCGACGCTGGTGATGCGGGGCGCTTGCGGCACGGGCGGCAACGGCGCCACCGGCGGCAGCGGCCGGGGTGCGACGGCGGCCGGCGCCGGAGCCGGGCGCGGCAGGGTCGGCGACGGCGTCGGCGCCTGCTGGGTCAGATTGGGGAGGTCGATCGGCACCAGCTGTTCTTCCGGCACCTTCGCCTGCTGCGCCGGGACCGCGGCGGCATTGCCGGCCCGCTGCTGCGCGTCGACGTAATGCGCGTTCTCGCGATCGGCGACCAGGCCCGTCTGCAGCGCCTCGCGCTCGGCCTGGGTCAGGCCGCGCGTCGGCGTCGACGGCACGCTCGCCAGATTCGGATAGGGCTGCTGCGAGCCGGCCTCGAGATTGGCCGAGTTGGGCGCATCGGCACCGGGATCGTTCTTCGTGTCGCGGAACCAGTTGATCGGATTGACCGCATCCAACGTGCTGCAGCCACCGAGCGCCAGCAGAGCGACCGTCGCCGCGGCGGATCGCCAAGACTTCATGTTCAACCCGCCAGCCCGCACCTTGCCGTTCCCCATCTTCGCCCCTTCGAGCCTGTCATGTCGCAAGGCGGGATCGGTGGTGTGATCCAGCGTCGACCCGCCTGCAGAGTGCCGCCACGAAGCCGCGGCCCCTCGTCTTAGAGGCAGCCCGCCCCGCGATCAAGCGGCCCGAGCATTGCCGGGCGCTTACCCCTACCGTGCGAAGCACATAAGGGCCATCTGTTATGGCATAGTAAGCTCGTTTGGCGTATCAGACGCGAGAAGGGCGGCACCACTCCAGCCGGCCTGAAAAACTCGAACGAAGAATGAGCGGGACCAAGGGTTAATGGACCCGCGAGGGAGCTTTCATGAACGACGCGCCCAATGCCGACAACAAGCTGCCGGATCCGGTCGAGCTGTCACGCGCGGTCGCCGGCATCGCCGAGCGCAGCCAGCGCCTGGTTAAGGAATTTCTGGCCAAGCAATCGAGCGAGCCGCCCCAGACCGGCATGGGCGATCCGCTCAACATCGCCGGCGCCTTCTTCGAGATGACGGCCAAGCTGATGGTCGACCCGACCCGGATGATGCAGGCCCAGGTGACGTTGTGGAGCGACTATATGCAGCTCTGGCAGCGCACGACCGAGCGCTTCCTGGGGGCGACCAAAGGCACGGACGTACCGTCCGATCCGGTGATCGAGACGCCCAAGAACGACAAGCGCTTCAAGGACCCGGCCTGGCAGGACCATGCCGTGTTCGACTTCATCAAGCAGTCCTATCTCTTGTCCGCGCGCTTCATGCAGAACACCGTGCGCGACGTCGAGGGCCTGGACGACAAGACCGCCAAGAAAGTCGACTTCTATACGCGCCAGTTCGTCGACGCGATGGCGCCGTCCAACTTCGTGCTGACCAATCCCGAGGTGCTGCGCGCCACGGTCGATAGCGGCGGCGAGAATCTGGTCAAGGGGCTCGAGCATATGCTCG